>WPCI01307300.1_pt1 | contig 20299 bp, 18 predicted proteins | sample 5399871 | NCBI WGS metagenome assembly WPCI01 (sample SAMN12869469, study PRJNA574797) | sludge metagenome | isolation source: wastewater treatment of pH7 | place: China:Beijing | collected 2019-05-20 | reverse complement strand
CCTCGTAGGCCCTCAGCGCTTCGGCGACGTTGCCCTGGGCCTCCATGACCCCGATCAGCGCGGTACGGGCTGATTCCCGGAACGGGGCGGCGTCTACTGCCACTCGGGCGGCTCTCTCTCCGCGAGCCCGTTCCGCTTCGCCGAGCTGGCTGCCGGACCTTGCGATCAATTCAAGTGCCTGGAGCCGCAGGTCGTCGAGTTCATTTCGGTACTCGTCGATCCAGCCAGCCTCTAGTCCGGGCAGAAGTCCGCCGGAGAGGATCCTCTCGGCTTCTGTGGCCGTCTCGAAAGCTTCACGGTGTTCACCTGCGTCTTCGGATCTGCGGGCCCCTTCGATGCCGGTGTGGGCGGCATCCCAATCGATCCAGGCATCGTCACCCAGAGTCAGCGAAAGCTCCGACCGGCCTTCCAGCCGGCCCGGCCCGAGGGCTTTGCGAAGCCGGGAAAGCGGCGGTGCAAGCAGTGATTCGCCACCGCTGGGCAGGCCTTCATCTGCCCAGAGTGCTTCAACCAGCTCGTCCCTGCGGACGGGACGTGACCGGTTCAGGGCGAGATAGGCGAAGAGCAGCCGACCCTGGCGCCCAGGCAGGGATTCACCAAGCTCCTCGCCGTCCCAGGCAACTGTCAACCGGCCACAGAGGGTTATCCGTGGGTCTGTCATCGCAATGTGCCTGTCATTTCACCGCAATCCGGGGGCAAGGTACCCCGGGAATTCTTCCAGCCATGTCAATGCCTTCACTCATCAACATCCTTCCCGCGGTGGCCCGCAAGGCACCGGAAACCCCCGAAGAAGTAGCTGCCGTGCTGGCCGAGGCCCGCCGCCTCGATCGCCGAGTAGTTGTCTTTTCGACCGGTCATGGCATCCCGCCGATCGGCGACACCTCAGACCGGATCCTGATGGATATCAGCGCTTTTGACCAGGTCGAGATCGATCCAGCCGCACGAATCGCCCGTATCGGCGGGGCGGTTCAGTGGCGTGAGTTGATCGAAGCGGCCGGTGAACATGGCCTGACCGCGCCCTTCGGCTCAGCAGCATCGGTCGGCGTCACCGGTTACATGATGGGTGGAGGAATCGGCTTCATGTCGCGCCACCTTGGTCTCGGTTGCAGTTCGATCCGGGCTGCACAACTGGTCACGCCGGACGGGCAGTACCGCCGGATAGATTCGGGTTCCGATCCGGATCTGTTCTGGGCGCTGCGTGGCGGCGGTGGCGGCTTCGGCGTGATCACAAGCCTTGAGGTCAACCTGACTCCGGTGCCACAAATGGCCGGCGGAGTACTCGCCTGGGGGATCGAGGATGCCGAGCGGGTTCTCACCGTCTGGTCGGAATGGTCCCGACAGGCCCCGGAGGATGTCACCACGGCAGTCCGGCTAGTCCAGCCACCTGAAGGTCCGGCACTGGCAGTGGTCGTAGCGACAGCACCTCGACCGGCCGGGCAGCTCAGTGCCGACCTCGGCCCCCTGATCTCCCTGAATCCAATGCTGAACACGATCTCGAACACAGATCCGGCGGCATTCCTGAACGAGTACACCGATCCGGAGATCGACACCACCGAGCCGCCGCATGCCTTCGAGCATGTGCTGCTTGACACCGTCACGCCGCAGGCGGCACAACTGGCCGCCGAGTTCGGCCAGCCGGCAACCGGTTGTGGCGCGATCATGGTCGAAATTCGTCATCTTGGGGGTGCCCTGGCGCGTCCGGCACCGGGTGGCGGAGCGATGGACAGGATCGAGGGCGAGTATTCGCTGTTCCTGATGGGCCCTCCGGAAGCCGCGGAAAAAATGGCCCATGCGGCTGATGTCCTGTCCGACTTCGGTCGGGGCCGCACCTATCTCAATTTCATGCAGCGCCGGACCGGCCGGCAAACCGCGTACCCGGAAGAGACCATCGGGCGGCTTGCCGATCTCTATGAAGCGGTAGACCCGGAAGGGTTGCTCGATCATCCCCACCCGATCGTCCGCAGATCCAGGCTCGCGGTTTAGTGGCGAACCCGGAAGCAGCCGTTTCCTTGGCGGGATCCGGCTGCTTCCGGGTTGGCAGGACTGGCCCGCCCGGGGTTGAGGCAGCGGACAGTCCCGTTGTTGTTTGATTGTTGGCCGTGTCTCTTCGCCCGACAATTGACCTGCTGCTCGAGGATGAGCAGATCGCCCGCCTTTCCGCCGATGTCCGTGAGGCTGGCACGACCGGGCAGAAGGCGATCACGACTGAAGTCTCAGCCAGCCTCAGGCCAGCCCTGATCGCTGCGCTGCTCGAGGACGATCTCGGGCTGGAGGACCGCCCTGCTCTGATCGTCACCCCGGACGATCGCTCTGCGCGGGAGATGACGGCCGCCCTGGGGGCTTTCCTCGGTGAACGGGTCGTCCGTTCCTACCCGTCGAGAGGTACCGGGTACGCCTCCCAGATCACACCGCCGCCACATCTGACCGGCTTGAGGATCGATGCGCTCGATTCTTTCGGCCGGGATGAAGACTGGCCATCGGTGGTGGTGGCTTCGGCGATCGCTCTCGCCGAGTCGGTCCCGGATGCTTCTCTCAGGCCGGCCGGATTCCGGCTGGCTGTGGGAGAGGAACATGAGCCATCGCAGATTGCCAATGACCTTGTTGCGGCGGGATACGAACGGGTTGACCAGGTACTCGAGAGGGGACAGTTCGCAGTTCGTGGCGGCATTCTGGATGTCTTCTCGGCGACCGAGGACCGGGCAACACGGATCGATTTCTTCGGTGACGAGATTGAGTCGATGCGCTGGTTTTCCACCTTCACACAGCGTTCACTCGGATCTGCAGAGAGCATCGAGCTGGCGCCAGCCGCCGAACTGGATGTCGATCACCGCGAGATGGCCGAACTGACCATCGCCGAAGCCCGCGAGAACGAAGCCGGAATTGACCTGGCCGAAGCCCTTCCGCTGGATCAGTTCCGGGCCCCCCTCGACCTGATTCCCGAGGCTGCCGTTGTGATCCTCACCGCGGACGAGGAAATCGAACCGGCCCTCAGGGATCATTGGGAGGACGTCACCACGGCGATGCATGCCGACGACGCACATCACCTCTATGAGGATGTGGCCGGACCCCTGAATGATCGTGCGACGCTGATTCTCACTCGTCCCGGGGAGGGTGAGGAGGCAATGCGGGCGATGAGCGCCGAATCCCCGGCCAGGAACCTGAAGGAAGCCGAAGCGGAACTCCGGAAACTGGTCGAGGCCGGCTACCGGACTGTGGTTGCCTTCGATTCCCGGGGCGAGGCCGAAAGGGCCCGTTACGGCTTCGAACGGCTGGACACCAGGATCGTCGACGAGGGTCCGATTCCCACAGATCCGGCGGTCAGCCTGGTCGAGGCCCGGCTGGCTGAAGGCTTTGTCTCGCCACGGACAAAGGTTGCGGTGCTTCCTTTCCGGCGACTTTTGAACCGCAGGCGCCGGGCCGACGAGCGGGCACCGGAGGCGGTCCGCGGCCGTCTGACCTTTTCCGAATTGAGGGTCGGCGACCACGTCGTACACGAGGACCACGGGGTGGCCCGTTTCGCCGGCTTCGAGACACGAGAGGTTGGCGGGATCACCCGCGATTACCTTTACCTCGAATACAAGGGTGAAGACCGGGTCTATGTCCCGACCGACCAGTTCGCCAAGCTTTCGCGCTACTCCGGCGGGGCCGGCAGCCCGACCCTTTCAGCGCTCGGCGGCAAGAAGTGGCTGAACATGCGTGCCCGTGCCCGGGATGCGGCCTCCGAGATCGCCGGCGAACTGGTCAATCTCTACGCGGAGCGCAAGACCCGGAAAGGCCATTCCTTCAGTCCCGATTCGGAATGGCAGATGGAACTGGAGGCCAACTTCCCCTGGCGGGAGACTGCCGATCAGGTCGAGGCGATTGAAGCGGTCAAGGCGGACATGGAATCCGGGCAGCCGATGGACCGTCTGGTCTGCGGCGACGTCGGCTACGGCAAGACCGAGGTGGCGATCCGGGCGGCAGTAAAGGCAGCTTCGGACGGCAAGCAGGTAATGATCCTCGCTCCGACGACCATTCTGGCCCAGCAACATCTCGGCACTTTCCGTGAACGTCTCGCCGACCTGCCGTTCCGGGTCGATGGGGTGAGCCGCCTGAGGAAACCGGCCGAAGTCAGGCAGGTGGTCGCCGAATGGGGCGACGGCAAGATTGACGTTCTGATCGGTACCCACCGGCTGCTTTCGCGGGACGTGCGGGCAAAGGATCTGGGCCTGATCGTTGTTGATGAGGAACAGCGCTTCGGGGTGAAGCAGAAGGAATTGCTCCGTCAGATGAAGCTCAAGGTCGATGTTCTCTCGATGTCGGCCACGCCGATCCCGAGAACTCTGCAGATGTCTATGGCTGGCCTCCGGGACATTTCGGTGATCGAAACCCCGCCGGAGGGCCGTCGTCCGGTCCGTACCTATGTCGGTCCCTGGGATGAGCAGCTGGTTGAACGCGCCGTGAAACGCGAAATCGACCGCAAGGGACAGATCTTCTTTCTTCACAACCGGGTCGAGAGCCTGGAACATGCGGCCGAAAACCTGCGCGCCCTGGTTCCCGGGATCCGGGTTCAGGTCGCCCATGGTCAGATGGAGGATTCCGAGCTCGAGTCGGCGATGCTGAACTTCCTGCGTGGTGACGCCGATGTTCTGGTCGCGACCACGATCATCGAGTCCGGCATCGATATCCCTGCCGCGAACACGCTGATCGTGGATCGGGCGGACCATCTCGGCCTGGCCCAGGCGTACCAGATCCGGGGTCGGGTGGGCCGCTCCAGGGAACGGGCTTTTGCCTATCTGCTCTACCCCTCCGAGGAATCCCTGACCCAGGAGGCGTCTACCCGGCTTGCCACTCTGGCTGACCACACCGAACTGGGCTCCGGTTTCCGGATCGCGATGCGGGACCTTGATATTCGGGGAGCCGGCAATCTGCTCGGGGATGAACAGTCGGGCCACGTTGCGGCGGTCGGATTCGAGCTCTACTGCCAGCTGATCGACGAAGCAGTCGCGGAGCTTTCCGGTCGGCAGGAATCCGCCACAGAGCGGGAACCGGTTCGCTTCGACATCGGTGTCGATGCTTTCCTGCCGGCGAGTTATGTGCCGTTCGAAGCGGCGAAAATCGATATTCACCGGCGGATCGCCGCGGCGCGCCGTCCGGGTGACCTCCGGCAGGTCACCGACGAGCTCACCGACCGATTCGGGTCGCCGCCAGAGGAAGTACAGAACCTCCTGACCCTTCAGCAGGCCCGGATTGATCTCGGTTCGATCGGGGCGGAACAGGTCCAGTTCCGGGGAGGCAAGTTGACCGTCACTGGCGTGGAGCTGGATTCCGAACAGGCTTCGAAGGTCCGGGAAGAAGTGTCAGGTGCTATTTACGAGTGGCGGTCCCATGAATTGTCTGTCCGGGTTGACAATGACCCCGCCACAAGGCTCGCAACTGTGTCAGAACTGGGTCGCTCGCTGGCCGAAATGGATATGCTCCGCCCTTCGCAGTCTTAGCTTTCAGCTGCCAGCCACAAGAACTTTTCAGGAGGAGTCACTGCATGAGCGGGGCACGCAAATCTGGTTTGATCGTTTTCGGGGCTATTCTCGTGCTCCTTTTTGCGGGTATCGCCTTCGCGCAGGGCATCGGCAACCCGGCGATCGAGAGCGGGAGCATCATCACGGTTGAAGATGTCCCTGACGGCAGGGGTGACATCACCCAGGAGCAGTACGAAACCTCATTCACCCAGACCTGGAAGCGCGGCGGCCTGCAGTCCGCCCCCAAGCCCGGTGACGCGCAGTACGAGGAAGTCAAGGAAGCAGCGATCAACGACCTGCTCGATCAGGCATGGCTTTCCGGCCAGGCCGAGGAGATGGGTGTCGAAGCCACCGAGCGTGAAGTCTCGAACGAACTGGCGACCATCAAGAAGGATCAGTTCCCGACTGAGAAGGCTTTCAACGATTTCCTCAAGGAAAGCGGTTTCACGATGGAAGAAGTCCAGGATCGTGTCCGGCTTCAGGTCTTGAGCCGCAAGATCCAGGAGGACATCACCAATTCGGTTACGGAAGTGCCGGACTCGGAAATCGAGAACTTCTATGAAGGCTCGAAGGAGAGCTTCACTACCCCGGAGACCCGTGACATCCGTTTGATCGTCACTGACAAGAAAGCCCAGGCTGACAAGGCGATCGAGGAACTCGGCGACGATCCGAGCGACGAGGAATTCGCCAAAGTTGCCAGGCAGCTTTCCGCGCATGCGTCGAAGACCGAAGGTGGCAAGACGGTGGCGACCGAGGGCGCTTTCCCGGACCCGGCAGGCACTGACATCATGGAAGCCGAGACGGGCGTTCTCGAGGGACCGGTCGAGGCTGGCGACCAGTTCTACGTTTTCCGGGTGACCAAGGTCACGCCGGAGGAAACGAAGCCCATTGACGAAGTTCGCGAGCAGATCCGGCAGCAGTTGTTGCCGACCCTGCAGCAGCAGGCGATGACCGACTTCGTTGCCGACTACAACTCGAAGTGGACTTCCCGCACCTTCTGCAAGTCCGATTACACGGTTCCGCGTTGTGACAACTACGAGGGTGACGGTCGTCTCGAATCTGCCGATCCCAAGTGCTACCAGGCGGGCGCCGGAAAGAACCCTGCTCTGAGTTGCCCGGCTCCGATCGCCCTTGCGGCGCCGATGGCACCGGGTGGAAATACCGGCTCGGCCGGAGTCCTTGGTCAGACCGAGAACCTTCCTCAGCGGCCGGTCCAGCCGAGTGATGCCAAGACTGACGACGCGGCGGCTGGCGCGGCAGGCGGAGCGGTCGACCTGAGTCAGCTCGGCGCCGCTGCCGGTCAGTAGGGACTCGTGGAAGCCGGCGAACTCGCCGGGGCTATAGGAAGGCTCGACCGGGTAACGCGCGAATTGCGCGAGAAATGCCCGTGGGACCGAGAGCAGGACGCCCGTTCGATCGTGCCGCATACGGTCGAGGAGGCCTATGAGCTGGCCGAGGCAGCCCGGGAGGGTGATGATGCCGCGATGCGGGACGAACTGGGCGATGTTCTGTTCCAGGTGGTGTTTCTTTCACTCCTGCTCGAGGAGCGCGGAGTTGGTGATCTGGCGGAGGTGGCGAGCCAGCTGACCGAGAAGCTGGTCCGGCGTCACCCTCATGTCTATCCCCCAAATGAGCAGGATGCCGCAGCGGGTATCGAGACTGCCGATGATGTGCGCCGTCAATGGGACGAGATCAAACGTGACGTTGAGGGCCGGCAGTCCGAGAAGGATTGGAGGAAACCAGCCTTGCCGGCCCTGATCTACGCGAATAAGGTCCAGTGGAAGCTCGATCCCGAGGAGCGTCCGGCCAACGCCGGTGCCGACAACCCGGACCGGAAACGGGATGAAGCCCGGATCGGCGAACTGCTCTGGGAGGCAGTCACCGAGGCCCGAAGCCGCGGGGTTGACCCCGAGCTGGCCCTGCGGGCCGAGGCCGAACGTCACGCGGAGAGCCTTCAAAAGTAGGATTGGCGTCGAAATGAGCAATATCGAAGACGTCCACGCCCGTCAGATCCTCGATTCCCGGGGGAACCCCACGGTTGAGGTCGAGGTCACCCTCGACAACGACTACATCGGTCGAGCCGCAGTCCCCTCCGGCGCATCCACCGGTGAGTTCGAAGCGGTCGAACTCCGCGACGGAAGCGACGCCTATCTCGGCAAGGGCGTCACTCAGGCGGTCGCCAATGTCAACGGCGAAATCCGGGACGCCCTGATCGGCTTCGATGTCACTGACCAGGCCGGTCTCGACAAGTTGATGATCGACCTCGATGGGACCGAGAACAAGGGCAGGCTCGGTGCCAACGCGATTCTCGGGGTCTCCCTCGCCGCTGCCCATGCCGCTGCCGCGATGGAGAAGCGCCCCCTCTACAGCTATCTCGGCGACCTTTACGGCGAGTCTGATCCTTCGCTTCTTCCGGTCCCGATGATGAATGTCCTGAACGGTGGCGCACATGCCGACAACTCGGTTGATTTCCAGGAGTTCATGGTGATGCCGGCCGGCACGTCGAGTTTCTCGGAATGCCTGCAGGTCGGCACCGAAGTGTTCCACTCGCTGAAGAAGATCCTCTCTGGCCACGGGCTCGCGACCGCGGTCGGTGACGAGGGCGGCTTCGCTCCGGACCTCTCCTCCAACGAGGCGGCCCTGGAGATGCTGATCGAAGGTATCGAGGCGGCCGGGTACAAGCCCGGGGAGGAAGTCTTCATCGCTCTGGACCCCGCCACTTCGGAGATCTATTCGGATGGCATCTACCGGCTGGAGCATGAGGACCGTGATCTCAACCCCGAGGAGATGGCCGCATACTGGCAGAGTGCAGCTGAACGTTTCCCGATCGTTTCGATCGAGGACGGTATGGACGAGGAAGACTGGGAAGGGTGGAAGTTGCTCACCGAAAAGCTCGGCGATTCGGTTCAACTTGTCGGCGATGACCTGTTCGTGACCAACCCTGCCCGCCTCAGGCGAGGTATTGATCTGGGGGTCGCCAATTCGATCCTGGTAAAGGTGAACCAGATCGGCACGCTAAGCGAGACCCTGGAGGCGATTCGCATGGCCTCGGACGCCGGCTACACAGCGGTGATTTCCCATCGTTCGGGAGAGACCGAGGACACCACGATCGCCGATCTTGCCGTCGCAACGGGTGCCGGCCAGATCAAGACCGGCGCCCCCTCACGATCCGACCGTGTCGCGAAGTACAACCGGCTCCTGAAGATTGAAGAGGAACTGGGAGAAAATGCCCGTTTCGGCGGCTCCGCGGTTCTCATGCGGAACGGTTGAAGGAGTTGACCGCCCGGCCTAGAAGGGTCGGACGTGTCGGCACGTGCGCAGACCTATGGCGGTACCCGGCGGCAACCACGCCGTCGGCCTGCCCCTCGCCGCGGGGCAGGCCAGGCAGGAACCGGCCGAATCCAGTGGGACCGGTTCGGACGGGTGGTTCTCGTGATTGTCGTGGTGATGCTCTGTGCTGCAATGATCAAGCCGGCCTGGAACCTCTTTCAGACATATCGGATCGCCGGTCAGACCAAGCAGCGGCTGTACGCTGCCCAGGCAGTCAACTGGACCCTGGAGCGTCGGGTAAAGCGGGCCCGGAGCGAAGCCACCCTGAGGCGCGAGGCAAGGCGCCAGGGAATGATTCTGCCGGGCGAGCAGGCCTGGGTAGTAAACGGCATAAAGTAGGTCGCGGGGCGGGAGGTGCCCTTGAGTTTCGTTGAGTTCCTCGCCGCGCTGCTCCACCTGTTCCTGGTCGGCAGCTTCACCGGCTTCGTGGCATGGCGTCTGCGGGCGCGGCTCTTGCCTGGCTGGACGGGCAGCCCGGCCCGGCTGGTCGAATGTGTAACCGGTGTGGGATTGCTGCTTTTCGTCTCAACACTGCTTGGCGCAGTCGACCTGCTCAAAGTCTTTCCGTTGGTGATTGTCCTGGGTCTGCTCGCCGTTGTGGTCTGGCTTCGGGTACTGCCCCGGCCGGTTGGATCCGACGATCCAGTGCCGCCCTCTCCGGCTGTATCGACCGCGGCGCAGGTCATGGCGTTTCTCGTCACTTTTGCGGTGGTGGCCCAATGGGGCGCGTTCACTTCCTACAACCTTGATCACGGGATCACCAATTTTGATTCGGTCTGGTACCACCTCCCGTTCGCCGCGGAGATAGCAAGAACCGGATCGGTTACGGGATTCCTGCATACGGAAACTGTGTTTCTGAACTGGTTCTATCCCCAGAACTCGGAGCTGGTCCACGCGGTCGGGATGGTGCTGACCGGCAAGGATTTCATTTCCATCTTCATCAATCTTGGCTGGCTCGCTCTCGGCCTGCTGGCCGGCTGGTGTGTCGGGCGTCCTTATGGCCGGCCTCATCTGACCATGTTTGGAGTCGCGGTTCTGATGGCGACCCACACGCTGGTGGTCCGCGAGCCCGGTACAGCGAAGAACGACATTATGGCCGCGGCCCTGGTCCTTTCTGCGGTGGCGATCATGTTGAACCGCTCCTCGGCCGGCAACGAACCGAAGGGCCGCGTTTCGCCGGACTGGGCGATGGTGGCCGGAGGGTTGGCTGTCGGACTGGCAGCTGGTACCAAGGTGACCGCGCTGGCTCCGGCACTTCTGGTCGCCTGCGCGGTGATTTTCGCGACGGTGAAAGGCAAGAGGCTTCGCGCGAGCGCAGTGTTTCTCCTCCCGGCTCTGCTCGGCGGCGGATGGTGGTATCTGCGAAACCTGGTTGAGGCAGGCAACCCGCTTCCGCAAGTGACTTCGATCGGACCCCTGGACCTGGTCGGACCGCAGCGTCTCCAGGTCGCACGAGACGATTTTTCCGTCGCCCACTATTTGACTGACACCACGGTCTGGAAGGAGTATCTGGTCCCGGGGCTGAACCAGGGTTTCGGTGAAGTCTGGCCGCTGTTGCTCGGACTGGTGCTGTTCGGGCTCATTCTGGTGCTGGTCAACGGTCCGGGCCGGCTGACCCGTACTCATGGCGCGGTCGCCCTGATTGCGATCCTCGCCTATCTGTTCACGCCACTCGGCGCTGCCGGACCCGAGGGTGAACCGACCGCATTCTCTATCAACCTCCGTTTCCTGATTCCGGCGCTGGGTCTCGCTGTGGTCATCGTTCCCCTTTCGGCCACTTTCAACCGCGGCTGGCCGAGAATGGCGCTCGGTGCGCTGCTGCTTGCGCTCTTCGTCGGAACAAGTGCCGGCGACCCTGTGCTGACCGCACCAGGCAAGGTTTTCGGATTCGCTCTCGCGATGCTTTTCGTCGCGGTGCCTGCGGTCTGCTGGTTCGGCCGGGAAAGGCTTTCCCGGCTCTCCGGTCTGCCGGCGCTTTCGATCGGGCTGGGACTTGCCCTGGCAGTTCTCGCGGTTTTCGCCTGGCCTCTCCAGAAGAACTATTTCGAGAATCGCTACAACGACTTCGAACCGGAATATGGGTTGATGCAGGCCTATCGCTGGGCCAACGGAATAACCGATTCGAGAATCGCTCTTGCCGGGACCACTGCGGGCTTTCGCCAGTACGGGTTCTTCGGCGAGGACCTTTCCAACCAGGTCATCTATCTGGGTCGTGATGCCGCGCACGGCGGCTTTGACGCGATCGGCACCTGCCGGGAGTTCAGCCAGGCCGTGAATCAGGTCGACCCTGACTTTCTGGTCACTGCTCCGTACCTCAACTTCAATGATCAGGAACACCCTGTCGATTCCCCCGAAACCCTCTGGGTGGATCTGAACCCGTCGATAAAGCCGGTCCGAGCGGCACTGCCCGATGACCTCAGCCACGGGATCTATGTCTGGGAAGTGACAGGACCCATGGACCCCGCGCTTTGCTCACGCCTTGATCCCGCCGAAGAGTACATTCCCGGGCTCAAGTGAGCTACTCCCTCGAGAACGCACTTTTTAACTGGGAGGCGGGTATCGAACGCCTTCGGGATCTGGAGCGCGCCGGTCAGCTTCGTGGAGATTCGGTGACCGGTCCGGTTCGGGAAGAACTCCGTCGGCGGCTCGGGGCGACGTTCACCGCTTCGGATCTGGCTGCTCTCTACGGGGGGGGCACCGACTGGGCACTTCAGCTGCCCGGGGTGGATCCTGGCCTGGCCGACGTCCAGGATCTGGTCGACGCCGCCTTTTGGCAGCACCTTCAGACCGCCGGCGACTTTGCCGGTGGCAAAGTCATCGTTGACCTGGAAATTTGACGGCCGGCCATCCGGCGGGCGCGGGAAGGCTAGTCTTCGGCGGGTGCTTCGGATTCGCCGGTGCGGCGAATGATGATCTGATCGGCCTCGATGGTGACGGTTACATCGCGCTTGTCGGCCCAATGTTCCGTGTAAAGCTGAATATCCTGGATCGAAGGGTCAAGCCAGAGACCGTAACCGTCGTCACCATGATCGAAGGTGCCTTCGATCCGGTTCCCCGGTCCCCGTCCACGGCGTCCCCTGCGGCCGCGGCGGCGACGGCGGGGTCTGCCTTCGGCCTCGGAGCCATCGGTTTCTGGGTCTTCTGTATCGGCTTCGCCATCGTCCGCGATTTCACCGCGAGCTTCACGCTCGGCCGCGGCTGCTGCCGCTTCCTCTTCAGCCTTGGCACGGGCAGCTTCTTCTGCTGCGGCGGCCGCTTCGATCTCGGCTTCGATCTCGTCGCGAAGATCGACATCGAAGGTGCTTTCGCCTTCATCGTCAGGCGAGAGGTCGTGTTGACGGCGGAACTCACGGAGTTCCGAAGCACTCACTTCGAGCTGGTGGGCGATCCAGGCGTCGGTGCGGCCCTGGCGGACCCAGGCCCTGATCTGATTGAGTTGGGGGCGTAGCGATCGGCGAGACATTGCGGTTCCCGAGTCTATTGAACCGGCTTGGACTGGCGCTCTGTGGGGTAGGTAGAGGCTGCACACGCTCCCCGTCAGACCGAATACCTATTATTAGGTACGAACCGACCAAAAGAGTCGAATGGAGTCTTATGCTGGTACTCACCAGAAAGAGGGAACAAAGCATCGTTATCGGAGACAACGTCGAGATCATGGTTCTCGGTGTTTCCGGCGACAAGGTACGCCTTGGCATCACGGCGCCACGCGAGGTCGATGTCTTCCGCAAGGAAGTAATCGATGACCGCGGTGTCAAAGAAGAAGCCCAATAGTCTGAAGCCGAAGTTTCAGGGCAGGGACCCGGGGGCTCGGCCGAGTCTCCGGCGTTCAGGCTTCGGGCCGGGCTATCAAGATGTGGCTTGTGGGCCTATCCCATGACCAGGAGCAGGGCCTCGAACATGGCGATGGTCACCACGACCACGGTCACGATCAGGCACACGGCCAGCACGCTGAAACGCACTTTGCCCTGCTGCTGGGAGCGCGTGACCCGGCGGGCACGCGAACGGTTCACGGCGCGGTTGCGAAGCTGCTCGCGGCGACGCTGCTCAAGAACCTTCTGCTGTTCGAAAGCTGCTTCGAACTGATTTACGCTTTGACGCATTCTCATAGTGGTTCGGTCTGGACGAAAGCGGACTTTCAGGAACAGACCGTCCAGTCACCGTAGCAAATGATTGGGCAATCTCAAGTAATCCCTCACATTTCTGTGACTGAGATCACAGAAGGGCACCTTTCAACAGGCCGACCATAGGCCCCGACCGGCATCCCGGGCTTCTCCCTCGAGGCTCGAGAATTCACTGGCTCGCGAAGTGTTGGGTGATATCTCCAGTGTGGTCGCGAAGCCACGCCTCAGCAGTTCAGCCTGGAGCAGCGTGCGGCCTGTGTAGACGTAGGCCAGCAGCCGGCCGAACCTGTCGCGCTTCTCCCGGTCGAAGACCAGGGTCACCGTGGGGCTGCGACGCAGCAACTCCTCGTTGAAGCGCTTCGCATTCTCGCCGAAACACTCGACCGGGTAATCCGGCCTGACCGACTCCGGGGCGTCAACCCCGATGTAGCGCAGGTATTCGCTCCTGCCATCGAACCAGACCTTGGCGGTGTCGCCGTCAACCACCCGGTCAACGGTCACCGTGACTTCACCATTCGAACCGTTGCGGCCAGGTGACCCTTCGTCGTCGAGCTCTTTCAGGAGCCAGATACCAAGCAGCAGCAGTACTGCAAGAAGAACGCCGGCCGGACTGCGGAGGATGCTTCTCATCCCGGGTCCGGCCGGCGCCTGAATCGAATCCGAAGTAAAGCGCTACGGGGTGCGCTTCACGTTGGCGAGCAGGGTCTCCTTGATCTGGGCGATGATCTCCAGGGCTTCATTCCACTCGCGCTGCCACACGTTGCGGCCGAAAATCACGCCGGAACCGCCGGCATCCATCACTGACTTGGTGTGACCGAGGACGGTCGCGTCATCGGTCTTCGAACCACCGGAAAGCACAACCAGTGAACGGCCCGCCGACTCGACACACTGGCGCATCGCTTCCTCGGCGGTTACGTCGAACTCGTTGTAGGGCGGCTGGGTGGCCTTGTCCTTCTCCGGGTCGATCTTCGGGTAGTTGAGCTTGACAACGTCAGCACCCATCTCCATCGCCATGCGGGCCGCGTAGTCGATCGCGTAAAACGAGCCGGCACCACCCTTGGCATCGATCGCCTCGCCGCGCGGGTATGACCAGACAATCAGCGGCATGCCGAAGCGGTCGCAGTCCTGGCGAACCTGGCGCAGCTGGGCGAGGTCCTCATCCTGGCGAGGCGAGCCGACGTAGAGCGTGTAGCCGATTGCATCGGCGCCAAGTCGCACGCCATCTTCGACCGTCGCGTTGCAGGTCGAGAGCGCCTTGTCGGAGGAGGGGATGTCGGTCTTGCCGTTGACCTTGAGGATCAGCGGCACCGAGCCGGCGTAGTCCGGGTAGTACTTCTCGGCCATGCCGATCTGGCAGGCGAGGGCCGAATACCCGGCTTCGGCGGCCAGTTTGAACTGGTACTCCGGGTCCTTCGAGGCCGGGTTCGGGAAGAAGTCCCTCGGGCCATGCTCGATGCCCTGGTCGATCGGTAGCAGCATCAGAGTTCCATTGCCCGGGCCGAACTCGAAGAGCAAGCGGTGAAGCCGGGCACGCTTGCCCGGAGGCAGCGTCGCGAGCAGTGACTTCTGTTCGGTCAGGGTATTGGCTTCCATTTGCTTCTCGGTCCTCCTGGGAATTGGAAAAAGGCTTGGGGGCAGTATGGCAGCGCTGGAGCGGTTTCGACGGGACCTGCTGCGAGCAGGAAGGGCCGGGGCACGGCCATACGTTCTATCCTCGGTCAGGAGATGGGCGAGACCGGACTTAATGTGGTGTGCAAGTCATGCGGGGCGGAAGTCAGTCCCTACGTCACCGAATGTCCCTACTGCGGCGTCCGGCTCAGGAAGCGGGCGCCCGACCTGGAGCTAGGTGGTGACGGTGGACTGGAGCCGAAGCAGTCCCGCCGGGAAAAGCGCCGCAACGAGAAGGCCCGCCGCAAATCCGACCGTCAGCCGCGGACGGTTTCGGGCGCCGCTCGGCCCTGGGCGACAATCGTCCTGATTCTCATCCCGGCGATTGCCCTCCTGGTCCGGATAGCTACCGGCACTTCGCTCGACGGCTTCGGTGGGGTGATCGTTCCATTCGAAGGTGAATGGTGGCGATTTATCACCGCACCTTTCGCCTACCTGAGCGTGGGATACCTGTTCGCTGTCGGGGTAGCCCTTTCGCTCTTTGCCCCGGGACTCGAGCGGCGCCTGGGCACCATTGCTGTGTTCGTGATGCTCGTCGCCTGCGGTTCTCTGGGAGCCCTTGCGGCCTACGCCGTGGCCGACCAGCGAGACGCCCTGGTCGTTATTGCCGGCGGAAACGGAATCGCGCTCGGGGCAATCCTGGCCTGGTTCACGCTGAACCGCGTCGAAACGATGGAAGAAGGCAAACTGGTGGATCTGGTCGGGGTCCTGATCGCAGCGACCGTGATTCTGCTCCTGCCGGTCGTGGTGCCGACCGCCGACTTCTGGAGCGGTCTCGCCGGCGGGCTGGTCGGGGCGATCGCCGGCCTGACAGCCACACGCTTCCAGTCGCGACGCTGAAGGTCGCAAGAGCAGGCGATTGACTAGGCTGGCCACGTGTCTGAGGAGCTCATTCCGGACGAGGATCTGGCCGCCGCGGTCGAGCGGCTCAGCGATCCTGACCGGTTTCGCGAAGCCGAGCAACTCGTTTCAAGGGTGGCGCCCGGTCTGCCTGCAGTTCTTGCCACGGCTCTGGGCAGTGGTGGCTGGTTCGGTGAATCCCACCAGTCGGAGTCACTGAAGGCAGCGACCATCCCCGATGAAGAGCAACGTCTGGCTGCGGTCAGAGCGCTGCTCAACGAGGAAACGCAGATGGGCATGATGGTCGGCGTCGCGGTTGGCTGGGCGCTGAATGAGGAACTTGGGAAAGCGGGCCGTGAGACAGGCGGTCCGGCAAACGAAAGTGAGGAGAGCTGATCATGGACATTCGTTACCACGGCCATTCATGCTTCGAACTGTTCGACGGGGACATCTCCCTGATCATCGATCCGTTCCTGGCCCCGAACAATCCGTTGGCTGATGCCAGCGCCGATGAAATCAAAGCCACCCACATGGCTCTGACCCACGGCCACGCCGACCATGTGGCAGATGCGGTCGAGGTCGCGACGACGAATTCGGCCCAGTGTGTGGCGATGGTTGAAGTAGCGAACTGGCTGGAAATGCAGGGTGTCGAGAATGTTTCCGATCCGAACCTCGGCGGGACTGTCCGGTTCGATGGCCTCTCGATCAAGCTGGTTCAGGCATGGCATACAAACACCCTCCCCGGGTCGGATGAGCGTCCCTTCAGCGCCGAACTCGGCACCCCTATCGGCACGCCTGCCGGGTTGATTATCGAAATGGGGGGCCTGACCGTCTACGACGCGGGCGACACCTGCCTGTTCGGAGACATGGAGCTGATCGGCAAACGTCACGGGGTCGACGTCGCACTGTTGCCAATTGGCGGCCACTACACGATGGATCGCGAGGACGCGGCCTACGCGGCCGAACTGATCGGCGCCAAGCGGGTCATCCCGATCCACTACGACACTTTCCCGCCGATCAAGACCGATGCCCAGGCTTTCGTCGATGATCTTGCCACCAGGGGTATCGAGGGGATCATCCTGAAGCCGGGTCAGCGAATCACGCTCTGAGCAAGGTCGGGTCCTTAAACGCAAAACGCCGCCCGAGAGGCGGCGTTTTGCGTTCTGAATTGTCTGGACCTACTGACCGGGGGCGACCACGACCGGGGCCGTCTGTGGCGCGGTCGGGGTGGTCTGCGGTGCGGTCGGGTTGACCGGGACCGGCGCCGGAGTCGGACTGGCCGGAGCCACCGGGGTGGTCGGGCCGCCCGCCGAGGGAGGCGTGGCAACCGCGCCCGGAGCCTGACCGGAAGTGGTCGGGTCTGTCACAGCGGCGACCGGGGCAGTGGTCGGTGCCTCATTGACGATTTCGTCAGGCGGGTAGGTCGGATGACCTTCCAGGCCGTCGCCACCGTTGTTGATTGCGGCGCCGCTGTCCGTGACCGGCTCGGTCGGTTCGGCAGGTCCCGTAGTCGCGGGATGCTCGACCGGAGCCACCGACGTGTCCGTCGTCTGCTCCGGGGGAGCAACTGCGGCCGGATCAATCGGCTCCATGGCCGGAGGCGCCACGGCAGTGGCCTTGTTCAACTCGGGAGCCGCAGCCAGGCCCTGCTGATGAGTGGCAGCCGGGGCGTCGGCCGGATCAGCCGAGGCGATTGTCTTTGTCGAAGTCGCGGCACTGTCGTTGACCGGGTTGGTCGAGACCTTGTCCTTGACTTCAACCGCGCCGGCCGTGATGACCGCGGCTGTAACCACTCCGGCGAGTGCCTTGGCACCAACCGCACTGGTCACTGCACCGATGCCCGAGGCAGCGGTACCGGCGCTGATTGCCGCTCCGGTGCCAGCGGCGGCTCCAGCGGCGGTCGCACCGGCTCCGGCAGCCGTCGCACCGGCTCCGGCGGCACCTGAACCGGCGGCACCCGTACCGGCAGCAGAGCCACCCAGACCGAGTTTCGCGGCGATTGCGCCCTTGAGAGCGACGAGCGGACCGACCGGCATCAGCGCGGCCAGGGCCTTGTTGTCACTACGAAGCTGTTTGCGGAAGTCGCCACATTCCTCGCAGTCACGGACGTGACGGCGAACCGGACCGGAAGCCTTGGTCAGACCCTCAGCTGCCTCGGCCAGCTCAACCCGGACCTCGCCACAGGTCAGCATGCGGGCCTGGCTTGCCTCGGCCAGTGAGATACGGGCCCGGACCAGCAGCGACTTGACCGAAGGTACGGTCGTGTCCATCGCTTCCGCGATCTCCTCGTACGAAAGAGCATCGATCTCGCGCAGCAACAGGGCGGCGCGCTGGGTTTCCGGCAGCTTGGTCACGTCCTGAAGCAGCTGACGGAACTCCTCGCGGTTATGGACCTTCTCGGCGGTCGAGCCGGCATCCACCATCGGAACCATGTCCATCGACTCCTGGGCGAGTGCCCGGGGCTTGCGGAGATGGTTCAGCGAGCGGTTGCGTGCGATCCGGTAGAGCCAAGGGCGAAGATTGATCTCCCGGTTGTCGGCCATCATCGCCTTGTACGCGTTGACGAACACTTCCTGAAGCACATCTTCAGCGTCCTCCGTGGACCCGATCATCTGCCGACAGAAGCCGAGCAGCCGGGCCTGATACCGGTCAACGATGATGTCAAACGCGCCGGAGTTGCCGGCCCGTACCATCGCCACAAGCTTTTCGTCGCCTTGGAGTTTCAGCAGGGGCGACTTCCTGGCGAGAAGGCCTCGTCGTGCCGCGTGATTTAGTGCTGATGCTTCCAAGGGACTCCTTCTGACTGGGAACCTTGCGGTTCGGGTTTCCTCCTGTGCTTACGAAAACACCGTACCGAGACAAATGTAGCGGTCTCTAAAGGTGAGCATCGACATTTCTAAAGATCGGACCGCTATCACCGGGGTGATCAGCCGTAAGCTTGACATGCCCGGATGGCGGAACGGTAGACGCCGCGGCCTTAAAAGCCGCTGTTCCTTCGGGGACGTGCGGGTTCGAATCCCGCTCCGGGTATTTGAGCAGGCCTGGTTGGACGGTCTCCCCGGACAATGACGGGCCCCTTCCGGACAGCGGGATCAGCGTATTTGGCGACCGCGCTGCGTTCTAGGTGGGCGCTTCACCCGATGGATGTGAAACATCCGAGGCCACTTCGGGCTAGGCTTCCGTTCATCAGCCAGCCGGATTCAAAGGGGAGCAGCAAATTGACTAAAGAGCGACCGCATCTCGGATGGGTCAGGTTCATCACGATCCTGGCCGGGTTCGTGACTCTGCTGGCGATACTTTCGACCTGGGTGGACCGTCAGGTTTTCGACACCCAGGAGTGGGGCGACACATCCCTCAAGCTGCTCCAGAACCCGGAAATTCAGCAACAGGTCGCCAACTATGCGGTTGACGAGCTGTACGCCAACGTCGATGTTGACGGTGAACTGAAGCAGATCCTTCCCGGTGACCTGAAGGACCTTTCCGGGGTTGCGGCCGGTGGCCTCAGGCAGGTTGCTGACCGGGGTGCGATGGAGGCCCTCGGCAACAGTCAGGTCCAGAACCTCTGGCGCAACGCCAACGAAGCAGCCCACAAGACCCTGGTCGACCTGATCGAGGACAAAGGCACGATTGTCACCACCGGCAACGGCCAGGTGACTTTGCAGCTGAAACCCCTGATTGTCGAGATCGCCAATCAGGTTGGTCTCGGAGATCAGGCCCGCGACAAGATTCCGGACTCGGTGGGCCAGATCGAAATCGTCGATTCGGAAGAAATCAGTCAGGTTCAGACTGTGGCCAAACTGATCCATGGCACAGCCCTGATTGCCGCGATCCTGGCGATAGTGCTGATCTCTCTTGCCGTTTTTCTGTCACCTGGCTACCGCTGGCTGACCCTGCTCTGGCTGGCGGTAACCCTGGTTGCTGTTGCGCTACTGGTCCTGGTGATCCGCTCGGTCGCCGGCAACATAGTCGTGCCGGAGCTGGCTACCCCGGATGTTCAGCCGGCAGCCCATGCGGCCTGGGACATAGCGACAGAACTCCTCAAGTCAATCGCCTGGACGGTGATCTGGCTGGCTGTCGTGTTGCTGGCACTGTCCTGGCTGATCTCGCCGACCAGGCCTTCAGCCAGGGTTCGCGAGTTCCTCGCAGTTCCGTTTGGCCGATACCCGGGTGCGACCTTCGGTCTGCTCGGTCTGGTGGCCTTCATTTTCCTGTTGATGGGTGCCGGTGATGGTCGTGGCTTCCTGATCCGGCTGGTGATCGTGATCATGGCCGGGATCGGTGCGTGGTTCTTCCGCAGGCAACTGATGCTCGAATACCCCGATGCTGACTTTGCCGGCCTGCGTGAATTCGGCGAACGGACCCGCGAAAAGGCCAAAGGTGCCTGGGCGGGTCGTCCGAAGAACATCTCGATGCCGAAGATCGGCAGCAAAGATGGCGGGGATGGCGGCAACGATGCCCAGGCCGGACCGGAGGCAGAGACGGCTGTCCTGCCGAACCAGTCTGCGGCCCCGGCCGCTCCCGGGGCAAGCCGCCTCGATCAACTCGAAAAGCTCGGCCAGCTCAAGGAAGCCGGAGTGCTCGACGACGAGGAATTCGCCGCCGAGAAGAAACGCATCCTCGGTTCAGAGTGAGGCGGCTGCGGTAATCGCGCAGCCATAGAGAATGTCGTGTTCGGAAACTTCGACCTCGGGCAGGTCGAAGTTCCGCATGAGTTCAATCAGGATGACAACCCCCGCGACGATCGCCTGGGCCCGGTCAGGGTGGAGTCCGGTCACCTGCTTGCGTTCCGCAAGCGGCATGGATGCCAGTCGGGAAAGCCACCACTGAACAGTGCGTAGCGGC
>WPCI01394305.1_pt1 | contig 20313 bp, 22 predicted proteins | sample 5399871 | NCBI WGS metagenome assembly WPCI01 (sample SAMN12869469, study PRJNA574797) | sludge metagenome | isolation source: wastewater treatment of pH7 | place: China:Beijing | collected 2019-05-20 | reverse complement strand
CGTTCTTTTATATTTGTTTCTACAACGTTTGTATAGTGCATTTCCTTCATATAGCACATTTTTTCTTCCATCTTTTCAAGAATTGTATTTAAGACCTGAAACGCTTGAATCGGCTTTTCTGCTATAGATTCAACTTGCTTTAAATTTTGATATGGACCGAATTCTAATCCACCTTTTAAATCAACAATGTATAAATGAGTATGATCTGATTGTGCTGTAATAAGAGATGTCATTACATTCTTTAAAAATACGGTTTTCCCCATACGTGTTAAACCACCTAAAGTCATGTGTGGCGTTTTATCAAAATCATGATAAATTAATTCTTCTAAGCTTTGCCCCATAGGTACAAGCCATTTCCCTTGTTTAACTAATGTTTCGGACCATCTCCACATATTAGGTATGTCTTTATGAAATACTCGAATGCTTAATTTATAATTATCATAATGAATCCGAACTGGTTTATTTAAGCCCTCACTCACAACATCCTCAACTTTTTGAATGATTTTACTCGGCATACCTACAGGTAAAGTGTAAATATATGTTGTGCTGCGATCATCATCAATTTGTTTTTGAAACTTAGGATAATGCAACTTATCGTCCCTTTTAATAGCAATTCCACTCACCTCGAAAAATACTTGAATCTTCTTTTTATCATCATCTTTTCGTTTGAACTTATCACTTACCAATGCATAAGTTAGTGCTGCTGTGGGAACCAGTAGTAACTCCAACATAAACATTTCCCCCTTAAATATCCTATAAGGATATCATTGCACTCTTTTGGAATAGAACGAGACAAGCCTTTCCTTATACCTTCTCTGTTGTCCCACCATTCCATATTGTGTTCCTTTATAGAAACATAACTAGCACATAACGTAGAAGGTATAAGAACGAGCCTGTGAGCGTTGTGTACAAAGTAATACGTGGAAGCCAATGAGGAACACTCTTCCCCATTTTTTCTGCTACCTTCATTGCAACTACTGACAAACCTGTTGCCGTCCAAATAACTACCGCTTCCCCTGCGAGTGTCATATCTATTCCTCCTCTTCTTTCTCACGGAATATAATACCTTTTCTCGTAAGGACTGCATCATAACAATCCATTAAAGTTCCCCAATTTAGAATATCTTCTTCCTCACCGTATAGATCCTCTTCAACGACCTGGGATAAACTGAAATATCCTCTATACTCCTTGTTATTAAACACTTCATGATTTTTCATGTGATTCATAATTGATTCCGTTTCTGATTTTGATTTGGATTCGTTATACATTTGACGTAATTCTTTTGAAGGATGTAGATATGGAGTTGTATTCAAGTGGTTATACTGCCAACGCATGTAATCCTCTCCCCTCTTGATGTCCTTAGTTCCACTTGGTATTCCTCGTGGTCTTGATATAGGTATATGAACTAGAATGAAATACATTGCCTGTCCATACTAAATTTATTTTTTAAAAGGACAAAAATGATTTCACAAGAATATACATATAGGGGGTGGGAATGTGTTACGTAGCAACTTAAAACAAATTGTAGATGAAAAAGGATTGCGTTACGGATTTGTAGCTAAAAAAGTTGGCATAGCTAATTCTACAATGACCAACTTGCTCCAAGGGGGATCACCAACGCTTTTAGTTGCGATTAGAATTGCTAAAGTTCTTGATGTGCGCGTAGAAGAGATTTGGATAGATGAAGATTTGGATACGATGTGAAATTCCAATAAAGTATTTGTCACTTTGAAGCAATACAAAGATTCTTAAAATTTGATATAATAATACAGTTATTAATATCAATTAGGGGGAACTATTCATGAAAAAAGCTTTCAAATTCGGTTGTTTTGGATTTATTGCATTATTTGTAATTCTTGTTATCGCACTAATCATCGATATATCTAATGACGACCCAAAAGAAAAAAGCAAACCGAAGGAAACTGCTACAGTAACTGCAAAATGGGAAGAAAAAGTTAAAGAAATTGCATCGAGTGATAAATCTACAACTGAAAAGTTTGATGAAGTAAGCAAATATGCTAAGGATTACAAACCATCAAAAGATGAAGTTAAACAATTCGGTGATGAAATTATTAAAGAATATAAAGATAAAAACTATATTAAAGATGTATCTAACCATGAATACATGCTAAAAAACCTTTTCAAATCACAAATTGTCGATAAAAACGCATCGGATAAAAATTTAAAAGATTTTGCTTTTGATTTCTGGCAAAACTCTAAATATAATTACCGTGGTGTTGAAAATGCAACAAGTAGCGCTACTCAAGCTAATGAGCGCCAAATGGATAAAGCTTTAAGTAAAATGAATAAATAGAAGAAATAAAAAAAGCCGCCCAATAGGACGGCTCTTATTTTTTTATTAAACTATTCTTTTATTAAGCTTGCACTTGATAAACTTCGCAATACCAACCTTTATAATCTTTGAAATACCATGTGATAGCACCTAATTTATTACGGTCATCAACAGGTTCACATTGTAGATAGAAAATACCATCTGCTTCATAAACTAAGTTACCCTTTACTTTGAATTCAGCAAGTTTATCCATAATTTCTTGAGCTAAATTAATTCCTAATCCGCCTGATTTCATTGTCCATTTCATATTATTACCTCCCGTCGACACTGATGGTCCTGATTGAATTGTTTTACCTACAATCGCTTCAGCTACAGCTTTAGCAGCCTTATCAAAGTTGGCACGATATTTTTGCATATCAACTTCATTATCAATAAAACAAATCTCAGGTAATAAACCAGTCTTTGTTTTATTAATCCAACCTAGATCTGTTGTTAATTTAATACCTCGGTCTCTCAATCCGAATGCATCAGCCATTGCTTTTGAAATCTTCGCTGCTAATTCTCTATTTCCATATGATGGGTGCAACCAAACTTCACAGCCTGTACCACCTGGAGAAGCATTTAGATGAAACTGTAAATCTACATTACTATCTTTCACTCGTAAGTGGTTATTTGCTGCATTGCTCCAAACTGCGGTTTGTGTTGTTCCGACTTCATCAGAACAATTCACATATTTCCATCCAGCTGCTTGTACATATTTAGCAACTGCGTCAAGAAACTTTCTGTCCTCCACATGTTCTTTCCCATAAACGCTATTTGCACCTTGTACAATACTATTGTGGCCACCTGATCCTGCGAAACAACCCATTATTGAACATCTCCTTTTTTATCTTCTTGTTTTTGTTTACCGCCTAAAACTTCAATTGCATTCATAAATACTGAAGGTAACTTAATACCCATCGATCCAGCATTTTCTAATAGTGATAACAACTCATTTCCAATAAACAAAAATAGTGTTGCTTCACGAACTGAATTATTAGTTCCCATAACAACATCTACTTGTGTAGCCGCTGCTACCAAAAGAAAAAGCATTACCTTTTTGGCAATGCCTTTGAATCCTATTTTGCTTTTTAATGTACCGTTAACACCTGCTGCGATTATGCCTGTTAAATAGTCAATTACCGTCATGATTACTAGGACTTTCAATGTTGCATCCCATCCTCCCAAAAAGTACCCACAGAAGCCACCAAACGTAGCTATAAATGTTTTCATTAATACATCAATACGATCCACATTCTTTCCTCCTTTGCAAAATAAAAAAGCCCACTATTGCGCGCTTATAATTAAATCTGTTCTTCCTTCTTTAGTTAAGTAGGCATCGACACGTTCCTTGTATTTCAACATAGGTCCGTCAATTACTACTTGTTGATACGTGTAATATCCTTGAATAATCATCATCGCCATAAATTCAGCCATTTACATTCACATTCCTTTCAATGTTTGCTGCATGATGAATTCAGCCATTGCCGCCTTAGTTACTTCTAATTCCACTTTTAGTTTATCTATTTCAGATGGTTCAGGTTCTGGTTGCGGTGGTAATTCCGGTTTTAATTTAATCCACTTCCCATCCTTGAAAACAGGATCATAAATTAAATCTGGACAAACTTCTAAAGTACAGTTTGCCGGGATGATAGGCTCATAACCTACAATTACATTTTCCTCGTTTTTTTCGATAATTGGTTTATTTTCTAAAGGGATAATTTCAGTAAACTTTCCATCTTTATCATAACAGTATCCGTACTGTACACTCATTTAGTTTTCTCCCTTCTAATTCACCAAGTAAGTAATGGTGATATAGTAGTTTCTGCTATCAGGTCCGAAATCTATTTTAACCTCACCATTTGGCGCAATGAATAGTCTCCCTACTGTCCCGTCTGTAGCAATTATACCTTGATAAAGAGAAAGCAAAGGACGATAATTCACAGGTAAGGTAGTCATTACTGCACTAGTCGGTACTCCTGGTCCTCTAGCTATCGCTAAACGAAGAGTAACTGAATTACCAATCCTATCAGCTATTTGACCTACTCCACCATCAAAGGCTCTAGCATCGGCTGTCAACGTTAGGGTAACTCGTCCGTCTTTAGCTTGTTTGATAGTACCATCGTCTTTGAATTCAATCGCTTTCGCCCAGTCCCATGCGCCACTATCAGGGGATGTCTCTGGAGCGAACATTATTGAGTTACTGTCTGGATGATGCACTACCCATGCTTTCTTTCCAGAATCAGACTGGAGAATCTGAGAAAACGCGTGAGCGAATCTCACTGTACCTGTCATGGTACCCCCTGCTTTTTTAAGCAAGTTTGTATTGTTAGCAAGAATGTCAAACGTGTCAGTAGAAGGCACATAAGTGACTACCGTTTTAGATGCCACGTCAGACCACATGTTGAAATTACCATTAGAGGATGCTCCCATATACAAAGGTGTATTATTGTCAGCAGCGTTTCTGAACCTAATAGCTTTACCATTTTGCATACGTAGGTCACCTATCATAGTATCGCCACTACGCTTCACGACGTCCATTCCATTTAACTTATTTTGCAATTGAGTTAATTGATCGTTAATTGAAGTCCATCTACTATTAATATCATCTACTAACCATTGCGCTAGATTAATCAATTCTTCTAATTCAGAAATGTAAGGACCGCTCATTGTATTCCCTGTCATTGCATCAGCTAATGTTACTAGTCCAAAATCTTGAGTAGACGCTCTAACAGTTCCACCTTGTTCAATTGAGAAATACGATCTTTTTCCGATACCAGCTACGCCGAATGTTTCTGGTCTGAAAGTATATTCAAAATTACCTTGTGCAGCATTAATCATTTTCACACCGGAAATATCGCGAACATAAGCGTTATTAGGTTTCAATCCTTCATAATAAATATCTTGTCCAGTTAAGTTATATGGAACACCACCGTCCACAACAAATACATTTACAGTTACAGTCCCTTTATCACCTTGACGTCCAGTAACAACTGCATTTAATTGCGCTTGTTGACTTTTCGTTATGTCAAGAATTAACTTCGTTTTCATAGTTTAATCCCACCTTCATTATTGACGGTTTCAATGTCGCTTTCGGTTAATACTTTTTCTTCAGTGTGCCTGTCAAAAATACTAGGTTTTCTTTTAGCTGCAGCTCTGAAACCAAATTTCGAAACTTCAGGTTCTTTTTTTACAATTTTAATTTCATACGAAAAATCTATATCTCTATCACTTTCTATAGTGAAATATGTTTCTGTTCTATTCGATACCCAAATATCCCCGCGTCCATATTTACTAAGAAATACATGATAATTTTCAGTTTCATATTGTAAAAAGTCAGGAAGGTCGATCCGTGTATATCCATCCACAGTTGATCCATTGCCAACATGCGTATATGTTTCATTTGAATTTAAAGGCGCAAACATTTCTTTTTCAATCGGTTCGGATGTATCTAATGAATATGTGGAAAGTGAAGCTGCATTAACGTTTGTTAATGTACTTCTAATATCGGCATTAATAATGCTATATCCATTCATGTCTAAAGTTTTCCAGAAGTTGATACGATCCCAGGTTGATAATTCTATAAGAACATAAGAAGTATCACCTTCTTTGTACATGAATTGCGTTTTACCTTCGTTCGAAATGAGTAATTTGTTCGTTGCGTCTTTTCTTATCCCGCCTTTTAAATATGTGCCGTCTTCGTTAAAACTTATCCCGCCACTGTAAACGTGAAGCGGTTTATACGTATAAAAACTGGTACTATTCAAACCAGCCCATGCTGTATTAACGTTATTCTCCCTTAACAGAAAATCAATACCAGTATCAGAAATTAAACCTAATCTCTTTGTGTTGTTTCCGGTAAATAATAATTCTTGAATATAATTTTTCTTAGCCCCTAAATTCGCATCAGAAAGAACTAACTGTCTCGCATTCATCCACATGTCACGCCACGCGAATATTCCTCTAGTTCCGTATGTTGTAGTAGTATCGACTATTTCAAAGTTCGGATCATGTAAATCAGTAGTTGGATTGTAAACAGAAAAACTTAAATATCGTCCTGGTGTAATATTCATAGTAACGCCTTTTGAGTTATCGGAAACACGGTATTGATAACCTAAACTCCCTATTCGAGTCGCATCGGCATCATAAATCATTAATTGGCCCAGGTTATTCAATTCCATTCGTTTTACGTTATTAACTTGTGATTGCAAACCTTCCGGCATCATTTTAATAGTGTTACCGTATTCGTTGAAACCAGTTTGAACCATTCCAGCATTCAATTTACCGGTTTTAATAAAGTCGGCTACTATTGATCCATCTTTTGTTATCGCAACGCCATATGGTCCATTTACACCTGTTGACGAATAACCTAATCCATTAACATTCCATTGCCAAACCTTTTTAGCGGTCATTTCGTTATTTGTATCCATGATTAAAATTCGGTCTGGATAAACACGAACATAAGAACCAAAACCACTGTTTATAAGGTCTGTAGCGTTCTGTCTAGCTTGTTCTAAAATATTTGGGCCTAAATCCTTAACTTGACCTTCTAAATCAGTAACTTTATTTTTGGTAGTATTTAAATCTGTTTTCGTGTTACCTAAATCCGTTTTTGTATCTTTTAAATCATTCTTCGTGTTATTCAGATCAGTTTTTGTATTTCCTAGTTCTGTCTTAGTATCACTCAAATCATTTTTAGTATTGTTCAAATCGATTTTCGTTTTATCTAAACCAGTTTCTAAACCGTTTACTTTTCCAGTTGTAGTATTTAAGTTATCTTTAGTTTCGTTTAAACCATTTTCTATCGTTCCGACTTTATTATTAGTATTATTTAATTTACCGTTCGTGGTGTCTAAATTCCCATTCGTTGTATTTAAATCTTCTTTTAACTTCTTAATCCTTTCATCAGCATCACCAAGGCCTTTATCAATATCAGAAGTGATATTTAAAACTTCATCTCGTATCTGGTCAATCTTGTTTGTTTTACTAGTGAATGAATCTTTGAAGTTACCGAGTGTAACTTCTATATATCTTTGTTTAACAGGATCATATTTATAAGATATAACTTTAGCCTGGATATAAATATTATCTTCATCATGTTGGACCGTTACTGTATCTCCCATATAAACAGACTGTAAAACTGCAAAATCTTTGTATTCTTCTGTTTGGGATAATTCTTGGAAAGTAACCGTATAGTTTGCTAGTGGTTGATCCACATGATTTACTTCAAACATTGCCCGTGCTCTTTGTCTTAAAATGTTATAAGCATCTTCTAAAGGAATAGCATCATCGTCATTTGCATAATCGCCAATAGCTGCTTTAACATCTTCAAAGTCAACTTTTTGAATTTTAGGATTAACGTATTTACCCACATTGGCACTTGTCACATACTTTTCTGGTAATAATAAACCGTCGAATCCTTGTGGCATAATTTTTGTAATAGGGCTTTGCCAATCCACACTTGCTTCATACCCTAATAAATCTTTCTTATGCTGAATAATAACACCACGATCACGACCACGATTTTCTAGAATGCTTACAAGAAAATTATCTCGTTTTAATTCGCCACCCCAACGATTCAAGAAACTGTTTTCTTTTCCAGTGTCCAACATAGCTTCAATTGGATTCATTCGAACTAAACGTGCATTATTTAGTTTTCCGATATCGCTGAAGAAATCGAATTTAGAAGGATACTGAAGAGCGCCTTTTAACTGAGTGAGCGCCCCGATTCCTGTTTTACTTACAATGTTTGTATCTTCTATAAAGTTATCAATTAAATCATAGAAAACATGATAACAAAATACGCTTAAAATCCCCATTGAAGCTGAAGGATTAGCTACCCTAAACAACTGATCCCCATCAGGTGTTGGTACTTGTATCAAACTCTGTCCTTTTATATCTAATCCATGTGGAGAGAATAACGGATATTTGAATGACAGTACGTAAACACCATTTAAATCTTCTTGAACAGTCGCTTCATAAACAGCATCACTTAATATACCGATACCATTGTGTAAAAAGTCTGTTTCATCTGGTTTATAAAGTTTAATCACACATATCTACCCCTTGTTTCTAGTTCGACTTTAGAGACTGTTCCTGTCCACGATATTGTATTTTCTCCTTCTTTCAATATAGGAAAATTACCAATCATTTTATTATTCATTGGAAAACTGCCGGAATAACATAACAACAAATCAGAATCAACAACAACTGAATTTGCAACATCTTTAATTTGAAAGGCTATTCCGTTTACATATATAGTTATTGTCCCGCTACCTGTAATAGTGAATTTAGGTAAAGAATAAAGCGTACCGTAGTTCATAACAGTCATTCCGGTTACGAGTTCAATAGGTTGCTCAATAATATATTCATAGGGATCTGACTTAAATGTAACTTCGAACTGTCCATACTCTTCGAATTGATTATCAATATCTCCTATATCCACACTTTTGATCTTTCTATAGACGTTATCATCAGTAAATGAAAGTATTTTAGCGTTTCGTAACCATGCTTTTATCTTCCGTAATAAAGGTTTTACATTATAGTCTTCTAGTAAGTTAAAATTAATTGTGAATTCTACGTCTTCGTAACCGTCTTTCTTAGTTAACGCGCCGTTTTCCCTGCCTGGAATATTAATGAATTCGACCTTTTCTTTTGCACTAGGGATATTAGGACGATCTACCATACAAACATGGTAGAACCGCCCCAACTTATCATCTATTCTAATATCCAGCACAGTTATCTCCTCCCTATACCGATATTTAACATTTGTCCTTTTTGAGCAAACCAATCATCCGCTTTTTCGAACATCTTATCTAAATCTTTTTCATTATTTACAGTAGTGTGGAAAGTGACTTCATTTTTGATTTCTTGTTGCGGCTGCATGATTGTAAGTCCTTTCGCCAACGACATCGCGTCATTAGCTACATTAGGAAGATTAGAAAGAAGTCCGTCCGCCGATAAAGATTTGTTCATTTTTGTTATTGCATCGCCAATTGATCCACCAGTTGAGGTGAATGAAGCCATAGGAGCAAATCCACGCGCTAAAGCTGGCATATCCGCTGACATAGGTGCTATAGATGCAAATGAAGCGGGAGAAGCAAAACTTGCTGTATCAGCACTAAATGGCATCGAGAATGAGAAGCTTGAAAATGGATTCAATTTATTTAAAATACCACCTGCTCTATTCCATGCATTTGTGATTGTACTTACAATGTTCCCCATGATTCTACTAACTGTGTTATAAAGATTTTCAAAGAATCTAATTACTGAATTGATAGGACGGAAAACACCTTCTAATATGCTAGAAATGCTATCCCAGTTTCGTTGCACATATCCTTTAATAGAATTCAAGACATTTGACGTCTTAGAACTTAAACCATCCCATGAATCGCCAACTTTTCCTTTTACTTTTCCCCACACATCTGACGTAACCGAACTAATAGTATTCCAGTTATCGGACACTTTGCTTTTTACAGCACTAGCTTTATCAGATACGATAGAAGAAATTTTGCCCCAAGCGTCGGAAACAGCGCCAGAAACAGTACCCCAAATTCTAGAAGTTACATCTTTAACCGCGTTCCAGCCATTTGAAACAGTTTCTTTAGCAGCATTTATTTTTTCGCTAATGTAACCTTTAATTTTATTCCAAACATCGGATATAAAAGTTGCTACTTTATTCCAAACTTCAGACGTGACATTCGAAATAGTATCCCAATTTCCTTTTACAGTATTGTATACTTTGCTTCCGAAATCTTTAATTAGTCCCCAAATTTTATCCCATATACCCTGAAGAGTACTGGTTATCCAGTTCCATGTATCAGAAGTAGCTGTTTTGATCATATTCCATAATTCTGATATCGTATTAATCAGCATATCTTTATATTTAGTAAATGTATCTTTTATAGCGTTCCAGGCTTGCTCTATATACGGTTTTATCCATTCCCAAAATTTAGTGACAGGTTCTTTTATCTGATCCCATATTAGGATGAATACTGTTAGTATTAAACGAAGCGGAAGGGTCGCAATTTCGAATAAGGCATTTCCTGCAATTTGTGCAATTTCCTTCAAAGATTCCCAAAAAGCAGAAAAACCATCTTTAATGGAAGTCCAAGTTTCATCGCACATTGTCGTGAATGAAGTCCATAATTCAGAAAACCATTGCATAATGCCATTCCAAATTTCTTGAGCCTTGGTTCCAACCGCTGTCCAAAAATCACTCCAAGCGGTTTTAAATTCTTCCCATTTTGTAGTGAAGTATTGAACTACGCTGTCCCACCATACACCTAAATTGGTTTTGAGTTGTTCCCAAATAACGGAACAGGATTCACTTACGCTTGCCCACATTTCAGAAAACCACGTTTTAAACTGTTCCCATTTTTCTTTTAACCAGTCAGTTACACCACCCCAGTTGTTGAATATCGCTATTGCAGCAGTTACAACGGCAATAATTCCGACAATAGCAGCAACTACAGCAGCTACAGGCGCACCAATGAAACCAGCGATTACAGTTACAACAACCGCTATTCCTTCAGCTAACATCGAAATAACACTGATAACACCACTTATTAACGGTCCTGCTTTCATAAACAAACCTATGAGCGAGCCTATTCCACTGATAAAAGGCCCTAGTATCATCATGACAGGACCTAATACGGTGGCTATTCCACCGATTATAGCAATCGTTTTTTGCGCTTCTGGTGATAATGAATTAAACGCATCAGCAATTGATTTAACTGCATTCTTTACATCCGGCATGATTTTTTCGCCTAAATCTAAAAGTATCTTACCTATAGGTTCCATTGCGATTTGGAATTCTCTTAATGTCTTTTGGAATCTTTGACCGAACGCTTCTTCTTGAGTTTTTCTTAACTCGTCCATACGCCCTTTTGTATCACCTAAAGCTTTATTCGTATCCCCCATACTGTAAACAACTTGATTTCCCAAATCTTCAAATTTGCCCCCGAAGAGCGAAACTCCAAGTTGCGTAGCTTCAACCTGGTCATCCATTCCCTTTAAATCTTTTATAATAGAATAGAAGACGTCGGAAGCGGGACGTTTACCAGCTAGGAATTCTTTCCACATGTTCTGAGTCCCTTGTGACATCTTACCCATCGCTTCAGTAGTCGATTTAGAGCCATCTTGAATACGAATTCCATACTCCTTAACCAGATCGTTCACGTAATCTAAATTGTAGGCCCCATCACGAGTCCCATTTTTTAGAATTGTTAACATCTGGTCACTTGTGAAACCTGCTTGCTTGAATAACGGCGTATATTCTGCTAGGTTATCCAAAAATTCATTAGAAACATCAAGTCCACCTTGCATACCAGTAGCGATGAAGTCCATCGCTTCTTTCCCAGTCATTCCATATTGTTTCATTAACTGGGAAGCGCCTCGTGTTGTTTCGCCTAGATCAATGTCAAATGTCTTCGCTAATGCTAGTACATCCTCTGTAACGCCTTGTATTTCGTCACCAGGGACATCTTCCATGTTTTGATACACTTTAACGACCGCTTGGTTAACTTGTTCTAAACTTTCGCCCCAACCTTTTCTATATACATTCTTAACGACTTCACCCATGTTTTCAGCGCCTTTAGCGGTTAAACCTAAAGATGCTTGAATTTGTCTTTGTGATCCGTCGAAATCAGTTGCAAATTTCATTGAAGCTACTCCGGCTGCACCGAGAGCAGGTGTTACAGTACTAGTTAAACCAGCGCCGATATCTTTTGTTGCTTGTCCTACCTTATGAAGCTTAGAAGATGCAGCTTCAGCTGTGCTACCTTGTTCTCTTAAAGCCGTATTAGTTTGGTTTAATTCACCTTTCAAACGGTTTTCTGCTTCTCTAGCCTGGTTTAATTTAGTCTCTAATTTAGCGACTTCCGTTGAGTTTTGACCGTATGCGGATTTAGCTTGTGATAATTGCTGTTCTAAATTCCGTACAGTTTTACCGCTCATATCTAAACTTTGACGTAATTGACTTTGTTTCTGTTCTAACTTTTGAGATTCAGAAGCGTTATCTCCTAATTGAGATCGTTCTAATGCTAACGCTGATTGCAGTCGTTTACTTTCGTCAGCTAATTGAGCTTCAGCTCGTTTTAATTCTTCTAACTTCTGTTTCGACTTGCCACTCTCACTATTACGTTCAGCTTCCGCTTGTTGTGCTTGTCTTAATGACTTTGTAGTAGTTTCAACTTTGTTTGACATTTCAGACTCAGCCAACATCGCTTTTCGTAGAGCTTCTTCTGCTGCTTTAACTTGTTTGGAATTTTCTCCCCATACTTGACGTGCTCTATCTAATTGATCGGCAGCTTCTTTAGTTTTTTTCTTGGATAGTTCATATTGCTTCTCAAGTGTGGATAGAGTAGCAGTTAATTTATCGGTTTCAGAACCATTTAATTTCATTTGGGATTGCGCCAACTTTAATTCTTGTGTTAACGCTCTATTTTCCTGGTTAATATCGGCTATTCTGTTTTTATAATCGGCTGTATCAGCCTTAAATTTAATTATGGTTTCCTTCGAAGGCACAGCCACTATTTACCACTCTCCTTTTCTTCCATGTAGGCTTTCCACCCTAAATAAGCGCTTTTATTTTCAGCTATTCTTTGAACGTCACGTAAAGGGAGATTCCAGAAGTCATGTTCCGAAATTTCGAAAATAAATACGTAGAGACTATATATGTCAACTACGTACTCAATCTCATATTTCGGAAGTTTTAATCCTTTTTTCCCGCTTTTGCTTGGAAACCTTTAGCCATGTTGTTTTTACCTTTACCACTTAGAATTGCACCGAAAATTTCAAACGCTTCTTCCATGTTGATCTCGTATTGTTGCATGAATGTTTCAAAATCCATATATTCTTTTGGAGTAGCTTGACGATAAGCTGCATAAACAGTTCTAAACGTGTCTAATAAGTCGATGTTTTGCATTCCACCGGCGCTGAATAAAGTGCTTAAAAATGATTTGTTGATAATGCCTTCTTTTTCTAAATTGAATAACGTCCAAGCCGTTAAATTTGCATTAACCTTTACTTCTCTCGATTCGTTTGTTTCCTGGTTTGTTAATGTGATAGTTTTTAACATGTAAATCTCTCCCTTTTAGCTAAATTAAAAGGCGCCCAATTAAGAGCGCCCTACTTAGTAAATCTTCGTATTTTTTATTAAGGTGTAGTCTTTTTAAGGCTTGCAGGATCAAATTTAGTCATCCATGTTGTTGCGATAGTAGTTGTCGGGTTAATCGCTTCATAATAAAGTCTTCCGTTAATGTCAGGCAAAGCAGTAATTTCTAGTTCGAATTCTGCTAATTCCTCAGCCCCATTCTCCACACTTTTGACATACCCGGTAGCAGCAGAACAATTCGGGAATGCAATTAGACGTTTGTTACCTTCGAAAATATCATTCTCTTCAGCTACGAACGAGAAATCTTTCCCGATGCTATCAATGCCGTATGCGTAAACATCCGTAACCAATCCATCGTTTGTAATACCGAAAATGTCACGTAATACTTTTAATTGCATATGGCCACTAATTGTAACGGTTAATTGAGAAGGTTTGGATTTTTTCTTTTGAATAACACCACCACATAATTTCGAAATTGATTTAATTTCTGTTTCTGCATCTAGCTTTCCGACACAACCAAATGGCTCGGAAACCGTTGCACCTTTAAATAAAACTGCGGCATTCTTAATATCGACGGCATCAAACACATCAACTGTAGGCATTTAATTTCCTCCTAATTTCTTATTAATTTCTTCTATCAAAGCTTTATTTAACTCTTCAGCAGCTTGTTCAGCTTTTTTATCCACACCATGCTCCATGAAGTTTAAAGGGGATCTCCTTTTACTTGTACCTACACCTAAATCCGGAAACACTAAGTAACTGAATTTAGCTTTAGGTTTAATTCTTAATGTCAAGTTCTCCCTTGTATCTGCACTAAGTGACTTATATAACTTAGCGTGTTGTTTGTCTCTATCAGAAATAGGCATTAAGCCAAGGATTGATTTTTCCATAATAGGCGCTATTGTAGAACCTAATTCTTTGTTAATCACTGTTTCAGCGATGTCTGGTAATCGTTTAATGTTATTTTGTAACGATTCGAATTGTGAGAAGTCCATTGTGTAATTAGCACACATGTTTTATCACCCTTAATAAATCAAAACGAATAACATCTACAAAATACTCAGTATCTTTCTTTCTCATTCGATCCTTAACTGTCTTGCTGCAGCTATGACCAGTTGGGGACAGAGAATTCATGAATGATAATTGTAATATGTCTAAATCCTCCCTGTTTTCAGAGAAGAAATAGACAATTACATCTTGTTTAAACGTTATCGGGCTAACTCTTTCGAACCCGCCCGTCTCGAATACAACATGATTTATTTTAGATAAGTCTGCTTCATCTTCCTGGACGGCATCTTGATAAATTCCAGCACCAGGAAAAAATGCTTCTAAATGTTCCACAAGTTTAGTATTATACTTTTCAATCAACTGTTCCGGATTCATCAAGACCACCTACCTTTTGGAGATATAAGAACAAACTCTTTTTATAACGATCTGTTTTGATAATGCTGTAATTCTCGTCTTGTAAATGAATTGTTAATCTGTCCACATTCTTACTGTTAAATACAGGTGCATTTAGAACTTCAATTTTTCTATCTAACTGTTCCCCAACACTTTCAGCAAATTGAATATCCACTTCGCGAAAAGACATTTCATTGAAACGTAATTTAGCAATCTCGATGGGTTTATGTCCTATCACCTTTTTAGCAGCGTTTCTAATAGTTTCCTGCTTCATGACACTGACAAAACCATCATTAAATGTTTTTCTATGCTGTTCAATTGCCATCAGTAACCTTCCTTTCGTCTATTGCTACCTGAAGTGTCAAACGTGATAGTGGTTGAAAAAAGTTAGATTCAAATTGATCTAAAGCATTGTTGTATTCATATCGAATGCGATTTATAACTAACTCACGTGCAACTAAATTGACCTTTAGATCTAGTACAGCGCCTACTAAGTCATTAATATAGTAAACGGAACGATCTATTAGCTTTATGATGTTATTGTCTTCTTCAGTCCACGTAATAGCTAGTGCATGTTTTACATCTTCTAACAAATCAAAAGGCGACTGTAACGTCGCCTTTAATTGATTGTAACTCATAAAGGATCACTCCTTATTTAGCTGCTGGTGTCGTTACTGGCGTGTTTGGATCAACTAAACCAGAAATATCGTAAACTAAGAATGAATCGTTACGATCCGCACGACCGTTAGCGTACATTTTAGCGATGTATAAATCTTCATCTTCAATAGCACGAGTTTGATCGTAAACGTCTAAACGTTGTGCGCCACCTAATCCTAAGAAGTAATCTTTCGCCATACCTACAACCATTTTTCCTTTTGGAACAGCATTAGATTTAACGATTGACCCTGGAATCGGAAGAACATTGTAAGCATAAGTTCCATCTGCATTAGGACGTGTAGTGTAACCGTAAATTTTAGCCCAGTAATCAACTGGATTCACAATTAACATTACGTTGTCAGGATTACGTTTACCGTCACGAGTAAGTAAAGACATGATGTTTCCTAATGTGTAAGGAGAAAGGTCTTTTAGAACCGCTGTTACAGCTTTATCAGCATTTTCTCCGTTAGCAACAGTTAGTAAATCTTTCATCATACCAATAGGTTGATCTTTACCAGTACCGCGAACAATTGCTACTTCTAAAGCGATTTTTAAAGACTCAACTAATACAGTTCGAACATAACGATCTAACCAAACTGGACCTAAATCAAGCATCGCTTTACATACAGGCATGAAAGCAGATAGTTTGTATTGGCTAATGTTAATTGTTTCGAATCCTTCATCTAAAAGTTCTTTATGAGCAGCGCATAATTTCCCCCAGAACGCTGTCTGAATATCACCCTTTTTAAGAATCCATTCAGTTAAAGCGCCAACGTTAACAAAGTTGATCTTAGAAAGTAATTCGTGAGAACCAACTAAATCTTCAAATACTCGTTCGATAACAGTTGGCGGCACTAATGCTTCTGTTCCTGCAAATGAATTACCAGCGATTACTTGGTTGTAGTATTTTGTTTCTTGGCTAGTTAAAGCACGTCCATCACGTGCAGCTAGGATAGCTTGGTCGCTAGATTGTACAGAAGCTTGTTGTAAAATTTCATTTTGAATACCTTGCGCGAATTGTACTAAAGCGTTATCTACCTGTTCAGGTGTTCCGTTTGCTAAAACCTCGCTTAATTGTTGTTGATTTGTAATTTTTGATTCTAAGTCTTTACCCATAGTAAAGTACCTCCTATAGTTTGATAGATTTTAATAATGCAGCCATAAAGTTTGCTGATTTCTCAGCGTTTTGAATACGTTTGTCACCCTCGTTTTCGATAGGTGCTTCTTCTTCTTTAGGTTCTTCGATAACGTCTTCTTCGCTTTCCACACTGATATCTACTGAATCTACAATTTCATCACAGAAACCATAAGATTTAGCTGTTTCAGCAGTCATATAAGTTTCGTTATCAAGTAACGCTTCTAATTCATGAAATTCGCCATTAAAACGATTTCTATATGATTGGATCAAAGCATCATCAACATCTCGTAACATTTTGGCTTGCTTTTCTAACGAATCAGCATTACCGTACGCATAAGTTGAAGCCCTATGAACCATCATCGTTGTATTAGATGGCATGATAATTTTGTCCGCGCCCATTGCGATTAAAGAAGCTGCTGACGCTGCAATTCCGTCAACAATTGCAGTAACTTGGGCTTTGTGGCTTCGCAAATAGTTACAAATCGCAATACCTTCAAAAGCATCACCACCACCAGAATGAATGTGTAATTCAATTTCATCAGCATCAATGTTATCGAACATTTCGCGAGTCTTTTTAGCGTTAATATCACCCCACCAACCGGCACCAACTGTTCCATGCATATAAGCAACAACTTTTTTACTATTCTCCTGATTCTCCATCATTAGGAATTTCGGTTGAATCTTTTCCATTCCCATCATTTTCACCCCCTTCCATAGTTCCACTTATCCTTGCTCTTTCATAGTTCTTAGTGACATAACGTTCATTAGCCCAATCTTCATTTATTTGTTCTTTTCCTAATCGTTCTAATACATCGTTTATACTCATGCCACCGACTGCGAATAGTTTATCAACGGAATTAGCAAACTTAGTGAGATCGAACAATTTGAAGTTATCCATGCTGAATTTGACGTATGTTTTTTTCAAATATTCGTCTCGTGTAAACATTTTTTTATTGTATTCATTCGTAATCATGTCACCTATAGGACGAACAACAAATAATATGAAGTTATCTAAATCTCCTGTTGGATTTCCAGAAGTTGAAATGCCCCCTTCGCTTATTCCACTTAATAAAGATGGTGGAATGTGGAAGGCAGCCGCCACGAAATCTAGCATATCTTTAGCGAGATTTTTAATATCTCTAGTATCTAGATTGCGAGGATCTTTACTCTGATCTTCCATTATTACGTTGTCAGGAAGGAAAAGAACTGATGCTAACTTCTCAGGATCCATATAATCTTTCATTTTTTCTTCAAACAGTTCTTGAGCAGCTTTACCATCTTTATCTGTTAAGGAATTCATGAATCGTCCCTTGAATAGATACCTTTTCCTTCCGTTCCCACGATAGTCAGACATGGCTTTCGCAAGCAATAACCCATACGAGTTATAAAGGCTGTCAATAACATTGTTTATCGACTCTTCAGAAAGCTTAAAATATAGAACGTCTCGTTCTTTAAATTCCTTCGTTAAAAGGTGATTGTTAATCGAAACATTTTTGTAAACATACTCATTAAAACCATTCGTAGTTTCACGATGAAACGATTCAGCTATCCACAATTCGTCACCTATAGATAAAATCAACGCTTCATTTTCGTAAATTAACTGATGGACAACTTTACACCAAAACTCATGAGCATTTTCATTCTTATTTGGCGATACATTTAATTGATAGTAGTTTAAATGCCGTTTTAACTTTCCATCTCTATAAGATTCAAAGTCACAAGCTACTAAACTACGAGCGATTAGATCAATAGCAGCGTTAACATACAATTTTTTATAAGCAATTTCAGCTTTAAGTGTCATTACGCTACAATCAACATCCGGAGTCGTTCCATTATCACTTGTACCTAAAACAAAATTAAAAAGATTACGAATACCCATTTTTTCACCCCCTTTCTTAGAATGACCATACTTGCATATCGTTTAAATCGACTGCATAGTCTTCAAGATCACCATCGAAATTAAGGGCATGTGTGAATGCAAAAAACCCGTCAGTTTTTCTTTTGACAGGGTCGATTTTTTTATATTCTTTTGATCCATTTCCTAGTTCATCCACATAGATATTCCCACAATACCAACGCATAACAGGATCATCGTGGAAAACAATATTATGATTGATGAATAGATGTTGAATTAACGGGTCTAACATCGCGTGGATATACGGACCGCGTCGCACTACCTCAACTCTTTCGTTAAAACCAGCTTCTTCTAATAAAGGTTTCAAGACTACAGAGCGGAATTTGTCAATCGCGATACGCTTAATGTCATATGTTTTCGCTTTTTCTAAAAACCAATTGATAACACGTTTGGGCTCGATTTCTTTATCGTAGACGATGGTGAAGAGTCCTTTTTCCACACCAATATCAATAATATCTTGATTAATATCCTGCATTTTCAATGCCTGGTGCCATATGAAAGTATGGTGAACCCAATAGCGCTTCCCTTCTCGTTTAAATAGCAAGCCGACGCTGCAGAAGTCACGTAATTCTGCGTAATCCACACCACCAATACATTCATATTTGTGTAAATCATCAGGTAAAGGCTGATCTGTAGCAAGAATATCCTCATAAGTAGCAATTTTATGTTGAAACAGTTGTTTAGGAATGTTCATCCGTTTTGTCATAAATTCCACGTGCATCGGAATGTTGGTCTGACAATCAGCCCATTCTTCTTTCATCGTTTCGAATAATTCCGTGTTATCTCTAATAGAAGGATTGGCTTTTTCCCAGTTTGCTATATCTTCAACTTCTTCTTCAGAGTCTAATTTGCAGATGAAGGGGAAAATCTTACTGTTTTCAACTTCTCCGCTTAGAACCATTCGAGCCTTTTCTTTCATATCATCCAAAACGCCACCGCGAACATATCCGTCAGTAGTTAAATAGAACGTCCGACCGTCTTTAACTTTGCCCAGGGCCGAACGGAATACTTTAATTGATGCATAGTCTTCATATTCGTGAATTTCATCGAACCAAACTGATCCAGGACGCAAACCATCTTTTGTTCTAGCATTAGAAGTATTGTATTTTAAATGTGATCTGTTCTTTTTATGTTCAATTAACACTTTAGTCGTATTGAAAGACTTCTTCAAAACACTATTTTTAGGGTTGTCAATTACATTCCGAACATCTTGAAATGTAGTTTTTGCTTGTTGTTCAGAAGTCGCTACCCATTCGATATGATAATTATCAATTCCGAACTGTTTGGACAGCATATAAAAATTATGCCAACCACCATAACCATTTTTACCGCCACCACGACCCATTAAAATTAAAATCTGATTCCAAACTAAACGGTCATTATCTCTGTATCTAACTCCATATACGCAAGCATTAACAAATCTTTGCCAAGCGTAAAGTTTGAAAGAGAAATATGGTTCTGGAATTTTAACACTGTCCTCAATAGCTTTTGCATCAATATAAACATTTGGATCATCTAAAGTTTTTCGAACTAAGGCCATTAATTGTTTTTGCTCTTTGCATGACCTTATCTCTCCGCTTTCCACACTATACATATACTCACTAATGTAAGGATGATATTTATAAGGAAGATTAGACTTCTGCTTCATCGTCATCCTCCTCACTTACCGCTTTAAGGCCAAGTTCATTAAGAATCTTTAACATTTGCGTATTGGTCTTATTCAACTCATTAATGCTATCGTTTTTCTTCATAAA
>WPCI01126137.1_pt1 | contig 20431 bp, 17 predicted proteins | sample 5399871 | NCBI WGS metagenome assembly WPCI01 (sample SAMN12869469, study PRJNA574797) | sludge metagenome | isolation source: wastewater treatment of pH7 | place: China:Beijing | collected 2019-05-20 | reverse complement strand
AAATCCACAATCGCAGTGAAAGCCTGCCCCAGATTAATCGCTTCCATCCTGCCAATAACACCCTGCAAGCGGGCAATGCCCTTCACCGCCGTCTTGGCATCAATCCCCAATCCGCGGGCGGCACAAAAAGCTGCCAAGGAATTGGAAACATTAAACCTGCCCGGTAAATTGCAATGCGCCTTAAGATCAACGCCATCTCCATGAAGGGTGAACTCTACACCTTTAGAACTGCTCGAAACATTCGCTGCAGTGAAATCCGCCTCCGTCTCGAGGGCATAGGTAATCTTCTCACCCGGAATCAGGTTGTTCAGAAAATCATAGGAACTATCATCACGGTTTAGAACTGCCAGACGCGGGTTCCCGAAAGGCTTATCCACAGTCTGCTGCAGACTGGTAAACATACGCGCTTTAGCGGCGCGATATTCTTCATAAGTATGGTGATAATCGAGATGCTCATGGGTAATATTCGTAACCACGGCAATATCAAATTCACAGGCGGTCACTCGGTGCTGGGCAAGCCCATGAGAGGTCGTCTCCAATACTACTGCACTCAGCCCGGCAGCCACCATCTGCGCCAGGTAGCGCTGTACATCAATCGCTTCAGGCGTGGTCACATGGAAGCCCGTATCTACCACTTCACCCCCGATTATCGCGTTAACTGAAGTTATTAACCCAGCTTTGATACCCGCTGTTTTGAGAATGGAATTAAGAATATTGGAGGTCGTGGTCTTCCCATCCGTTCCAGTAACTCCGATAACAGTTAACTTTCTCGCCGGGTGATCATAAATAGCAGCAGCCAGGTATGCCATGGCCTCACGCGGGTCTTCCACCTGGATGTACGGAACAGGCAGATCACCGCTGAGAGATTTCGCTCCCACAACGGCTATAGCGCCCCGCTCTATCGCAGCAGGAATAAATTCATGCCCGTCCACATTCCCACCGCTGACGGCAATGAAAACATCTCCTGCAGTCACCTCACGTGAATCATACTGAATTGCATGAACAGATGCCGAACCAAGCGGATGTGAACACACCCAATGAATGGGTAAGCCGGAGATCAGTTCAAAAAGTGTTAGTGGATTCATAAGCTCTGCTTTATCCTATTAAATAATTAGAGGGTCAAAATATTCGGCAATCGCCAATGTGACCCTCTATTGTAGTCGGATTATTCGAGTGAGCTGCGTAAATCTGAAATCTGTCCGGCGACCGAACCATCAACGACTTTGTCACCAACCCGAACCAGCAGCCCGCCTAATAACTTGGGGTCTACATTAAAATTCACCGAAGCATCACCACCAAGCTTGGCAGAGAGCTCACCTGAGATGGTTTTTTGTTCTTCTGATGTCAATGGAAGCGCACTCACAACCTCGGCATTGCTGCCGCTGAGATCGGTCTCTTCAAGAATTTTAATTTGTCCATCTTTAATGCCAGAGAAGAATTCAGCAACCAGCGCATGCTGGCGTTTGTCATCGAGCGCTTCGCCAACCAGTTTTTGCGCTGCAGCAATCGCCAATGAAGCCACATTTGTGCGGATTTCACCGAGCACACGGGCACGCTCCTGATCAACATCAATGAGGGCATCGCTTCTGGCTTTGGCAATATCTGCCTCCACTTCTGCTTTAACCTCACGACCAGCAGCTTCTGCCTTTTCTTTTGCCTCACGTATGATGATCGCGGCGTTGGATTGCGCTTCGGAGAGAATCGCCGCTGCATCTTTCTCAGCATTTTCTCGTGCTTCCGCAGCTACCCGTGCATCTTCCAGCCCTTTATCAATCGCCGCACGGCGGTTTTTCAACGCAGCCTGAAGCGGTTTATAAACCCAGGCGTGTAATACCGCCCAGAGGATAAGAAAACTGATGATTTGTACTAATAGAAAACCAAGGTTTAGGCCTAATTTTTCCAATTTCGCCTCCTCGCAAAAATAAACCGAACTACATTACAAAGAGCATCAAGAACGCAATCACCAGGCAGTAAATCGCGATAGCTTCTGAGAACGCGATCCCCAGGATCATACTGGAAAGCAAGTTGCCATAGGTATCGGGGTTGCGCGCCATACCCTGCACAGCGCCTAAAACACTCAAACCTACTCCAACACCACCGCCCAGCGCGCCAATCATCGCGAGCCCGGCCCCAATCATTTTTGCTGCTTCAACGATATCACCAGTCATTAGTTTTCCAAGCCTCCTCAAATTCCTATGAATCTGTTAATGTTGTTCTTCTGCTCCATGTCCCTGAGTTGCCTGAGCCATGAAGACCATTGTCAGCATACCAAATACCAGCGCCTGAATCACACCGATAAAAAGTTCAAAAAGATAAAGACCGGAGGGCAAAAATACCGGAATCATTACCCCCACCACAGCCACGAGCACCATGCCCGAAAACATATTTCCGAATAACCGGAAGGTAAATGACAGAATTTTGGCAAATTCAGAAATTAATTCAAGCAAACCTACAATAAAATCAATCACACCAAACAAAGGCTTCTTGAATATATTGCGTACGTTGATAAACTTCTCAAAGTAGCGCGGACCGTTCGCTTGAACACCGATGACCTGGATCATAAACACCGCAATCAATGCCAGCGCTGTGGTGAAATTCAAATCAGTGGAAACACCGCGCAGGAAAGGCGCCAATGTGTAACCGTCGTGGTCAACCTTTGTGGTGGTCAACGTAGACCAGGCGCTGTTGCCCAATTGCTGAATGGCGTATCCATGATCTGCCTCGTGCAGAACACCAATGGATTCGAACCCAGGCAAGAGCTTTAATAGGTTGGCAAAGAGCAGTACGATCACAATCGTAGCAAATAGCGGAAATACCTTTGGCGTGAACTTTCCCGCCGTGGTTTCTGTCATGTTGTAAATGACTTCAACAAACATTTCGAAGATGCCGCCAATTCCCTTTGGCGCGAGCGGCGCTTTTTTCGCCGCGTTGCGCACGGCAAGCGCTACCAAAATAATGATAACGTCCATCAGCAGTGTTGCCAGCAGAGAGTTGGTCAGGTAGAAGTCGCCAATTACTGGCAAAGTGAAAAGAGGCTTTGCCATAATGTTTTCGGCCGCCACCTGGATGTGAGGTTGAACAGGCGCGAATTTGTTTACCGCGATAACATTTGCGATGATGAGTGCGAGCACAATCCAACGGTGCACACCCCATTTCCATTTACGTTCTTTTTCCAATCGCGTCCTCCTCTCCCGTCTCTTCGGAATCAGTGGTTTTAATCCGTTTAATTGTCTTTCGAGCAACCCAAACCATTACAAGCAGAGAAACCGGAATGCTGGCAACCAATAAACCGATTGTGAACCAGGGCTGTGTGTCAAAATGTTTATCCAAAGCCAGCCCGCCAAGCACTGCAGCCATAACAATAACCAATGTCAGGATGCCAATTTGCCCCAATAACGCAGCCAGGAGCATATTCTGTTTATTCTGTTTGCTGATGCCTTGATTCTTCGGGTCCATAAAAACGATTTTTTATTATATCATAGAGACTTTTTACTAACTTAAAAATCGCCCGCGGCAAGCAATAATTGGTTAAACCACGGAGCATATACGACGCCTAAAACAAGAATACCGATAATACAAACCGCCAGCGCTATTTTCCATAAGAATGTGGTTGAATAATCCCATTGGGTTTCGGTTGGCGGGTCAAGGTACATTACCTTCATCACACGCAGGTAATAATATAAACCAATCACTGAATTGAAGATTCCCAGGACCGCCAGCCAAACCATATTTGCCTTAACGGCGCTGCCAAAGACAAGAACTTTGGCAAAGAACCCCGCAAATGGCGGTATGCCACCTAATGAAAGCAGACCAAGCATCATTAATAAAGCCATCCCCGGCGAGCGCCGGTTTAATCCAGCAAATGCGCTGATCGCAGTTGAGCCTGATTTTTGCTCAACCCAATGAATGATGGCAAAGACAGCCAGGTTTGTTACCAGATATGCGAGGAGATAATACAAGGCGCCGCTGAAACCAAGCTCGCTACCCGTGGCCACACCCACCAGAACGTAGCCTGCCTGCGCAATTGATGAGTAGGCAATCATTCGCTTGATGTCTTTTTGTGTGATCGCCAGGAGATTCCCCACAAACATGCTCAGCACAGCAACGACAGCAATGGTTACCATCCAAACCTGAGAAGATCCCACAGCAAACACGTTTACAATCACGCGAATAAAAGCAGCGAAACCTGCCGCCTTCGATACTGTTGAAAGAAAACCCGATACTGGTGTTGGCGACCCTTGGTAAACATCAGGCGCCCAAAAGTGGAATGGAACTGCACTCATCTTAAAAGTAAAGCCAGCCAATACCAGCAAGAAAGCCAGCACAACCCCCGCAGAGGATGCTCCATTCTGTTGAATCGCGCTGACCATACCATACAATTTGGTGGTTCCTGCAAAACCATATAAAAGCGTGAAACCGTAGAGCATGAGTGCCGAAGATACTGCCCCAAACAGGAAGTACTTCATCCCTGCTTCAACCGATTTATCCGATTCGCGGTTGAACCCTGCCATTACATACAGCGGCAGCGCCGCAGTTTCAATTGCCAGATAAAGCGTAATCAGGTTACCTGAAACCACCATGAGACTTAAACCGATCGTGGATATCACAAGCAGGAGGAAGAATTCAGCCTTTTTGGTAAACGCTGGTTCCATTTTTGAAAAAACTGCGGTTAATGCACTGCCAGCGAGGATCATCAGCCGAAAAATAAAACCAACCTGATCAAAGCGAACAGCCTCTCCCCATAAAAGCTGAGGTTCTGCTGGCGGGCGTGCGAATAAAACCATTGCCATGGCAATGACCGTAAAACCGGCAGCGGTGATCCATTCCAACTGCTGATTGATTCTTTCGTTTTTCAGCAGAGAAATCACCAGCAGTATCAACGCCAAAAGGGTTAATCCAAGTTCAGGCAGCAATGCAGAGAACATCTCATGCGAGAACAACGGCATCATCCACCTCCGGTAAGCACAAGGATATGCCTGACGCCAGCTTCAATCCAGGGGACGAGCACAGACGGGAACACGCCTACTACCAGCAAGATGACTGATAGCAGTATCACCACGGCTTTATCCATTGATGTGATGTCAGAAAGACCGGATTTAATACCCTCCGGCACATCGCCGAAGAATACTCGGCGGGCAACCAGTAAAATATATGCAGCCGTTACAACGATTGAAATTGAAGAGATAATCGCCACAAGCGGAACCGACTTCCACGCACCGATATAAATGGGCATTTCAGCAATAAAACCCGAAAAGCCAGGCATCCCCATCGAAACTAAACCACCAACAATGAATCCAATCGCGGCGATGGGCATTACCTTATATAGCCCGCCTAACTCCCGTATATCACGGGTATGAGCCCGGTCATACACCATCCCAACAACCGCAAAGAAGAGAGCCGTCATGATGCCGTGAGAGAACATTTGCAGACCCGCGCCAGTTAGACCCTCTGGGGTCAACGTTGCAAACCCAATGAACACCAAACCCATGTGCGAAACAGAAGAAAAACCGATAACGTATTTGAAATCTTTTTGAATCATCGCAATAAACGCGCCATATACCACATTAATCGTCGCCAAAACAAAAATGAGCGGCGCCCAAATACGCATGCCGTCGGGAAGCAACATCAAGCCCACCCGTAAGGCCGCAAACACCCCTACCTTCATTTCAACGCCTGCCAGCAGCATGGAGACTGCTGTCGGTGCCGCCACATGACCATCTGGCGCCCAACTGTGAAACGGGAAAATGCCGCCCAACACACCAAACCCCAGGAAGATGACCGGGAACCAGATGCGTTGAAACTCAATGCCAAACCCCGCCTGTTCCAATTCAATGAGGTTAAACGTCCCCAAACCAGATGAGAAGTACACCGCCAGTACGCCGACCAGCGCCACCATGGATCCGAGAAAGAGATAAAGGGTTAATTTCATCGCCCCATATTCACGCGTCTTCGGGTGTCCCCACATCACGATCATCAGGTATTTGGGAAACACCGCCAGTTCAAAGAAGAAAAACAACTGAAAAAGATCCAGCGAGGCGAAAACGCCGAAAACACTCGCCGCAAGAAACAGCAAAAAAGCGAAAAACTCGCGCGGACGGTCTTCCACACCCCACGAGACCATCACCCCGCTGAACACAATCAAGCCCGCCATCAATTGCATGGCAGCGCCAATCCCATCCACCCCCATGTGATAGGAGATGCCCAATGCCGGCAGCCAATCCAGCTTCTCAACAAACTGATACCCGGCTGCTGCGGTGTCATAAGTAAAGAAAATAATCACAGAAATGATTAATGTGAATACAGCAGTTCCCAGAGCAATCCCGCGGATGAGGTTGCGTTTCACCGCCGGCAGCAGTAACAGCAGTACACCGGCTGCAATAGGCGTTATGGTGAGTAAACTAAGAAGCGGGATTTGCATCAGTCTCCTTCTAATACCAGATCATTACAGTTTGGTTGATGAGGTTGACCAACCAGGATGGCCAGATGCCAATCACCAGGATTAAGATCATCAAGGGTACAATCACCCAAAGCTCACGCGACTGGATATCGCTCACCTTCCCTGCCCAACGCTCGTTCAACGGTCCATGCAGCGTTAACTTGATTGCCTTGAGTACATACACAGCAGTAAAAAGCAAGCCGATCATTGCCAGCGCAGTAAACAGTGTAAAGATTGGCCAAGTGCCGCGAACAATCATGAACTCCGAAACGAACCCGTTCAACCCAGGCAGCCCCAATGAAGCCATTGAGGTAAAAATCAGGATTGAGCCATAAACCGGCAGGATAGCATACAAACCGCCATAATCGGCAAATTTGCGTGTGTGCAGGCGGTCGTATATCACCCCAACCAGGAAAAACATACCCGCAGCGCTCAAACCATGGTTGAACATTTGCAGCACCGCTCCATTCAATGCAATCACCGCGCTCTTGTTCAGCTCCGGGTCTTGTTGTCCGCCAGCCCAGGCAGCCGCTGCGATACCTAAAATCACAAACCCCATGTGGTTGATGGAAGAGTATGCGACCAACCGTTTGAAATCCTTTTGCGCAGTCGCAGAAAAGGCGCCAAAGATAATCGAAAGCGTAGCCAGCAGCGCCAGCCATCCTGAAAACCGCGCCGACTCAGCCGGGAAAAGCGGCAGCACCAGCCGAATAAAGCCAAATGCGCCTAATTTCAGCAGCACCCCAGCCAAAATCATTGATCCGCCGGTTGGCGCTTCTGTATGGGCATCAGGCAGCCAGGTATGAAACGGCCAAATAGGCACTTTAACTGCGAATGCAATCACAAATGCCCAAAAAGCAATCGCCTTGACGGTTGAGCTTGCCAGTCCAAAAAGAGATCCCTCTTGCAGCGCCGGCCATGAGGATAACAAAGTAACCAGTTCAAACGTGCCGCTGAGCGCGCCAATCATCTGAATCGCCAGGAGCAGCCCCAGAGATCCGCCCATGGTGAAGAGAATAAACTTGAGTGAAGCGTAATTCCGTTTTTCTCCTCCCCATAGATGAATAAGGAAGTACATCGGCACAAGGCCTATCTCCCAGAAGAGGAAGAAAAGCACAAGATCGAGCGCCATAAAAACGCCGAGCATGCCTGTTTCAAGCACCAGAAAAAGAATCATGAAAGCCTTAACTCGCTCTTTAATATTGAACGAAGTAAGGATTGCCAGCGGGGTTAGCAGCGTGGTCAACAACAGCATAACCAGCGAAATCCCATCAATGCCGAGATGATAGCTGGAATTGATGGCCGGGAACCATTCTGCTTTTTCCTCAAAACTGAACTGCCCGCCTGGCTGCGAAGATTGGAATAACGCCCATAGTACAAGGGTCAACACAAATGGGATTAGAGAAAGAATAAAGGCGATGAGCTTGACTTCCTTCTCTTTGGAAGACGGTACCATAAGCAGGATAAGTGCACCCGCCAGCGGCAGCAGAAGAATCAGAGAGAGAAGATGGTCACTCAAAAAAGTCATTCATTAACCTGTGTTAAGACGCGATAAAAACTATTAATAAAACCAAACCGATCGCCAAGATGCCGCCAATAGCCAGCTGCATATTACGCTGCACCTTGCCAATCTGCCGTATGCTCATCCTTGAGCTCAAACCTTTCGTGGCGCCTGCCAAATTATCACCTGCACCATTCACCAATGGCAGATCAAATTTGTTGCGCAGTAAATTACCAAACCAAAAACCCGCTGCTGCCAAACCATTCAGTGCACCATCTATGATTTTCAAATCCACAAATTGATAGATAACTTTATCTGCCATCCAAAGCGCCGGATTGATGATTACCTTTTGATAAAACTCATCGATCCAATACTTGTTTTGCAGCAGTGAATAAACTCCACCCAGGGCCTTCTGCAGCGGGTCGGGAGCCTCAGCCGAAGATTGGCGGCGATAAATCAGCCAACCCAATAAAAGCCCGCCCAGAGAGACGATCACCGAGACGATTAATGGCACGTTGCTGTGTACTTCCTCCGCAGCACCAGCCGGAAGCATTGATCCGACAAAGGTTTGCAGCCAGGCAGAAGATGAACTGCCGAGTAAGGGGAATGCATGCGGGATGCCCACCCATCCAAGCGCAAGCGCGAAGAGCGCCAGCATTATCAAGGGGATGGTCATCACCGGCTTAGACTCTGAAGCATTAGCAGCGGCTGCTGATCTCGGTTTGCCAAAGAAAACCAAGGTGATTTGCCGTGCGGTGTAGAATGCGGTCAACAATGCGGCTGCCGCCAGAACTACAAACAAACCCATATGCCCCGCCGAAAAGACGCCATTAAGAATCTCATCCTTTGACCAGAACCCTGCCGTAATCAATGGCAATCCCGAAAGCGCCATACCGCCGGCGAGGAAAGTCCAGAAAGTAATCGGCATCTTCCTGCGCAGTCCGCCCATCTGGCGCATATCCTGCGGGTCAACATGTTCCCCGCTGTGCAGCACACCGTGCTCCATGCCGTGGATGACAGACCCTGATCCCAGGAAAAGCAATGCTTTAAAGAAAGCATGGGTAAGCAGGTGGAATACTGCCGCAGTAAATGCGCCAATGCCAAGCGCGGCAATCATGAACCCAAGCTGAGAAATTGTGGAATATGCCAGCACACGCTTAATATCATTCTGCGCCACTGCAATCGTTGCGGTAAAGAGAGCCGTGAACCCGCCTATTACCGCCATCGCCAGCATCGGTGCGGTTAAGGCTTCGCCGTGGTGCCAGCCGGCTGTTATCAGCGGGAAGATGCGGGCGGTCAGATACACGCCGGCAGAAACCATCGTGGCGGCGTGAATCATCGCCGAAACCGGCGTTGGTCCTTCCATGGCGTCTGGCAGCCAGACGTGCAGCGGAAACTGCGCTGATTTACCAATTGTGCCGCAAAACAACAACAAGCCAATCAACCCCGCCCAACTGAGCCCAAATACCGGAGACACTGTGTCCGCCAGCATTGCCATCGTTTCGGGGTTGGAAAAAATATCGTGGAAGTTGAGGCTGCCGCTGACTGAATAAAGGGCTACCATCCCCAGGAGCATGAAAACATCGCCAATACGCGTGGTAATAAAGGCTTTAATACCAGCTTTGCGCGCTGAGTCTTTGCCATACCAGAACCCGATTAAAAAGTAGGAGCAAAAGCCCATGATTTCCCAGCCAATGTAGAGTGTGAGCAGGTTGTCGCTGACCACAAGCAGATACATGGCAAAGGCAAACAAACTAAGCAAAGCAAAAAAGCGCGCATACATCGGTTCAACAGAAGGCACCACATGGGTTTTCCCATGGACGGTGACCTCTGTGCCGGATGGTGGCAAGCCAGGTTTATCGTGCTTCCCGGCAGGCTGCCCGAAATTATGGTAGCCGATGCTGTAAACAAAAATCATCAGCACCGTCCAAGCAACAAAGAAAAGCATCACCGCCGTGAGCGGATCAACCAGAACGCCGATTTTCAACCAGGTATCAGCGGTAGGCAGCCAATTTATCGAACCAGTAAATGGGGTTGCCGCCAAACCGGGCGTGCTGACCGCTTTGGCAAACACGATCATGCTTGCGACAAACGAAAGCCCCGCTCCGAGAAGCGCTACGTTATGACTTAAGCGGTTGGACTTTTTAGTTAGAAATAGAATTATTACAAAACCCAGCAAGGGAGGTAAAGGAATCAACCAGGGGAGTAAATTTTGTGAAGTCATCAACATTCCTGGCTATCCTTTTAACGTATCGAGGTCATTGGCAACGATAGTTTTACGCCGCCTGTAAACGGATATGATCAAGCCCAAACCAACAGCCACCTCCGCGGCTGCGGCAACAAAAATGATCAAAGCAAAGATGAGACCATCCATATTGCCTTGTGGCGCATACAGATAACGCCAAAACGCCAACAGGTTGATATTCGCAGCATTGAGCATCAACTCCACGCCCATGAGAATCGAAATAGAGTTTCGCCGGGTGATCACAGCGAACAACCCAATTGAAAACAAAATTGCGGAGAGGGTTAGAAACCAATAAAGTGGAATCATTTATCCTCTCGCTTGTTGGTAATGCCAGCATGCACCGCACCCACCAGCGCCGCCAGCAGCAGGATGGAGGAGATTTCAAAAGGAACCAGGTAACCTTGCGGGTTCAGCAGCGCAACACCGATTTCACCGATATCTTTCTGTGCATCTGTGAGAGGAACTGCAAGGGTTGTGGCTTGCGGCCAGGTGACAACAGCAAGCAGAATTGCCGCCAGAGAAATGAGCGCAATCAGTGCAGTCCCAAGCCAAAGATGATTCTTGATGTAAGTATCATCCACCGCTTCGCGCGTGAGCATCACGGCGAAAATAACCAGAATCGCGATAGCGCCGATATAAACCATTACTTGCACAATGGCAAAGAAGCTGGCTTCGAGCAGCCCAAAAACCAACGCAACGCCAAAAAGGGTTAAGATGAGCCACAAAGCCGCGTGAATCAGACGTTTGGCAGTTACCATCATCAAACCGGCAAAAATCGTCACCAAAGCGTTGATGAGAAAAATCAACTGCATGCCAGTCATGAAATCACCTCAGCAGCCTCAGCAGATTGATCTTTTGTTGCCATGGCGACCGGGCGGGGTTGAGATACCACCGACCTTTCCATCGATTTACGCCGACGATAAACGCTCACCAAACGATCCATTACAAGGAAAATGACAATATTAACCGCCATCAACACTGCGATGCGCAGCCAATCCTGGCTGGCAGCGAGAGCCTTATCGATAATTGCTGTAACCAGCAGAGCAACCAACGAAAGCGGCACCATGTATTTCCAATTGAACGCCATCATATGATCAAGGCGCAGCCGGGGTAAAGAGAACCTGATTAATATCGTCAGGAAATAAACCAGGGCTGTTTTAATCAACAGATAGAAAAAGCCCAAAATCGGGTAGAGTTCCGCGCCTGGGCCGCGCCACCCGCCAAGGAATATGGTGGTAAAGATAAGGGCGGCGGTAAAGGCATGCAGAAAATCGGCAACATAGAACATCCCAAATTTCAACCCTGAATATTCAATGTTGAAGCCCGCGACAATCTCAGAATCAGCTTCGATCAGGTCAAACGGCGCGCGACCGTTTTCTGCTATCGAGGCGATGAAGAACACCAACGCAGCCAACGGCGCCTGAAAGATAAACCACACCCGCTGCGCCGCTGCAATATCGTTCAGCCCCATTGAGCCGGCCAGCATCACCGGTACGAGCAGCGAAATTGACATCGGCACGGTATAGCTGAGGAGCAAAGCCACTGATCTGAAACCGCCCAGTAAAGCATATTTGTTATTTGATCCCAAACCGGCAAGGATAATGCCCAACTCTCCCAGTGCGCCAATTGCCAGCACATAGATTACACCAATGTTTATATTGACGCCATAAACTGTCGAAGAAAGTGGAATCACTGCCCACATGGCAAGCACAGCTGCGATCGCCAAAATAGGTGCCAGGTTAAATAAAACTACATCTGCGCCGGTCGGGGTGATGTATTCTTTGGTAAAGATTTTTACCATGTCGGCAAAGGGTTGAAACAACCCCCAGGGGCCGACACGGTTGGGTCCAATCCGATCTTGAATGCGTCCGCCTAATTTTCGCTCCAGCCAGATGAGGAAAATCGTAAACAGCATCGCACCCAAACTAAGCAGACCTGCACCGAGAATAAAGAGGATCAACTGCACCCAAAACGCAGACAAGCCCCAGCTCATTAGAACTGAAAGCAGCCAATCACTGATTGAAATCACAGGATCGGAAATGAAGCTCATGCCAACTCACCCATCCTTGGTATCACGCCCATTCCAGTGCACCCCTGCGCCAGATATATGCCAGGGCAGCCGCAAGGATGAGGATGAAGATCACAACTTCGACCACCGCGAACAGCATCAGCCGGTTATACGCCACCGCAAAAGGATACAGCAGTACTGTTTCAATATCAAAAATCAGGAAAATGAGGGCATAAAGGTAGTATTGTGCCTTAAACAGTATCTCAGTCGGTCCGACTGTTTCAATACCGCATTCGTAAGGCGAATTTTTAATAGGTGCAGGTTTCTTGGGGGAGAGAAGCGTGGAAACGCCAATCGCCACTGCAGGAATGAGTAAAGATATCGTTAAAAAGATAATCAGGTACAACCATTCGTGCAACATACAGCTCCTAATTTTTGGCGTGATTACTTCAATCAGATTTTATCATAGATAATAAACTGACCTTAAACTAACAACCAGGTGATATCATTTCCGGCGTAATCGTTCAAAGCCAAGCATCATGATTGAAAGTAGTATCAAGATGATGAATGCTACACGCACTTGCTCGGCTCTGAAGCCTAAGAGTAAACGGGAAGAAATTTCGAAATCTCGCGCCAGAATTAATCTTTTTTCAGCATCGGTCGAAAGCCACAGCCACAGCTTGCCAGGGTAAACCTCCGCTCTGGCAGTTCTCAGCGTCCATTTCATCACAATTGGCGTAGTATTGCCCAGGTTGACAGAAACCAGTCCAGCCGGAGATATTTCCTCGAACCCCGCCTCCACCCTGCCAGCCAGTGTGAGCGGTGAAACCGGCGTCTGATTCGCATCCAACGAAACAAGCGTGCGAATTTCTGCTTGATCACCAGCAACCACTTTTACAGGCAATGCGAGCGAGACAGTGCCAGAGTAACCCTCGGCAGATCTAAAAGGCAACTCCACTGTTACCCGCTGTTCAATATATGTGGCAGCCAGAAAGATCAACGAAACAAGCAGTAAGATCCATCCAACTCGCTTGAAAGTCTTCATCTTGAAAATTATACCCGCCATCAAGTACATGGAGATTTGTGGAAATTCGGGTTGTCAGCCAGAGGCATCAGAAAAGATCCCCGCTGAGGTTTCTCTCCCCGCTCCAAACAAGCATCAGAAGAATGCTGATACAAGTCGGTTCCATAGCAGTGATTAAGTCACTCTGGGTACAATCAATCTCTTGTATAGACAACTTCGCCATTTATCATCGTTTTCATCACCTCAAGGTGATGGTCCAACAGCACCAGATCCGCATCATAACCCACTGCAACCCTGCCCTTTTTTGCAGCCAAACCCATTTCCAATGCCGGTACCGCTGTGACGGTAGCAAGGGCTTCTTCAAGCGGTGAGCCGGTGAACTCAATATAATTCCGCATTGCGGCCGAAAGCGTTAGTGTACTTCCAGATAAACTCCCCTCTGGAGTTCGAGCTACGCCGTCTTTCACTGAGAAAACCTGGCGCTTATACTCATATTCACCATCTGGTATGCCTGCACCACGCACCGAGTCGGTGATTAACGCAATGCGTGCACTGGTTTTTACCGCACGAATCATTCTCACCACTGCCGGGTGCAAATGGACTCCGTCGCAGATCACCTGCGCCAGAATCGCGTTATTGTCCAAAACGCCGCCTACCGTACCGGGGTCTCGATGGTGCAAACCCTGCATCCCATTAAAAATGTGGGTCGCCTGAGTTACACCCCAAGCCGCAGCCTCATTTACCAGTTCGTAATTTGCCATGGAATGACCGATGGACACCCGAACTCCGCTTGTTTTCGCTTCAGCGATCAGCTCGCGAGCGCCTTCAATCTCCGGTGCGCAGGTGAGTATCTTAACCACACCCGAATCAAACCAGGGCAGATATTCAGCTCGCTTTGGGTTTCTAATCATCTCCGGCAGTTGTGCGCCGCGATATTCATTATTGACATACGGTCCCTCAATATGCACCCCCATAATCCGGGCGCCTATTACTTCGTCTTTGTATTCTTTGACTGCAAGAATCGCAGCCCAGATATCCTCCTGCGAGGCACTCCATGTGGTCGGGTAAAACGAAGTGACCCCATGCGTTGCACAATATTCCGACATGAGACAAAGCGAAGATTGCGCTGCATCCATTGTATCTTTGCCCATTGCCCCATGGAAATGAAGGTCAATAAAACCAGGAACCACATAAGCGCCTTCGGCATCAATCACCTGCCAATCTCCTGGTATGCCGCCCTGCTCCGGCAAGATCTCGGTGATCCTACCATGCTCAATGTAGACGGATGAGTTTTCTATTCGTTTCTTACCAGTGATGATGGTTCCGTTATAAATAACTGTTTTCATTTTTTCCCTGTATCAGGCGGCAATCTCATGATTGTTTTCGTATTATTCTCTGTAGGCACAAAATCGTTCGCTTACCTACTCAGTTATAAACCTTTCGCCCATCGGTTAATCACATTTAACTATAGTATATCAAGAGCCCTTACGATTGCCTCCTCGACCAGCCCTGCAGGTTGGCTACTGTAGATTTACGACCATCCCATATCCTGAAAATCTGTCACCTCGCAAGCGTGCGATTCCGCACTTTTGAGATGAAATCCGAAAAGTGGTGCTGGTGTACAATAATTTTAACCTTCAGTGTTTAATTAGCTCAACATAAGGAGAATAAAGATGCGTATTGAATCCAAATTAACCTCCCGACCCACCAAGCCCATCAACTATGCTATCGGCATGTTCGGCACCTCTATCCCAATCAACATGTTCAAGACATATGCCTTCATTTTTTATGTCGATCATCTTTCCGCCATCACTACCACACAGTTTGCCCTTATTCTTACCATTTACACATTTCTGGATGCCATTGACAACCCCATTTATGGCTTTCTCTCCGACAGCACACGCTCGCCCTGGGGACGCAGACGGCCATGGTTTGTGATTGGTGCGCCGCTCTTGGGGCTTAGTTTCATCATGTTCTTTTCTCCACCTGCGCTGGCTGAGGGTTCGTTATTCTGGTATGCGCTTGTCACCTATATGCTGACCGGAACGCTTGATTCTCTTATCAATTCCAACTACGGTGCGCTCTTCCCAGAGCTCTTCACCACCGAAAAAGAGCGCGCCAAGACTAATGCCTTGCGTCAGATTTTCCAACTGCTGGCGATGATCATCAGCATCGCATTGACTCCCATGGTCACCAAAGCAATCGGATACCACAATACAGCCTTAATCTACAGCATCCTGGCAGTTGCTGTAATCCTGTATATGACCTTTAACTGCCACGAAACGCCTGAGGCTCAGCAGCTGCCAAAGCCTAACCTCTTTAACACCATTTGGGCGATTCTCAAGAACCCCAAATTCTGGCTTTATGGGCTTACCAATGCAGCATTCTTCGCCGCGCTTGCCATCCTGCAACAATCGGTTTCGTTTTATGCCAAGTACGTGCTGGGTTCAGAAGGAATGTCAGCGACCATTATGCTGGCCACCGTTATCATCGTGGCGATTATTGCCATTCCGGTATGGGTACGGGTGATTAAAAAATTCCATCTCATGCGCACCTGGCGCTATGCCCTGCTTTTTGTAACGCTGGCGCTCATTCCGCTCTTCTTCACTAAAGACCTGGTCTCAAGCACGATCGCATTGGTCGGCCTGGGGTTTGGCTACGGCGGCGTCACGGTTACCATGGATATTGTGGCTGCGCGCATACTCGATGAGGATAAAGCCAAATATGGCGTTCAACGCGAAGGTTCTTATGCCAGCCTGATTGGCGTGTTGAACAAATCGAGCGGATTATTTGTCGCCGCGGCTTTTCTTCTCGTTTCGCGTTTCTATGGCTATCAAAGCGGTGATGTCCCCGGCTCCAGACCTGCCGATGCCGCTCGTTTTTTGATCAGTATTTTTCCATTCATCATCATGGTGATCTGCTTTGCCTTATCTCAATTTCTAAAATTTAATGAAAGCTCAGTCACCGGTGAAGCCACCCACGAAACTCCGACAGAGCCAATGGAAGGATAAGTAAAATGGCACTCATGAGTTTGGATTTCTACTCCAAAGAATTGAAAATGAGCACTTTGCTCTCTGTGGTTGTGCCGGATTCAGTCCGCATTGGTGAGATACCCGTTTCACAGCGAAAGTGTCTCCATTTACTGCACGGTCTCTCAGACGATTCCACCGCTCCCATCCGGCTGAGCAAGGTTGAGTTGTACGCGCAGGAAACTGGAGTTGTTGTGGTCATCCCAAGTGCCGGTCGCAGTATGTATTGTGATGATGTTTTAGGTCAGAATTATTTCAGTCACGTCGCTGAGGAGATTCCCCAATACCTTGAACTGGTTTTGGGGCTTTCACAGAAACGTGAACAAAATTACATCGCCGGTATTTCAATGGGGGGTATGGGTGCAGCGCGGATCGCACTCACCTTCCCTGAACGGTTTACAGCCGTGGGGCTGTTCTCCGGTTTGCTGGAGTTGAAAATGATGGTCCCCTTCATCACTGAAGAAACCAAACGAGATTTCCCATTCCTGGCAGAAGCTGCCCAGGATATTGATGCCAGTCCGCTGAACCCCATGAACCTGCTTGATGCAGAAAAGCATCGGAATCTGAAAATCATCGTCCGCTGCGGCAAACAGGATGATCTCTTCCTCATGAGTCAGGCCTTTTCTGCCAAAGCGGCCGCGCTGGGTTTGAATATTACGAGCACCTTTGAAGATGGCAAGCATGAATGGCGCCTGTGGGATCGTTTCCTTGATGATTTTATCAAGATGATGGTGATGGATAATGAATAATCTGGTAATCGACCATACCATCACAAAAACAGAGGAAGGCACGTATTACACCATCCCCTTCGCCGTTCCAGAAGGCATCGAAAAAATAACGGTCAGTTATTCCTATCAACGCATGTCCGGCAAGGTCGGTCACCCGGAGAAAATGGTCAATGTTGTCGACCTTGGCTTGATGAACGAATCAGGTAAATTTCTCGGCTGGTCAGGCAGCTCGCGCAGCAGCGTGTTTGTCGGCCCATATAGTGCTACCAATGGCTACCTGATGAGCGAAGTTAAAGCTGGTGAATGGAAGATTTTGGTCGGCGCTTACAAAATTCCGCCGGCCGGGCTGCCCGTCCGATACGAAATTACCTTTACACCTTCACAATCTCGTTGGCTTTTAGGTGATCTCCACATGCATTCCACCGCATCAGATGGACAGTATGACGTCTCTACACTCGCCAGGATGGCTCAAAAGAAGGGTCTCGATTTTATTGCACTGACCAACCATAACAATTACAGTGAAAACCTGCATCTGCCGCTGATCCCCGGTCTGACCATCATCCCCGGTGTGGAATGGACGCATTATCGGGGGCATATGAACTTCTTCGGTGTCGCCAATCCATTCGACAACTCCTTTGTCGCCAATAGTGACGAAGAAATGCTCACCATTATCAGGAATGCCAAACAAAGGGGAGCGCTGATTTCCGTCAATCACCCAAAATGCAACCTTTGCCCCTATCTGTGGCGCAACACAGATTGTTTTGACCTGGTGGAGGTCTGGAATGGACCGATGAGGAAGGTAAACAGGGATGGAATCGTATGGTGGCATGAGATGCAGGTGAATGGGCAAAGAAAACCACTGGTTGGCGGCAGCGACTTTCATCGAAGCCTGCACCCAGTGCGCATGGGTAACCCCGTCACGCATGTTTACTCCTCCACCCCCGCTGTCAGTGATCTTCTCAGTGCCATTGCGCAGGGTCATTCTTATGTAAGCAGTTCGGTTAATGGCGTGCAATTGAACCTTACCTGCGGCGAATCCCTCATGGGAGATTTGGTGGAACAAACCGAAGGTCAGGTGCTTTCCATTTCCTCGGAGAACCTTAAGCCGGGTATGAGCGTAAAACTGATTACGCAAACAGGCGCCGCTGCCGAATGGCATAAGTTCGCGGCGGGTTCATTGACGGCAGAAGTACCCATCTCCCCTGCATGGCGATTCGCTTATTTGCTGGTAACGCGTCAAATCTTTCGCACGGATATAGTCCGCGCTATCTCAAATCCCATCTACTTCAGGTAAACCATGAAATTTGTTGAGCCCATTAAGAATATTCAAAAGGAAAAAGAACACTTACGCCGCTTGAAGAAGATGCGTTCAGCCATCTTTACAAAAGTAGCACCGCTTCAGGTGGAGTTTCATCCATCTGCAGAGCCCATTGCCGCAGGCAGGCAGTTTCAGTTAGATTATCGCCCCATTCACAAGAACGGTATCTGGGGCGGAATATTCAGCTGCGCCTGGTTCCGCGTACGCGGGGTTGTACCCCCCACTGCTGCTGGTAAACACGTGGTGGTTCACATCAATGTGGGTGGCGAGGGTGTGGTTTATGACGGCGTTGAGCCGATAAGCAGTATTACACTGGTATCAAGCTACATCGACCGGCTGCAAGCCAGCGTGAGCAAAAGTATCATTGAGGTAGCGCCGCACGCTCAGACTGGTGAAGCAGTCGAATTCTACATCGACGCTGGTTATAACGGCTATTTCAACTATCCCTATGGCTGGGGTATTTTTCATTATGCTGACCTGTGTGTGGTTGACGATGCGCTGCTGGATTTTTACTATGATTATTTGTGCCTCAGCTCGCTTCTGTCAGTCACCAGTGACCCAGTAAAACGCGCCCGATTGAATCAATTATTGAACAGAAGTTACGGTCAACTTTCCACTTCAGCAAGCGAAGCTCGCAGCGTTCTACAACCGTTGTTTGCCGCAGAAGTGGATAAGTCGATTGCTTTCACAGCCGTCGGACATTCACACCTCGACCTTGCCTGGTTATGGCCCCTTCGCGAGACAAAACGCAAAGCGCAGCGCACCTTTGCCAACCAATTGAATAACGCAGCGCGCTACCCTGATTACATTTACGGCGCCAGTCAACCCTGGATGTTCGAATACGTCAAAGAGAATTACCCGCAGCAATACAGCGCCTTACAGCAAATGGCACTGCGCGGACAACTTGAACTTCAAGGCGGCATGTGGGTTGAAGCGGACACCAACCTCGCCTCCGGCGAAGCCTTGATACGCCAAATCCATTACGGCACTGACTTCTTTCGTCGCGAGTTCGGTCAGGAGATGAAGATTTGCTGGCTGCCGGATGTGTTTGGCTACAATGGCAACTTGCCGCAAATCCTAAAGAAGAGCGGCCTGCCATTTTTTATGACGACAAAACTCTCGTGGAATGAACACAACCGCTTTCCATACCGCAGTTTTGTATGGCACGGCATTGACAACAGCGAAGTACTGGTGCACATGCCACCTGACGATACTTATAACAGCGCAGGCAGCCCGGCTTGCACCCTACATGCGGCTGAAAATTACAGCGAATGCAATCAGGCACCTGTTGGCTTGATGGTCTACGGTATCGGCGATGGCGGCGGCGGCCCGGGAGAGGCGCATATTGAATTAATCAAACGCCAGAAATCTCTCGCAGGTGTACCGGCTGTGCAGCCTGGTAAAGCTATTGATTTCTTCACAAAACTTGAACAGTACAAGGGAAATTTGCCCGCATACAATGGCGAGCTCTACCTTGAAAAGCATCAGGGCACTTACACCACTCAGGGCGCAAACAAAAAATATAACCGGCAGTGTGAATATGCCCTGCAAGACCTTGAAGCCTTATGTACCCTGGCTGCTGAAAAAGGCTTCGATTATCCGCAGGAGAAATTGGATCGATGGTGGAAAGAGGTGCTGTTGTATCAATTCCATGACATCATCCCCGGCAGCAGCATTACCCGGGTATATGTTGAAAGCCGCGCGCGCTACGTACTCATTTTAGAAGAGATTCATGCAGAGCGCGATCAGGTATTGGATTACCTCGCTAATGGAGAAGGCAAAGGCGCCTTCAATCCCACCAGCTTCAGCCGTGAAGAATTCCTAAAACTTGAGGGACAATGGTATTCACTAAAAGCTGAACCTTATGGCTTCGCGACACTTCAGGAACTCCAGCCAATTAATGATCTGCATTTTACGGAGAATACCATTGAGAACAGTCGGGTTTGCCTGCGGTTTTCACCGCATGGCGATATCCTCTCGGCGGTTGATAAGGAAAGTGGCTTTGATTATGCCGAGAGCAGACTCAACACATTAAGGCTTTACCGCGATAAATGGCTTTTCTTCAATGCCTGGGATATCGACTGGAAGTACTATGAAAAACCAAGCCTGGAGTTAAAAGCCCATCGACATGAGACATTTATT
>WPCI01340165.1_pt1 | contig 20455 bp, 17 predicted proteins | sample 5399871 | NCBI WGS metagenome assembly WPCI01 (sample SAMN12869469, study PRJNA574797) | sludge metagenome | isolation source: wastewater treatment of pH7 | place: China:Beijing | collected 2019-05-20 | reverse complement strand
TTTTGTAAGCATATCAACTACGTCTTCTTTCGTTACTTCCATACCGCCAAGTTTAAAGATTTCTACCATATCTATATCTCTTATATCTAAAGCATATCTTACTCTTTTTAATATATCGTTGTTGCTCATTGCCATTGTTTTGCCTCCTGAAATGTTGAATATTTATACGGCAGTCGAAGTGCATTCTCTGACATACTTTAGTTTCTAAATTAACATGTTTAGTATCATTGGGCTTATTGTATAGTCTTCTCTAATTAATATTTTTTAAGACTATACCAAAAACACAAGAAGACTTAATTTCAAGAGACGAATCCAATTTTTCCGATTCATTTTCGTCTCTTTCAATGTGCATGTAAATTCAGTTCATATTTAGTACACCTGAAATTTGTTCAAAAGATAAAAGTGCTGAAGGAGAATTATAGTAAGAATATACAGCATGTTTTGTGCAGGAGTTGCTAACACTAAAAATAGTGGGACAAGTATTAACACTGTACCCGTGAGTAATATTCACGACCAACAGCTATTACTTATAGAGGCATATAGAGAAAGCTGACGAAAACAAGCTGATAAATATTATTAAACATAAAAAAATCAAAGCAAAATATATAAACTTAACCAGCGTATCTCTTCAAATCTTTAATGTTTTCTATAAATAGAGTGAACTCAATAATAACAAGCCTTAAAATTTATCTAGTTATTTTGGATAGGCTACACTAAACTAGACAAAAAAATTAAGGTCAAGTAGACTACAACTAATATATTTGAGGAGAATCTACTATGACGAAAAATAAAAGAGAAAGAAGAACATTTACAACAGAATTTAAACACCAAATGGTTCAACTGTATCAAAATGGTAAACCAGGGAAAGACATCATTAAAGAATACAGATTAACACCATCATCATTGGATCGGTGGATCAATCAAAATCATACGTCTGGCTCGTTTAAAGAGAAAGATAATAAGACCGCTGAACAACTAGAATTGGAAGCTTTGAGAAAACAAAACAAAACAAACAGCTTCTTATGGAAAATGACATTTTAAAGCAAGCGGCGCTGATACTAGGACGAAAGTAAAAGTAGTGAAGAATAACATACATAAATACTCGATATCAGCAATGTGCAATGTCCTACAATTATCAAGAGCAACGTATTACTATGAGGCAAAACAAGCACAACATACAGGCGATGAATTGTCACCACTCGTGAAAGAAATCTTCCGAGAGAGCCGTCAGAACTATGGAACACGAAAAATAAAAGTGGAATTGAAGAAATTAGGATATGTGATTTCACGTCGTCGTATTGGACGAATCATGCAAAACCAAGGTTTAGTATCTAACTATACGATTGCACAATTTAAGCCACAGAGAGTTAGCTGTAATGAAGAAAAAATTTCAAACGAACTTGATCGTCAGTTTAACCAGAAAGAAGAACTGGCTGTAGTCGTAAGTGATTTAACATACGTCCGTGTGAACAAAAAGTGGAATTACGTATGTTTATTAGTTGATCTCTTTAATCGAGAAATCATAGGACATAGCGCAGGCCAAAAGAAAGATGCCGCGCTTGTTTCGCAAGCTTTCGCAACGGTGAAAGCAAACTTGAATCGGATTACCTTATTTCATACAGACCGAGGAAATGAGTTCAAAAACAAGCTGATTCATGAAACGTTAGAGACCTTCCAAATCAAGCGTTCATTAAGTGCAAAAGGCTGTCCATACGATAATGCGGTAGCGGAAGCAACCTACAAAATCTTTAAAACAGAGTTCGTCCGCGGTCGTCATTTCGCAAGTTTAGAAGAATTGACCTTAGAATTGAACGACTACGTAAACTGGTTTAACAATGTTAGAATCCATGGAACACTAGACTATTTGAGTCCTGTTCAGTACAGGCAGGAACACCTTAAAAAAATTGTCTAGTTTCGTGTTGACATACCATTTATCATACTCTAATTACTAATTTAAAATAAGATAAAAGATGCTATGAAAGTTCTTATAAGAACTTTCATAGCATCTTTTTTTAATTAATATAACAATCTACTCTTTTACAACTAAGATGCCCTTATCATTTTCTATACTAATATCCTCTAAATCATTCACCTTAATTAACAATGTAGAAATAATTATCCCGGCTCCTGTAATAATAAACACAAAACTTATGATTTGATTACTAAATAATCCAAAAATCAGATTTCCCAATGGCATTATAGATAAAGCAACCATAAATATAATCGAAAAAACTCTACCTAATTTATCCTTAGAGACTTCTCTTTGAACAATAGAAAAGAAATAAATATTAAATTTAGTAAGATAATAACCAAAGAACCCTACGAGTAGGATTGAAATATAACTTACTTGAATAAGTTGAAGTAGAATAATCGGTACTCCACAAAAGATCAGCTCTTTTTTCAACGAAGCTGGAGTAGGATTATCATTTTTCTTCTTAGATATTACAATTCCCGCAATAATTGCAAATACAGCCTCTGCGCCGAGTGCATAACTATAAAGTGAGCCATCGTCTGAATAACTATGCAAAAAATACATGGGCAAAATTGTATTATAAGCTGCAATAAAAAGATTCACTACAGCAGATACATAGATTAAATGTAATAACCACTTTTGATTTTTCACATAAGAATAACCCTCTTTTATGTCTGTAAGAAATTTTATGTTTTTCGATGTTTTTTCAACTTTATGACAATATTTAATACACAATTCACTTATTGCAGAAACAAAATAAGTTATACCGTTAACAAGAAATGCAACTCCTAGCCCAAATGAAAAACCTTTAATCATCATACCAGCTATCAAGGGAGCTGACACCGTTACAACTTGACTAATTACAGTAGTTATAGAATTAGCACTAACTATCATTTCTTTTTCAATTAAAGAGGGTAAAATCGCTTTCAATGTTGGCGTAAATAAGCTATTAGTTATCCCTAACAAAATTGCTGCTAACACTAGTATCGGTACATGCAAAACATCATTCATTACGAACAGCCCTACAATGATACAAACAATCGCACTAATTAAATCGGATATAATTAATATATGTTTTTTATTAAATCTATCTGCTATAACACCACTAAATATATTGCATACAACAACTGAAATTAAACCAGCAGCTGTTACCATCCCAAATAATTTAGCACTGCCTGTTTTTTCAACCAGCCACCACGCTAACATAACTTCATAAATTTTACTTCCCAATTTTGATGTCACATTTCCAAATGTCAAAAGTAAAAAATTTTTATGTAACCATAATTTCTCCTGCATACATATCCTTCCTTAACTTTAAAATTGCATATTCTATTTTTAAATTTTTATTTCATATAAGATTTTCCTATCCTAAATTAAAAGGATAGGAAAATCGATAGGAAGAAGAAAGAATTATCTTACAATTTAATTTAGAATAACTTTTTTAGCATTGAAAATACACGTATCATAATTAGTATTCAATGCCGCATTGTTTAAAATATAAATGTATGACTGATTCTTGTAATTAAAACACGTAATTCTTATTTTTGTATTTAATTTAGCTGTCATTTCCCTTGATGCTGCTAGTTTATTTCTCCAATCATTTAAGTCTTCTAAGGTAAACTCCCCTAGATAATTAATACTTAAATTTATTTCTGGAAAGATCCGCATTTGTTCATTATCTTTGTATTTTTCTGAAGAACATAAGTAATCTAAATGCCACTTCTTATCAATATATATATCTTTCAATAATAATTCACTCTTAGAAAATAGGTTTTCTTCATTTTGAGAATCAAATGGTACAAAAATACTTACATGATAATCCCCTAATTGATTTTCATAGTTTTTACCATTATATGTGTTTAAATTTTTTAAAATTTGATAGCATTGTTTTGTACTACCATAGTTTTCTTCAACAATACTCGCAATTTTATTAAATACTAAATCCGCTCTTTGATTTCTATCCTTATATTGATTATTTACCACAATTTCATAAATAGGCGCCTCAGAATTTATAACTAAATTTTGTTTTAATTCATCAAAATTGTTTTTAAGTTCTCTATAATACTCACTATTTTGTACATCTAAAATAGTTTTTTCATTACATAAAGCTAATACATCCTCTGTAAAATCACGATAATCAAACAACTGACTTGCTACATTTAAAGATTCATTATCATAAAAATCAAAAAATTCTCTTTGCAATACATTTAACGCAAATGCATCTGCGATATGGTGATTCATAAAGAAAATAACCTTAAGTTTTTTACTATTTTCTCTCACAAGTATAATTTCATATAAAAAGTGATTATAGATATCCAGGTTACTCAAAGATTCAAGTGTATCCTTTTTAATCTCTGTTAATCTCTCTATAGATTCCTCATACGGTAAATTTGACAAATCATAATAATTGATTGCGTTAAATATATTTGGATTTGTTTTCTTCTCAACAAATTGTTTATTTTCCGCAATTACTACCCTTAACAATAGTTGCGTATTAACTAGATGTTTAATCGTCTCAAGTACTCTTGAAACGTCTTTACTCATTACCACTAATTCCTTAAGTAAAATAGAATTAAAATTTCGTCTTAAATAAAATTCTTGTCTACTGAATAATGGAAAAGTAGAGACATTTGGTGTCCCTTGCGCTGAAACCGGAATAACTACGTTTTCCTTATACTTATATTCCTGTTTTATACCCCCTAGGCAAAGAATTCGATCAGGTTGCACACTTATATCAAGATTTTCACAATACTTTTGTAAAACTAATTTCTCTTTTTCTTGATTTACGATTAAAAGATTTTCTTCATTTTCTTCTTTTATATCAAATTCGAAACCTAACTCCACTTTTCCCCAATATCTTTTAAATGCCTCTATATTAACCTTATTTATTTTATCCGAAATTACCCCGGCCATCTTTGAAAATGTAGAATTCTTAATAATTTCTTCATTTGATAAAATAACATCAAATTTTTCCTCAATTTCCATCATAAGCGCTACTGAATCTAAAGAATCTCCACCAATGGAAAAGAAATTATCTTTAACATTAATCTCACTCTTCAAAATTGTTTTCCATATATTTGCTAAGCTATTTTGTACTGCATCACTAAACTCAAAACTGTCTATATTAGTGTGCTCTAATTTATTAATAAATTCAAAACGTAATTTGTCAAAGTCCACTTTATTATTTTTATTTAAAGGATATTCCTTTATACTTACATACATTTTAGGGATAAAATATGACTCAATTTGTTCTTTTAGTTTAGGTTCATAAGCCATAAAATCCAGGTAATAATCTGTTTTAATATATGCTGTTAAGAATTTTTTCCCTTCATATTCTTCTAAGCGAACAATAGCATCTTCGATAGGCATTATTTTTTTTAATGTACTTTCAATCTCTTCAGCTTCTACCCTAATTCCATTAATTTTTATTTGTGAATCTTCACGCCCCAAATAAAAAATTTTCCCATCCTGAATATACCCTAAATCGCCACTTTTATAGTACCTATTATTATCAATTAAAAAGAATTTCTCTTCAGTTAATTCACTTCTTTTATAATATTCTCTTGCTAAGCCTTCTCCGCCAATTAAGATTTCACCAATCCCCCCATCGGATAATAATTGATTATTTTTATAAATTTTAATGTCCACGCCATCTAAAGCATAACCGATTGGAACATTTAAATCCTCATCTGATAATTGATTAATATTAAAATAAGTTGCATATATAGACGTTTCAGTCGGCCCATATAAATTGTATACTTGCATATCTAAAGCCGCCTCATTAAACTTCTGAGCTAAATCAGATGGGAATTTTTCCCCTGCAATAAACATATATTTGATATTACGGAAATAATGTTCTTGATTTTTAAAGAATAATTTGATAAATGAAGGTGAAAAAGCTACATGGGTTACTTCTTTTTCAAAAATATATTTAGGTAATTCAGTTGAAGGAATAGTAGAATCGTATAAAGTAATCGCCCCTCCCCCAAATACCCAACCAAATATTTCTGTGATAGATACATCAAAAGAGTAATTTGTCGAAAATAAATAATTATCATTTTCTTTAAAAGGAAACGTATTATCAAGGGTTATAAGTTTTTGAATTAAACTTTTGTCTTCCAATAAACACCCTTTTGGTTTGCCCGTTGTACCAGAAGTATATAGTACATATGAAATATTTTGATCCCTATAATTATCTTGGGCTCTTTCATATTCTAGGTTAGAATTATTTTGAGACATTAAAGTACTAGCTTGAATAATTTTCTTCCCAAAATTTTCAGTTTCAAAATCTGTAATAAAAAAGGATGTCTCAATTTCACTTAAAATAGCCTGACACTTAGCATGCGTAATCTCCTTCGCCATAGGTAACCAAGCTGCCCCAGCTTTAAGAATTCCAAATATACTAATTAAAGTATTCAAATTATTCCTTGTCCGCAATGGAATAATTACATTTTCTCCACCGGTTTTTCTAAGTAAATTCTTTGCAACATAATTAGTCATTTGATTAAACTGCTGATATGTTAACTCCTTATCTTTACATTTTACTGCTATTTTCATAGGATTTACATTCGCATGTTCTTCTAATTTCTTTATTAAATACTCCCTATTCATTTTAATCCCTCCATTGTTTCACCTTACAACTCTTAAAAAGTCCATACTATTTATAATTTTTTATTAAGTGAAGAATTTCTTCAACATGTCCATCGACATCATCATAAATCCACTCTTGTACTATTTCTCCATCACGATTGATAAAAATCGTTTTTCTTATAATCTTCTTGCGATCATCTGCTTCAACAACCGCCCCATACATATCTGCGATCTTCATACTTTCATCTTCTATTAAAATATAAGGTAGCTTATAAGATTGAATAAACTCTTGATGTGATAATGCTGAATCAGGGCTAATACCAATAATAATTGTATCTAAATCTACAAATTCCGAACTATAATCTCGAAAATTACAAGCTAACTTAGTGCAACCACTCGTAAAGTTTCTTGGATAAAAGTAAAGGATAATATTCTTTCCTTTAAAAGTTAATAATTTCTCCTTAAACGTTGATAATACACTAAATGTATCTCCGTCTTGTTCTATTAATGTATTTTCAACCTCTTTATTTTTATTATTTGGCAAAACATTTCCTCCTTAATAATTATGTATAGTTCTATAATACAAATTAATAATAGAAGAGGGTATTGATAAAATCGGCACTTAAATCGCAATTTTTTCGCAATTTTTGAGTATAAAATATACATTAAGAATCCTTTACACCATACAACCTTTCATCTATAGTTTTGATTAAATATTACTTATTAATTTTAAATGCCTAAATCATAAATGATTCGATCAATTCAATGTAAAAAAAGTGAGGTTTTTAATTATGTTAGACATTAATTTTATTAGAAATCACCAACAAGATCTAAGTTTAATTGCTAACCAAAAGGGGATTAATATTTCAATCGAGAGAATTATTCAACTAGATTTTGAAAGGAGAAAGCTAATTCATGATATCGAATTAGCTAGATTCACAAAAAAGAAATTATCTAATGATATGAAAGATTTTGTGTTAAAAGGCGATAATCAGCACCTAATAAAAAGTATAAAATTACAGATAGATGAAATTAATAAGTCATTAAAAGCTAATCAACAAAATTTAGAGTCTATATTAAATGAATACAATACACTAATGCTTTTAGTACCTAATATTATTTCAAGCGATACACCTATCGGTCTTTCTGACAAAGATAATGTTGTTGTCAAAGAATGCGGAAGAAAACCTACGTTTACTTTCAGTATCAAAGATCACATTGAACTTGGACATTCATTAGACATCATTGATATAAAAAGAGGCGTGAAAGTAGCTGGTACAAGGAATTATTACTTAAAAAATATGGGAGCTTCTCTACATAGAGCAGTTCAGCAACTAGCCATTGATCATTTAATTCAAAAAGGCTTCACTCTTTTAGAAGTTCCTGCAATGGTTAATGAAGAAATGTTTATTAATACTGGATTTTTTCCAATTGGACAAGACCAAACCTATAAACTAGCAAACAGTAATAAATATTTAATAGGAACTTCTGAGGTACCTATCGTCTCCTATTATTCAAATGAATTCGTTAATATAGAAAAACCTATCAAATTAGCTGGAATATCAAATTGCTTTAGAAGTGAAGTAGGTGCCGCTGGAAGGGATGTAAAAGGATTATATAGAGTTCATCAATTTAGTAAAGTTGAACAAGTTATTCTATGTGAAAATAATGTTGAAAAGTCTAACCTTATTTTAGAAGAAATCACTCAAAATGCGGAAGAAATTCTACAGCTGCTCGAGCTTCCTTATCGTGTTGTTTCTGTTTGTACAGGGGATATTGGACAGGGTGTTTTTAAAAAATATGATATTGAAACTTGGATGCCTAGCAGAAACAGTTATGGCGAAACACAATCTGCATCCAATTTATTGGACTTTCAATCTCGAAGATCTAAAATTAGATATAAAGATAATAATGGCGAAATAAAATACTGTCATACTTTAAATAATACAGCTATCGCGACACCAAGAATATTAATCCCCTTACTTGAAGTTCATCAACAAGAAGATGGATCCATCTATATACCTAGAGCATTAAGAAAATACTTAAATAATCAAGAATACATCGAATCACGTTAATCATAATAATTAATGCTACTAAATCTAAATTTAGTAGCATTAATTATTATGATTCTTTTAATATACAACTTTTTTCAAAATATTCACTAGCAAGTTTGTACTTTCGATTTTTAGAATAATACTTACCTAATTTATAATAGCAAGTGCCTAAATGCTTTTGATTGTTTATCCCCAAGAAATATGGTAGTGCTACATCTTCAAAAAAAGAAATCACATCACTTATTTCTTTTTTCCCTATTTCGAAAACAACTTCAAACCATATACTTCTCAATTGAACTTCAAGCATTGCATAGGATTTAAGATTTTTTTCTTTTAAAACCTTTTCTAATATAGCTTGGCACTCTTCTAATCTTTTTATGGCATAAAGATATGTTACCAAATACAAGATTGTAGTAAAATACGAGGAATCTTTTGTCCCCTTTAAATCTAAGCTTAATTGAAAATTGCGCATCGCTGCATCATGATTTCCTTTTTTGGAATATAAATAACCTAAATTATGATACACTGTCGCCATAACTACTTTATTATTTATAGCAGATGCTACTTTCATTATATTATTAAATTCCTTTTCTGCTTCTTCCCATCTCTTTACTCTTATATAATTAATACCGATTATCATCTTGCAATCTATTATCCGCTGATAATTCATTTGATTAGAATAAACTTTTAAGCTTTCATTTGTATAATATATTGCTAAAACGCTATTCTGTAAATGACTAAAAGTTAAAGCCATATGGTACAAAAGACTAGGTATAGGTTTACCAATTTGATTCATAACAATTTCTGCTTCTTGTAGTAATTGCAATCCTTCTTTATACTTATCTTTTTTACATTTATACATACCCGCATAGTGAAGAAATGAACAGTACAACTCAGGCTTTAATAAATCTTTTATACCATTTAATTGTTCAATAACTACTTTTGCTTGATCAAGATCATCAATTACAACAAGGTATCTTAATTTAAAAATGTAATAGTCATAAATAATATTAGGAGTATTTAAAATCATCTCTTTATCTTTCTGAATTTCTTTAAATATTGCCTCAACCTCTTTAAATTTCTTTTCTTCTAATAATTGAATCCCTTCATCTATTAGCGAATTTACACGATTTATCATATCATGTATTTTCAAACTATCATTTATTTCAATACCTAATCTTTTTAGTAATAACTTTATTATTTCTTGATTAGGTATTATTTTTTCATTTTCTATTTTACTTAAATATGTAACTGAACATATTCCATGAGCTAACCCCTCTTGAGTAAAATCTTTTTTTATTCTTTTAAAACGAATAAATGATCCTAAATTCTCCAATGTTTTCTCTTGCATGGAACCCCCCCCTCAAGAAATTTTACCACAATTCCATTTTTTTGAAAAACATTTTACTGAATACTTAAATAATCAGATTTAAACTCACAAAAAAAAGTACTTGTTTTGTAAAAAACAAGTACTTTTTTTGTGTTTTATTCTTTATTATATCCATGAACTTAAAATATTTTTTTATATCAATACATTATTTTGATTATTATACAATTGATATTTTTCTCTCGATAATTTACTTGGACTATTGTATGGCGGATGTTCTTCTACTAATAATTTACTTGGACTATTGTATGGCGGATGTTCTTCTACTATATTTTTTTCTTTTAATTCCATCGAGAAGCTAGTTCCCGCTACTAATGCTATACTCATGCAAACAAATACTATATATCTAAATTTCATTTTCATACCCTTCACCTATATCCTTTTTATTATATAGAATTCACTTTATCCTTAAGAGGAATTCCTTTATTTAAAATCTCTTATTGAAATTCAAGCATTATTTCATAGATATGTTCGAGATTTTCCCAACTTATTCTCTCTAATTTAGGAGTTTTAAATACAAAAGATTTTACCTGTTCTCTTAAAGCTTTATTAAATTCTTCTTCAAAATTTAAATTCACTTCTAGTTTCCCATTAACGTACACTCTTTCATAATTAATAATCTCGATATTCCCTATCGAAGTCTTTAGTGTAAATTTGTTTTCTTCATAACTACTTTCCATAAAATGATTTAATCTACCCTTTACACCATTTACTACAAAACCACTTTTCACTCCTATTAATAACCCATTATTAATATTTAACCTTTTCTCTCGCCACTCAAAATTTTTTATAGGGAATACATAATCTATTAAATCTATACTATGAATAACTTCATACCAAAACAAAAAATTATTACATTTATACCACCAATCTTTTTTCTTCTTATTGGTATAGCGTTTAATATCAATTTCATATACAACCGCCTGAGTTTCATTCAATAAATCCCTTACAAATTCAGTTGTCTCAAAAAATCTTAATATATGTCCCACATATACACATTTGTTTTTTAGAATTTCGATTCCCTTCCTAGTAGTTACAGCCGGTTTTTCTATTAATAATCTGTTGGTTTCGGCGCTACTTAAATAGGTCTCGTGTAAAAAAAATGGTATGGCAATAATCATATTCTTATTAGGTGACTTTTTAAATTTCGAATATCCGGATATAATTTCCCGATAATGCGCAGCCATGTTTCCCTTCCCAACAATATCAATCAATATCAATCATCCATTTCTGTAAAATCTTAAAATGATCCATAACACCTTTAATATTGACCCATTCATTTGGTTGATGAGCCTGTTGTAAACTACCTGGACCAAAAATAATAGTAGGAACCCCTAATTTTTCGGCATAATAGCCAGCATCGGAGCCACCATAAAATTTATTTTTTGCTATAACTTGCTTAAAAGTATCTTTAAATTTATCCATTAATATGTTTAAACACTCACTTGAAAATTCAGTTGATAAATTTTTATAATCCCATGAATACATCTCTGGAAGGTAATCATTGATTTGATAATGCACATCATACTCTTCAAGAACATTTTCTATTTCTTCCAATATCATCTTTTTTTCAAACTCTTTACTTACCCTAATGTCTATAACAGCTTCAGAATAATCCGTTACAGATCCTGGATGATCTCCACCTTTGAAAATTCCTATATTAATATTAGGGAACATTGGAAAAGATGGATTTTCTCCTTTCATTTTGCTGATTTTCTTCTGAGCCTTTATTAATACATTTGCCAATACTTCGTTAGCGTTTACCCCTTCTTCATAATGGCCAGCATGGGCTTTCTTCCCCTTTACTTTAATTATCTTCCAAGAATTCCCCAAAGATTCTAATACTAGACTATTTTCAGTAGGTTCACACACAACTGCTAAATCATACAAATCTCTCTGTAAAATATTCGAATTTAACAAACTCTTCATTCCATATGTACTATTATTTTCCTCATCATCTACAAAATGAAATTCTAAATTCCACCTTGGAATTAATTTTTCTTCCCCTATTGTACATAAAAGAGTAATCATAGAAGCTACTCCTGCCTTCATATCACATGCACCTAAACCATAGATACGCTTGTTCTCTTCAGTAGCAGCATATGGATCGTACTTCCATTCATTCATATTTCCATAAGGCTTTGTATCAAGATGACCATTCAACACAACTGTTTTATTAACTTTACCTCTTACTTTTATAATTAAATTGACTTTTGACTCACTGGTCTTAAATATTTCATATTCAAAATCATACTTATTTATTTTTTTTATAATATAATTTATTAAGTCTTTTGTATTCCCACCGGGATTAGCTGTATTAATTTTCACTATATCCTTTAGAATATCTATTACCATTTATTCTCTCCTCACTAACCAACAAATTTTTTCAATTCAATTCCCATCGGACACATCACTAAACCTTCACAATCACTTTCACAAAAGTCTTTACAAGTAAGAGCTATATTATTGACTTCTTCTTTATCTCCATTTGATAGATGAATCATAATCGATCTTGGTGTCACACGTTCGTTCCTATTATTAATATACTGTGGACAATTACTTAAACATAGACCGCACCTAACACAGTTTAAATAATTCATTTTTAAGCCCCTCTTCAACTTGTGATTGTATATTTATTTGTTGCCTTAATTTTTCGTCCAAAAAGATATAATGGCTTTTTCTATCTTCTATTCTCCTTATAGAAAGTGATAAAGGTTTCAAACTATTTAACTCTATTTCATCTATTTCTTTATCAAATACAATTAAACATCTTTCGTTATTCATATATAACCAATTTTTAAATTTAATAATTGAAAATGGCAGGGATTCTTTTAATGAAATAATAGTAAATGTATTATACTCACCTAAATTCTCACCCTTAAAAACATCAAATAAGAGGAATTGCTCGTGTTCAATAGCTTTTGAAAACATTAATATTAATGTACCGTTAGAACATACATAATAATCAATTAAATATTTTTTCACCTTTTCATTCTCTAGAATTTCAAATGGCTCTTCTAAATTTACATCTATCTTATAAAAATAAAATCTTGTATATAACTCTTCCAAAAATACATTTTTAATTGTATATTCTTTTATCCCATCAAATAATGCACATAAAGGTACAAGATTATATCCTTCTACATTTTTTAATGTCTTCGCACCTATAGTTTTAGAATCTTCAAACTCAACTGCTCTAATTAAGGAGTCCAAATTATAAAAGTTATCCATAAAACTCGGGATATTTAATCTAACTAACTCTTCCAAAGAGTATTTTAAGTTTATAACGGGGTAATATGGAATAGTTAATTCTGATTTATTGAGCCTTTCATTAACTTCTTCAAATGGCTCTTTCACACTTACATCCTTCAAACCATCCTCTTTAACTGGTTCGTATTTAACATAATCTAAACTAGTACATTCTGTTATGTGATATGTATTTTTTAACTGTGAAATTCGATGTACATACTTTTGACTATCATTAAAGTTACTAAACATTTTCCCTTTATTCATAAGATGATTAGGATCAAAATAATCTTTTATCATTTCATACATTTTATTTTGATATTTCGCTGACAAAATATATTGCAAATGTTTTTTCTCAATTCCTATACCATGTTCTCCACTTATAGCTCCTCCCAATTCTTTCGCCTTTTTTATAATAAGAAATAGAAACAACTCTAATTTTTCCATTTCTTCTTCAGACTCAGGATCATAAAAAACTGTGGGATGTATATTTCCATCTCCTGCATGATACGTATTTAATAGAGGAAAATCAAAACTGAGTGATAAACTAAAGAAATAGTCAATAATTTCTTTTAACCTACTTCTTGGTACTACTGTATCAAATAAAAAATACTTCTTTTTATTTGTATTTTCTAATATGTGTTTCACATTATTTTGAACAACTTTTATTCTTAATTCATGTAAGTTTCCCTCAGCAGTTACCCTTCCATTAAACTTACTAACAGCCTCTTTTAAGTAGGTAATTTTTTGATTAACTGTTTCTTCATCATCATGCTCAATTCCAATAATTAATTTTGCCCCTACACCTTTTGACTTATTTGGGATATATGGATTTGTAGACATATCAATAGAATTAGTTAATAGTTTATTCTCAATAATATAAAACACAAATTCAATTGCTTGCTGATAATCCAAAAAATTCAAAACTAAATCTTTATGGTACTCAAGTTGGTTTTGAGTTTCTATCACTGACTCGGTAAACGCTCCTAACGTTCCTTCAGAACCGATTACCATGTGCTTTAGGGCCTGATTTGACAATGCGTATAAGTATTTTGACCCTAATAATACCTCCCCAAATTTAGGCGTGAGCATTTTTAATGTTCTAATATAATTTGAAGTAACACCATACATGTAACATTTTGCACCACCAGCATTCATGGCTATCGTTCCACCCATAGTACAGATATTATGAGAAGAGGGATCTGGAGGATAAAATTTTTGATTCCCGCTAATCCGTTCATTAATTTCTTTTAAACGGATACTTGCAGGTACCGTAAATAATCTTTCTGTTTCACTAGTTACATGTAAAGGTATTTTAATTGTAGAGATAATAATATCCTCTTCTCTTGCTTGTACAGATCCGCAATAATTCGTCCCTGAAGCTCTAATAAGATACGGAATTTGATGTCTATTTAAACGTTGGACAAGATTTGAAAACTGTTCCTGACTGCTAGGAAAAATGATAAACCTTGCATCACCTTTCGTTACATAAGCATCATAATTATAAATCTCTAATTTAGATATGTCTGTTTCATACTCATAAGCATTTTCATCTAAAAATTCTTGAATTGATAATTCATTCATTAATTTAACTTTAACCATAAATGGGCTCATCCTTTGTTGTATTACTGCTTATTGGAATTACTCCTCTATTAGCCACTTTTATTAATTCCTCAGCAACTTCAATATTATGAATAGCCTCTTCAATAGTTGGTTCTGTCACTTCTTTATTATTGGTAATAGTATCGATAAAAAATTCTAATTCCTCTTTTAGAGCTTCATCTAAGAACAATTCTTCATAAGTAGTCTTTTCATTATATATCTCTATATCATGGTTAATTTTTGTTCGAAGAACTCCTTTTTGACCGTAAATAGTTACCTCATAATCCATACCGTATGGATAAGAATCTGGTAGCAACCAAATATTTTCTATATGAGCTGACACCCCACTTTGAGTCTCTAAATAAGCAGTGTTAAACGAATATGATTGTTTTGTAGGATCACTTTGTATCCCCGCAACTTTTTCTATGGAACTTCCTGTGAAAAATTGAACTAAATCAATATCATGTACCATTGCTGTAATATACGCATTAATTCTTCCATAATGATCTAACATTTCATGGCTAAAATTACGCTTTAATGTGATAGCTTTTACTTTTCCTATATCACCATTTAAGATTTTCTCTTTTAATTTTTTATGCTTCTTTTCATGTCGTAACAAATGACCTGTCCCTATTTTTTTTGAACGTGCCTGTGATAACCCCCATAGTGCCACTGCTTCTTCATAATTAGCTGTAATTGGCTTTTCCATAAACAAATGTTTATTTGCTTCTAAAACAGCCCTACCAATTTCAAAATGAGTTCTTTCGTCTGTTGTAACGTGAACAACATTTATATCCGCATGATTCAAAATTTCTTCAAAATGATCAAAAAAGTGAATATCAGGATAAAGAATAGAAATTTGAGCTTTTCGTGCTGGGTTATTATCGTAAACACCAACAATATTTACTGCTTCTAGTTTTTTTAATACTTCAAGGTGGTTTTTACCAAAAATACCCATGCCTATTATTGCTACATTATATCTCTTATTCAACTGAGTAAACCTTCTTTCTATTTTTATATTTAGATTCACAGACTTTTATTAGTTCTTGTAATAATTCCACAGTCCACTTATAGCACTCTTCAGCTTTTTCTAAATCGCACTGCTCTTCAAATTTTGAATACTTAAGTTCCGAGAATTTACTTACTATACTAGAAATTTTCTCATTATAATTCTCTCGATAAAATGGAACCAATTTGTTTCTCCAATCATGAATAATTTGCAAATCCCCCCCTGTAGCCAAGCTTTCAGAATCTAATTGAATACTTACACCATCACGAATACCTTCCTCTGCATAGTGAAGTGATTCTCTAAACAAGATTAATGGGCTCTCTTTAACAGGATAGATGAATGGCAGGGCTTGAACTTGGCTTTTATATAAATGTAATGCATATTTTCGCTCAAGCCACCATGATTCACTCTTGGTAACTTCATTCTTCAGCTCTCTTAAAATTTCCTCATTACCATATAAGAGTTTAAAACTAGTATTCCAACCATTACCGATATTTTGTGTTAGGTTCAAACGATTTTTCTTGTCTTTTCCATTGAACATATTAGTTGTGATACTAATTCTATTTTTTACCATATGTGTAGTATTTCTTTTCCCGAAAGCATACGGATGTAAATCTACAAACACTTCTAAAGTTTCATTTGACCACGCAGCGATTAATTCAGAAAGTAATTTTCCATACAAATAATTTGCTCTATAAAAATTATCCTCTTTTGACACAAGATAAATGTTAATGTTAGGTTCATCATCAAACTGTTTTTTTCTAACATAACTTCCTGTAATAAATGCTAAGTCAATTTCATTTTGTAACCTATAAATAACTTTCTCTCTAAATGCCGCAACAAAGCTATCCAATATTTTGCGATCCAATACTTTTCTTCCCCCTCATTAAACCCAGTCTACTTTTTTGTAATGACTATTATTTTTAAAGACTATGTCAAAATCTTTATCTGCGTTTAAAAAAATATTTTCATATCTATCTAATACAGATATATCTGCATTAGTTAGTTCAAAGGAATTTAATATACCTCTAAATTCCTGATCATACATTTCACTGGCAAAACAAAATGGTAATCGATGTAAGAATCCACGATACTGATTATAAATAAAGTATTTTTCTTCTATTGTTACTTTCGATGGGATAGTAATTTCTATTTCAAAATTAGAAAACAAAACATTTTCTACAGCCCGATTTTCAAGAAAAAACTCTCCACTTTCCCACTCAGTTTTAGAAAAAGTGTAAATGTTAATTTGATCAGTATAATTTGCTACCCTCTTAAAGTTTGGATGAATTCCATAATTCACTTTGCCCCCTAAATCCGGACAATGATAAATAAACTTGGATAGCTTTAAATTTAATTCAGCATACATATCATCTTGAAATACAAAAGTTATTAAATCTGAATTTTCAGTGTTTTCCATTTGGAAAGCTGCCGTATTTAACCATTCTTTTGTTTCCTTTATTAAAGCACTATCTTTAATCATTTTTTCCTCCTACCAGAAACCAGCTAAATTTTTATTATGACTAAAAGCTTGATTAACTTCTTGTAAAATTGGATTTCTTAATTCACTAGGGATTTCATGAAACTTGCTAAATCTAATATTATTAATCGTTTCCCTACAAACAGGGCACATATTATAAGACACCAATCCCTTTTTACCATCTATATGACTTTTCAAATAATCAGTACTATCATCTATCGAATTGTAAAAAGTTGTTTTATCTACATTAGGATATTTTTTTTCAATCTCGCCGGATCTCGCCGAAAGTTGACCACATCTGTATAAATCACCATTAGCTCTCATTTTTCCAACTAGCCCTAACTCTGTAACAATGCATCGCTTTGGTAGTGGTAAATGAAAAGCCAAAATTCTTTCTAAAAATTCTCTGGCAGCTACTGGGCTGTACAAACTATCAATCTGTTCCTTTATCCCCATGTAATTCTCTAATACTCTATTTAATACCTTATTGAGATTTTCACCTTTCACAGCTTTTTTAGCATCTCGATTAATTGAAATCATCGGTCGAGGTGTGATAATAGTTCTATATCTTTTAGCTAGCTCGATTGTAAATTCATAATCCCTTTTGCTATTCCAAGATACTAAATTCCCAACGATGATTTCTGTATCTATATTCATTAACTCTTTCGTTCTTAATAATAAACGGACATTATCAGATACAATATCATTTTTGTTTTCAGGTTCTCCCGGTGCAACAAAATTATAATAAGAAATTCTTATCCCTTTTGTTGAAAGCAAGAGCCTTCTAACATCATCTTGACTTCCTAAAGCAAAGGCATTTGTAATAACAAACGTATCAATTCCATTTTCTAAAAACCTTTCTGTAACATCAGGGAGCCGCTTCCCGTTATAGTTATAAATACTCGGTTCTCCTCCACCCGCTAATGTAATAGATGTATACCCTGCTTCCTTTAATTCCTGTATAAAGCTATCTAACTTTTCAAACGGAAGTTGTTTATCCATTTGACTAAATTGAAAGGTGCATCCTGGACATTTAAAATTACAAACATCTGTAATATCAATCTCTAGCCTCCTAACATTTTCACCTAATTCCAGTTTTCCTTTAACAAATAAAGCCTTTTCTGGAGAAAAAGGAGTGAAACTTAATGATTTTGAAAGTTCATCTAGAAATGGGTGATTCTCAATTGAATACTTTTCTAAATCATATAAATAAATCATGTACCTTTTATATAAATCAGGATCTATTCTATTCATCCCCTCCTCGTACCATTTTTTCTCCTTATTAATTATCATTGTGTTCATAATTAAGCTCCTCTGTCCAAAATATGAATATCCATTAATTACATGTTAATTCATTTTTCTAATTATTCATATTGTTAAAATTAATTTATATTTCCAGTTTTTTTTGTTTTTTTTGTTTTGAATTGAGAAATAAATTATAAAAATTGTAACTACAATAGGTTTTAAACTATATATTTAACTGTCAGTTCTATCAAATACCTATTTTAATCAAATTTCTTTACACTCTCAGAATTTCAAAGTATTCACTTACATAAATTTCAAGTCCTATCTACAAGGTTCATTTCTATGAGAACTTAACTTCTCATCCTAAAATTAAGTTCGCCAGAAAATTTCTATACAAAAACTTACTTATACAGAGACTCTTATGCTACAAAAAACGATACGATCTTCTAATACATTCTCTTCCTCATAAGATTAACAACCATTTCTTTAATAAAAAAAAAGAGTTCTTCCAATTTAAACTGGTACCGATAGTTAGAACACTTGAATTTCAAGGTATGGAGATTAGGAGACATCATGAGTAAAATAATATTGTCAACTAAAGAGATAAAAAGACTTCAAAACAATTCAAATATACAACGAGCGAGCTATTACCTATACTGAATCCTTTAAAAATAGATTTATTGATGAGTATTTAGCTGGTAAACTTCCTCGACAAATTTTTATAGAGAATGGCTTCGGTATGAACGTGATAGGAATGAAGCGAATTGAACAATCCGCCTACAGATGGAAAAAAACTTATGAAAAGAATGGTTTAATCGGATTAACTGATTCGTGTAGAACTCAGTCTGGTAGACCATTAAAACGAAAGCTTACACCATTCGAAGTAATAAAAAGGCAAGAGGGCAAAAATCAAGTTACTTGAAGGGCAGGTGGGACTATTAAAAAACTAGAAGAGACAGAAAAGAGGCTGCTAAACGCAAGCGAAAATCTAAAACCGAATAAAGTATATCAGTTGATTTATATGACTATTGAACACAATCAATTTAAGTAAATGACTAAGTATTTTTGTGATCTTTTAGAGGTTTCCCATTCTGGATATTATAACTACCTACAATCATCCACTGGCCGAGAAGCAAGAGAACGATTGGACCTAATTTTTAGTCGTAAAAAGATACAAAGAATCATGAGAAACTTTAAAATTGTCTGTCCTCTATGAAAATGAATCGTCTCACCTAAATATGTATGTACCATTTCATCACCTAACGTATTATTTTACATATAAAAAAGAGTAGGATACGAATGTCCTACTCTACCTATTATATCATTTACCGCTTTGACGAACTCATTATCCTCTATACTTTACAGCTAATCCCTTAATGAAATTCCTTGCGTATCTATCGCCGCACTCTTTGTAATTTTTATGGCCTTTTTTTCTTAATAGAGCGCCTAGTTCTCCCTTAGTCACTGTAACGCCTACGCTATCTAGTATATCAAGTACATCTTCACTCGTTAAAGATAGTGCGATTTTCATTTTCTTTAGAAGAAGGTTGTTAGCACTCTCTTTGCTTTGTACAGGTGCCGGTTGCCCTGGTTTCGGATCTTGCTTCCCTCTTTTTAAAGTAATAAATCCATTGAAAAATGCTTCTAACATCATCATATCGCATGTTTTTACGTACTCATCTTCTTCCACATCAGGGTTTTCAGGTTCGTGCTGAGGCGCTCTCTTTATTTTTGTAAGCATATCAACTACGTCTTCTTTCGTTACTTCCATACCGCCAAGTTTAAAGATTTCTACCATATCTATATCTCTTATATCTAAAGCATATCTTACTCTTTTTAATATATCGTTGTTGCTCATTGCCATTGTTTT
>WPCI01023753.1_pt1 | contig 20458 bp, 13 predicted proteins | sample 5399871 | NCBI WGS metagenome assembly WPCI01 (sample SAMN12869469, study PRJNA574797) | sludge metagenome | isolation source: wastewater treatment of pH7 | place: China:Beijing | collected 2019-05-20 | reverse complement strand
CATCACCGCCTCGCGCAGCGCAGAACATCGCGACCAGACGCCGGCCCACATCATGGTGGTGACCCGCGAGCAAATCCGTGAGCGCCGCTACAAGAATCTGGCCGATTTGCTCCAAGACATGCCCGGCGTGGACTTCCAGCGTGGCACCAAATCATCCCAGTTCAACCAGTTCACGGTACAGGGCAACCTGGGGCCGAACCGCCTGCTGGTGCTGCTTGACGGCGTGCGCATCAGCCAGCCGTCGGCCGGCAGCTATCCGGTGGCCGAGAACCTTGCGCTGTATCAGGCCAGGCAGGTTGAAGTCCTCTACGGCCCGGCCGCCGCACTCTATGGTGCCGACGCGGTATCCGGCGTGGTCAACATCATCACCGAAGCCGGCAATCAGACCGATGGCAGCTGGTTCTCCGTTGGCGGCGGCAACTTCAACAGCCGTGAATACTCCTTCATGGGCGGCTTCAACGGCGAGAACAACCTGAGCCTGTCCCTCGGCGGTCACTGGCAGGAATCCGACCGCGCCCGGCTGGACAAGCTGTACAAGTCCGACTATCGCAAAGTCGATACCAGCACCAAGGATCAAAACGGCGAGCCTTTTATCCGCGCAGCCGACCGCGAGCGCTATCGCGGTGAAGTCAGCAGCCACAGCCTGTTTGCCCGGCTTGACTGGAACGAACGGCTGACCCTCGGTTACTACCGGCATCACTACACCAATCTGACCAGCACCATCGACCCGTACGCGACCACCCGTTACAGCAGCAAGGCACGCTGGATGACCACCTCGGACACGCTGTACGGCCGCTACCGGTTCACGCCGACGGACAACCTCGATGCCCAGCTGCAGCTGGATTATTCACGCATGGAGGTGGACCCGCGCTCGCACTACAACAACAGGTACAACGGTTTCGAGCCCGGATACTCCTATAGCTTCGGCCGTCGTCTCGGCATCGAACAAAGCTTTGACTGGCACTGGACCGAACGGCAGCAGGTGCAGTTCGGCTTCGGGGCACAGCACTTCAAGGCCATCGAGGGCGGCTCCATGCCCTACAAGTACAATACCGGCAAGACACCCGGCCAGCAGAACATGCTGTACCCGAACACCACGCTGGCGATGGACATTCCCCACGACCGCGACAAGAGCCATCACGCCTATACCCAGCTGCTGTCCCAGTGGAGTGACAGCCTGTCCACCACGCTCGGCTTCCGTTTCGATCACCACACGGCCTATGGTGACACCTTCAATCCGCGTCTCGGACTGGTCTGGAAACCGCATGACAGGCATCTGTTCAAGCTGCTGTATGGCGAGGCCTTCCGTGCGCCATCGGCAGAAGAGGGGCTGAGCGGCTATGGCACCTTCAATCCGGTCCTCAACGCGGACGGGCTGTACGAGGGTGAAGGCTTCCGCGTGGCCAACCCCGACCTGAAACCGGAAAAAGCCCGTACCCTGGGGCTGGTCTGGGAGTGGCGCCCCACCCACAACCTGAACCTGGTCAGCAACCTCTATCACAGCCATATCAGCGACCTGATCGTGACCGGCAACCAGGAGGACAATACCACCGCCATTGCGGGCGCAATCCTGAAAAACGCCAGCCAGAAAGTCAACGCCGGCCGCCAGCGCCAAACCGGCCTGGACCTGAGTGCCCAATGGCGCTTCCGCCTTGACGACAACTGGAGCGGCGATCTCTGGGCCAGCGCCGGCTGGATTCACGGCCGCGTCAAGGAAAGCGGCGTGGACCGCAAGATCCCCTACGTCTCCACCTATCGGTTCAAGGCCGGCACCACCTTCCGCTACCAGGATCACGTCACCATCACGCCCAAGCTGCGCTGGACCGGCAGCGTCACCAATGGCCGCACCCGGCCACCCGAAGATGACAACCTGCCATCCGCCAGCTGCAGCAGCAGCAAAAAGGCACCCGGGCGCTGTGCCACACCCGGCTATGCCGTGCTCGATACCCATCTGGGCTGGCACAACATCCTGCACAGCCCGGCCAGCCTGTGGCTCGACGTATACAACCTGACCGACAAGCGTTATTACGCGGCTGCCGGCTCCGGTAACCACACCTTCTGGGACATGCCGCAACAACCCAGAACCTGGGTCGTGTCCCTGGAGTGGCATTTCTGATTATGGGATTGCCCTTGAAAGCCCTGCTGCGCTGGACGGTACTGGCACTGTTGCTGGCATGGCAGCCGCTGGCTGCCAGCGCGACAGCCACCGCTGTTACCGAATATGCAGTCAAGTCTGCCCTGTTGCTGAAACTGACCCGTTTCGTCTACCTGCCAACAGAGCAGGAGGATCGCCCGCGCCACCTTTGCATACTCGGACAAAATCCCTTTGGCGATACGCTGCAACAACTGAACCAGGCATCCGCTCCCGACCAGCAGGTCGAACTTGTCTTCCTGTCCGCTACCGAACAGGCCCCGGGCTGCAACTATGTATTCATCAGTCAGAGTGAACGCAGGCGGCTGGGCAGCATTCTCCGGCAACTTGACGGCCTGCCACTGGTAACCATTTCCGATCTCAGAGGCTTTGCCCGCAACGGAGGCATGGTCGAGTTTGCCCTGACAAACGAACAAGGCAGCCAGCTGAACATCCTCATCAATCGCGAGACAGCCAGCCGGCAAGGCATCACGTTCAACGCCCAGCTCTTGCGGCTGGCAACCCTGGTCAACGAATAACACAGAAATACGGCCATGACATTCAAGCACATTCGCAGCAAGCTTCTCCTGCTATTTTCCCTGGCTGTAACGGCCTCGGTCCTGCTGGTCCTGGCCCTGATGGTCTGGTTGCAAACGCATCTGATCCGCGCCGAATGGCAAGCCTCGCTGCAGGCCCAGGCCAGCCTGATTGCCCACAACAGCCAGGCCGCCATCGACTTTCAGGACCCGCGAGAGGCCAGCCGCCTGCTGCATTCACTGGAAAACAACCCGGCCATTCTGCAAGCCAGCTTCTACACCGATAGCAACCGCATCCTGTTTGCCCGTTATCAGTCACCCCGGCTGGCCGCAGATTTCGAGTTCACCGATGCGCCACAGCGTTCCGGAGAAACCTTCAGGTTCAGCGATAACCGGCTGCTGGTCTGGGCCCCCGTTCCGGGTGACAGCAATGAGGCATATCTGAAAATCATCGGCAGCCTTGCGCCGATGCAGCACGCCATCCGGCAAATGGCCCTGAAAACGGCGCTGTACCTGTCCACACTGCTGATCATTTTGCTACTGCTCGCCAACCAGGCGGCCCGCCGCATGGCCTCGCCACTGCAGGAAATGAGCCGGCTGACCAGCGCCATGGCGGACAACCCGCAACTGGCTGACCGCATCCACGTCACCGGCGAAGACGAACTGGCGCAACTGGGCAGCAGCCTCAACCACATGATCGACTCGCTGCAAACCCGTGACCGGGAGCTGGAGCTTTATCGCCAGGGACTGGAAGAACAGGTTGAGCAGCGCACCCGCGAGCTGGTCGTGGCGGTGGATACCGCCAACGAGGCCAGCCGGGCCAAATCCGACTTTCTGGCCCGCATGAGCCACGAAATCCGTACACCAATGAATGCCATTGTCGGGCTCGGCCAGCTGTTGCTGAACAGCGGCCTGAACGAGCACCAGCGCCAACAGCAAGAGCAGGTGCTCTCTGCCTCGGACATGCTGCTCGGCCTGATCAACGACATCCTCGACTACTCGCGGATCGAGGCGGGCAAGCTGGAAGTGGAACACATCCCCTTTGCACTGGAGCAGATCTTCCGTGATGTTTCCAGCCAGCTGGCCCTGCGCGCCCAGCAGCGCGGGCTGGAGCTGCTGTTGCATCAGGCTGCCGATGTTCCCGAACGCATTTACGGTGATCCACTGCGTCTGCGCCAGGTACTGATCAACCTGATCAGCAACGCCATCAAGTTCACCGAAACGGGCGAAGTGGTAGTACGAGTCGAGCGCATTTCAGCTCCTGACAGCAAACATGACAGGCTGCGCTTCAGCGTGCGGGATACCGGCATGGGCATTCCGTCCGAAAAACTGGAAACCCTGTTCACCCCTTTTACCCAGGTTGACGGCAGCATGACCCGCCGTTTTGGTGGCAGCGGCCTTGGGCTGGCGATCTGCGACCAGCTGGTTGGCCTGATGGGTGGCACTATCAGCGTCGACAGCCAAGTCGGTATCGGCAGCACCTTCACCTTCGACATTCCTTGTGATATCGCCAGCGAGCGGCGTGCTCACCAGCAAGCGTCCGGTTACACGCTCAAACAACAACGGGCACTGATCATTGATGACAACGCCAGCGCCCGCGACATTCTGCAAGCCATGCTGGAAGAGCTGGGCATGCGCACAGAAACGGCAGACAGCGGAGAGCAGGGCTTGCACATGCTGCAGCAGGCCAGCGCTGCCGGCGATCCGTTCCAGCTAATCTTGCTTGACTGGCTGATGCCGGGCATGGACGGCATTGAAACTGCCCGCCACATCAACAGCAGCCTGCACAACCAGGCCCCGGCCATCCTGATGGTCACCGCTGGCAGCTACGAAAAGCTGTTCGGGCTGGTTGACAATGTCGGCTTGAAACACATCCTGACCAAGCCGGTCAACCGCTCCGCGCTGCAGGAAAGCATTCTTGAAAGCATGGGCCTGAGCCGGGCCAGCCTGCCACCGGCTACGCAGGAAGCATCCACAGTCCATGATTTCAGCCCCATCCGTCATGCCCGTATTTTGCTGGTGGATGATGTCGAGCTGAACCGCCTGGTTGCACTGGCTCTACTGGAAGAGACCGGCATACAGGTTGATACCGCCGAGCACGGCCTGCAGGCCATCGCCATGGTCGAAGAAAACGACTATGACCTGGTGTTGATGGATATCCAGATGCCGGAGATGGATGGCCTGACCGCCACCCGCGAAATCCGTAAGCGGCCACACCTGCACAACCTGCCCATTCTGGCCATGACTGCCCACGCCCGCGCCAGTGACCGCGAACTGAGCCTTGAGGCCGGCATGAATGACCACCTGACCAAACCGGTCAATCAGGACATTCTCTACCGGGCACTGCTGCAATGGATTCCACACCGTACTGCCGATGATGCCCGGCCCACGACACCAGCCGGGCCCGCCGATGCAGTGGCCGCCGCATCGGTTCTGCCGCCGCTACCGGGCGTAGATACCGCCAAAGGGCTGACTCACACCATGAACAAGCCCGAGCTGTACCGGCGCATCCTGGAGCGCTTCCCCGGCGAATTTGCGGCCAGCGCAGAGGCTATTACCCAGTCCATTGCCATGCAAGACTGGCCATTGGCCCGCCGTTTGGCCCATTCACTCAAGTCGGGCGCTGCCACCATCGGGGCCGATGCACTGGCCACAATGGCACTGGCCGCCGAGCAACAACTGGCGCAACAGCACGCGCCGGATGACACGCAGCTGGGTGCATTAGCTGCCGAACTGGACCGGCTTTGCCAGCTATTCACTATGCTGCAGCCGGAACATCCCGCCCCGGGCACAGAGACAGCCCAGGTTACCGGCAGGCTGCCAGAGTTGATAGACCAGTTGCACAGCCTGCTTGACAGTGATGACGCCCGGGCCCTGACCGTGCTGGACAGCTTGCAGGAGCATCTGGCCGGCATGGCTACTGTCAGCACAACCCTGATCGAGCTGCGCGATCATATTGAAGACATCGAATACGAGGCCGCACTGAACCTGCTGCCACGGCTACGCCAGTTAGTGCAGGAGCTATCCGCATGATCAATTTGCAACCCCAGACTTTTACGCTGCTGATCGTGGATGATGAAAAACAGAACCGGCTACTGCTCACCGAGCTGTTTCGTGATGAACACAAAATCATCCTGGCCAAGCATGGCGAACAGGCCATCAAACTGGCCAATGAACACCTGCCAGACCTGATTCTGCTGGATGTACTGATGCCCAGCATGGACGGGCTGGCCACCATTCGCGAACTCAAGCGCAACGATGCCACCCGGAATATCCCGGTAATGTTCATCACCGGTCTGAACTCGCCGGATGACGAAGAGCAGGGGCTGAACCTGGGGGCGGCCGACTACATCGGCAAACCTTTTCATACTGCCGTGGTCCGCGCCCGGGTACGCAATCAGTTGCAGATCGTGCATCAGCGCCGCCTGCTCGAACAACTGGCCTCGCTTGACGGCCTGACCGGCATACCCAACCGCCGGCATTTTGACCAGGCATTCGAACGTGAATGGGCACGCTGCCAGCGTTCGGGACACCCCATCTCGCTGATCATGGCCGATGTTGATCACTTCAAGAACTACAATGACACCCTGGGTCACGCCGCCGGCGACCGGGTCCTGCAGGATATCGCCACCCTGCTGAGCACCTGCATTCAGCGCCCCGCCGATGTGGTCGCGCGCTATGGAGGAGAGGAGTTTGTCATTCTGTTGCCGGAAACCCCCGCAGCGGAGGCGCAACACATTGCACAGCGCATACTGGAGCGCCTCAGCACAAAAAATACGCCCCACCCACAGTCGGCAACCGCTCCGCACATTACCCTCAGCCTCGGCGGCGTCAGCTTCACGCCCTGCCGCAACGAGCCGGATAGCGCGGTACTGGAACAGGCCGACGCGGCCCTGTATCAGGCCAAGGCACAAGGCCGCAATCGCTGGGTCTGGGCTGACGTCCCGAGCACCAGCAGCTGAGCGATAGCGGTAGATGCAAGTATCAAAAATCGCAGAAGCCTTAATATTGCGGTGCCACCACCGGCAATATCAGGGTAAAACAGGTACCCTCATCCGGGTTGCTGCGCACTTCGATGCGACCGCCCAGCAGGCCGGTGACCAGCGTGTATACAATATGCAGGCCCAGCCCTGAGCCCCCCTTGCCCAACTGGGTGGTGAAAAAGGGATCAAAAATCTTTTTTTGCTGCTGCTCCCCGATCCCGACGCCATCATCACAGACCGTGATATGCACGTTCTCCCCCTCCATCAGGCAGCCCAGACGAATGATCCCTTGCTCCCGGCCTATAAAGGCGTGGGTCAGCGCATTATTGATCAGGTTGATCAGGACTTGCCCCAGCGGGCCGGGGTAACTGTCCAGCACCACGTCTTCACTCAGCTCGTTACGCAAGATGAAAGGCGTCTTGCGCAATGTCGGTTGCAACGTGGTGACGATTTCATGGCTGAGGGTCCTGAGCCCGAACGGGCGGCGCTGATAACTGGTCTGATCGACGGCCAGTTGCTTGAAGCTGCTGATCAGCTCGGCCGAGCGGGCCAGATTACGTTCGATGATCTGGCTGCCATCCCTGACTTCATTGAGGAAATCCTGCAACGCACTGCGGGTCAGCCCCTGCTGCATCCCCTGCTCCAGCTGTTTACGGGCGAAGTCGAAGGATGTTGCCACCATCAGCGCGTTGCCAATAGGGGTATTCAGCTCGTGTGCAACTCCAGCCACCAGCGCCCCCAGCGAGGCCAGCTTCTCGCTTTGCAGCAACTCTTCCTGGGCGCGCTGCAGATTGTCGAGGGTTGCGCTCAGCTCGGCCGTGCGTTCAGCCACCCGTTTTTCCAGGGTGGTATTGAGTTCCATGATCTTCTGTTCTTGCTGCCGCCGCCCGGTGATGTCCAGCTCGATGCCATCAAATACCAGATAGCCATTAGGCAGTCTCCTTGGTGACGAAATCAGTAACATCCAGCGGTGTTCGCCATCCGGCCGGATAATTTCGGTCTCCATGCGGAAGGTTTTCATTTCAGCGATGCACTCTGCTTCATAGGCAGCCATGCTCTCGGCATCAATAATGAATTGCTCGTATACCCGTTGCGCATCGGCCAGGGCCTGCTCCACGTTGATGCCATGCAGCTGTTCCACACCCCGGCTGACGTAGGTGAAGCGGCGGTGCTCTCCATTGAAACCACACTCGATCCGATACACCATGCTATCCGGGATGCTGTCACTGATGACCTGCAACTGTTGCTGGCTTTCCAGCAACGACGCTTGGGCCTCTTTCAGGGAGGTCACATTGATGTGGGCACCGACCGTCAGCGCCGTCGGTTTGCCATCGGCATCGGGCAGCGTCCGGCCGCGCGACGAAATCCAGACCCAGCTGCCATCGGCATGCCGCATGCGGAATTCGTTCTCATATAGTTGCATGGTGTCACCGGCCAGATAGTCGGCAAACTTGCGTACCGCTTCGTCCCTGTCCTCCGGATGCAGCAGTTCGTCCCAGACCACCTGCAGGTCTGTAATGCCGGCAAACTCGGCCATGTCGCGCCCCAGCATACTGAAGTATTCGGCACCACACCACAATGCCTGTTGTTGCGCATCCCACTCCCAGACACCGGTATCAGATGCCTTGATCAGGGCTTTGAAACGCTCACTTTCCTGCAATGCCGCCTGTTCAACCCGTTTTCTGGCAGTGATGTCCTGACGCGCTCCGATCATTTTAAGTGGCCGGCCATTCTCGTCCCGCTCAGTCACCATCCCGTTGTCACGCACCCAGACCCAGTCTCCGTTCTTGTGCAGCGCACGAGTTTCGCTGATGTAACGTTCAGTCTGTCCGTTCAGGTGGGCCCAGACTCGTGCCGCATTATCTTCCACTTCACCAGGATGGGTCAGCCGGCGCGCAGTATCGCTGGTGATTGGCTCCAGCTCTTCCAGCCGGTAACCCAGCATTTCTGCCCAGTGCTCATCGAGGGTGACCTGGTTGGTAGCCAGATCCCACTCCCAGATGGCGCAGTCAATGGCATTCAGTACAAAACCCAGACGCCGCTCGCCCTCAGCGCGTTCATGTGCAAGTTTACGCACGGGCAAGGCAAAGTGACGGCTGATAAAGTGTGTTGCCAGCATGCCAACACCCAGCAGGGCGACCAGCAGCAGCAGGACATACAACAAACCCTCGACCAGAGCACTATGGGTGCCAGTCTCGCTGATGCCCAGCAGCAGCACCCCCTGCAAGCGATTATCGAAGCCGCCACGGTAGGCCATGCCCACCTCGCGCACGCGCTCTTTTCCTTCTGTCAGCCGCCGGTTCAGCAAGGTATCCGGATGATCGAGCAGAGCGCGGAAAAATTCCTGTCCGGCTTGTTTGTCCTGCGGCGTTTCGAGAAGCTGTCCGCTACTGGCCACGACCTCGCCAGCGGGGTTCAGCAAACGGATATAGGACAGATCCTGATATTTATCCTGCAACTCACCGATCAGCAATCGCATCCGGTGGGTACCACTAAAGCTGACCTTGCTCAGCGAGTCCGCCAGCACGCTGGTCACCAGCCCGGCCAGCCGGTTCTGCTCGCGTTCCATCGCCTTGTGGAAATACCAGCCGGTTGCGACCATCACACCCAGCATCAGGCCAAGAATCAACAATCCGTACGCCAGCGCGAGGCGCCGGTCGATATTGCCGTAATCGTCACGTTCCATCAGTCACCTTCCCTGAGCCGGTTTTGCCACTGTCTGGATGTCGAAGGCCAAGGTTTGGTAAAGCTCGGCGGCAGACTGCCTTGCCAGCCCGGATAGAGTTCCAGGGTTTCCATCGTCACCGGAAAAGCCGGAATGATCACCTGTCGCGGCACTGCCTCGCCCTGCAACACCCGATATGCATGCTGCAGGGCAGTTCCGCCCATCAGGGCACAAAACTGGGCACTGTCAATCCGGGTCAGGTTGCCGCCACGAATGTTGTCTACCGAGCCCGGATCGCCATCCACCGTGGCGTGGATGATTTCGCTACGGCCGGCAGCAACCAGCGTCTCCACCAGGCTCAGGCCGGCACCGTTGTTGACGGTAAACACCGCATCAACACTGCCCTTGTCCGGAAAATCCCGCAGCAGATCCCGCGCAGCCTGCACACCCTCTTGCGGTTGTACGGCCTGGTAGCTTTGCAGGATGTGGTAATCCACCCCGGCCGCCTGCAGCCCGTCAAGAAAGCCATTGACCCGCTCAACGGTTGACGACACCAACGGGTATTCGACCAGCACCAGCCGCAGCGGCCGCTGCCGGGCAAACAGCGATGCAATATACTCGCCACCCAGATAGCCGGCCTGGTGGTTGTCCGACGTGACATAGGAGGCCAGTACGCCACCACTGATGTACTGGTCATAAGCGACTACCGGAATACCGGCCAGGTTGGCCCGCTGCAGTGGTTCAATCAACGCGGCGTTGTCAGTCGGCTGCACGATGATGATATCCGGAGGGTTGTTGTCCACCATCATCCGCATTTGCCAGATTTGCCGCTCAATTCCCTCGCTGCCATCGCCTGCGACCATGGTGTGCAACCGCACCCCACGCTGGCCGGTAGCCCGCGCCTGCTGGTTGATGCGCTCGGCTTCCTGCTCCAGCCCGCGCCGCATGACCTGCTGGCTGGCAATGGTGTCCGACCAGTAGAGCACACCGACCTGCCAGGGTTCGCTCCCGGATGCAGACGCATGGACGCTGACCGACAACAATAGCCAACAGGCTATCCGGCGCATGTGCCAGCGCATTGCCTAGCCTCCGGCCCGGGCTTCCAGCCAGGAGCTAAAGTCGGCCTCGGACATGGGGCGGGCAAACAGATAACCCTGTCCATCCTGGCAACCGGATGCCAGCAGGGCCGCGCACTGGCTTTCCGTTTCAATGCCCTCGGCAATGGTTTTCAGCTGCAGGTGATCAGCCATGGCGATGATGGTTTCTACCATGCTGAAACTGCCGCTACTTTCCTCGCCACTGACAAAACTGCGGTCAATTTTCAGACGGTTCAGATGGAGCCGCTGCAGCACACTGAGAGACGAGTAGCCGGTACCAAAATCATCCATGGCAATCTCGATGCCCTCGGCCTGGATCTGCTCCAGCTTGGCTTTGAGACGTTCAAAGTTCTCAATCGCCACCGACTCGGTCAGCTCAAGCTCGAGCTGGTAGCCGGGCACCCCGGCTTCACGCAAGATGCGTAACAGATTGCCGACAAAGCTCGGTTCGGCAAACTGCGCATGGGAAATATTCACCGCCACACGGAAATCAGGTGCCACACGTCCATTCATTGCCGCACGCCAGTTCAGTGCCGTGCGCAGCACCCATTCACCAATGGCAATCATCAGGCCCGACTGCTCGGCAATCGGAATGAACACATCCGGCGCAATGAACTGGCCATCGGGCGTGCGCCAGCGCAACAGGCATTCGGCCCCCACCACCTCGCGGTCGTGCAGGCGAATGAAGGGCTGGTAATACAGCTCAAGATGCTGTTCGGACAGGGCGCTGCGCAGCATCTGCAGCATGTTGATGCGGTCCCGTGCGGCGCGGCTTTGCTCGGCGCGGAAGTAGAGGGATTTACCCCGCAACAGGCGTTTCGCCTGTTTCAGGGCAGCACCGGCATTTTTCAACAACTCGGCACCGCATTTGCCATCGGTCCGTACCAGCCCGCTGGTGGCTGACAGACGCAGCGACTCGCCATTGGAAATGGCGAAGGGCTCGGCAAACAGCGCTTCAATCACCTGCGGGTTGACTTCGGCTTCGGTACCGTAAAGCCCGAACAGGTTGCTGGCCAGCCGCGCCACCATAGTGTCGTCAGATGTGCGCTCACCCAGTCGTGCCGCCACCGCTTGGAGGACGGCATCGCCAAAATTCTCGTCGAGAATATTGTTGATGTCGGCAAAGTTGTCCAGATCGATCAGGGCCAGGGTTCGCCCTTCTGCCTGCTCCTGCTCCAGCATCCTGAGCAGGGCATTGCGGTTGGGCAGGCCGACCAGCGTATCCTGAAAGGCCAGGGTTTCGATGTCCAGATACAGCTGCAAATTTTCGAAAGCCGCCGACATGTTGCTGCAAAACACCTTCAATAGCTGCTGCTCGATGCTGTCCAGTTCACGCTCGATGTTAAGGTAGGCCGCCAGCGCCTGGCCCTCGGTGCCGCCCAGAAACAGGCTCAGCTCGCCATCAAGCAAGTGCCGGCGCTGCACCAGGCTTTGCTCGAGACGGGTCCGCATGCCGGAATTGGGCAGGTCGTGCAGGGGCATGCCCACCCAGTCACTGTACCGGCCAGCAGCCGCCAGCACATAAGGCTGTTGCGTCGAGGGCCGGATGGCGGCACAAACCAGGCTGTCACAATCAACTCTGAGCAAGGCACACAGCTGGGTCAGCAGGCCACGGGAAAACTGGTGCAGGCCGGACGGACGCCCCAGCTCGCGGGCAGCATCAAGTATCTTTTCCAGCCCGGAACGACTTGCCTCGATCTGCCTGATCTGGGCATACGAACGGATGGCCATGGTCATGCTGCTGAACAGCCGGGTCTGGGTCAGTTCGCTCTTGGTGCGATAATCATTGATATCGTAATTCTGGATGGTACTGATTTCAGGTGCATAGCCCGGCTGGCCAGTGCGCAAGACAATGCGCAAACTGGTATCCCGCAGCTCTTCGCGGATGTAGCGCACCAGCTCCAGCCCCGCATCTTCACGCTCCATCACCACATCAATGACTGCAACCGCAAAAGGCGGGCTTTGCTGCAAAATCTTGCGGGCTTCGGCATCGCTGTAGGCATGGGTAAAGGCCAGGGTACCGCCTTCAAAGCGAAGGTTGCGCAAAGCCATTTCAGTGGCGGCATGGACATCCGGCTCGTCATCAACCAGCAGCACCGGCCAGACGGCCTGCTCTTCGTACGACTCTGCGACTGTCTCATCGTCAAGGAATACCAGTACATCCTTATCAGCAGCCATTACCCGATCCTTGTTTGAATTATTACAAGCATATAATTATTGTTCTCAGTCATGCCGCACTGATTCGAATCAGTTTTTTAGTGATATACCATACTGGGCACGTACCGTATTTTCAAACGATTATTATTCTTAAAGATGGAAGCGACAACCATTGACCAGAGGCAATAAACGCCCGTATTGGTTATACTCCCGCGATCATTTTCAGGACTCCCGCCATGATCAAGAAATGCCTGTTCCCCGCTGCCGGTTACGGCACCCGCTTTCTGCCCGCCACCAAGGCCATGCCCAAGGAAATGCTGCCCATCGTCAACAAGCCGCTGATCCAGTACGGCGTGGAAGAGGCCCTTGAGGCCGGCATTCATGACATGGCCATCGTCACCGGCCGCAACAAGCGGGCCATCGAGGACCACTTTGATATCAGCTACGAGCTGGAATCGCAAATCGAGGGTACCGACAAGGAGGATTACCTGCGCGGCATCCGCCACCTGATGGACAACTGCACCTTTTCCTACACCCGCCAGGTGGAAATGAAAGGCCTGGGTCACGCCATCCTCACCGGCCGCCGCCTGATCGGCGACGAGCCCTTTGCCGTGGTACTGGCCGATGACCTGTGCCTGAACCTAGGCAGTGACGGTGTGCTCGGCCAGATGGTACAACTGTACAAGCAGTTCCGCTGCTCGATTGTGGCCGTACAGGAAGTGCCGTCCGCAGACATCCACAAATACGGCGTGATCGCCGGCGAGATGATTCGTGACGACATCTACCGCGTCAACACCATGGTGGAAAAACCCAAGGCCGAGGACGCGCCATCCAACCTGGCAATCATTGGCCGCTATATCCTGACCCCGGACATCTTCGAACTGATCGAGGAAACCGAACCGGGCAAGGGCGGCGAGATCCAGATCACCGACGCGCTGATGAAACAGGCCCAGCGCGGCTGTGTGCTGGCCTACAAATTCAAGGGCACCCGCTACGACTGCGGCAGCGGCGAAGGCTTCATGGAGGCCACCCAGTTCTGCTACGACAACCTGTACCTGAAAGGGCTGTCATACTGACAGCTGCCGGTCAGCGCCGCATTTGTTTATCCAGATACAGATGGCCAACCAGATCGCGGCTGCGGCTGCTGACCTTGCCGCCTTCGGCCCGCTCCCTCAGCAGCTGCAGCAGCTGTTGGCACTGCTCATCACTGGCACCATCACGCCATAGCCAGCTGGCATAGCGCTGCAGGATGTAGTCCGGATCATGACTGGACAGGCTGCTGCGTTCCTCAAACGCCAGCTGCGGAAAATACCCCCACTGATACAGCAGGTTGAACAGGTTATAGAGGCCATCGGCGCTCTTGCTGCCCACCGGCCTGCGCGGCAGGCCGAGCTCGTCCTGCAGCTCGCCAAGCAGGCTGTCTTCACGGTGTGCATAGGAACAAACATAGAAACCGCTGCGGCTGGTCGCCAGCGCCTTGCGCAACATGGCCGTGCCGGACAGGGCCGGACTCATGTAGAGGAACACCAGATCGAACGCCTCTTCCCAGCCCAGCTGGTACAGATCCACCGCCTCCCAGGATGAATGCAGCAGCACATCCGCCTGCCCTGCCAGTCCGGCCGCCTGCAGCTTCTGCTGCGTGTGACGCAGCATGTTGGCGGAGATTTCCACCCCGCTGACCCGCGCCCCGCGACGGGCAAACTCCAGCAGGTGACGGCCACCGCCAAAGCTGATCTCCAGCACTGCCTGCCCGCTCAGCTCGTGATGCTGCAGTACCGTCTGCAGGGCCACGTCCGTTGCGGAAACGGTAAACCGGCTGACCTCGTCCGCGCGGCGGTCCCAGGTCTGCTCGCTCAGGGCCAGATCGGGCTGATGGCTGTCCAGCAGCCCGGCAAAATACTGTTGAAGGTTCATGCGTTACTCCTGCCATGCTTGCCGGAACATGCCGGCGTGGCCTGCACATGCTAGCAGCTGTCTGCGTGAAGGGGCTTGCCCCTGAGAGAATCCTCGACTGGTCGTTACGAGAATCTGCCATTCAGGCTAAAATCCTGCCTATCCCGATTCCATGGAAACCCAGCATGCCCCAAGCCTTCCAGTTCACCAGCAGTGGCAACAACTACAGGGCAAGGCACCTGAACCTGTTTGTCCATGGTTACTTGTCGGCCAGCGACGAGCGTGACCGCAGCCGGCTGCTGCGCTGCGTACCCCGTTGCCGGACGACGAGGATGCCTTCTGGGACTCGGGCTCCATGCGCGAGGTCTGGATCAAGGTGTTGCAGGGTGCCGCCGGCAGTTTCGGACTGAGCAAACTGGGACTGGCCCGTGGTGTGGCAGTGGCCGCGTTTGGCGGCTACCGTCATTACAGCAGCAAAAACAGCCAGACCCGCAACCTGGCACTGGCCCTGCTGCCCGAGCTGCAGGCATATGCCCGCCAGCACTACCCCGACCTGCAAAGCATCAGTCTGTACGGCCACTCCCTTGGCGCCCGGCTGCTGATTGAGGCCTTGCTGGCCGGCACCCCAGCCGACAGTCTGTCGATCCTCGAGCTGGTCTTCATGGGCGGTGCCCGCGCATTGAGCAATGGCGAACAGAAACAGATACTGCCGCAGGTTCGTGAGCGCGTCTGCAATTTCTACTCAAGGTCCGACCGGGTACTGATGGTGCGCCCAACCACCGGCAAGTACATCGGTCGTCACCCGCTACCCGAACCGCTATTGCCGGCCCCGGCACACGTCATCAACCGCGATCTGGATATCGGCCACACCGACTACTGGTACATTCTCTACAGCATCCTGCAGCAGGTGCGCGGACGCAATGTCACGCAGTCAAAGCCGAGTGATGACGAGTAATGACGGGGCAGGCAGTGTTGTCAGGGCGGCATTAGTACTGTCATTCCGCGCGTAACGCAGTGGAGTCGCGGAATCCAGTATTTTGGATCCTGCGATTGCGCCTTGCGCAACGCAGGATAGCAGCCATGGCAAGCTGGCCTGCCACCCGGCGCCATTGGCATAACAGCCCCGGTTAGCGTGGCCGGCGCATGGTCAGGGTCTGCTCGCTGCGACCAAAGGGTCCCAGCTCGTCATGCAGCACCGAGCTGGTCAGGCCGACACCATCGCTGCCGAACTGCTGGCGGGTTTCCAGCCCCAGCCACTCGCCCTGCGGCATGCGCAGCAGACTGATGTTCAGGTCCACATTGGGGAAGATCCATTCGTTCGGCATGGCCCTGGCCGCCACACCATTGGCGGTATCCACCATACCCATCAGCCGGACAAAGGCTGATGTCGGCTCGCCCTCAACCATCTCCAGATCATTCTTCAGCCACACCCGGCCATGGCCCGGACGGTGCTGTTCAATAATTGTTTTCAGTTGCAGGCTACGAATATAGCCACCACCCCAGGCACTGAACGCTGGCCAATCCTGCATCTGTTCAGGCGGCGGCATGTGCGGGTCCTCCAACCCCTGCGACTTGCTGCTGTCACAGGTTTGCAGACGCCAGACATTGGCCACTATGCAGGCCTGCCCGCCGGACAGCATACGCACCTCAACCAGCTCGATGGTGCGTCCGGGGCGCAACATGCGGGTTTCCACCGTGAAAGGAGAAAAATGAATCATCCCCCAGATGTCCAGATTGATCCGCGCCGAGCGCAATTCCGGCCGCGGGCAAAACAGCTCCAGCTCGCGACAGAGAATGCCGGTAGCCGGCGCCATGTGCTGCTCCTGCGGGTTCCATACCCCCTGGGCGTGTTCTGTTGGCGCATATTCGGCGCGCGTTACCCCTTGCTCATCCTGCGTACGGCTGAGCAGACGATAGTAAGAAGACAAGATGCATTCCTCGTTTTTAGTTGTAGTTATTCATTTGCGTAGCTATGCAAGACCATGGCAGTGCAACACATCCTTGCAAACAATCTCATGCTGATTGTCCTGCAACAGGGTACGAAAAAATCCCGCTGCCGGCACTGTTATTTCCATCGTCAGGATCATAACCATCTGCATGATCACTGTTTAAGGTTTGCTTAAGCATGCACTGGCATACTGTTCACAACTAAAAAACAATCATCAACCAAGGGTTCAGACCCGGGAGTAGCGCATGAAGAATATGAAATTCCTGATCACCCCCTTGCTGGCCGGTTTGCTGGCAGTCACTGGCGGTCAGGCCTTTGCGGCAGACCAGACAGCCCAGCGCGGCCAGGGCCAGAAAATGGGCCAGCAACAGCAAGGCCAGAGCATGAAGCAAAAATGGCAGGAACGCCGCGACATGAAAAAAGGCCGCAACCAGGACCAGCGCAAGGATGCTAAACGCAACATACAGGGCAATATGCCAGCCTTTGCCGACTTTGATCTGAACGGCGATGGCAAGATCACTGAAGCCGAGTTCACCGAAACACGCACCGCCCGTATCAGCCAGCGCGCCCAGGACGGTCGTCAGATGCGCGGCCTGACCGACGCACTCTCCTTCGAGGAGCTGGACACCAACGGGGACGGCAGCATTTCACCCGCAGAGTTCGCCGCCGCGAAAAAGCTGCATCAGCAGCAATCCGGCAAACAGCAAGGCCGTCGCGGTAGCGGACAAGGCCGCGGGCAGTAAAGAGTAATGGGACGCCAGCCACTGAACAGGGTTGCTGGCGCACAAGGCGAGTGATGCCGCCTTCCGGCAGTCCGGCCCGGGACAAGGCAGGACCGGGCTGCCGGCCATTTTATACCCTCACAGCTACGCCGCTGCAAAAGCGGCAGCAACCCATAAAGCACCCTACCCGCCAGGCCGCTCACAGCCGCCCAGTCCAGCCGCTGCGCTGGCACTGGGCACGCTTGGTGTCGTCAATACGGCCGTGCTGTTGCTACTCTACCTGTATGCGTTGCAACGCATTTCGGCCAGCACCTGCAGCGGCTTCATCGCACTGGAACCTGTGTATGCCATCAGCTTTGCCGCCCTGCTGTTTGGCGATCCGGTCACCCCATGGATTCTGGTCAGCATGGCGCTCATCATCGGTGCGTCGCTGATCCTGTTACGGATTGAACAGAAAGCGCACTAGCTGATCAGGCATCACCACGGATGGCGGCAGCTAGCGTCGTTCCTGTCTGATCACCAGTGCTATGCCGGCCAGTACCACCAGCGCCGATATCGCCTCCTGCAAACTGACCGTCTCTCTCAGGACAACAGCACCAAAAATCGCACTCAATACCGGCACACTGAGCTGGACCGCACCAGCGGTAATCGCCGCCATGCGCACCCTGACCCAGTACCAGAGCGCATAGCCGACACCGGAAGCCAGGCTGCCTGACAACAGCGCATAGAGTCCCCCTGCAACATCCAGACTCAGGCTGCGATACTGTACGGCAAGCAGCAATAACGCCAGCGGCAGAGTCAGAATGAAACTCAAGGCGGTACCGACAACGGGCGAGTCCCCCTGCTTGCCCAGTAACGAAAAGCCGCCCCAGGCAAAGCCGGCCAGTGCCATCAACAGGGCCGCGCTCAAAGACGGTGCAGCCGCGCCCGGCGACAGAAACAATACCAGCCCGCCCAGCGCCAATATCAGCCCCGTGATACTGGTACGCTCACCCCGCCACAGCCCGTAACCAATCATCAACAGTTGCGCCGCGGCAAATAGCACCAAAGCCCCGGCTCCGGTACTGATATGCCGGTAGGCAAAGGAAAAGGCCGCCGCATAGACGAACAGCAACAGCGCCGACAGCCAGTCCGTCTTGCCGGTTTTCAGCGGCTGCCGGCCGGCCAGTGCAATCAGCGACAAAGTCACGGCACCGGACAGAATGCGGATGGCAGTGAAAGAGGCGGCATCAATGCTGGTCGTCTGGAAAGCCAGCCGCGCCAGCAACGAATTGGCGGCAAAGGCCGTCATGGTCAGGCAGGTCAGCAGCAGGACAAGCCAGACGGGGCTGGCGGTAACACGCGCAGGCATGGAGCGGGCCTTATGTGGATTGGAGCCGGATCGCGCAGTACGGGCGTGGCAACCCCGACACTGCTGACGAATGTGTTCTCGACGGTGTCGTCATGTCACCAGCCAGAGACACGGCCATCATGCCTGCACAAGGCAAACTGGCACAACAAACCGCTCCCGCCTTTTACTCTGGAGCTGGCAAACATGGGGGCAAGACACACACCGCATTCAAGATAGATGTGCTGCAAGCAAACGAATACAGGCACTCAAGCGCTCCCGAAGCAAAGGATAGGCTAGAATTGCCAAAATCCCGGGGCAAAGTCTGGCCAGATTCAGACCAGAAATACAGCCAGGACGCCCTCCTGACCCGGCACTAGCGGCAAGCACCCGCCCGCAAGCAGCTAATTTATAACCGGAGCCACGCATCAGTGAACGCTGTAGAAATCGAACAGGCCATTACCGACCTTGCCGCCCAACCCTTTGACGCGGACGAATTCCCCTACGCCTTTCTCGAAGCCTTTGGCAACAAGGCCACCACCCTCAAGCGCCTGCGCAGCGGCAACACCAACAGCTCGGACGTGGGCGGCGTTTTGCAGCGCAACAACATCCACCTCGCCGTAGCCGAACCCGGTGCAGTCACCGACACCCTGACCGCCCTGCGCGACAGCCCGGCCACTGGCCGTGCCAAGGCCAAGTTCATTCTCGCCACCGACGGCACCGACTTTGAAGCCGAAGACCTGGCCAGCGGCGAAACCATAGCCTGTGCCTATGCCGACTTTCCCGATCACTTTGGTTTTTTCCTGCCGCTGGCCGGTATCTCCACCGTTCAACAAATCCGCGACAGCTCCTTTGATATTCGCGCCACCAGTCGCCTCAACCGGCTGTACACCGAGCTGCTCAAAGACAACCCCGACTGGGGCCGGGGCGCACAACGCCACGAAATGAACCACTTCATGGCACGGCTGATTTTCTGCTTCTTTGCCGAAGATACCGACATTTTCGCCACCAACAGCCTGTTTACCCACACCGTCAGCCAGATGAGTGACGGCGATGCCAGCAACACCGCCGAGGTCATCAGCACCATTTTTCTGGCCATGAACACCGCCCGCAACCAGCGCGAAAGCGCCGGCATACCACGCTGGGCCGACCGCTTCCCTTACGTCAACGGCGGCCTGTTTTCCGGCTCCAGCCAGGTGCCGCGCTTTAGCAAAATTTCCCGCTCCTACCTGATCCACATCGGCACCCTCGACTGGACCAAAATCAACCCGGACATTTTCGGCTCCATGATTCAGGCCGTGGCCGACGAAGACGAGCGCGGCGAGCTGGGCATGCACTACACCAGCGTGCCCAACATCCTCAAGGTGCTCAATCCGCTGTTTCTGGACGAGCTGCGCAACAGCCTCAACGAAGCCGGCGACAACACGCGCAAACTGCTCAACCTGCGCCAGCGCATGGCGCGCATCCGCGTGTTTGACCCTGCCTGTGGCAGCGGCAACTTTCTGGTGATTGCCTACAAGCAAATGCGCGAGCTTGAGGCCGAAATCAACCGCCGCCGCAACGAAGCCGACCGCGCCAGCGAAATCCCGCTGACCAACTTTCGCGGCATCGAACTGCGTGGGTTTTCTGCTGAAATCGCCCGTTTGGCGCTGATCATTGCCGAATACCAGTGCGACGTAACCTGGCGGGGCAAACAACTGGCACTGGCCGAGTTTTTGCCCCTGAGCGCCGACAACTGGATCGTCACCGACAACGCCCTCAAGCTCGACTGGCTCAGCGTCTGCCCGCCCACCGGCGCTGCCGTCAAACTGCTGGGTGACGACCTGTTTCAAACCCCGCTCGATCAGGCAGAAATCAGTTTCGAGAACGAAGGCGGCGAAACCTACATTTGCGGCAACCCGCCCTATCTGGGCAGCACCTGGCAAAGCGCCGAGCAAAAAGCCGACCTGCAAGCCCTGTTCGACAAACGAACCAAAAACTGGAAATCGCTGGATTATGT
>WPCI01082733.1_pt1 | contig 20514 bp, 21 predicted proteins | sample 5399871 | NCBI WGS metagenome assembly WPCI01 (sample SAMN12869469, study PRJNA574797) | sludge metagenome | isolation source: wastewater treatment of pH7 | place: China:Beijing | collected 2019-05-20 | reverse complement strand
TTCCAGTCTGGCCTGGTAGGTGCCATGCAGCGCCGCGGTGTCACGGTGACTCACAATCCTCGCGAACCATCGCTCACTGCGCTGCTGGTATTTGGCGCGGCGCATGATTTTTCGGCAGTGGTTTCTGCTCAGCGCGCCGGTGTACGCGTGGTGCAGCGCCTTAACGGCATGAATTGGGTGCATCGCCGAAAATTTACCGGCGTAAAGCATTTTATCAAAGCAGAATTCGGCAACCTGAGACTACGACAATTACGCCTGCAGGCAGATAGAATTATCTACCAGAGCCATTTTGCTCGCGCCTGGTGGGAGCGCCAGTATCAGGTGCTTGAAAAACCTCAGTTCATCATTCACAATGGTGTTGATCTCACGCTCTTTTCATCATCGCCGCAGCAAATCCCCTCAGACCGTCGGCGCGTGCTGATGGTGGAGGGACATTATGGCGGCGGATATGAAGGTGGTTTGGAGAGCGCGGCGCGTTTAATTCAGCAATTGAACCTGCCAGCCAAGCATGTTTACGAGCTTGCTGTAGCGGGAGATGTACCCCAGCACTTGCGTCGCAAGATCGAAAGCACAGGAATACCGCTAAAGTGGTTTGGTGTGGTTAAACACGAAGCAGTACCCGAGCTCAACCGTTCTGCGCATCTGCTCTATTCTGCTGATATCAACGCGGCATGCCCAAATTCAGTCCTCGAAGCCATGGCTTGCGGTCTGCCGGTGATTGCATACGATACGGGAGCGCTGCCAGAATTGGTGAGCGAGGATGCCGGCCGGATTGCGGCCTATGGCGCGGATGTCTGGAAGCTTGAGCCGCCTGATGTGAACAACCTTAGCCAGGCTGCGACGCAGGTATTTGAGAATCGTGTTTTGCTGAGCAGCGGCGCCCGGCGCAAAGCCGAAATGAATTTTGATATTGAGCAAATTACTGAGCAATATCTCGCTGTGTTATTAGGGGAGTAGCAAACTGCTTTTCAGCGGTCAGCGTTGGGCTTAGCGTTTTTCTTTTTATGATCCAAACGCAAGTGAACCCCAGCACCAATAAAGATCACAATTACCACAATTGTAACCGCCAGAATCACCCCTCTGGTCAAGTCATATTCTCCGGAGAGAGGTCTTCCGGTGGTGCTGGTGCTGGGTTGAGTCGCGAGGGTTGATTTGGTGGGCGTCGCCAACGGGTCGAAATCATCCCCGGGTTTGGGTCCGCTGAGAACCATTGCGCCAATCATGAGGGCAATAACAAAAAAGATCAACAATGCCCGGCCAACAAAGCCAGATTCTCCGAAGGTATTCTCTTTTAGATTTCGCCAAAACTCTTTCATCGATTCCCTTACCCTCACTCAGCGAGTTCCTTGATAATTCTATTCGAAGATTCAATATAAGTGGCTTTCTGACGCAGCATTTCGATGGTTGCCTGCGAGAAAAGCGGGCCAACGACGTCTAAAACTGGCGCCGGGGGTGCCAGGTGAGCAGACTCGGCGATTTCCTTAACTATTGCAGAAATCTCTGTGTTTTCCCAAACCGTCAGAGCTTCCTCGCTCAAGGGGATCAACCCGGCGCTCTCCGTCCATTCTCCCTGAAATTCGGGTTCAACCAAATAGGCGGCGAGCTTCTGGTTCAACTCGAATCGCTCTGGTGAAGTTTCTGGGAAGGCAATGACCCAGCCATCTGCCAGTGTAAAATCTTCAGTGCCAAATGTGGGTACCGGGTGGATGAGTGTGTTGGCTGGGGTTTCTTCAAGATATTGTGAAGCCCAAATAACTGAAAAGGTGGAGCGCGCATCTCTCAAAGCCTGCCATGACTCGGCATACGTGGTGTAGTTTGTCAGCCAGTAAGGGAATACATTCTTGTTTGCCCCATCTGCCAGGAAGATCAAAGTTTGCTGTAATGCTTCTTCCTGCAAGGTTATCTGCGATTCATTATGCCTGAAATCACCGCCTTTGTCTTGATAAAGCAAAGCAGTGAAAATAGCTTCTGCCTCAGCCGCCGGGAAAGCCAGAATCTTTTGTAATTGCCAAAGCTCACGCCATTGGGTCGGGGGGTAGGCAACCTGAAGTGAATTATAGGCGATAGATAGGGCATCAGCCGCGAAGGGCAGGCCATAGGCGATATCATTCACCTCAGCCAGTTCAGCAGCCAGCGCGAAGGTTTCTATCTGTTGTGAAGGCGGGTTGTCTCCATCAAGCGGAACAAGCAGTCTGGCCTCCACTGCGGCAACCAGATCATTTCTCGGCAAGATAACAAGCCCCGGCAACGCACCTGGTGCCGCCAGGCTTGTGGCTGTCAGTGATTCAAGCAGGCTTGCTGGTCCGCTGAGTGCTTTAATGCGCACATTCACGTCTATTCCCCCATTCGCCTCGCTGAAAAGCTGCAATTGCTTCTTAAGCAGTTTGCCTTCTGGTGAACCGTTATCCGGATCAAATGCCGGCGGAAGCCAGATAGTCACCTGGTTGGGGTCTGCAGTAGGCGCAGCTTGTGTCGGCTCAACCACTGCGGTTGGGGTTGCTGAAATTTCGATAGGCGCAGCAGGTTCCACTGTAGCAGGTTGGAGAAACGGAAATTCATCCATCAGCTGTGCACACCCCGCCAAAGGGAATGCCAGCAGAAAAACTGCCATGAGGATGAAAAAGCGTTGCCCTGCCTTTTTCGTCATGCGCCTAACCTAATCGGGTGATTTAATAAATGCACTGCCAGGTCTACCGCGTTTTGATAATCGCCCATATCAATAACTTCAGATGGAGAATGCACATAACGGCATGGGAGAGATATAACGCCTGAAAGCATCCCTGCCCGTGAAATTTGCATGGCGCGCGCATCGGTAGAACCAACATCTAAAACTTCCATTTGGTAGGGAACTTTAATAGCTTTGGCTCCGTCGACCATCCATTTTACAACGTCAGGGTCAGAAAGGTGACCGGCATCGCGCACCTTAATGGCCGGCCCAGCCCCAAGAGAAACCTGCGGCTGCACGCCAAAAATGTTGCTCGCTGGTGTTACATCAACGGCAATTCCAAGATCAGCTTCTAATTGATAAGCGGCTGTTGTGGCACCGCGTGATCCCACTTCTTCCTGCACACTAAACACAAAGTAAATTTCATGCGGCGAATTCTTGATGCGCTTGATGATCTCAATCAATAAGGCGCATGCAGACCGGTCATCGAATGCTTTTGAACTGACCCTTTGCCCCATGTCAAGAAACTCACGATCAAAAACGGCCAGGTCGCCTGTTTTTACCGGGCTATCTTTCTCACTGCTGGCGCCGACATCAATGAAGAACTGGTTGATCGGCTGAATTTTCGCAGCATCTTCGGACTTGTCGCTGTTGATGACACCGCGCGTGCCGTTGAGGAACCTCACCCGGCTGCCTGGAAGGTTGCGCGGTAAAATGGTTCCAATATTACTGAATCTCACCAATCCGTTCTTTTCTACATGACTGGCGATGACACCGATCTCATCCATGTGTGCGGCGACCATCACACGCCTGCCGTTTTCTGCTTTTTCCCCCACTTTTGCGATTAAATTACCCAATGCATCAACCCGAAGGTCATTCACGTAAGGGCTGATGATTTCCTTAATTGTGTCTCTGATGGCGCTTTCATATCCGGATGGACCGGGTACCTGTGTGAGTCGCTGCAAGAGTTCTTTCATGGCTTATCCTTTTATATAGAATCGTTATCGATCATTACTCAAAATCGAGCTGTCTGCCTCTTCCATCACCAGGCGCAGTAAAGAAAGTGTGTTCTCCCAGTCGGAGAGCCTGGCATGCAGGATGGGGGAATGGGCATACCGCCCCGGAACAGAGATGGACACGGTAGGGATGCCGCCGCGGCTAAGGTGGATAGCGCCGGCGTCTGTGCCGCCGCCGCCGGGTTGGCGGAACTGGTAAGGGATTTGATGATGCTCAGCCAATTGCGTCAGGAAATGAATCAAGCGCGGATCAGAGAGTGTACCTGAATCTGCCAGGTAGATTGCCGGACCGGCGCCAAGGCGAGTGTTATATTGCGTATTTTCCGCACCCTCTTCAACCATGGGCAGGTCAAAAGCCGGGGTTGAATCTACTGCGAAGGCAATTTCTGGCTGGAAGTTATAGGCTGCAACTCGCGCGCCGCGTAAACCCACCTCTTCCTGAACTGTGAAAGCAAATAAAATCTCGGCTTTGGCGGGATTCTGCCGGGCGAGTTCAATCAGCGTGGCCACGCCCAGGCGATCATCCAGTGCTTTGCCGAAGAGAGCGCCACCAGTTTGCCAGAATTGAGTGCTGAAGGTTGCGTAGTCGCCAACTTTTACCTTGCCCGCGCTGGCAGGGCTGATGTCAATGCGCATGGATGATATGGGGGAAGCTTTTTTTCGATCGCCAGGGCTCGAAAGATGAATGGGCTTACTTCCAATTACACCGGGCACGCGCGCTTTGCCTACGAGCACGTTTTTTGCAGGGAGCTGACGTTCATCTATTCCCCCCACAGCTTCAAAAGCGAAGATCCCGTCGCCGTCATCTTGCACCAGCATGAAACCAATCTCATCCATGTGGGCAGCGAACATCAGGCGCAAGGCATTGGGGGTTTTGGCATGTTTTATTGCGAGTAGGTTGCCCATGGAATCGATGGTAAATTCGTCGACCAGTGGTTTAATCTCTTCAATCACAAGCTTGCGGATTTCATCTTCATCACCCGAGACGCCAACCGCATTGCTCAATTTCTCCAATAAGCTGATTTGTGCACGTGAAATTTTGGTTTTCATGCCGCGCCTCCATTGAAAAGCGTTGAGAGCGAATCTGCGTTCAGGCTGGTGATGAAGCGGGCGAGCAGACGCCCGGCACGCCGAATGTCAGCCAGAGAAGTGAGTTCAACAGGGGTGTGCATGTAGCGGATAGGGATGCCTATTACCAGAGTCGGGATACCGGCTGCAGAAATTTGCATTGCCATACCGTCGGTGCCGGATCCGCGCGGCATCGTTTCGATCGAATAAGGTAAATCAATTTCATCCGCCAGTCGTTTGAACTCCTTATGAAGCGCCGGATGAATATTCGCGCCGATGCCGAGCGTAACACCCTTACCTAATGGAAAAGTTTCATGGCTGTTCAAGCCGGGTTCTTTGGCAAAGGTAACATCCAGAGCAATAGCGATTTGAGGTTCAAGCGCAAAAGCAGAAGTCGCCGCGCCAAGCAATCCGCGTTCTTCTTGAACGGTTGCGGCGCACCAAACATCCCAGCTCAGACGATAGTTTCTGATCTCTTCCAGGCATACAGTCAAGGCGGCGACAGAGGCGCGATTGTCGAGGCTGTGCCCGCTGATATATGCGCCATTAAATTGCAGCGGTGCATTAGCAAACGAAATTACGCATCCGGGTTGGATTGTGCGCTTTATCTCTGCACTGCTTAATCCGGTATCCACAAAAAGGCGGGGAAACTCAGGAGCGCTGCCAGTTGCCAGGTTCTGTGTCAACCGGTCTGGAATCATCTGCACTATGCCGCGGAACTCTTTTGTCCCATGAATTGTGACCATTTGACCAGGCAGAATCCGCGGGTCGATCCCACCAATTGTAGTGATGAATATAAACCCATCACGAATTTCTTTAACCATAAAACCGATGGCGTCCATGTGGGCGGCAATCATCAGGCTGGGGTGGCTGCCCGCACCTTCGGCCTGGCGCAAGGCATGTAAAGATCCCAACCGGCTGACTTCTATCTGATCAGTTAAGGGTTCCCATTGTTTTTTTATCAGCTCGCTCACCGGTTTTTCATAACCGGATAATCCAGGAGCATCTAAAAGAGTAACTAAAAATTTCTCGATCTGATCCATAATTTCTCCAAGACAATAAAGTGGGTTATGGGGGTGGAGCGCCGCCAGAAGAGTCAGGCGTGAGCGTATCGGTAGCAGTTGGAGCCAATGTTTCGGTGACGGTTATGGTGGGGGTAAAGCTGGCAGTTGAAGTTGGAATGAGGTAGGTTCGAGTCATGGTTGGCGTCAGCGAAATTGTCGGGGTAGGGGTTGCCGTGGCGCTCGGAAATACTGCAGACGGCAGCGGAAGGGTTGGTGTACCCGGCATCGGTGAAACTGGTGTTTGTTCTTCAAAGTAAAGTGTCTCTGTGGGCGTTGGGGTTGCCCTGCCTTGTACGCCATTGCCGACCCACAAAACAATCAAACCCACCAGGTAACAGGGGATTGTAATGAGAATGACGGTGGTCAAAATTGATTTTTGACGCGAACGACTAACCGAATCCTTGAACATGAGTGGTTCCTGAAACTCATAATATCACGGGCACAAAAACTGAGCAAGCAAGAAACCGCCTGCATAAGCAGCTATTTTTTAAAGTCGAGCGGAATATTGGCATGGACCTGACGGATTTCTTGCTGAACTGTCATGAACAGGCTCTCCGCTTTCAGGTCGGTAATGGTATAACACGGTGCGTTCAGGTGGTCTGCCAGCGATCGAGCCAACCCCTGGTCAAATGCTGGGTGTTCCATGTTGATAACCACGCTGTGAATGTTCTCTTGCGCAATCAAAGAGGCAATGTTGTAAGCTTCCTCCTGCGGCGCGCTAAAGCCAATCGATACGTTGCCGGCACCATCCGTCAGTACGATCAGCAGCGGCATCACATCAGGGTGCAGCAGTCTTTCTTTGCGTAGTACTTCATAAGACATCATCAAACCGGCGCTCAGAGGAGTTTTACCGCCAATGGGGATATCCTCAAGGGCGTTTTCAGCCAGCATTACCGAATTGGTCGGTGGAAGAACCAGAGTGGCCAGGTTTTTCTGGAACACCACCAAACCTACACGGTCGCGCCGCTGATAGGCATCGGTCAGCAGCGACATGATGGCGCCTTTGGTGGCTGCCATCCGTTCAGATACCGCCATTGACCAGGATGCATCAACCAGAAAAAGGATCAGATTAGCTGCCTTTCTGACCCGCACTTTCTTCATATAATCTCCTGGTTTCACAGCGAAAGCCACATGGTAGCGGTCTTTAATATCGCTTCTCTCTTTTTGGAAAGGTGCAGCGGCACGCACAGTGGCGTCAAATGCCAGGTCATCTGCCCTGCCATGCGCAGGACGTGATTGAATATACCTGCCGCGTTTCCGTTCGGTTCGGGTGACCGAGCGCCTGCCGGCATAGGAGCGCATAATTTTATCCAGAGGGGTATCGAGCTTTCGCGGGTTAAACTCCTCGCCGTTTGGCATAGTTTTACCGCCAGTCCACCAAAAGGCGTCATTCTTGGTGAAAGGGTTCTGCAGCGTGGGTTCTGGTTGCCCCTGTTGAGGGGAGGGTCCGCCGGTTTCTTCCGGCGTTACGCTTTTTTTGAACTTGGTGACTCCTCATCCCCCATTTCACCGTAGGATTCTTCTTGGCGCTTGCCAGTAGAAGAACCGCCTTGGAGTTGTTCAATTCTTTCCTGTAATTCTTCCATCCCCATCTCATCACGATGAAAGGGTCCGCTTTTCAAGCGATGCGGCAGGGCCAGTTCAGCGGCGAGTGCGATGTCGCGGTCAGTAATTTCTCTGCGGTTGTCAAATGCGGCTTGAGCGCGCGCGGTTTTAAGGATGACCAGATCAGAGCGATGACCGTCAACATGCAGCGAAGCGGTCAATGCAGCAATTGAAAGCAGGTTCTGCCGTGTATAGCTCACCGCGTCCACCAGTTCGCGGGCTTTTTCAATCTGTAGTGAGAGTTCCTGTTCCTTATCCTGCCAGGTTTGATTAAACAAGTTGGAATCTTCTTCGAAGGCAATATTGCGTTCCATGATTTGTACACGTTCGCGCGCATCCCGAATTCCATGGATTTCAACCGAAAGCGCAAAGCGATCGAGCAGCTGTGGCCGCAGGTCTCCCTCTTCAGGGTTCATTGTCCCCACCAGGATGAAACGCGCAGGGTGGGTGAAAGAGATCCCCTCACGTTCCACAATGTTCACGCCCATGGCGGCAGCATCAAGCAGCACATCCACAACGTGATCATCGAGCAGGTTGACCTCATCTATGTAAAGCAGCCCGCGGTTGGCCGCCGCAAGCACACCCGGTTCAAAACTTCGCACCCCTTTTTGAATCGCCTTCTCAATATCCAATGTACCGACGACGCGATCTTCAGTTGCCGAAACCGGCAAGTTGACAAAGGGAGTCGGTCGAGTAATTGCAGCCAACTGCTCGCTTTGTTCGGCGCGCTCACGACATTCTGTGCACCAGGTAGCTGGTTTATCAGGATCACAGCCAAAACGGCAGTCCACCACCACCCTCACGTTCGGCAGCAATGCCGCCAATGCCCTGGCTGCTGTAGATTTTGCGGTCCCTCTTTCACCGCGGATGAGCACCCCTCCGATACGTGGATCTACCGCGTTGAGCACCAGTGCACGACGCATTCGTTCTTGTCCGACTATAGCAGTGAATGGATAAATTGCAGGCATTAAGGAGTTCCTTCTTATCGTTAGATTATCGCCGCATAAGTTTACCATATTCCTCTTATTCACTGAGAGCTTGCAGAAGTTAGCGACTGACAGAGAGACAATAAAAGCTTCCGCATTTCGCGGAAGCTTTTATTTGTGTTTGACCTTAATTGTCAGGCAGCCGAAGCGGCTTAAACCTGTTTACCAGGTTCCGATTGCTGGAACCAGAGCCAGGACGAACACAAGGATGACGATCAGAGCAAGCAGTGAAATACCGATCATCGTATATCCCAGGATGATCCCTGCCAGCGCCATGCCATCTCCGCTCATTGTATTTCCGCTTTCGCGGATCTCTTTTTTCGCGAGGTGACCAGTAATCACGGCGACAATCGAACCAATAAACGGGAGGATCGTCCAGCCTACGATACCAGAAATCATGCTGATGAGCGCAAGCGTACTATCGCGCTTGACAACCGGATAAGTTACGGGTTGTTGATAAGGTGGTGTTACTTGAGGTATATTTTCAGTCATTCGTTCTCCTATTTGTGTTGAATCTATATATTAATTACGCAAAACCCCAAAAAAAGTTGCGTTTTATCAGCCATTTTCGATAAAGGAAATGGATCAATGTGTCTATGAGAGTGGCAGCAAATTATCGATTAGCCGAAAAGGTTGTTAACTGGAAATAGCAGCAAGAGAACAATAATTGCCAGCACGGCGAGTACGAAAAACCCCAACTGAACATATCCAAGGATTAACCCTGCGCTGGCCATGCCGCTGCCGCTGATTGTGCCATAACTCTCTTTAATCTCCTTCTTGGCAAGATGCCCGGTGATGATGGCAACCACGGAGCCAAGAAGCGGTAAGATTGTCCACCCCAAAATGCCTGTAATCAAACTGGCAAGCGCGAGGGAGCTATCTTTAGTTTGCAGGGAGGGGGGCCGGGTAACAACTGTCTGAGGTGGGATATCAAGGCTGGGTGGGACTGTCATTTTTTCCTCCTTTAGTTTTTTCAAACATCAAGATTTGAATAAAGAACCTCTAAGAAATTTATGTGCCGAAGAATTTCAGCACGGCAGGCAATGAACCTGTGAAAATCAACGCAGAAATAAAGATACCGAGCAAAACCACAAAATAGCCCAATACCAACCCAATGTTGGCCAACGTTTTGCCCTTCATATCGTCCAGGCTTTTATGGATGTCGAACCTTGACTTATGCCCGGTGATAATGGCGATGAGGGCGAACAAAGCGCTGAGCAGCATCGCTAGAAAAGTATCAAGCTTGACCATGGTAAAGAACCATGCATATGTTCCGATGCCTACCAGAAAACTGATAAAGGCATACCAGCTGATTGTCTTTTTGGGTTTAACGGTTTCAAGGCGCGCTTCTCGGTTAATATTCCTGTCGTTGGTTAACATGTTAATATTCCTTTCCATCATTATACTCTTTCAACGAAAGTTGATTGCGCACATGTTTGGAAGGATGAATTACTGACACATTCCATCCAAATGAGACTATTCTTTTTGTCTGATGAATGTAGAATAAACATGGCGAACTGTTTTTAAACAATTGCCAAGGAGAAATCAATGACAGAAAAGAAAATTCGCGTCTTAATCGCAAAACCCGGGCTCGATGGTCATGATCGAGGCGCAAAAGTGGTTGCACGCGCCCTCAGAGACGCTGGTATGGAGGTGATTTATACTGGCTTACGGCAGTCGCCAGAGATGGTCGCTGAAGCCGCCTTGCAGGAAGATGTCAATGTCATCGGGCTTTCCATTCTCTCTGGCGCTCATCTGGTGCTCGTGCCAAAAGTAATTGAGCTGGTGCGTGCTAATGGTCAGTCAGAGGTGAAGATTTTTGTCGGCGGCATTATTCCTGAAGAAGACATCCAACCCTTGTTGGATGCCGGTGTGTGCGTAATATACGGGCCAGGCACACCCACCACAAAGGTGGTGCAAGATATCGCAGAGATGTTTCCGGCTGCATGATGCCTGGTGTTACGCATGATTGATACGAAGGCAATTATCAACGGCAGCCGCTTGGAACTTGCGCGCTTGTTTACCGAGGTGGAAAACGAAACGCCCGTGGCTGAAAAAGCCTTAGACGCTCTGTTTCCGATCACCGGCAAAGCATACCTGATCGGTATCACCGGCGCGCCAGGTACCGGCAAATCCTCCCTTGTCAGCAGCCTGGCGAAGCATATTCGCATGAATTTGAATGAAACAGTGGCTGTGGTGGCGGTTGACCCATCCAGCCCATTCACAGGCGGTGCAATTCTAGGCGATCGGGTGAGAATGCGTGATCTGGCAGGCGACCCCGGAGTCTTCATTCGTTCAATGGCCTCGCGCGGAGAACTGGGCGGGCTGGCACGAACTACGGCTGGCGTCGTTCAGGCATTTGACGCTGCCGGATATAAGTACATTCTTATTGAAACCGTAGGCGCAGGGCAGAGCGAAGTCAACATTGCCCGCCTGGCACATACTACAATCGTGGTCGAAGCTCCCGGGTTGGGAGATGACATCCAGGCGATCAAAGCCGGCATACTCGAAATTGCAGATCTCCTCATTATCAACAAAGCTGATTTGCCCGGGGCGGATAATACCGAGCGGGCATTGCGTGCCAACCTTGATCTGGGCATTAATCCACATCTGAACCATGATGCTGCACATCGCATCAACTCCGTTGAGATGGCAGAAAGCAATAAAGGCTGGGTTCCCCCAATCCTGAAGACGGTTGCCATCAATGATCAAGGGATTTCTGAGGTTGTTGAGTCGCTTTTACAACACCGCATTTATTTAAATGAAACGGGTTTATGGACGCGGCGGGAAAAAGAAAGGCTTCACAACGAAGTGAATCATCTCTTGCAAAAAAGACTCATGGAAAGGTGGCGGAAGCAGGTTCCGCATCAGCAATATGATGCTGTATTAAATAAAGTGTATGAACGCTTGATTTCACCCCGCGAAGCAATTGATTCATTACTAATTGACTCTTATAATTAGGTATTAATTTATATTTCGGTAAGCGAGGACTCATGGAACGAACCTTCATTAATGAACTCAGGGGAAAGTTGGATCAGACAGTTAAATTACAGGGCTGGCTGCAAACGCTCAGAGACCAAAAGAAAATCCAATTCCTTATCTTACGCGATCCAACCGGGTTGGTGCAGGTGGCTCATTGGAAGCCCAATGACGAAGCCCTGGCAGAGAAGATCGCCGCTATGGGGGTTGAAACTGCTCTAACTATTACCGGCAAGGTGATTGATAACCCGGTCGTCAAGCTTAACCAGCTTGAACTGCAGCTCGAGTCTTTGCAGATCGAAAACGAAGCTGAAATTCCGCTGCCCTTTGACCCCTTTGCTGATACCTTACCCGCGCTGGATTATCGTTTAGATTGGCGCTATATGGACTTACGCCGCCCCTACAACACGCTGCTCTTTCAAGTTGAAACGACCATTGAAATGGCAATGCGCGAATATTGGATAAAACATGCATTTATCGAAGTGCATTCTCCAAAATTGATGGGCACGCCCAGCGAAAGCGGCGCCGAACTTTTTTCACTTGATTACTTCGAACGCAAAGCCTATCTGGCGCAATCACCGCAGTTTTATAAACAAATGGCCATGGCAGCCGGGTTTGAACGCATCTTCGAGATTGGTCCGGTTTTCCGCGCTGACCCGTCCTTCACCGCCCGCCACATGACAGAATTCACCGGTGTGGATGTTGAAATCTCGTGGATTGACTCTCATGAAGATGTAATGAGTTTTCAGGAAAACTGGCTTCAATACGTATACGCCAGAGTGAAAGAGCTTCATAGAGAGAAAATTAAAGAGACGTTTGGCGTTGATTTGACCGTGCCTACCGTACCTTTCCCACGTATTCCGATGCGTGAAGCTATCGAAATTCTAAAAGCGCGTGGTTATGCACTGCCGGCAGATAAAAAAGGTGATATTGACCCAGGCGGCGAACGCGAGATTGCCGCATATGTCAAAGAGAAATACGACCATGATTTTGTCTTCCTCACCGACTGGCCGATAACCGTGCGTCCGTTCTATCATATGCGCCTTGAAAACGATGAAACTCTCACACGCAGTTATGACCTCATCGCCAATGGTTTGGAAATAACCACTGGCGCTCAGCGTGAACACCGGCCTGAAGTGCTGGCAAAACAGGCGCTTGAAAAAGGGCTTCATATCGAACCAATTCAATTCTATATTGATTTCTTCCGCTTCGGCTGCCCGCCGCACGGCGGTTTTGGTTTGGGCCTGTCGCGCTTATTGATGGTGATGTTAAACCTGCCCAATATCCGTGAAGCTGTGTACATCTTCCGCGGGCCTACCCGCCTGAACCCATAATGAAGCGAAAGACTGTTCACAATGGATAATCCGGGCAATCTTCGGCTAAGAGCAATTGAACGCAGTGATATTCCGCGCTTTGTGCGTTGGTTGAACGACCCGGAGGTTACCGAATTTCTGTTGATTTCACATCCGCTTTCTACGGATATGGAAGAAAAATGGTATGAAAATCAATTACAAAACGACCCTGCCAGCGGACAGGTGATGGCGATTGAGGTGCTGGTGGGCGATGCTTGGCTGCATATTGGCAACACCGGTTTACATGATGTGAATCAAATAAGCCGGTATGCCGAGTTTGGCATCTTCATTGGCGAAAAAGATTATTGGAACCGTGGATACGGCTCTATGGCTACAAACCTGATCCTGAGGTATGGCTTCGAGACCCTGAACCTGAACCGCATCTATCTCTATGTTTACGAGACGAATCACCGCGGTATCAAAGCCTATGAAAAGGCAGGGTTTGTAAAAGAGGGTGTATTGCGGCAGGGAGTTTATAAAAACGGACGGTATCTCGATCTCATCGTCATGGCGATGCTTAAATCTGAATGGAACCAATTAAAAGGAAAGTGAGGTTGTTATGCCAGTAGTGTATTCTTCGCGGCACGAACGTATGAAGTATGGAGATATTAAGCTTTACTCCGGCACTTCAAGCCCTGAGTTGGCGAACCGCATTGCCACCCATATCGGACTGACCTTATGCGCGCGTGATATTATCCAGTTTCCGAACGAAAATTTGTTTGTACAGCTGCAGACGAGCGTTCGTGGTCAGGATTGTTACGCCATTCAAACAACCTCGACACCTGTTCACCGTAATTTGATGGAGCTGCTTATTCTAATTCAGACACTGAGGCTTGATTCAGCTGCTCGTGTAACAGCCGTGGTTCCTTACCTGTGTTACGACCGATCGGATAAAAAAGACCAACCTCGCGTTCCCATCACTGCCAGGTTGGTTGCTGATATGATTGAGGTTGCAGGCGCTGACCGCTATATGTTTCTTGATCTGCACGCCGGGCAGATTCAGGGCTTCTTCTCCATCCCGGGTGATGTACTCACAGCATTTTATATCCTCATTGATTATCTTAAAGCAAAAAAAACTGAGATGCATAATCCGGTCGTTGTAACCGCAGACTTGGGATTCGCGAAGAAGGCGCGAAATTTCGCTGAATCATTAAATGTGCCGCTTGCATTTATTGAAAAACGCCGTATCAGTAATGATTCCAAAGCGCAGGCGCTGACCTTGATTGGCGACGTCCGAAACCGTGATGTCATCCTGGTGGATGATGAAGTTGATACTGGCGGATCTATGATCCAGGCGGTGAACCTGGCACGCGAATCAGGCGCACGGAATGTGTACATGGTGTTTGTGCACCCGGTGTTTTCTGCAAATGCAGTTGATAACTTCGCTACCTTACCGGTAACTGAGTTCATCACCACGGATACGATTCCAATTCCTAAGGCAAAACTGGCGAAATTCCAGGGGAGATTAACAGTTCTCTCCATTGCACCGCTTCTGGGAGAGGTGATCCTGCGTACCAATGAAGGTCGCAGCGTGGGAGAGTTGTTCAACGAATAACCAACGAATTTGCTATGCCCGAACTGCCGGAAGTTGAAACAATAGCCAGGTCGCTGCGCCAACCTGCTGACCTGCCTTTTTCAGATTCTACAGATTTAAAGACGCGCCCCGGGGTGGTTAACCGGGTTGTGAGCAATGTTGAAATTAATTGGCATCGATCAATCGCATTTCCAGATTGGGCTGCTTTTTCCAAAGGGCTGCAGAATCGAAAGATAGTAAATGTAAGCCGCCGCGCAAAATATCTGTTATTTGAGCTCGATCACAACTGGATGCTCATTCACCTGCGCATGAGCGGAGACATCAGGGTTGAACCGCGTATCTCCAGCCTGAATTTACCCCATGATCGCGTAATTCTCAACTTTCAGGATGATGCGCGCATGGTATTCAATGACACAAGAAAATTCGGCCGCCTCTGGCTGCTTGAAGACCCGCTGCAGGTACTTTCCAAGCTTGGTCCAGAGCCATTTTTACCAGACCTGACGCCGGAGGGATTCTTTGAATCGCTGAATAATCGCAAGCGGGCTATTAAACCCTTGTTATTAGATCAAGCTTTTATTGCCGGATTGGGAAACATCTACACCGATGAAGCGCTGCACATCGCTGGCATTCATCCGCTGCAAAAAGCTGCATCGATAAACCGTGAGCAGGCGGGAGTCTTGCTGCAAGCAATCAGGTCTGTGCTGCAAGAAGGCATTCGCAGAAACGGCGCCAGTATTGATTGGGTATATCGCGGCGGAGATTTCCAGAATTATTTCAGCGTATATCAGCGCTCTGGAGAACCCTGCCCTGTTTGCGGTGTAAAAATTGAGCGCATCGTTGTTTCTCAGCGCGGTACTCACTTCTGCCCAAATTGCCAAAAACATCAATGCGATTAGCCAGCCTGGTTTTTGGCTATTGCATTAATTACGGTTTAATTTGATAATCATTGAGTAGGTCTCATCATCCTTGTAATCCTGTTTACCGAGGTGATTTATGTTATCTCAGGTCTCCGTTTTTTCTCTTGTTCTTGCCGGGCTTGTTGGGCTCATCATTGGCTTATTGATTTGCCGCATTATTGTGGGGAAGACCGGCAAACAAAACACCACGCTACCGAAAGAGCTTTTACAAGAAGGATATAACGAAGGAGCCCGTTTATGGCTCTCTTCTGATAAGAAGCAGCTTGTGACCGAAATGGAAGGCGCTTTTTTTAGAGAGTATGGTGAATTAAATGCGGTTCAACAGGCAAAAGCAGAGAATTTATTGCTGCTTTGGAAGGATTGGGTTGGAACAGAACCGGCTGCTGCTGCAAACCCCCTCGAAGCTGGTGACTGGCAGCCGGCCTTTGAAAAACAGCCAATGGAAGCTGGTGTAGATTCGATGCCGCTGCCTGAAGGCTTGAGCGTTACCCAGCAAATTAATGCCATTTTACAGGAAATGTTGGCTGACTCTGAATTTGCGGACAAAGAGATATTGCTTGAGGATAACGAAGCCTCAGGGTTGGATATCTGGATAAATGATGAGAAATTCAGCGGATTGGAAAATGTTCCCTCCGAGTCATTGACAGGGTTTATTTTAGATGCCGTGCGCAGTTGGAAAAAGCGTGCTGGAAATTAACTACACAAACAGAGCACAAGAAAATACCGCCTTTTAAGGCGGTATTTTAATCACATAAACTCTCGTAATTGTCTCGACCTGCGCGGATGGCGCAAGCGGTGCAGAGCTTTGCTTTCAATTTGCCTGATGCGTTCGCGGGTTAGTCCAAACCTCTCGCCTACTTCTTCGAGAGTATAGTTATGCCCATTTTCCAGCCCAAAACGCAGCCGTAAAATGCGCGCCTCGCGTGGGGGAAGAGTATCGAGCACTTCGAAAATCTTTTCACGCAGCAACTTTTCGTATGTACTTTGGATGGGAGATGGGGTGACCTGATCTTCCACGAACTGCCCAAGCTCTGAATCTTCTTCTTCGTCGTTAATCGGACTTTCAAGAGAGAGTGGCAGCCAGCTGACACGCAGCATCCATTCAATTTTCGGACTGGTTGTGTCCATCCTTACCGCCAACTCCTCGGAGGTTGGCGGGCGCCCTAAATATTGCTCCATTTCGTGAGTGAGCTTGTACAGCATACGTATACGATCAACCATATGAACTGGAACTCGGATGGTTCTGCCCTGATCGGCAATTGAGCGGGTGATGGTCTGCCTGATCCACCAGGTGGCATATGTTGAAAAACGAAAACCGAGATGATAATCGTATTTTTCTACGGCTTTCATTAATCCAAGGTTGCCCTCCTGGATCAAGTCAAGGAAAGGGACACCGCGCCCGATATATTTTTTCGCCACACTCACCACAAGTCTTGTGTTGGCTTTAATCAGGTGTTCACGAGCCAATTGACCATCTTCAACCAGGTGCAGCAAGTATTCTCGTTGTTCAATCGGCAGTGCACCATTGGAACGGTCAAGTTCACGTTTACTCGAACGCCCGGTCTCAATGCGGCGTGCAATCTCAAGTTCCTCTTCCACCCTGAGCAGGGGAACGCGGGACATTTCCTTGAGGTACAACCCAATGGTATCGTCTGACGAGATATTCTCCAGATTGGATGAATAATCCATATCTGTTGCGTGCGTGAAAGAACTCTGCCCCGAGAATTCTTCTTCTAGCTCGCTATCCAAAATTTCTACGCCCCGCCGCCTAAGAGCAGTTAAGACGCTTTCAATGCGTTCAGCGTCCTTGGTGGCATCGGGGTAAAACTCCATCAAATCTTCAGTTGTGAGGTAACCCTGTACATCGGCCTTTTCCAACAATAAATTCAAAACCTCTGCGCTTTTGGATCGTCGTCCTGGATTCGCCACTGATAAGAGTCTCCTTTTTATTTGATTCTTGCCCCTTACACTTATAAGTTAAATTAGTCGGTTATGATCCTCGCATGGTGCTCACAGCTAACCTCATTTAAATTAACCCCGCAAATTGTGCACAGTCCCTGACAGTCATCTCTGCATAAAGGTTTGATAGGTATTTCCAATAGCAGGTATTCTCGAAGGATCGGAGAAAGGTCGATATTCCCATCTTCAGGCACGTAGAGATTTGAGTCCGTGAAGAAGTGCGATTTATAGGCATAGACCTCATTGATTTCAAACTCTAAATCCTGAGTACAAGATTCAAGGCAGCGTACACATTCTGCAGCAGCGGCTGCTTTGAACTTCCCCTCAAACAACAGCCCTTGCGGCGTGCGAGAAATATGAACCATTCCCTTAAAGTCGTTTACATCCAAATCAGGGGGAAAGTGCAGTGTCGGAAATTCAAAATGGATGTCGCGGTGGCTTCCAATTGGAAGGTTATAAAAGAAACCAACATTGATATTTAATGGAAGTCTTTGATTGGACACAGGACACTATCAGTAAAAAGGATATAATCGGACTCATCAGATTATAGCATGTTGATATATCGAAGTCAATTTATTATTATAAAAATGATAAAAATAAAGAATAATAACCCTATTCATGTCTTATTGGCAACTTCAAACCAAGGGAAGCTGCTTGAGCTCCAATCTCTGCTCGGGTCGTTACCGTTGCGCTGTATCCTGCCTGGCGAAATCAACCTTCATATAAATGTGGAAGAAACCGGCTCAACTTACGCCGAAAACGCGCAAATTAAAGCGCTCGCCTACCAGCGTGCCAGCGGGATGACAGTTTTGGCGGATGATACTGGCTTGGAAGTTGAAGCTTTGCGGGGAGCGCCGGGAATTCATTCCGCGCGCTTCTCGCCTCTGTCTGGCGCTTCAGATGCTGATCGACGCGCATTGTTGCTTGAAAAGCTGGGCGATTTTCCGCAGCCCTGGCGGGCTGCCTTCAAATGCGTGGTAGCAATCGCAGCGCCTGGCGAAGAGATTCACCTGTTTGATGGGGCAGTTGAAGGAGAGATTATCGCAGAGGAACGTGGCGCAGGCGGGTTTGGATATGATAAACTTTTCTGGATTCCTGCAGCAGGTAAGACGATGTCAGAATTAGGGATTGAAGAAAAAAACTGCATCAGCCATCGTGCGATTGCGGTTAAAAAGTCCATTCCGTATTTACTCAACGTATTTAATGTGAAGGTTTAGCCTTTGGTACCCATACTGTCAGCAGGCGGTTCTTGCAGCCCCAAAGCCTGTGCCTGAGCTTTGCGCCACTTCGCAACCCGTTCTGCTGCCTGTGCTTCGCAGCCCTGATCAGAGGGTTCATAGAATTGTGTGCCAGCCAATTCAACTGGTAAATACTGCTGCGGTGTGAAGTGCCCCGTGAATAGGTGAGGGTATTGATACCCCTGACCATGGCCAAAGCCCTTCGCATCACGGCTGTCATCCATCAGGTGAAGCGGCACTGGCCTGGCTCCATTTTGTTCGATTTCTTTTTTAGCCCTGAAAAAGGCTCCAGCAGAATTGGATTTTGGCGCAGTGGACAGGTAGAGCGTCGCTTCTACGATAGGATAAATGCCCTCAGGCATACCGATGTATTCGTAAGCATAGGCAGCCGCTGCCACAACCTGTATGCCCTGAGGGTCTGCCAGGCCGATATCCTCTCCGCTGAGCACGATCAGCCGCCGGAGGATGAAACGCGGGTCTTCGCCGGCGAGAACCATCTTTGCCAGCCAATAAAGCGCTGCGTCTGGGTCTGATCCTCGAACCGACTTAATAAAAGCCGAGATGGTATCGTAATGCTCATCTCCCATACGGTCATACAATAGAGCGCGTTTTTGAATCGATTCCTGCGCGACCTCCAGAGTGATATGAATTGTCCCGTCGCTGTCTGTTGGGGTTGTCTCAACCGCCAATTCCAATGCGTTCAACAAGTTGCGCCCATCGCCACCTGCCTGGTGCGTCAGGTGCTCGCGGGCTTTCTCGTCAACAATCACCTTCCGTTTACCGTAGCCACCTATCTCATCAGTGAGGGCGTGCTGAATTATTTTCTCCAGTTGCGCTGCGCTCAGTGGTTCAAGCTGAAAAATCCGTGAGCGTGAGACCAGTGCCGGGATGACATCAAAAAAGGGGTTTTCTGTGGTGGCGCCGATGAGTGTGATCATACCGTTTTCAACATGGGGCAGAAGAGCGTCTTGCTGGGCTTTATTCCAGCGGTGAACCTCGTCAATAAACAATATGGTACGCTGACGATAAAGCCGGCGGCGGTCAGTAGCTTCTTTTATCACCCGGCGCAAGTCAGCCACGCCAGCCAGAACGGCTGAAATATTCTCGAAGTGTGCCTGAGTGTGTTGTGCAATCAAGCGTGCCAGTGTGGTTTTGCCGGTTCCTGGCGGGCCGGTAAAGAGAATGGAAGAGAAAAGACGGTCGGCAATAATTGCGCGCCGCAGCAATTTGCCTTCACCGATTATGTGTTCCTGGCCAACAAACTCGCCGAAAGTAAGCGGGCGCAGCCTGGCTGCCAGCGGAGCTTCATGTTCAAGATTCTCGTTTAACGCGTGGTCAAAAAGGTCCATATTACAATTGTAGCATGAAATGGATACAATAGAACATATATACCAATAACGAATAATTATTTGCTAATAAGCTCGAGCAAACAGCGTAATTATCCTGCGTGTATAAACTTCATTTTTAGAAATAGAACACTTGCTCCTTGACTTCATCAGTCAGATTTGATATAAATGGCCTGTTCGCCGGCAGGCGAATTTTTAAAAACCTTGTTATAGTGTTAAGGCTTTGGTATAATTCGACACGGTATTTTGCTATTTAACATAGTTTTTTGCCGACATAGCTCAATTGGCAGAGCAGCCGCCTTGTAAGCGGCAGGTTATGGGTTCAATTCCCATTGTCGGCTCAGTTACAGGTTGGCGAGTGGTATTCATCTCAAGATGAATTCACTCTCGGGCCGGTAACGGCTCTAAAACGGACGGTTACCCAAGTGGCCAAAGGGGACTGACTGTAAATCAGCTGGCAGACGCCTTCGGAGGTTCGAATCCTTCACCGTCCACTAGGCTGGGGCAGATTCTCTACCAAACTGACCCCATCAACGGCAAGCCCTCATAGCTCAGTTGGTAGAGCGCGCCCTTGGTAAGGGCGAGGTCATGGGTTCAATTCCCATTGAGGGCTCTTTATGCCGAAAGTATAAAAAGAAATGTAACTAAGGAGAGGAAGCATGGCGAAGCAGAAGTTTGACAGGAATAAACCGCATCTCAATATTGGGACGATGGGCCACATCGATCATGGCAAGACGACACTGACAGCCGCGATCACAAAATATTGTGGATTTTTTGGACGGGCT
>WPCI01101785.1_pt1 | contig 20578 bp, 17 predicted proteins | sample 5399871 | NCBI WGS metagenome assembly WPCI01 (sample SAMN12869469, study PRJNA574797) | sludge metagenome | isolation source: wastewater treatment of pH7 | place: China:Beijing | collected 2019-05-20 | reverse complement strand
CCGCCGCGTCGGCGGCGCCCGAGGCCACCGCCTCGCGCAGGCCGGCCGCGGCCTGATCGATCCTGTCGAGGAATTCGTTGAGCTTGGCCGCGTCCATCAGCCTTCTCCCTTGGTCTTCGTGGCCGCCGGCTTCGGCTTCGCCGCCGCCTTGGGCCGTGCCTTTCCGCTGTCACCGGCCTGGGCCGGGACGTCCTTCGGCGAAAACGCCGGATGCACCACGGCGCCGCCATGGGTCAGCAGCGTCGCCTTGACCAGATCGTCGCCCTCGTTGATCGACAGCGTGCGGTCGGTCTTGTCGATTAGCGTCTCGGCGAAGGCGAAGAGGTTCTTGGCGTAAAGCAGCGACGCCGAGGCCGAGACCCGGCCCGCGACGTTGAGATGGCCGATGATGCGCACGCCGTCGGTCTCGACCGTCTTGCCGGCGACCGAACCCTCGACATTGCCGCCGCGCTCGACCGCGAGGTCGACGATGACCGAGCCGGCCTTCATCGACTTCACCATCGCCGCGGTGATCAGCCGCGGCGCCGGGCGCCCGGGGATCAGCGCCGTGGTGATGACGATGTCCTGCTTGGCGATATGCTCGGCAACAAGCGCGGCCTGCCTGGCCTGGTAGTCCTTCGACATTTCCTTGGCATAGCCGCCGGCGGTCTCGGCCGCCCTGAACTCGTCATCCTCGACGGCGATGAACTTCGCGCCGAGCGAGGCGACCTGCTCCTTGGCCGCCGGACGGACGTCGGTGGCCGTGACGATGGCGCCGAGCCGGCGGGCGGTCGCGATCGCCTGCAGGCCGGCAACGCCCGCACCCATGACGAACACCTTGGCGGCCGGCACGGTGCCGGCGGCCGTCATCATCATCGGCAGCACCCGGTCATATTCGGCCGCCGCATCGATGACGGCGCGGTAGCCAGCGAGATTGGCCTGCGAGGACAGCACGTCCATGACCTGGGCGCGGGTGATGCGCGGCATCAGCTCCATGGCGAAGGCGGAGAGCCCGGCTCCGGCCATCGCCGCCAGCGCGTCATCGGCGCCGTGCGGATCCATCGTGGCGATGACCGCGGCGCCTTTGCGGTAGGACCGGATCTCCGCCGCGCTCGGCCGGCGCACCTTCAGCACGAGATCGGCCTTGCCGGCATCGCCCGCCTTGCCGATGGTTGCCCCCGAAGCGGCGAAATCGCGGTCGAGGATGCGCGAGGCAAGGCCCGCGCCGGCCTCCACGATCACGGTTGCGCCAAGTCCGGCGAACCGCTTGACGGTCTCCGGCGACGCCGCCACGCGCGGCTCGCCGCCTTCGGTTTCCTTGGGCACGAAAACGGTCAGCGCCACCGGCCTTGTCCTTTCCGGTTCAAATGGACGATCTGGAAATCGCTGGTTTCGCCGCCGTCAGCGCAACAGGGCTGCGCCGACCGCCACGAGGATGACGTAGAGCACGACGCCGGAGAACCAGCCGGCCGCCGTGAAGAACGAGAATGCCATCGCCGCCATCAGCGCCGCCGTTGCCAGCGTGCCGTACTTGGTCATGGTTAGGAACAGCCGGTAGGTATTCTCGTGCTCGACATAGTCCATGGCGGCGCCGGTTTCGACCGGTCCTGCGGGTGCGTCGTGAGCCATTGGTCAATCCTCCGTAAACCTTTTCCCGGATGTAGCGAAAAGGCGACGGCAGGGCAATTGGTCGATTGTCGCGGGTTTGCCTGCAGCGATCACGTGCGCTCGTACCAGGCCCGGCTCCCGTTCACCAGGGCAACCACCGACAGCATCACGGGGACTTCGACCAGCACGCCGACCACCGTGGCCAGCGCCGCGCCCGATTCGAAGCCGAACAGGCTGATGGCCGTGGCGACCGCAAGCTCGAAAAAATTGGACGCGCCGATCAGGGCAGAAGGGCCGGCGACCGAATGGGCTTCACCGGAGAGCCGGTTGAGCAGATAGGCCAGAGCCGAGTTGAAATAGACCTGGATCAGGATCGGGATGGCCAGCAGTGCGATGACCAGCGGTTGAGCGATGATCTGCCCGCCCTGGAAGCCGAAAAGCAGAATGATCGTCACGAGAAGCGCGACGATGGAGACCGGCGCGAGCCACGCTTTCAGCCGGTCCAGCACAGCCTCGCCGCCCCGGGCCAGCATGACGCGCCGGAGCATCTGCGCGAAGACCACCGGCACGACGATGAACAGGGTAACCGACAGCAGCAATGTCTCCCAGGGAACCGTGATTGACGACAGCCCAAGCAGCAGTCCGACAACGGGCGCGAAGGCGACCACCATGATGAGGTCATTGAGGGCCACCTGGCTGAGCGTGAACAGCGGGTCGCCGCGCGTGAGGTTCGACCAGACGAACACCATGGCCGTACACGGCGCTGCCGCCAGAATGATCAGCCCGGCGATGTAGCTGTCGATCTGGCCTTCCGGAAGCCATGGGCGAAACAGCACGCCGATGAACAGCCAGCCGAGCAGGGCCATCGAGAACGGCTTGACCGCCCAGTTGACGAAGAGCGTCACGCCGATTCCGCGCCAGTGAGCCCCGATGCCCGACAGCGCGGCGAAGTCGATGCGCACCAGCATCGGCACGATCATCAGCCAGATCAGCACCGCGACCGGGAGATTGACGCGATAGGCCTCCATGGCGCCGATCGCCTGAAAGAACCCGGGAAATGCCAGTCCGAGCCCGATGCCGGCGGCGATGCAGATCGCGACCCACAGCGAAAGATAGCGTTCGAACGCGCTCATGGTGCAGTCTGCCTCCGGCGTCAGGCGTCCCTGGCCTTTTGCGTTGCGCCCTCGAGACCACCGATTTCGCCGAGCCGCCGCGACAGCGCCAGCCTGTCGATGCTCGCCATCGGCAGGGCAACAAATGCCGCGATCCGGTTTTTCATCTGCCGGAAGGCCGCCTCGAAGGCTGCGGTCTTTCGCCAGTCCTCGCCGTCGACGGCGGCCGGGTCCTCGATCCCCCAGTGCGCGGTCATTGGCTGGCCGGGCCAGACCGGGCAGGCCTCCCCGGCTGCACTGTCGCAGACGGTGAAGACGAAATCCATGACCGGCGCGCCAGGCACGGCGAACTCGTCCCAGCTCTTGGAGCGGAAACCCGCGGTCGGATACTCCATGGCTTCAAGCACCTTGAGGGCGAAGGGATTGACCATGCCCTTGGGCTGCGATCCGGCGGAATAGGCATTGAAGCGGCCGGCGCCGTCCTTGCGCAGGATCGATTCCGCCAGCACCGAGCGCGCCGTGTTGCCCGTGCACAGGAAAAGCACGTTATAGGTCCGGTCAGCCACGGCATGTCTCCTGTTCCTTCGGCGGCAGGGCGCAAAGCGCGGGCTCGCCGCCACAACAATCCCGGGTGAGAAAATCGGCAAGCCCGGCAACCCGCGCCGGCACGGCGCGCCAGGTCACGTTTCGGCCGGAGCGTTCGCTTGCGGCAAGCCCGGCTCTGGCGAGCACGCCCATGTGGTTGGTCAGCGTGTTGGCCGGCACGTCGAGCATCCGCGCCAGCTCGCCCGCGCCGATCCCGTGCGGCTCGGCGATGACCAGAGCACGAAAGGCCGCAAGCCTCGTCGGCTGGGCCAGCGCGGCCAGTGATTCGATGGCGTCTGTTGATTCCATGATTCCGGAATAATGGAATCATGTGACATTGCAATGACGGTCCAGACCGGGATGCGTTCGGATCGCATTGTCGTCGGTGGCTCACGGTCGCCTTGTGCCCGGGGAAGGCGTGAACCGGATCTGGCGCTTCGCCACGGCACCTTGCGCCCTGGCCCGCCTCGCGACCGCGGAACGGCCGACCGGGTTCAGGATCCGGCCAGTGCGCGCCTTCGCATCGCCGGGGGCAAGATGATCAGAGCCAGCGCTTGCGGCGCTTGTAGTGCTTGACGTCCTTGAAGCTCTTGCGCCCCTCGCCGCCGACGCCGAGATAGAACTCCCGCACGTCCTCGTTCTCGCGCAGGTCCGCCGCGTCGCCGTCCAGCACGATGCGGCCGTTTTCCATGATGTAGCCGTACTTGGCGTAGCGCAGCGCGATGTTGGTGTTCTGCTCGGCGAGCAGGAACGACACGCCCTGTTCCTCGTTGAGCTTGCGCACGATCTCGAAGATTTCCTCCACCAGCTGCGGCGCGAGGCCCATCGACGGCTCGTCGAGCAGGATCATCTTCGGACGGCTCATCAGCGCCCGGCCGATCGCCGTCATCTGCTGCTCGCCGCCTGAGGTGTAGCCGGCCTGGCTGGAGCGCCGCACCTTCAGGCGCGGGAAATAGGAGTAGACCATTTCGAGGTCGCGGTTGATCGCCGCGTTGCCGTCGCGGCGGGTGAAGGCTCCGGTCAGCAGATTGTCCTCGACACTCAGATGCCCGAAGCAGTGGCGGCCTTCCATCACCTGGATGCAGCCGCGCCGCACCAGCGCGTTCGGCGACAGCGACTGGATCTCATTGTCCTCGAAGATGATGTTGCCTTTCGTCACCGCCCCTCGCTCGGCGTGGAGCAGGTTGGAGATCGCCTTCAGCGTCGTGGTCTTGCCGGCGCCATTGGCGCCGAGCAGCGCCGTGATGCCACCCTTCGGCACCGTCAGCGACACGCCCTTCAGCACCAGGATCACATGATCGTAGATCACCTCGATGTTGTTGACCGAGAGGATCGGCTGCAAGGCGGCCGTGGCAATGGTCGGCTGTGCGGTCATGCGCTTCTCGTCCTGGTTCGGTTTCAACCGGCATCGGGGCCGGACCGGGGGGCCCGTGCGGGCCCCCCGGTCAAGGTCGCCATCACCCCTCCGCGCGTGGAGGGGCGACGATGATCACTTGCATTCCTGCGTCGGCCACGGCTGGTTGGCGTCGGCATATTCCTTGGCCTTCGCGGCTTCCAGCGGTTCGATGGCGGCGCGGTCGGGCATGATCAGGTCGGACGCCTTGTTGAACTTGGCGCCATCCCACTCGATGATCCAGCCGCCGCCATGGCCGGTATGGTCGGCGCATGACGTGGAAAACGGCACGACCATGCCCGTCATGCCGAGTTCGGCAAGCTTGGCATCGTCGATCTTCAGGTTTTCCAGGCCCCAGCGCACCTGTTCGGCATTGACCATCTTGGTGTTGAAGTTGGCCTGCGCCGCCTTGATGCCTTCCACCAGGAACATCGAGATGGCCATGCCGCGCTGGTAGAACACCCAGCCTGCCTGATCCGCCGGCGTGTCGGACTTGCCGGCATCGGCGACGTACTTCTTGACGTCGGCCATGAGCGGCGAATCATTGACCGGAACCGACCAGGAAATCGCACGGTAGCCCTTCGCCCCCTCGGCGGCGGAGGCCATGTCGCCATCGTTCGACGACCACCAGATGCCGAAGAACTTCTCCATCGGGAACTTGGTCTTGACCGCCTCGTTGATGGCCCCGGCGTTCATCGCGCCCCAGCCCCACATCAGCACATAGTCCGGGTTCTCGCGGCGGATCTGCAGCCACTGCGCCGACTGGTTCTGCATTTCCTTCAGGCCGACCGGAATGGGCATGAAGGTGAAGCCGTGCTTGCCGGCCAGGTCTTCAAGCAGCGGAATCGGCTCCTTGCCATAGGGATGGTCGAGATGCAGCAGGACGATCTTCTTGCCCTTGAGGCTGTCGAGATTGCCGCCCGAGACATAGTTGAGCAGCATCGACGCACCGTCCCAGTAGGACGAAGGCGGGTTGAATGCCCACTGGAAGGTCTTGCCGTCCGACATCGGCGAGAAGCCGTAGCCGGGTGCCAGGATCGCGCGCTGGTCGACGTTGGACTTCGGCAGCACCTGCAGCGTGATGCCGGTCGACCAGGGCTGGGTGACGATCGCCTCGCCCTTGGTCTTCTCGTAGCACTCCACGCCCTTCTCGGTGTTGTAGCCGGTCTCGCATTCCTCGTACGCGATCTTGACGCCGTTGACGCCGCCGTCGCGCTCGTTGATGAGCGCCATGTAGTCGCGCTGGCCGTTCATCAGCGGAATGCCGGTCGCTGCGAACGGGCCGGTCCGGTAGGACAGGTTCGGCACGTGCAGCACATCCTCGGCCAGCGCCGGCGTGCCCGCCATGATCCCGGCGGCCACGATCGCCGTCAGCATTGTGGTCGAAAGCAGTTTCCTCATTTTCGTGTCTCCTCCACGGGTTTGCTTTCCAGTTCGACGGGGCTTTCGCCCGCGCAGCTCATGGCCGGCAGCCGGCCGCAAGTCGGTTCAGTGCGGGAATGGCCAGATGATCAGCTTCTCCCGGATGACGGCCCAGAACCTGGCCAGGCCGTGCGGCTCCACGATCAGGAACATGATGATGAGGCCGCCGATGATCATGATGTTGAGATGCTCCACGACCGACGAGGATACCGGCAGCCCCAGCGCCTCCGGCACGATGTTGAGCACCACCGGCAGCGCCACGATGAGCAGCGCGCCCAGATAGTTGCCGAGCACGGAGCCCAGCCCGCCGATGATGGCGATGAACAGGATGCGGAACGACAGCGGGATGTCGAACAGGTTCGGTTCGGCCGCGCCGCGCCACAGGAACACGAACAGCGCCCCGGCAATGCCGACGATGTAGGACGAGACGGCGAAGGCGGAGAGCTTCGCCTTCATCAGGTTGATGCCGACCAGTTCCGCCGCGATGTCCATGTCGCGCACCGATTTCCACAGGCGCCCGATCCGTCCGCGCGTCACGTTGATGGCGCCGGCCGTCACCAGCGTGACGAAGCCGAGGACGAAATAATACTGCACGACCGAACTGGCCTGCGGGCCGGCGACATAGACGCCGAACATCTTGATGTTGGGCACCTGGATCGCGCCTGACGCGGAGTAATTGTAGAGCCAGGCCCATTTCTCGAACAGCCACACCAGGAAGAACTGCGCCGCCAGCGTGGCGATGGCGAGATAGAAGCCCTTGATGCGCAGGGACGGCAGGCCGAAGGCGACGCCGACGGCGGCCGAGAAGAACCCTGACAGTGCGATCGCCAACGCCAGGTTCATGCCCGGGAAGATCGTCACCAGCTTGAAGCAGGCATAGGCGCCCACGCCCATGAACGCCGCGGTGCCGAGCGAGAGCTGGCCTGCGTACCCCGTCAGGATGTTGAGGCCGAGCGCGGCGAGCGAATAGATCAGCACCGGGATGAGCAGGGCCTGGAAGGTGAACTCGCTCGCCGTCAGCGGGAAGACCACCCACGCCAGAAGCAGGATGACGGCGAGCAGCCACGCATCCTGGCGCACGGGAAAAAGCGCGTGGTCGGCGGCGTAGGAGGTCTTGAACTGGCCGGCTGTGCGGTAAAGCATGTCTCACACCCGCTCGATGATTTTCTCGCCGAACAGGCCTTGCGGCCGGAACAGCAGCACGATGAGGGCGAAGACGAAGGCGAACCAGGTCTCCGTGTTGCCGCCGAGCAGCGGCTGGCCCCAGTAGATCTCGAACAGCTTCTCCAGGAGTCCGATCGCCAGGCCGCCGACGATGGCGCCGAGCACCGATTCCAGCCCGCCGAGCATGAGCACCGGCAACGCCTTGTAGGCAATCACTTCCAGCGCGAACGACACGTCGGCGCGCGCGCCCCAGACGATGCCGGTGGCCAGCGCGATCAGGCCGGCGATGAACCAGACCACGACCCAGATCATCGACAGCGAGATGCCGACCGAGAGCGCCGCCTGATGATCATCGCCGAGCGCGCGGATGGCCCGGCCGACCTTGGACTTGTTGAGGAACAGGAGCAGCGCCCCCACCAGCACCACCGCGCCGATGACGGCCGTCAGGTCCTTCTGCTCGATCGACACGAACCCGCCGAACGGCTCGAACGTGAACGACCCGGTCGGGATCCCGAGTTCCGAGGTGATCATCACCTTGTTCTCGCCGCCGAAGATGAACTCGCCGAGGCCGATCAGGAACAGCGTGATGCCGATCGTCGCCATGAACAGGATGATGTCGGGCTGATTGACCAGCGGGCGCAGCACGACCCGTTCGATGCCGATGGCCAGCACCAGCATCACCGCCAGCGTGATGGCAACCGCGATCCACGCCGGCACGCCCTTTTCATGCAGCCCGACCAGCGTCAGCGCCGCGAACACGACCATGATCCCTTGCGCGAAATTGAAGATGCGCGAGGACTTGTAGATCAGCACGAAACCGAGCGCGATGAGCGCGTAGAGCACGCCGGAGACGAGCCCTTCCCACAGCACCTGCATCAGAAAGTCCGGTGCGCCCGCCATGTCGGCGAAGGGCTTGACCAGAAGGGAATGGAGAAAATCCACGTCGGTCCTCCTCAGTGCGCCACGCCGAGATAGGCGTCGATGACCTGCTGGTTGCTCTTGACCTTTTCGGGAACGTCGTCGGCGATCTTCTTGCCGTAGTCGAGAACGACGACACGGTCGGACAGGTCCATGACCACGCCCATGTCATGCTCGATCAGGGCGATTGTCGTGCCGCGCTGGCGGTTCACGTCGAGGATGAAGCGGCTCATGTCCTCCTTCTCCTCGAGGTTCATGCCCGCCATCGGCTCGTCCAGGAGCAGGAGGGAAGGCTCCATCGCCAGTGCCCGCCCCAGTTCCACCCGCTTCTGCAGCCCATAGGGCAGCCGCCCGACCGGCGTCCGGCGAATGTGCTGGATCTCGAGGAAATCGATGATCTCCTCCACGGTCTCGCGATGCGCGATCTCCTCGCGCAGCGCCGGCCCATGCCACAGCATCTGCCAGAAGATGTTGCGCTTCATGAACACCGAACGGCCGGCCATGATGTTGTCGAGCGTCGACATGCCCTTGAACAGCGCCACATTCTGGAAGGTGCGCGCGATCCCCTGGCTGACCGCGTCGTGCGGCCGCATGGAACGGCGCTCGCGGCCGCGGAAGACGATGGTGCCTTCCTGCGGCGTGTAGAAGCCGTTGATGACGTTGAGCATCGACGTCTTGCCCGCGCCGTTCGGCCCGATGATGGCGCGGATCTCGCCCTTGCGCACGTCGAAGGAGATGTCGGTGATCGCCTTGACGCCGCCGAAGGCCAGCGACACGTTGCGGATGTCGAGCAGCACGTCGCCGGGCTTCAGCCCGTCATCGTGCGCCCCGACCGGATGGTGCTTGACCTCCTCGACGCTCATGCCGCCTTCTCCGCGTCCGTCGCCGCATGGACCCTGGCGTCGGCGATGCGCACATTGGCGCGGATGCGGCCCTTGCGGCCGTCCTCGAATGTGACTTCCGTCTCGGTGTATTTCTCGCCCGACCCGTCGTAGAGCGCCTCGATCAGGTCGCCATAGCGCTCCGAAATGAACCCGCGACGCACTTTCTGCGTCCGCGTCAGTTCGCCGTCGTCCGCGTCCAGTTCCTTGTGCAGCACGAGGAACCGCCTGATCTGTGCGCCGGCCATCATGGGCTCGCGCGCCAGGCGCCGGTTGGTTTCGTCGACATGCGCGGAAATCAGCTTGTAGACCTCCGGGTGCCCGGCGAGTTCCTGGTAGGAGGCATAGGCGATCGCGTTGCGCTCGGCCCAGTTGCCCACGGCACTGAGATCGATGTTGAGGAAAGCGGCGACATAGTCGCGGCCATCGCCGAAGGCGACGGCTTCCTTGATGTTGGGGAAGAATTTCAGCGTGTTCTCGATGTATTTCGGCGCAAACAGCGCGCCGGACTTCAGCTTGCCCACATCCTTGGCGCGATCGATGATGCGAAGCTGCCCGTCCTTCTCGAAGAAGCCGGCATCACCCGTCTTCACCCAGCCATCCTCGGACATCGTCTCGGCCGTCTTGTCGGCCTGGCCGAAATAGCCCGTGAACATGCCCGGAGAGCGGAACTGCACCTCGCCGCTGTCGGCGATGCGGATGTCGACGCCGGGCATGGCCGGCCCGACGCAATCGGAGCGGACCGCGTTGTCGGTCTGCGCGGTGATGTAGAGGAACGCCTCGGTCTGGCCGTAGAGCTGCTTGAGGTTGATGCCGAGCGACCGGAAGAACGAGAACAGGTCCGCGCCGATGGCCTCGCCGGCGGTGTAGGCAACCCGGATGTTCGACAGGCCGAGCGCATTCTTCAACGGACCGTAGAGCATGAACTCGCCAAGCCCGTAGTGCAGGCGCGCCGAAAGCGGCACCTGCCGGCCCTCGAGGATCGCCTCGCCCCATTTCAGCGCCACGTCGCGGAAATGATTGAACAGCCCGAGCTTGAAGCGCGAGGCATCCTGCATGCGGATGGTGACGCTGGTCAGGAGGCTCTCGAACACGCGTGGCGGCGCGAAATAGAAGGTTGGCGCGATCTCCCGCAGGTCGGACGCGACCGTCTCGCTGCTTTCCGGGCAGCACATGCAGAAACCGGCGACATGCGCCTGGGCGTAGTTGAGATAGTGATCGCCGACCCAGGCGAGCGGCAGATAGGCCAGCACGCTCTCGTTCTCGTCCAGGCGGTCGAACCGTGCCGTGTCGGTGGCGGCCTGCACGGCGCCCGCCGCGCTGATCATCACGCCCTTCGAGCGTCCGGTCGTGCCGGACGTGTAGAGGATCACCGACAGGTCGTCGCCGCTGGCCGCGCGGATGCCGTCCTCCCAGCGCGCGGCCGCCATGGGATCGGCGTCCATCATGGCGCGGCCGCGCGCCTGCACGGCGGAGAAATCATGCAGGTGCGCGCCGTCATAGTCGCCGAGGCCGCGCGGTTCGTCATAGATGAGCGTGGCGAGGCCGGGGATGTTGTCGCGCTGCCCGAGAATCTTGTCGACCTGCTCCTGGTCCTGCACCACGGCGAAATGCACGCCCGCATTGTCGAGCACGTAGGCGAGTTCGTCGGCGACCGCGTCGGCATAGACGGGAACCGGAACGGCCCCGAGCGACTGCGCGGCGGCAAATGTCCAGTAGAGCCGCGGCCGGTTGGCGCCGACCACGCCGATCCGGTCGCCGGCTTTCAGCCCCATGTCTTTCAGGCCGAGCGCAAGCGCGCGAACCTCATCGCGCTGCTGCGCCCACGTCCATGTCTGCCAGATGCCGAAATCCTTGTGGCGCATGGCCGGACGATCCGCGAAACGCTCGGCGTTGCGCAGCAGCAGTTTCGGGAACGTATCGAGACTCCTGTCCCTGTCGGCCAAGTCATCTCCTCCCGTATTGGCTTGGCTATCGTTCTTTGGTCGGAAAACTGGACCGAAAACGCCGCGCATGCAACGCAGTCGTTGACAGACAGGCCTGCGGATTGTCTGTTAGTGACGCGGCAAAGGGCGCGTCAGCCCGTATCCTCGAAGGCGCTGAGCGCCGAAAGGTCGAGCGCGACAATACGCCCCGGCTCGCTTCGCACCAGCTTGCGCTCTTCGAGAACCTGCATGGCCTTGTTGACCGAAGCGCGCGACAGGCCCGCGACGAGGCCGAGTTCCTCCTGGCTGATGGACACCGCATTGCCGGCAGCCGGATAGAGCACCGGGTTGAGCAGCCAGGCGATGTTGCGGGCAACGCGCGCCACCGGATCAAGGATGCGGTCCTGCTCGACAATGGCCACGAACAGGCCCATGCGCTCGTTCAACTGGCGCACGAGGAAGCGATTGAACCCGGCGCTGTTTTCATAGAGCCAGGTGAACGTCGCCTTCGGCATCAGCGCCAGGCGCGAGTCGCGCAGCGCCACGAGATCGTACTTGCGCGGCTCGTCCTTGAGGATGCTGCCTTCGCCGAACCACGCGCCTGGCCCGAGGCCGGCGAAGGTCATCGCCTTTCCCGATGGAGAGATCGTGCTCATCTTCACCAGGCCTTCGACGACGCCGGTCCAGTAGTCGAGCCTGTCGCCGCGATGGCAGATGTAGGCGCCCTTGGAATAGAGCTTTTCCACGATGCCCCGGCGCGCGCGCTCATACTCGTCGGCCGGCAGATTCTCCGCCCAGACCCGGTCCCTGGTGTCGCGTGCAAGGTTCATGTCGATCCGCCGGGGCATCGCCCGCCCCCGTTATGGACGCACGCCGCCGGCCTCACAAGGGTCAAGTCACCACAGCCTCAGGCAACGAGACTGTCGAGTTGGGCCGAGGGGATGACCGTCATGGGTGCATTGATGCCGAGCGAAGGCCGGTCGAACAACAACCGCCGCTCCGATGCCCGCGAGCGGAAGAACGGATATCGACGGTAGGACTCCTCCATGATGCCCAGCACATCGGCCTCGTAGAGCAGGGCGTCGCAATTGATAACGCCGCCGTAGTTCCTTGGTTCGCCAACCTGATGGGATTTGTAGATGCGCTTGTAGAACGCCGCGTGATCCTCCCGGATCATCGAAATGCAGAAGGGGGCGTTGAAATGGACGCAGGCCATCCCGGCAAGGCGCAGGGTCAGGTACGGAATCTGCGGGAAAATGACTGACCATCCGGTGTCGACCGCGAAACGACTCGGATCAATGAAGGATTGACCCGCATCCAGTCGCGGCCGAAGGACATCGCCGAACACCGACATGGCCGGCGAACTCCTCTCGCCCGCATGAACATGGTGTAGCCGGATGGTGGAAACGAGGTTTTCGTCGATGTAGACGCCGAACTTCATGACGTTCGTCGTTTCGTCGAGCGGATCGTGAACCCGGTGCTCCGGATTTGCCGGCACAAGGTCGTTGAGCCGATAGGATCGGTAGCGCAGGCGGTAGATATCCTCAAGATCTTCTCCGCTGTCGACACGGCGGTATTCGGTTCGTCGAAGCAGATCCAGGATACCCTGAGCAAAATGGCTGGGTGCGGGGGCGGCACCATGATGTTCTGATGTCATGTCAATTGCGTGGCACGCAATAATCGTCACCACCCCCCGGGTTTCGACTGCAGACTAGGCAATCGCGCCGGAGGTTGTAAAGTGCGCCACGCTGTCGCGAGCGTTTACCTTTCGTAAAGGTTAATGCAACCGGTGCGGGAACATGCCTGGCGACTTCCCTCAGGCGTGCCGGAGCGATTTCGGCGAGGCCTCGACGGATTTGCCGCTCAACTGCTTGCCGGCGATCGTGGAAATGGCGCTTGCCGGCAGCGGCGGTCCGAACACGAAGCCCTGCACGTAGTCGGGCCGGATCGTGTCGGTCAGCACGCCGAGATGCTCCAGCGTCTCCGCGCCCTCGACGGTGACATCAAGGCCGATTTCGCGCGCCAGGCGAACGGTCGCCTTGAGAAGGTCAAGCGTGCGTTTCGAGGTGTCGATATCGTTGAGGAACGACTGGTCGATCTTGAGCTTGTCGAGCGGCAGCGAGTGCACATAGCTCAGGTTCGAGTAGCCGGTGCCGAAATCGTCGAGCGCGATCCGCACGCCCATGCCCTTGATGTCCTCGAGGATCGAACGCGTCAGCGACTGGTCGTTGAGCAAGGCCGTTTCGGTCACCTCGATTTCGAGCCGGCCTGCCGGCAGCCCCGACACCGCAAGTGCCTTGCGGATCGTTTCGACGATTTCGCGATCCCGGAAGTCGATCGCCGAGATGTTGACCGAAACGGAAACGCTCGACGGCCACTTGGCGCATTCGCGGCAGGCGACCTTGAGCATCTGCGCGGTGATCTGCGAAACGATGCCCATTTCCTCCGCGATCGGGATGAAGACCGCCGGCGAGACTTCGCCGAGCTCGGGATGCGTCCAGCGCGCCAGCGCCTCGCAGGTGGCGATCCGCATGGAGGAGAGCTCCACGATCGGCTGATAGACCGCGCGCAGATGTTGCTGGTCGATGGCGCGGCGCAATTCCGCCTTCAACATCTGGCGCTCGCGGAAGGCGGTATCCATCTCCTGGGCAAAGAACGACCATCCGTTCTTGCCGGAGCCCTTCACCTTGTAGAGCGCGATGTCGGCCTTCACGATCAGCGCATCGACCTCGGCTGCGAAGGCCAGCGAAACAGCCGCTCCGCCCGACGAATTCACCCGCAGCGTATGACCGGCAAGTTCCACCGGCTGCTCGAACGAGGCGAAGATCTTGTCGATCAGCCGGGCCAGTTCACGTTCGTCGCCGGCCTCGTCGATGAAGACCAGGAACTCGTCGCCGCCGAAACGGCTGACATCGATCCGCGCCCCGGCGAAACGCTTCAGGCGGGCCGAAATCTCGTAGATGAGTCCGTCGCCGACGGGATGGCCGAAGGCATCGTTGACCTGCTTGAAGTCGTCAATGTCGAGGATGACCAGGGCGATCATCCGCGACGGATCGCCTTCCGCCAGCCTCTGTTCCACCAGCTCGCGGAAATGCGACCGGTTCGGCAGTCCGGTCAGGCTGTCGAAACGCGCCATGTGCTTGATCTGGCGTTCCGCCTCGATGCGGGACGTGACCTCCTCGAAGGTGACCACGCCGAGATTTTCCTCGCCGCCTCGTCCCGAGAACTCGAAGTATCGGCCGTTTTCGAAACTGACCAGCACCTTGGAATCTTCGCCGGCGCCCATGGCCCGCGTCAGTTGCGCAAGCGCATGGTTGCATTCGCCGGGCTGCAGCAGCCGGGCGGCAACACAACGGTTGAGCAGTGCCTTGAGCGTACGGCCCATGAGGGCATCGGATGACGGGAACGACAGGAGCGTCGCGGCTTCCCGGTTCGCCACCACGGCGCGGCCGTCGCTGTCGAACATGATGAGGCCGTTCGGCATGGTGTTGAGGGCGCGGTCGAACACCTGTGCAAGCCGCCTGGCCATCCGCTCCTGCGCCAGCGCATTCATCAGTACGCCACGCACCGTGGCCGCGAACCGTCGGATGGCAATGAAGAACGGAATGGAAAGCAGTCCCAGGAGGACGTGGTAGAAGTCGCCGCGCAGGATGAACCCGACAGAAATCGGAAATGTCGCGGCAACAACCAGGATCATCACCATGCGGGGAGAACCGTAGTTGCGACCGGCAATCGATGACGCGGACGCAACGGTGACGGCGACCGAAGCGATCTCGCCAAAAGGGTCGTGGGCGAAATAGATACCGGTCAGGCAGAAGGCGCCAAGAGAAGCTGCATGGAATGCGCCGGTCACGACATAGGCGCGCTCGGCAGCCTTCGCCTCTGCCTGGTTCGCCGGAGGCGGCCTGCTCTCGAACCTCGAAATCTGGACGATTCGGATGACGCCGGCCAGGGCGATCAGGCCTGCCACCATCAGGTAGGCGGTCGATCCGGTCTTCCAGTAGACGAGAACGGCGAGGAACGCCTGCGCGGCGATGCCGATCGCCAACGTGACCTTGTCCTTGTAGAGGCTCTCGACGAACGCCGCGTAGATTTCGAACGGCAGTTCGGCGTTGAGTTTGGACGTCATGCGCTTTTCCTGGCCCTGAAGGGCGTTTGTCGCAGCACATGATTAAAATTGGCTTATACTTCAGAACCTGACGAAATCCTGATCCGGCCTGGTTCACCGGGCTTGGGCTGAAGTCGTGCCAGAAGCTTTGCCCGCTCCGCCTCAAAGGTCCGGATCGCGGCCGCCTTGACCGGCCCGTAGCCACGCACCTGCATCGGCGCCTGCGCGAACATGACCGCGGCGTCGAGGGTCTCCGCCGTCAGCGTTGCGGCGATCCGGTCGAGATCGGCGGCGAAGGCATCGCGAATACGCCGTTCCTCGCGTCGTTCGGCCTGATGGGCAAACGGGTCGATGACGCTGCCGCGCAGGAACCGCGCCGAGGCCAGCAGCTTCAGCAGCGGTCTCAGCCAGGGGCCGAAGCGCCGCTTTTCCGGTCGGCCATTGGCGCCCGTGCGGGCGATGAAGGGTGGTGCGAGATGATAGTCGACACGCGTCCAGCGCTCGAACTGCCCGGCAAGCTGGGCCTCAAAGGCGCGTCCCGTCAACAGCCGCGCAACTTCGTACTCGTCCTTGATCGCCGTCAGCTTGAACAGGCTTTGCGCCGCGGCATCGGCAAGCCGGCTCGATCCCGGCGCGACCGCCTGTTCGGCCCGCGCCACCGCATCGACTCGGGCGGTGAATTCGCGCGCCAGGCGGTCGCCGCCATAGGCGGCAAGGTGGGCCGCAAGGCGTACGGCCGCATCCCCGCCCGCGAGGTGATCAGCCGGTTTGGCAGCCGGTGCGCCAAGCGCTGCGACCGCGTCGGGATCATGGGCGGCGCGGCGGCCCCAGCGGAACGCCATGAGGTTCATCTCCACCGCCTCGCCATTGAGGCGGATGGCCTGTTCCACCGCGTCGGTGCCGACCGGCAGCCCGCCGCGTTGCGCCGCATAGCCGAGCAACAGCATGTTGGCGCCCATCGACGAGCCGAACAGCGCCGTCGCGGTCGCGGTGGCGTCGAGAAAATACGCCCCGCCCGCGCCGGCGGCCTCGGTAATGGCGCTGATGAGCCGGTCCGCCGGCAGCCGGAAGTCCGCCGAACGGGCGAAGTCGCCCGGCATCACCTGCGCCGTGTTGGTGACGATCAGCGTGTGATCCTGGCGCACCGCGCCGAGCACCTTGCGCGCGCCGGTCACCACCAGGTCGCCGCCCAGGATCAGGTCGGCCTTGCCCGCCGGAACGCGAATGGCGCTGATGTCATCCGGGTTGGCGGCGATCCGCACATGGCTGAAGACGGCGCCGCCCTTCTGCGCAAGGCCGGCCATGTCGATCATGCCGCACCCCTTGCCCTCCAGGTGCGCCGCCATGCCCAGGATGGCTCCGATGGTGACGATCCCCGTGCCGCCGATGCCGTCCACGATCGAGGCCCAGCCGCCCGGTTCCAGGCGGCGCACCGGCGCAGCCGGCAGGCCGGCCAGCGGATCGGTGGCGCCGGCGCGTCCGGACGCCTTGCGGATGACCGCCCCGTGCACGGTGACGAAGGACGGGCAGAACCCGTCCATGCAGGAGAAATCCTTGTTGCACGATGACTGGTCGATCCGTCGCTTGCGACCGAACTCGGTCTCCACCGGCTGGATCGAGACGCAGTTCGACTGTACGCCGCAATCGCCGCACCCCTCGCACACCTGCTCGCTGATGAAGGTGCGGCGGTCGGGATCGGGATAGGCGCCGCGCTTGCGCCGCCGGCGTTTCTCGGCCGCGCAGGTCTGGTCGTAGATCAGCGCCGAAACACCCGGAACCTCGCGCAATTCCCGCTGAACGGCATCCAGGTCGTGGCGCTCGTGCACGGTGGCCCCCTCGGGAAATGAGGCCAGCCCGGCATATTTTTCCGGCTCGTCGGTAACGATCGCGATGCGCTCGACGCCTTCGGCCCGCACCTGACGGGCGATCTCGTCGACCTTGAGTCCGCCTTCGTGCGGCTGGCCGCCGGTCATGGCCACCGCGTCGTTGAACAGGATCTTGTAGGTGATGTTGGCACCCGACGCGATGGCGAAGCGAATGGCGAGCGAACCGGAGTGGTTGTAGGTGCCATCACCGAGGTTCTGGAAGATGTGGTCGCGCTTGGAGAACGGCGCCTGGCCCACCCACTGCGCGCCCTCCCCGCCCATTGCGGTGAAGCCGACGGTCGATCGCCCCATCCACAACGCCATGAAATGACACCCGATGCCTGCCGCCGCGAGCGATCCTTCCGGAACCCTGGTCGAGGTGTTGTGCGGGCAGCCGGAACAGAAGTAGGGCGTGCGCTGCGCCACTTCGGTCGTGTCGGCCAGCATCGCCTGGAACTGGCGAATGCGCTTGATGCGCGCCTCGACATCCTCCATCGGCCCGATGTGTCGCAGGATCCGCTCCCCGATGGCGACCGCGATGTCGTTGGGATCGAGCGCCCCTTTGGCCGGAAACAGCCATCGGTCGCGCTCGTCCTTCTTGCCGACGACGATCGGCGCCTTCGCCACGCCGTACAGGTCCTCGCGCACCTGGACCTCGATCAGCGAACGCTTCTCCTCAACGACGATGATCATGTCGAGGCCGCGGGCAAAGTCCTTGATGTGCTCGAGATCGAGCGGCCAGGGACAGGCCACCTTGAACAGGCGCAGCCCGATGCGCCGCGCGCGTTCCTCGTCGATGCCGAGATCGTCGAGCGCCTGGCGCACGTCGAGATAGCTCTTGCCGACGGTGATGATGCCGATTTTCGCCTTCGAACCTCCGGTATAGATGATCCGGTTGAGGCCGTTGGCGCGCACGAACGCCGCCGCTGCCCGGCGCTTGTGCTCGTGCAGGCGCGCTTCCTGGCCCAGCATGTCGAGTTCGATGCGGATGTTCAGCCCGCCGGGCGGCAGGTCGATCTCCGGCACCACGATGTTCAGCCGGTCGAGCGACACCGAGATCGACGCGGTCGATTCGATGTTGTCCTTGACGCATTTCAGCGCCGCCCATGTTCCTGCGAACCGCGACAGCGCGTAGCCGTACAGCCCGTAGTCGACCAGTTCCTGCACCCCTGCCGGGTTGAGGATCGGGATCATCGTATCGACGAACAGGAACTCCGTGGCGTGGGCGACCGTCGAGCTTTCGGCGGTATGGTCGTCGCCCATCAGCGCGAGCACGCCGCCATGCCTGGAACTGCCGGCGAGATTGGCGTGACGGAACACGTCGCCCGAGCGATCGACGCCGGGGCCCTTGCCGTACCAGAGGCCGAACACGCCATCGTGCCGGCCTTCGCCGAGCAGTTCCGTCTGTTGCGAACCCCAGCAGGCGGTGGCTGCCAGTTCCTCGTTCACGCCCGGCTGGAACACGATGTTCGACGCCTGCAGTTCACGCCGTGCCCGCCAGAACTGCTGGTCGAGCCCGCCGAGCGGCGATCCGCGATAGCCCGAGACGAATCCGGCGGTGTTGAGCCCGGCGCGCCGGTCGCGCTCGCGTTGCATGAGCAGCAGGCGCACGACCGCCTGGGCGCCGTTGACGAAGATCCGTTCCCTCGACAGGTCGAACTTGTCGTCGAGGCTGACGTCTTTGAGCGTCATGCCGGCTCCTCCCGTGATCCGCCCCGAATGTCATCCGCCATTGCTGGGCGGTCAACCGCCCAATCGCCCCACCGGCGAAATAGCAAGACAGGCCATGCGACGATGCGGTTTGCGACAATGTCCGCAATGCCGGCCGGGCGTTGCCGGCAACAGAAGCGCGCTCAACCGTCCGGCGGCGGACAAGCCCCCGCGCTGGCGCCCGGCCGATGCCCGTCCATGTGCCCGGCCAGTTCCGGATTTGGCGTGTAGACCGGCCCGACCACCAGCGGCCTGTCCGGCAGCACGTCCTGATCCAGCGTCGAGACGACATCCGTCGACAGGCGCTGCAACTCGGCGCCGTCTTCCGCAACGATCCGGATGACGACCGCGTAGGGCCTGCCCTTGCGGATGCAGGTCACCGGCGGGCTTTCCAGCGCCAGCTTCTCGGCGCCCGGCCACAGCACCGCCTCGACGATGATCGCCGGCCCGCCGGCCGGATCCTCGAACTCGGCGATGGCGCGCGCGCCGCGCCGCGTCGGATCGAGCGGGCGCAGCGTGACGACGTAGGTGGCGGTCGCCACGCGGTAGTTGAAGATGAACACCCGGCCGCTGAGCTCCCACGGCCCTTGCCCGGCCTCCCGGCAGCCCGCCAGCAACGACACCGCGAGCAGGATGACCGAAAACGCCCTAGCCATGGTCCCGTGCGCCTTTCGTCCTGCGCCGGTGGTGGCGCCGTGCCTTGGCGCGGTTGCCGCAGACCGCCATGTCGCACCAGATCCGGCTGCCATTGCGGCTGCGGTCGAAAAAGAGCCAGTCGCAATTGGGGCAGGTCCGGATGCGGGCAAGCCGGTCCGGACGCAGCAGCGACAGCCCTGAAAGCGCCACCGCCGCCGCCAGGCCGAGGCCGCTGCCGGTCTCTGCCTCGATCGCGTCGGCCGCGGCGCGAAGGAATCGCGCCAACAGCGCCGGATCCGGTTCGCCGCGCGCGACATGGTCGCGAAACAATGCGTCGACGGCCTCGCGCACGGCGATCACCTGTCCGGGGTCGCCGGGCTCGACCGCCTCGCCCGCCAGTTCCTCGCGGCAATGCAGCGCGGCCGCAGCGCCAAATCGTCCGATCTCGCCGGGCAGCGCGAAGCGATCCTCGCGGCGCATCGGGTCGGTGCGGTGCACGACCGTGTTGGCGGCGCTGAGCGCCAGCACCCCACCGGCGAAACGGTGCGCGTTCCAGGAGATGGCCATGCGTCAGTCTAACTTGCAAAACGCCGATTGCAAGTTAGTATCTCTTCCGAACAGCCCGTCGGGAGATGGCGCATGCTCTATGCCGCCCAGCAGTTCCTGAACGGATTTCACAGCGCGGCGCTCTATGCCCTTCTGGCCTTTGGCTACGCCCTCATGTTCGGCCTGCACCGGCGGGTCGATTTCGCCTATGGCGGTCTCTACGCGCTGTGCGGCCAGCTGACGGTGCTCGGCGCCGTGTTCGGGTATCGCGCCCTGTGGATGACCTTGCCGGCGGCACTGGCCTTCGGCATCGCCATCGCCTTTCTGGTGGCCCTGATCCTGCAGGACCTCCTCGCCCGCCAGGTGCTCGTCCCGCTGTTCGACACCGCGCCGAACGCCATTGCCGTGGCATCGCTCGGCGCGCTCATCATGCTCACCGAACTTGGCCGGATCGCCGCCGATTCGCGTGACTGGTGGCTGCCGCCTCTCGGTGCGCCGCTGGCCGTTCCGCTGCCCGGAGGCCGGATCTACATCACGCCGGCCCAGGTCGCCGGCATTGGTGTCGCCACCGCCCTGATCGCCGCCGCGCACGGCCTTCTGCGCGGCGCGTACCGCGCGGACGGACGGCTGGGTGGGAGGAGAACGGGCCATGGCCTCGGCTCGCCGGATGGCGTTGGTGGTCAATTCAGGAATGAGCTGGGCCTCGGGGAGGTTGCGCCAATAGCG
>WPCI01113944.1_pt1 | contig 20610 bp, 24 predicted proteins | sample 5399871 | NCBI WGS metagenome assembly WPCI01 (sample SAMN12869469, study PRJNA574797) | sludge metagenome | isolation source: wastewater treatment of pH7 | place: China:Beijing | collected 2019-05-20 | reverse complement strand
ATGTCCACGGCTTGCAGCTCGCCATCGGCCAGCAGGGCGGCGGCCTGGTGTGCTTCCAGCAGTGGCTGGGCGAGCAGGCTGCTGCTAGCCAGCAACAGGGAGACAGCCAGAAAACGTATGAATGAAAGCATGGGAACCTCGGCAGCTGTGGATCAGGCGGGGCATTTTTACACAGCTTGCGTGGAATTAAAAATAACTTTTCTATATATATTAAGAATAACGAAAACATGAAAAACCCGGGCACAGGCCCGGGTCTTTCATTGCTGCTGTTACACCACCGGCAACAGCCGGTGATGCATGACTCAGTTGTTTTCCGCGAGGAAGAACCAGGTATCCAGTACCGAGTCGGGGTTGAGCGATACGGTATCGATACCCTCGTCCATCAGCCAGCGGGCCAGATCCGGATGGTCGGACGGACCCTGGCCACAGATGCCGACATACTTGCCGGCCTTGCGGCAGGCCTGGATGGCCATCGACAGCATCTTCTTGACTGCCGGATCGCGCTCGTCAAACAGGTGGGCGATGATGCCGGAATCGCGGTCCAGGCCCAGGGTCAGCTGGGTCATGTCGTTGGAACCGATGGAGAAACCGTCGAAGTACTGCAGGAAATCGTCAGCCAGCAGGGCGTTGGACGGCAGTTCGCACATCATGATCAGGCGCAGGCCGTTCTCGCCACGTTTGAGGCCGAACTCGCTCAGCAGGTCAACCACTTGAGCGGCTTCGCCCGGAGTGCGCACGAACGGAATCATCAGCTCGACGTTGGTCAGGCCCATTTCGTTGCGTACCTTTTTCATGGCACGGCATTCCAGTTCGAAGCAGTCACGGAAGCTGTCGCTGATGTAGCGGGATGCACCACGGAAACCGATCATCGGGTTTTCTTCGTGTGGTTCGAACAGCTTGCCGCCGATCAGGTTGGCATACTCGTTGGACTTGAAGTCGGACATGCGCACGATGACCTTCTTCGGCCAGAATGCGGCGGCCAGGGTGCTGACGCCTTCGGCGATCTTGTCGACATAGAAGTCAACCGGGCTGGCATAGCCGGCCATGCGCTTGCTGATGATGTCTTTCAGGTCGGGAGCCATCTTGTCGAAGTTGAGCAGGGCCTTGGGGTGTACGCCAACCATGCGGTTGATGATGAACTCCAGACGGGCCAGACCGATACCCTCGTTGGGCAGCTGGGCAAAATCGAAGGCACGGTCGGGGTTGCCGACGTTCATCATGATCTTGAAGTCCAGCTCGGGCATCTGGTCGATGGCGTTGGTGCGGATATCGAAGTTCAGGGCACCGTCAAAGACGAAGCCGGTATCGCCTTCAGCACAGGAAACAGTGACCAGCTGGCCGTCTTCCAGTGCTTCGGTGGCATCACCACAACCGACCACGGCAGGAATGCCCAGCTCGCGGGCGATGATGGCGGCGTGACAGGTACGGCCACCACGGTTGGTGACAATGGCACTGGCGCGCTTCATCACCGGCTCCCAGTCGGGGTCGGTCATGTCGGAAACCAGCACGTCACCGGGCTGGACCTTGTCCATGTGGGCGATGTCGTTGATCACGCGCACCGGGCCGGAGCCGATGCGCTGGCCGATGGCACGGCCTTCAACCAGCACCTTGCCTTTTTCATGCAGCTGGTAGCGCTCCATGACGTTGGCGTTGGCACGGCTTTTCACGGTTTCGGGGCGGGCCTGCACGATGTACAGCTTGCCGTCGTCGCCGTCTTTGGCCCACTCGATGTCCATCGGGCAGCCATAGTGTTTCTCGATGATCATGGCCTGCTTGGCCAGCTCGGTGACTTCGGCGTCAGTCAGGGCAAAGCGCTGACGCTCGGCCGGATCGACATCGACGGTCTCGACGGACTTGCCGGCAGTGGCTTCGGCACCGTAGATCATCTTGATCGCCTTGCTGCCCAGGTTGCGGCGCAGCACGGCAGGGCGGCCGGCTTCGAGAGTCGGCTTGTGTACATAGAATTCGTCTGGGTTGACCGCCCCCTGGACCACGGTTTCACCCAGGCCGTAGGAGCCGGTGATGAAGACCACGTCACGGAAACCGGATTCGGTATCCAGGGTGAACATCACGCCGGCAGCGGCGGTTTCGGAACGCACCATGCGCTGTACGCCGGCAGACAGGGCGACCAGACGGTGGTCGAAGCCCTGGTGTACGCGATAGGCGATGGCGCGGTCGTTGAAGAGGGAAGCAAACACTTCCTTGGCGGCACGGATTACGTTGTCCACGCCACGGATGTTGAGGAAGGTTTCCTGCTGGCCGGCAAAGGAGGCGTCCGGCAGGTCTTCGGCGGTGGCGGAGGAGCGCACCGCGACCGCCATGTTGTCGTTGCCCTGGGCCATTTCGGCAAAGGCCTTGCGGATGTCTGCATCCAGCTGGGCAGGGAAATCGGCTTCCATCACCCATTGACGGATCTGGGCACCGGCTTTGGCCAGGGCATTGACGTCATCCACATCAAGGGTGTCGAGCAGCGTGTGAATGCGCTCGTTGAGGTTGTTGTGATCAATGAAATCGCGATAGGCCTGCGAAGTCGTGGCAAAACCACCCGGGACACTAACGCCTGCGCCGGCCAGATTGCTGATCATTTCGCCAAGGGAGGCGTTCTTGCCACCCACCCGCTCGACGTCGTGATTGCCGAGCTTGTCGAGGGAAACTACGTATTCAACCAAGGTGATCTCTCCACGTTTATGTTCATGGGCCTTCTGGCCAGCGCCAGATTTTAGAACAAACAGGAATGATTGTCATGGTCTAGTGTGTGTTTTACCGGGAATGCCGGTTGCCGGTCGCATTTTGGCCAGTTATTGTCACTTGCGGATCAGCCATTGCCGGGTGTCGTGTTATGCTGCCGGCTTTGTGCGTGGTGCCCGAATTATCACTTAGGATTTTTATTGTCATGAAACGTACTGCTCTTTTCATTTCAGATGGAACCGGAATTACGGCCGAGACACTGGGCCAAAGCCTGCTGGCACAGTTTGACGGTGTGGAGTTCCGCTATGTGACCCGCCCTTATGTGGATACGGAAGAAAAGGCACGGGCGCTGGTTGAGGAAATCAACACCATTGCCGGCAACGAGGAGGGGCGCCCGATTGTGGTGGATACCATCATCGATACCCGCATTCGTGACATCCTGGAAGAAGCCAATGCATTCCGGGTGGATATTTTTGCCAGTTATCTGGGGCCGCTGGAAGAGGAACTGGCCATCCGCTCCAGCTATTCTGTCGGTAAGTCCCACTCCATTGCCCACAGCCGCAACTATATGGAGCGTATCGATGCGGTGCATTATGCGCTGGACAACGATGATGGCGGTCGCACCCGTCACTACGACAGTGCCGACATCATCCTGGTTGGCGTATCGCGCTGCGGCAAGACACCGACCTGTCTGTACATGGCCATGCAGTACGGCATCCGCGCTGCCAACTATCCGCTGACCGAAGATGACATGGACAACATGCTGCAACTGCCGAAGTCCCTGCAGGAGCATCGCGGCAAGCTGTTCGGCCTGACCATTGATGTCGATCGCCTGGCGGCGATCCGTAACGAACGCAAGCCCAACAGCCGGTATTCCAGCTACGCGCAATGCGAGTACGAAGTGCGCGAAGTGGAAAACCTGTTTGCCCGGGAGAACATCAAGTTCATCAACACCACGCATTTCTCGGTGGAAGAGATTTCCGCCAAGATCCTGGTGGACAAGGGTATCGAACGGCGTTTCAAATAATGCCGAAGTTGTAATGGAAACGCCCGCAATTGCGGGCGTTCCTGTATCCGGAAAACGCTTAGAAGTCGTTCCAGCCGCCCATGGATTTCCAGCGGTTGACGATATCGAAGAACAGCTCGGCAGTTTTCTCGGTATCGTAACGGGCGTTGTGTGCCTCGCGGTTGTCGAACTCGATGCCGGCGGCCTCGCACGCCTTGGCCAGTACCGTCTGACCATAGGCCAGACCGGCCAGGGTTGCGGTGTCAAAGCTGGAAAACGGATGAAACGGGTTGCGTTTGATGCCGCAGCGCTCTGCCGCCGCCTGCACAAAGCCCAGGTCGAAATGGCTGTTGTGTCCGACCAGGATTGCCCGCTTGCAGCCGGCACTTTTCATCGACTTGCGCACACTCTTGAAAATCTCGCCCAGTGCGTGTTCTTCACTGACCGCCATGCGCAAGGGGTGATCCAGTTTGATGCCGGTGAACTCCAGTGCAGCCGGTTCGATATTGGCACCCTCGAACGGCTCGACGCGGAAGAACAGGGTGTGCTCGGCATACAGCAGGCCGCGATCGTCCATGCCGGGAATCACCGCGGCAATTTCCAGCAGGGCATCGGTGGCGTTGTTGAAGCCGCCGGTTTCCACATCAACCACGACTGGCAGATAGCCGCGAAACCGCTGCGCCATGGGTGAGGCCGGTTTGCTTTTGGCTTTTTCCTGGCCGGTTTCGGCGTCTGCGTAGTCATCGTATTCGCTGAAGTCACGAGTCATGCCGGGTTCTCCAGCAGGCGCCACTGCAAGGTATCGCCGGCACAGAGCGGAACCACCTGGTTGTCGCCAAACGGCAGCACGGCAGGCACTTGCCATGGCTCGCGTACCAGTGTCACCGTTTCGGTGTTGCGTGGCAGACCGTAGAAGTCGGCACCAAAATGGCTGGCAAAGGCTTCCAGTTTGTCCAGCGCGTTTTCCTGCTCGAATGCCGCTGCATATAGCTCGATGGCGGCAAAGGCGCTATAACAGCCGGCGCAGCCACAGGCCGCTTCCTTGGTGTGCTGTGCATGTGGTGCCGAGTCGGTGCCGAGGAAAAACTTCGGGTTGCCGCTGGTAGCCGCCTTGAGCAGGGCTTGCTGGTGGACGTTGCGCTTGAGGATCGGCAGGCAATAGAAGTGTGGCTTGATACCGCCGACCAGCATGTGGTTGCGGTTGAACAAAAGGTGGTGCGGCGTGATGGTTGCGGCCACATTGCTGCCGGCAGATTCGACAAACTGCACGGCGTCGGCGGTGGTGATGTGTTCCATGACCACCTTGAGGGTGGGGAAGCGCTGCACCAGGCCGGTCAGCTGATCATCGATGAAGCGCTTTTCACGGTCGAAGATGTCCACCGAGTCGTGGGTGACCTCGCCGTGTACCAGCAGCGGCATGCCGGCTTCGGCCATGGCTGCCAGCGCCGGATAAATATGCTCGAGGGCGGTGACGCCGGAATCGGAGTTGGTGGTAGCGCCAGCCGGGTAGAGCTTGGCAGCGTGCACGAAGCCGCTGGCCTTGGCCGCACGGATATCTTCGGCGCTGGTCTGGTCGGTCAGGTACAGGGTCATCAACGGCTCGAACGAGCGGCCGGTCGGCACCGCATCAAGGATGCGCTGGCGATACTCGCCGGCTTCGACAACATTGCGTGCCGGCGGAACCAGGTTCGGCATGATGATGGCCCGGGCAAACATGCGTGCGGCATCGGCAACCGTATGTTGCAGTACCGCGCCGTCGCGCAAGTGGATGTGCCAGTCGTCGGGGCGAAGAAGGGTCAGGCGATCGGTCATGTTCGGGGGTCCGGTGGCTTGTCTATGGGTTGGCACGGAATCCTACCGTAAAATCGCCGACTTATCATCCTGCCTTCAAGTTTGTCCGCGCGCTGCCGATACGCCGGATACTCAGTTTTGTCGGGAGAATGCACATGCGCCGCTTGTTACTGACCATCGCCATGGCTTGTCCTGTTCTGGCGCATGGCGTGACCTTCCAGGAGCGCATCGAGGATGTCAAATGGACGGTTGAGGGTGACCGTTTCGAATGCCGCCTGACTCAGCCCGTGACCGGCTTTGGCCACGGCGAGTTCGTGCGCCGGGCGGGAGAGAAGCCGGTCTTCCGCATCGTCACCCGTGAGGCCTGGCTGGCGCGTGGTGAGGCAATGCTGTATGCCGCAGCGAGCAACTGGCAGAGCCGCGACAGTGACATGCTGCTGGGCCGCATCCCGGTTACCAATAACGAGCGCTCGGCCCAGTCAAGCCAGGAGCAGGCCGGGCGTCTGCTCACCGGTATGCTGGAGGGCCGCTCCCCGGTGGTGCGCCACCGGACCGTATACGGCGACAAGCTTGAGGTGCGCCTGCAACCGGTCAGCGTCAGGGATGCTTACCAGCAATACCTTGATTGTGTAGCCGGCTTGCTGCCGGTCAATTTTGATCAGGCTCATTTCACCCAGGTGCGTTTTGAGGGGGGCGGTTACGAGCTGAACGAGCGCAGCATTGCCCATCTGGATATCCTGCTCGACTACATGCGTGAAGATAAAAGCGTCAATCGCATCCGGCTGGACGGCTACTCTGACAGCAGCGGTGACCGTCTGCTTAACCGGGACGTATCGCGCCGGCGTGCGCTGGTGGTGAAGAATTACCTGGTCGCCAACGGTTTTGATGAAGATGCGATTATCGTACGTTTCCACGGTGAGCGTTATCCGGCCAAGCCCAACAACAGTGCGGCCAATCGCGCTGCCAACCGGCGCGTCACCATCCAGATGGAGCGGGTAGACGAGCGCTACGCCCTGAGCGAAGAGCAGCTGGAAGAACATCTCGATCTGTAGCCGCAGGTGCCGCTTTTGGCCCGCATCAGGGAGAAATCCCGCAGAGTGCGCTAGAATGCCTGTTTTCAGGCTTGCTGCCGGAAGGCTGCGGGCCGGGCATATCGTTGTGGATGATTATTTGTATGATGCGAACCTGTTTTATGCTGGCGGGCCTGTTGATGGTCGCTCCGGCGTGGAGTTTTCCGTTTGAGGTGTCCGAAAAAATCAAGGGTGTGGACATTGCGGTCGAAACCATGGACCTGGGTGATAATACCGGAGCGGTGAGTCTGGAAAACTACGGTTCAGACGCGGCGCAGTGCAATGTGCGTTTTCGTAGTGGTCCGGGCGTGCCGGTCAGTCGCAATGCGCGAATCGAGCCGGGCCAAAAATCCCATGTCACTGCAGGTTTCAATCATCAGGTGATCCGCATGCGGGTCGATGTGCGTTGTCAGCCGGCAAAGGGAAAGAGGTAGGCATGGCGGCCATTGTTAAACCTTTCTGGGAAAGCAAAACCCTGGAGCAGATGAGCCGGGATGAATGGGAGTCCCTGTGTGACAGCTGTGGCCTGTGCTGCCTGCAAAAGCTGGAAGATGCCGAAGACCCGGACAGCATCTACTACACGCGGATTGCCTGCAAACTGCTGGACCTGGGCACGGCGCGTTGCAGCAATTACCCCGAGCGCAAAAAATTCGTGCCTGACTGTATTCAGCTGCAACCGGGAGACATCACATCCTACGCCTGGTTGCCGCATACCTGTGCCTACCGCCTGCTGGCCGAAGGCAAGCCGTTACCGCCCTGGCATCATCTGGTCTGCGGTGACGAGAACGCGGTGCATGCCGCCGGAATTTCGCAGCTTGGCCGTATGCTGAGCGAGGAAGAAGTACCGGAGGATGACTGGGAAAATCACCTGATTTTCCGTTGTTGACTGTTCCGGCATTGCCGTCCGGCAGCTGGACTGCCCTGTTGGCATCAGCCACGGGCCGGCACAGGGCGGCGAGCCGGTGTTTGCAGGGTCCAGTGCTCTGGCGTTTGTGCTGCTTCGGCGTTAAAATTGCCGCCTACTCGGTCGCAGCCTACCCGAACAAAACAAGGACTCCTGCATGAATACCCTCCTGATCTGCTCCGGCGGACTTGACTCTGTTACGCTTGCCCATCGCCTGCATGCCCACGGCCAGTTGGCGGCATTGCTGTGCTTCGACTATGGCCAGCGCCATAAAAAAGAAATCGACGCCGCCCGCCTGTGCGCACAGCGGCTTGATGTACCCTTTATTCTGCTTGATATCAGCAGCATCGGCCGGCAGCTGTCTGGCTCGGCCCTGACCGGTGATGTCGATGTGCCCCACGGGTTTTATAGCCAGGACAACATGCAGCTGACCGTGGTGCCGAATCGCAATGCCATCATGCTGACCATCGCCTTTGGCGTGGCAGCTGCCCGCAAGCTGGAAGCGGTGGCCATTGCCGTGCATGGTGGCGACCACTTCGTCTATGCCGACTGCCGCCCGGAGTTCATTGATGCCATGGCCGGCATGCAGCGCCTGGCACTGGCGGACCAGCACCAGGTCAGCCTGCTGGCGCCTTATGTCGAGGCGGACAAGACCGCGATCGCCCGTGATGCCGCCCGTTATGACGTGCCCATTGCCGATACCTGGTCCTGTTATGAGGGCGGCGAGCTGCACTGCGGCCGCTGCGCCACCTGCCTTGAGCGGATCGAGGCGCTGGCGCTGGCCGGCGTCAACGACCCGACCCGCTATGCGCACGGGGAGGGCTGAGCATGTACCGGATCAGCAAGGAATTTCATTTCAGCGCATCACACCAGCTGGTGAACATGCCGGCGGGACACCCCTGTGCCCGTCTGCATGGCCATAACTATGTGGTGCGGCTGGAACTGGCCAGCGAGGAGCTGGACCAATACGGTTTTGTTGTGGACTACACCGCACTCAAAGCGTTCAAGGACTATATCGACGATGCGTTCGATCATCGTCATCTCAACGAGGTACTGGATAGCGACCTGCCAACGGCAGAGTTGCTGGCCAGACATCTGCATGACTGGGCCAAAGCCCGCTGGCCGCAGGTGTGTGCGGTGGCTGTGTCGGAAACGCCGAAAACCTGGGCCCGTTACCAGCCATGATCCTGATCAGCGAGATTTTCGGACCCACGGTCCAGGGCGAGGGTGCACTGATCGGCATGCCGACGGTATTCGTGCGCACCGGCGGCTGTGATTTCCGCTGCAACTGGTGTGACACTTTGTACGCGGTGGAACCCCAATTCAAGACGCAGTGGCAGGCCATGGATGCCGCCGCCATCATGCAGCGGGTTAACCAGCTCAGTGGTGGTGTGCCGCTGCTGATCACCCTGTCGGGCGGCAACCCGGCCCTGCAGCCGCTCGCTCCGCTGTTGCAGCTGGGCAAACAGCAGGGCTATCGTTTTGCCATGGAGACCCAGGCCAGCAAGGTCCAGCCATGGTTCGCTCAGCTGGATTATCTGACGCTCAGTCCCAAGCCGCCTTCGTCCGGCATGCATTTCTCTGCCGGGCGCCTGCGTGAGTGCGTACAGGCGGCAGGCGAAGACACGCAAGTGCAGTTAAAACTGGTGGTGGCCGACGAGCAGGATTATCAATGGGCCAGGCAGCTGGCTGCGGACTTTGCACAGCTGCCACTGTGCCTGCAACCCTGTAACCTGCAGGCTGCCACCCCGCAGCAGCCGGAGCGCATGACCGATCTGGAACAGCTCAATGCCGGCTATCGCTGGCTGGTGCAGCGTATCAGCGAGGATCGCTGGTTTGACGTCCGGATACTGCCGCAACTTCACGTGCTGGTGTGGAACAACGAGCGTGGCGTCTGAACGGCCCGAGCTGATGGCTGACAAGCATCTATGCACAGTCGCTGTCAAGCCTTTGCGTGGCTTGATAATTATATTCAGCAAGTGAGCCTGCCTTTCTTTATTGCTTGTAACTCATTGAGTTACCTTGCTAATTTTTATCTGATCGTTTTTTGGACAATTCGTGGAGAGCCGCAGGCAGCTGTGCCCTGGCGCCATCTATCAGCAACTCGTGCACAGAGTTATCCACAGCTGTTGTGGGTAAGCCCGGGGCGGCCTGCCCGTTGTGAAAGACCGCCTTAATAGCCGGGCTGTGTGGCCCGGCTGTGATGGCGCCAGACCAGCGCCATCAGCAGGCCGCGGGTCAGCATCATGGCATTCATCGCCAGCCACAGGCCATGGTTGCCCAGTGGCAGGCTGAGCCACCAGACCAGAAAGAACATCGCCACCGCTACCAGCATGGTGTTGCGCATGTCATGAGCCTGGGTGGCGCCGACAAACACGCCGTCAAGCCAGAAGCCCAGGCTGGCGGTAAAGGGCAGGGCCAGCATCCAGGGCAGGTAGTGGCGGGCTTCATGACGGACGCTTGCCAGGTCGGTCAACAGGTTGATCAGCGGTGCGCCCAGCAGCAAGAAGCCGACAAAAGCGCCCAGTGCAATATAGACCGACCACAGGCCGGTAGCCTTGACCGAGCTGTGCAGTGCCGGGGTGTCTTTGGCGCCGACCGCTTCGCCCACCAGCGCTTCGGCGGCATTGGCAAAGCCGTCAAGCAGATTGCTCAGGATTAGTAGAAAGGCGATCAGCACGGCATTGGCGGCCAGGGTGGTGTCGCCGAAGCGTGCGCCCTGTGCGGTGAAAAAGAAGAATACACTGAGCAAGGCCAGGCTGCGGATGAACAGGTCACGGTTGACCGCCACCAGTTGCAGCATGGGTTTAAGGCGCAACAGCCCCAATTCAAGCGCCTCACGACGGGCCTGCGGACTGAACTCGCCGCGCAGCCAGTACAGCGCGGCGACCAGCCCCAGATAATCGGCGGTGGCGCTGGCAGCGGCCACACCGCGCACATCGAAATTCCAGATATGGACCAGGCTATAGCTGAGTACCGCATTGCAGCTGTGCATCAGCAGGGTCATCTTGAACGGCACGCGGGTTTGCTGTACGCCAATGGCAAAGCCGATCAGGGCAAAGTTGGCGAGTGCTGCCGGCGCGCCGAGAATGCGGATATTGATGTACTGCGCCGCCAGTGTCTGCACCTCTTCACTGCCGCCGAGCAACAGCAGCCCCAGGTCACGCAGCCAGGGGTTTACGGCAATCAGCAGGCTGCCCAGTACCAGTGCCAGCAGCAGGGCTCGGCAGATGACGATCAGGGTTGACTGCGTACCGCCGCGGGCCTGGGCGACAAAGCCGGTGGTACCCATGCGCAGGAAGTTGAAAGAGAAGTACAGGAACATGAAATAGTTGCCGCCCATCGCCACCGCCGCCAGATAGCGCGGCGAGTCCAAGTGACCGACCACGGCAGTATTGACCAGGCTCAGCAGCGGGGCTGTCAGGTTGGATAGCAACAGTGGCCAGGCCAGCATCCAGATTCGGCGGTTCAAACCGGGAGTTACAGCGTTCATCCAGATTGGGTCCATGCAAAAGGCAGGTATTGTCACCCATCAACCGGTGATAAGCCAGAAAGCCGGTCAGCCAGCACTGTGGACGAATCAGGCCGGGCGGTTTATTCCCAGCTCATGTCCAGCAATTTCCAGTCCTTGCCGGCCAGCTGCCAGGTGGTGCTGACACGGTAGAGTTCGGTCCGCTCGGGAATCAGTCCCTGGGCTCCGCTGATGCCGACCTGTGCGCTGCAGTGCCCGCGATCATAAAACCCCTTGTCCAGCCCGCATTGACGATTGACGACCAGCACACCGATATTCTTGTAGCGCAGAAACAGCGCCAGCATCTGCTGGTGGGCCGATTGGCGGTCCAGTCCGTGGCTGGTGCTGAAATCCTGATGCAGCAATTGCATCACGGACTTGGGCTGGCGCTGTGAGATGCCCTGTTCAAGAGCACTGGCTGCGGCCTCCAGTGCGGATTCCGGGTCCTGCTTGCCACAGCCAGGCAACCAGATGGCCAGCAGCAGTGGAGCCAGTAGTGAAAAAACGTTACGTACATGCATGGTATGCCTCATCATCATCCGCGAGGGGACCAGCATACCGTTAATGGCTGACTTTTGCCGGGTAGGTGAGGCTTCCGTCCGGACTGATGCGGGCAAACGCTGTCAGCTGCGCCTGTTCTGTCCTGTTGCCCACGATGTGCAGCACGGTCTGGCCAGCGGCCAGCAGGTGATCGCTGATGATGCGCCGGTGACAACGCCACCAGACGGCTTCAGCACAGAGGATGGCCACCCGCTGCTGCCGGCCAAGTTCCAGCAAGCCGGCAAAGGCACTGGCAAACTCCGGCTGCAGGCTATAGTCGGCATAGTGGTGAAAACTCTGGTTGATCCAGCCGGCGTTGACGGCCGGGTCAACCGGTTGCCGGCCACGGCGGCCGGCGAGACCGGTCAGGTGACGGTAGCCGATGCCGGCAGCCGCCAGTGCCTGACGTAGTGGCTCCTGATTGAACTGCGGATAGCGGGTGGAGCCGGGCAGGCGGCGTACATCAGCCACGCAGTCAATGGCAGCATCGTGCAGTAATGCCAGAAATGCATCCAGCGCCAGGGTGGAATGCCCCAGCGTATAAAACACCGAACCCGGCGGACTCGGGCCGGATTCGGCCTGCTGCGGAACGGCCGTCATGGGCTCAGGCACGGTCCAGCCAGTCCGACAGTTCGTCGGCGTGCTCTTCTTCATCGGTCAGGATTTCCTGCAGCAGCCGGGTTGTGGTCGGGTCCTTGTCGCCGATGACCTGGATCATTTGCCGGTAGACCTCCACCGCGACCCGTTCGGCCACCAGGTTGGCGCGGATCATGCTGTCCAGGTCGGTGGAGTCATCATAGTCGGCATGACTGCGGGCATGGAATCCGGCCGGATCAAGCAGGGGCTCGCCGCCAAGCTGGACGATACGTGCAGCAAGCCGGTCGGCATGGCTCATTTCTTCGTTGGCATGCACCAGGAATTCATCGGCAATCGGGGTTGAGGTCAGGCCGCTGGCGGTGAAGTAGTGGCGCTTGTAGCGCAGCACGCATACCCACTCGGTTGCCAGGGCGTCGTTCAGCAGGGCGCAAATCTCTTTCGCGTAGGGCAGGATGCCGGGTGTGACGGCACCTTCCTTGAGATGGCTGGTTTCGGCAGCGCGGCGGATCGCCGCTTCGTCGAGGGTCAGGGGGGCGGGGTTGTGGTGTGACTGGCTCATGATGATCTCCCGGTGGTGGCAGGTTGCAGGCGCGGGCGGGGTGTGTCCGGTCGGCAGGAACGATACGAATTTGGCGAGAAAGGGGGGTTGCAGGGGCTTGCCGGAGCGGTATGAGGGTTCCAGCTATGCCGGGTACGCCGCCGGGTATGACAGTGATGAAACGAAGCTGCGTAATAAAGCATGGTGGCCTCCGTTATGACGGCGAGGGTGAATCCGGTGCTGTATATACGTATTTTGCAGCAGGGCGCCGCTGGCGCTCAGTGTGCGGCGGGTGGTTGCTCGCCACGGGTTGTCGGGGTGGCAGGGGCCGGCGTTGGGGATGCCTGTGGTGCCCGCAGCTGTTGCCATGCCGGCAACACCGTGTTCAGGATGGAAAGCAGGTTGCCGAGGGTTCTGGCATTGGGCAGGGTGCCGTGTGGCAGCTGCCCGGCTTTGAGTATACCAGCGGTAAATCCGCCAAGGATACCTGCTGTCAATATTCGCATCGGGCTTGTCGACTGACGGACGGTCTCCTGCAAATTCTCTGTCTGCTGCCGTGTGCTGTCCAGCTGGCTGGCCAACCGCGCCCTGGCCTGGATGACGCGCTGCCGGCAGGCATCGTGACTCATTGCCTTGCCTCCGTTTCGGTGTTGGCTTTTGTCACCAGTTGGCGCAGGGCGTCGCGACTGTGGCGAAAACCCAGATCCGGCAGCAGTCGCCGTGCCAGCAGCAGGCAGATCAGGGTGCCGGAGAGTAGTAACAAGGCCGTCAGCAAGGCTGCAAGCCAGCCGGGGCAGCCCAGTGCAAGCAACCCGCCAATCAGGGCGGCCAGCAGGCACAGCCAGGCGGAGCCGGCCAGAACCAGCGTCACCAGCGCGTACAACCCCAGGCGCAGCAGGGTGCTGCGGGACAGCGCCAGCTCGGCGCGGAACAGCTCGCTGTGTGCCTGCCAGAGGGCGGCCAGCTGGCGACCCAGCCCGGTTCCTTCGTCGAGTATGCGCCGTGCTGCCTCGTCGAGGGGCAAGGGCTCCGCGCGCTGCGGGTCGTTATCCGGGGTGTGCATGTCGTATCAGCGGCGTGTCAGCCGGGCCAGTACCCATCCGGCAGCAAATGCCACGCCAAACGCGGCAACCGGGTGCTTGCGGATCAGCCCCTGTGCCTCGCAGAGCATGTCGCGCCCCTTGTCGAGCAGCTCGTCCATCTCGGCACCAGCGGCGGTGCGGGCTTCGACTGCCGCCTTGCAGCCGGCACTGGCAGCGTCTTTCAGATGCTCTTTGGCCTCTTGCAGGTGTTCCATGGTGTCCTCGGCCACCGCTTCGGTCGTGGTACCCTTGTCTGATTTGGTTTGAGTTGCCATGATTTATTCCTCGGGTGGGTGCCTGTGATGAATCAGTTCGTGATTGCCAGCATGACATGAAATGTTGCCTGATGCATGGGCAGTAACAGGGTATCTGATTGAAAACCCGGGGTGAAGGTTCATTTTCGGCGAAAAGCGGTCGGCAGCCGTCTGCAAGAAATTGAAACCACGGAAAGTACAGATGCTACCTTGGTTAAATGCCAAACCAACAGGAGAGACCGTATTCTCCAGGCTCTTTGTAGCGTCAGCCCTGTCTGTTTATCGAATTGTTTAAGGAAGAATAATGCGCTCAATCATTCTGCTTATTGCCTGCCTGGTTTTTTTGACAGGCTGCATGTTGCACCGCCACTATGATGAAACCTTGTCAGAAGTGTACGTTTTTCCTGATTACAAGAAGCTTCTGGTTACGGGCGGTAGCAAGCGAAGCTATGAACTGGACATCCCTGACCCGCTGGCAGCGGCAATGCAGTCACCTCTGAAAGAAGGGATAAGCCTTTTGTTTCCGTATCCTTCCGCAGCGTTTCATATCAATGAAGATGGAACGCTGGAAGGTCATTTCAATCTGATTCTGGCCGATTCATTCTTTCAGGAGCGTGAGGATTTGATACAGGAAGCCGAAAACCTTGGCTTTTTTCATGGCAGAAAGTACTGGATGAAGGGGCGTATCGAAATAGCGAAAGATGGTGAGGGCATGATGCGTTATGCCGGCTGGACAGATGCCGATGCCGAGAAGTATACGACGGTTCTGGACAGCGTTTATTATTTGCCGATCAGCATGACGGGCAGGAAACTGCTTAACGGCGTGCCTGAAGATATGCAGAGTGCTGATTATCAGGCACTGGACCGTCGTTATAGTGTTTCGGTAGTGGACAGTCACAACAAGAAGGTCAGTTTGCTGGGTCCTGCTGCTGTAGTGACGGGGGGAGCGGCCTGTGCTTATGCCTTGCCCGTGTGTATTGCTGCGTCACTGCCGATGATGGGGCTCAGGCCGTAACCGGCAGGCTTTTCATCTGATGCGGACTGGCTAAAAACCGCAGCCTGATATCTCAGGCTGCGGTTTCTTTGAGGCTGGGTATTACTCGAAAGTCAGCGGACGCTCGCCTTGCTCGTCACGAATGCTGGTTGGCAGCCCCATCTTGTTGAGCAAATTGAGGAAAGGGCGCGGGTCCAGTTCCTCGACGTTGACCATGCGTTCGACATCCCACTGACCATCGGCTACCAGCAGGGCAGCAGCCACTGCAGGTACACCGGCGGTATAGGAAATGCCCTGGGTGCCGACTTCCTTGTAGGCCGCTTCGTGGCAGGCGACGTTGTAGATGAATACTTCGCGTTCCTGGCCGTCTTTCTGGCCCTTGACCAGGTCACCGATGCAGGTGTTGCCGGTATAGCCGGCGGCCAGGCTGTTCGGGTCGGGCAATACGGCTTTAACTACTTTTAGTGGTACTACTTCCAGTCCTTCGGCAGTTTTAACTGGTTGTTCGGACAGCAGGCCCAGATTGTTGAGCACGTTGAACACGTTGATGTAGTGATCGCCAAAGCCCATCCAGAAGCGGATGTTGGGCACATTGAGGTTCTTCGACAGCGAGTGGATCTCGTCGTGGCCGGTCAGGTAGCTGGTGCGCTCGCCCACCACCGGCAGGTCATCGGTGCGACTGACCTCGAACATCTTGTTCTGCGTCCACTGGCTGTTCTGCCAGGTCCAGACGCGGCCGGTAAACTCGCGGAAGTTGATTTCCGGGTCGAAGTTGGTGGCGAAATAACGGCCGTGATCACCGCCGTTGATGTCGATGATGTCAATGGAGTCGATTTTATCGAAGTAATGGTTGGCGGCCAGTGCGGCATAGGCATTAACCACGCCCGGGTCAAAGCCGGCACCCAGAATGGCGGTGACCTTGGCGTCGGCGCATTCCTGCAGGCGCTTCCACTCGTAGTTGCCATACCAGGGCGGATTTTCACAAATCTTGGCCGGGTCTTCGTGAATGGCGGTGTCGATATAGGCCGCGCCGGTTTCGATACAGGCGCTCATCACCGACATGTTGAGAAAAGCGGAGCCAACGTTAATAACAATTTGTGCCTTGGTTGCACGGATCAGTTCGGCTGTGGCGGCCACATCCAGCGCGTCCAGCTCGTAACAATGCAATTTTGCAGGTTGTTGCCAGGCTTGTTTGTCCTCCACGCTGGCAGCAATGGCTTCACACTTGGCTAGCGTGCGTGAAGCGATGGAAATCTCACCCAAAACCACGTTGTTTTGCGCACATTTGTGTGCGACTACCTGTGCAACACCCCCTGCACCAATTATTAAAACGTTTTTCTTCATTTACATTGTGACTCCACGTCAAGTTGAACCATTGCTTGAACACTGCAGGACAGGCCAGCGTTCAACAGGTTCCTGGGTTAGGGGCTCAGGAGAGCCCATCGACAAAGTCGCCGTAGCCAAACTCCTTGATGAGCTCGATACGGCCATCCAGTTGCTTTACAGCAATTGACGGCATTTTCACGCCGTTGAACCAGTTTTTCTTCACCATGGTGTAGCCGGCCGCATCCTGGAAGGACAGGCGGTCGCCAATCTGCAGCGGACGCTCGAAGCGGAATTCGCCAAAGATGTCACCGGCCAAGCAGGACTTGCCACACACCATGTATTCATGCTCGCCGGCATCGGGCGCCAGCTTGGCGGTTTCGCGGTAAATCAGCAGATCCAGCATGTGTGCCTCGATGGACGAGTCGACGATCGCCAGATGCTTGCCGTTGAACAGGGTGTCCAGCACCGTGACTTCCAGTGTGGTGCTGTTGGTGATTGCGGCTTCGCCAGGCTCCAGATACACCTGCACGCCGTAGGTTTCGGCAAACGCCTTGAGGCGCGCGCAGAACCTGTCCAGCGGGTAATCTTCACCGGTGAAGTGGATGCCGCCGCCAAGGCTGATCCATTCGACCCTGTGGAACAGGTGGCCGAACTTGTTTTCGATGGTGGTCAGAATCTGGTCAAAGCGTTCGAAACTGGCGTTCTCGCAGTTGTTGTGCAGCATGAAGCCGGACACCTGATCCAGTACAGCCTCGATTTTGACCGGATCATGCTCGCCCAGCCGGCTGTGTGGGCGGGCCGGATCGGCCAGCGGGAATTCGGAGGTGCTCAGGCCCGGGTTGATGCGCAGGCCACGCACATGTTCTTTTGATGCTTCAGCAAAGCGCTGCAACTGGCTGATTGAATTGAAGATGATCTTGTCACTGTTAGCCAGTACTTCAGAGATTTCATCATCGGCATAGGCCACGCTGTAGGCATGGGTTTCGCCGCCGAATTTCTCGTAACCCAGCTTGACCTCGTACAGCGAGGACGAGGTGGTACCGTCCATGTATTCGCGCATCAGGTCGAATACCGACCAGGTGGCAAAGCACTTGAGCGCCAGCAGGGTCTTTGCGCCGGAATGCTCGCGCACGTAGGCCATCTTCTCCATGTTGCGCAGCAACAGGGCTTTGTCGATAAGATAGTAGGGTGTTTGCAGGGATTCTGACATGGCGCCAATTTTCAAAGAGTCAAAAAGCGCGATTATATAACCTAAAGCTGCTCAATGGCAGTGACGGGGCAAGGTTTTTCCGGTTTTTTTATTGCAGGACAGGCCTGGCTGCGACACTGATGTTGTGCGAGCAGGGCTGGGGTGGCGGACCCTGTCTGCATGGACGCGCCTGCGTGAAGCAAGGATCGCTGCTCAGGCTTGGATGTCAACCAGTCCGCCGGGGCTGGTATCCGCTGCACCAGTGCCTGCCGGCATGTCAGCGATGTTGTCGGGCAAGTCCATGCCGCCCCGGGATAGCTCCTTGTCCAGCTGCTCAAGTTCGCGCTCGGCGTCGGCCACAAGCTTTCGTGACTCCTTGTCGTCGCTGTTCTGGTGTTTGATTTTCAGCAGGGTGAGGGTTTCCTTGAGGAGCTTTCTGGCTTCGGCAAGTACGCTGCGCAGCGCTTTGTCATCATCGTCATCTTCTCTCTGTGTGCCGGGCAGGCGCAGTTTGCCGGAGCTGGACGGGTTCTCTTTTTCATTTTGCCCGGCCGCGAGCACCATCTGTCCGGCCTCGGCTTGTGCTGAGAGGGCGGCTGCTTCCGGGGTTTCTGGTTGTGGCCCGCCCTGCGTGGATTCCAGCCCCGCAAGGGCTGATTCGACAGACGCAACGGGCTCCGCTGCAGCAGAGCTGGCAGCTGTTGTCATGCCCTCCGCGTCGGGGGTGGTGCTGGCGCCATTCTGTGCAGTAAAGGAAAGAGAGGGCAGGGCTACGACGCTGCGGCTGCCATCGCCCAGCTGCTTGCCCAGTGCAGCCAGCTCCTTGGCGATCTGTTTTAGCTCCTGTGCCAACATTTTGTAGTCGCCTGGCGGCAGCTTGGCCATGACCGACTTGAGGGTTTCCAGACGTTGCTTGAGCAAGGCGGCGCGCTGGGTTGCCAGTTTTTTGGGAGAAGTGCTTTTCTTTGTTTCCTGCAGCTTTGCAATGCCGGCTTCCATGTCCTGCATGCGCTTTTTCTGGCGTTCATGCAAAACCTGGCCGGCACTGCTGCCCTGCCTGCTCTGGTTGTCATCAGGCGGCCGGTTTGTGGCTGTTGGCAGGCGGAGAAAGCTGGCGTGAAAAGAGCGGGTGCTGATCTGCATGGTCGAGGGCCCGGTATGGAGGTCATTGCCTATGTATCGGGTTGTGGGCGGCAAGCTTGAATCGGAGCTTTTACGGTGTCCGGTGGGGTAGCTTGCGATGAGTGTGTTTGCAGCTGGTGGCGAATGCCGGAAACGGGAAGTGGCGGGTAAAAGCGCAATTAAAAACTGTGGCGGCTATCGTTCCTGCTTGAGTAGTCCGTTGTTTATGTATAGAATCCGCGAGTCAAGTTTTAACAAGACACTTTGCTTGCTGCTGCAAGTTGGCAAGGTGTAACAAGAACAAGGCATTGCAGTTGCCAATGGATGTCGCCCGGACAAGGGCTGACAGATACGAAAGAAAGCTGCAATGAATTCGGCGCAAGCCACATCCTGAGAGGAATCATCAAACGAGATATGAGACAAGACAGACGTTCAGCCCCCAAGGCACCGATTAATGAAAACATTACCGCCCGTGAAGTTCGCCTGATTGGCGCCGACGGAGAACAAGTCGGGATCGTCTCGATTGACGAAGCACTGGCCGCTGCCGAAGAGGCCAAGCTGGATCTGGTTGAGATTTCTCCGGATGCACAACCACCGGTCTGCCGCATCATGGATTACGGCAAGCACCTGTTTGAAAAGAAAAAACAACAGGCGCAGGCTCGCAAGAACCAGAAGCAGATCCAGGTGAAAGAAGTCAAGTTTCGCCCAGGGACGGACGTAGGGGATTATCAGGTAAAACTACGCAACCTGATACGTTTCCTTGAAGACGGGGACAAGGCCAAGGTTTCCTTGCGATTCCGCGGCCGCGAGATGGCTCACCAGGAGCTGGGCATGGAACTGTTGAAGCAGGTCGAAAACGACCTCGCCGAATACGGCACCGTTGAACAGCATCCGAAAATGGAAGGACGCCAACTGATCATGGTCATCGCCCCCAAAAAGAAAAAGTGACCCCAACAGGCTGCTTGCAGCCCGGGCATTGACAGGCCCCAAGGTCGCTGTTGTTTATACCTTTGAATGCGGAGTTCAAACATGTCAAAAATGAAAACCAAAAGCGGTGCCAAGAAGCGCTTCAAGGCTACGGCCAACGGCTTCAAGCACAAGCACGCTTTCAAGAGCCACATCCTGACCAAGATGACCACCAAGCGTAAGCGTCAGCTGCGCGGTTGCAGCCAGGTGCATCCTTCCGATGTCGCCAACGTTGAACGCATGTTGCGTGTTCGTTAATCCAGGTCGAGGAGAATAGAGAATGGCTCGAGTAAAACGTGGTGTACAGGCACGTGCCCGTCACAAAAAAGTTCTGAAACTGGCTAAAGGTTACTACGGTGCGCGTTCACGCGTATTCCGCGTAGCCAAACAAGCCGTGATCAAGGCCGGTCAGTACGCTTACCGTGACCGTCGTCAGCGCAAGCGTCAGTTCCGCGCTCTGTGGATTGCACGTATCAACGCTGGTGCCCGTGTCAACGGCCTGTCCTACAGCCGTTTCATTGCAGGCCTGAAAAAGGCTTCCATTGAAATCGACCGCAAGGTTCTGGCTGATCTGGCAGTGAACGAAAAAGCAGCATTCGCCGCCATTGTCGAGAAAGCCAAAGCCTCCCTGGCCTAAGGTCTTTCCGGCGATATCGCTGAATAGCTTGATAAGGGAAGGGCCTAGGCTCTTCCCTTATTTTGTTTTAGCCCCCTCACTTTCCCCACCCTTGCAGCGCGGTTATCGCTAGTTGCTAAAGGAAAGATGAAGGCGGCACAGGATTTATAGCGGCATAGGGGTGCAGGTGGAGCAGGGCCTTGTCGTCATGGATGACGACATGGAGCTTACAGGGACGTACTTGCAGCGACCCTGCGGAACCTGCACCCCTATGCCGCAAACACCGTACCAAGCAAAAAACCAGAGCTGCTTGCAAAGAACAAGACAGAGCGCTTTGCAAGCATCTCCAACGGAGCCAACATGGACAATCTTGATCAACAGGTCAGCCAGGCACTGGCGGCCATTGCAGCAACCGA
>WPCI01476505.1_pt1 | contig 20630 bp, 21 predicted proteins | sample 5399871 | NCBI WGS metagenome assembly WPCI01 (sample SAMN12869469, study PRJNA574797) | sludge metagenome | isolation source: wastewater treatment of pH7 | place: China:Beijing | collected 2019-05-20 | reverse complement strand
ACTGATTTTGTTCGTGGAAAGACCCGACTTTTGCCTTCTGAGAAGAAACGCACGCGATCGTCTTTATCGACAAATGTTAAATCTACTGGCAAAACTTGAAATAAAGCAATCATTTCTTGCAGCTTCAGTGTTCCAGTTGGCAGCACAATCGTTGTTTCGGAAGAGACTTTGTCTTCCCAATCATAGTGTTCCTCTGCTGCAACTTCTGTAGCTTCAGCCGCCAAACCAGCAGCGATGCCTTCCGTTGTTTCCTTAGCTTGCTGAATCGCTAATTGGCGAGCAGGCTCACGTTCTTGTTCCCTTTCCAAAGAAGCTTGGCTAGCCTTCCATGGCAATGGCTCAGGAATAAATGCAAAGCCGATATCAAAGCTATCTTGGGCGATTTTTTCCCAGTCTTTCAAACTGAATACATCAAGTGTCATCGGCGCCATGATCTCTTCTTCTTTAAAAATCATCTCCTCAATCTCGTTTTTAGCCGCTTCCCATTTTTCTGCGATTGGATTATAAGCCGCTTTTTCTGAGTGGACTAATTGGATTAATTCCTTGATCTGTTCACGAACGTCATCGTCCACGCCCCACATAACCTTCGGTGGCGCAGTGATCCCGTATTTCTCCATATAAGAAAAAATCAGTGTTTCTTTGCGGGCATAATGTTTATCGATCTGCATCAAATCTGTTAACGCATTAAGCAATCGTTCCTGCTGGGACCAGTCACCAGCTTTGATCTTAGTTAACAAACCATCGATTTCATCGGTCAACAATGATTGCAAGACTTGATTTTCCAGTTTTAATGTATGGATCGGATGGCCTGGCTGTGCATGCTCTAAATTCGAGCGATGGATCTCATTGATGGCGCCCTTAAAAACCGCTGCATGGATATTACATAATTTTTGGATTTCTTGTGGATCCAAGCCACCTTGGATCAAAGATTTTTCAGCGGCCGTGATCTCTGTCACATCGACACCATCGAATTCTTGATTGAAAAGCTCCTTCGCTTCTTCAAATGAACCACCTTGATGCAGCAGCGACAAAATCTCGACAATTCTTTCTTGACGTTGTTCTCTTGTTCGTTCCATTAGACTACTCCCTTGTTCATAGTTAGATCTGAATTTCTGGTAAAAAAGCTGGCCTAGCGCTCACTTAAAACGAATGGTCTTTTATCGTAAACCCATTGGCTTCAAACATTTCGATCACTTGTTCCAGTGGGATGTGTTTCATTTTGGCACCTTTTGGGATCGTCATGTAGCGTCCCGCCGTTTGTAGCATACCTGGCTTTGCGATTGCTTCAAAACCTAATTGATACATTAAATCTTTTACCTCAGGATATAAGGTGACTAATTCATACAGCGATTTTGATAAATCAAGCTCCTTCATACACCAACCTCCTTTGACTTGTTTCTATATGTGAACTTCCGCTAAATTTTACAGTCCTGCTTCAAGCTTTTTACCAGACTCATTGATTTAATGCAAAATACAATGGGGCCAATTCTTCTAATGATTGACGAGTAAGCTCTTCAATATCAGTAATCTTCGTTGTTTTAAAAAATAATTTACCGATTTGAAACGTCCGTCCCTCCAAAGTATTTAGCAATACTTCTGGTTGCTTCTGGTCTGCTAAAAAATCTGTAAGCGACAGATGATCGACCAATTCATGTTCTACCTGCGGCCAAATATAATAATCTGAACTATCGACGTGTTGGCTCCATTCATACAATAAATTAACTAATTTATTGTACGCCTCACTACCACCATTGCGTTCAGCACTTTTATAATGCTGAAACATCAAATAGACTTGAAATTGTTTCTTATTAAGTAAGACAGCCAAGCAGGCATTTTGATTTCTGTGTTGCGGATCACGGTAAGCACTCCAAAAATGGTTCCGTAAATGCCAGCCATTCGTCCAGCTTTCAATTTTTGGTTTCTCCAAATGATAGTCTGACGGCAATGACTGTGCGACTATTTGTTGTAACTTTTTCCATTTTTGCCAATGCTTTTTATAGTCCTGCTTCACTTGGTCAATCTCGTCTGCCGAATAGCGTTCTTTTAATTGCTTAAACGTATATATCTCTCGATCCAACACCTGAAAGTCTTCGATCGTTAAGTCCATTGCAACGCCTCCTTCTTTTAAATCGCTTTTATTGTAAGCAGTGTGACCCATTTATTCAAATAAAAACCTTCCAATCATTGGAATAGAAACAGCCTCTGACGCGATATTTGTTTCAAAACAAAGAACTTTTTACCGTATCCTGAATCTTCATTAATCGCAATCCAAGACAGACTAAACCAAGCTAGCTGCTAGCTTAATAATATAAAAAAAGCCTTAGAGATTACTCTCTAAGACTTCTTCACATGCCCCGGAAAGGCTTGCATCCCTTTGCGGATATAAGTAAAACCTGAATACAATACGACTGCAATCACGATCCACGTCAAAATATTCATGTTTAAACCTGTAACGAATTTAGTTGCAATAAACACTCCGATGACTCCACCGATTGTAATCGCCAAACTAACTTTTCGAGAATAATCTCCTGACTTAATGAAGTTTGTTCCCGCAACCGGCATCAAACCCGCGCAAGAAGCCATCATGATCGGAAAAGCAACTAACGGACTCAAACCCAGCATATAGACCATCGCCATACAAGGAGCATAAAGGCCCACACCAATCGTCATCAGCGCCCCTAAAATAAAGTTGCCGACGATTCCGATGATTAATTTAATACCAGTCAAACTAGTCAACTGATTGCCAGTTCCTAATAAGTCTAACAATCCTAATTGTTTTAAGGCCATCAAAGCGGCTGTAATGATCAACGCAATTCCCATGTAAAACTGGACTTTTTTCTCAGGTAATTTGCTGACTGTTTTAGAACCCAAGTAAGATCCGACAATCGCTGCGATTACTAATGAGAATAAAGTCAACGGTGCAACTTTTACTACGGTAATAAAAATAAACGCTTCAATGATTACCGGTACGGTATGGGAAACATTCAATGTTCCTGGTAGTTGGCGATCATTATCTAACTGATTAGTCATTTCCAACAACATCGTCGTCGGTGCAAAACTTCCAATTCCTAACGTATCCATTGCATCAGTGACAAAACCAATCAAGCCAGAAACGAAAAAATTTCCGCCGCCCCAATTACCACGGGCTGCAATCAAATCGCGGATAAAATAAAAAAGATAGTAAACCAATAGGACTGCTAGGAGTCCCAACAAAATTTGTACCATAATTCTCTCCTTCTAATAAAATAATGAATGAATGAAAGCTCTTTTCCATTTAAGATGATACAACAATTCACAAAGTATTAAACCTAAATCTACTAACAGTTTGATGATATTCATCCAATAAAGCTTAAAAGCTTCTATTAAAGTAGAGAACTTACTCTATTTATCATTTAATAAATCTCCCAGTGAAAATCCATCGAAGGTCTCACCATCATAATATTTCAACAATTGCTCGGCGGATAATAGTGAAGAGGTCATTTCTTCTTCGGTATTTTCACGCTCTTCCTGATTTAATAAAACATACTCCTGATACTGCTCGGCTAGCTGGCGATACAAGATCTTTTTAGAAGAACCTTCCCCCGTGATAAATGGTAATTCTTTGAGATGTCCGCGATAAAGCGGCAAGTTATCGAACCATTCGATCGGTTGTTCAACCACTGTTAGCTGCACTTCAGCAAAAATATCTTCATACATTAGTTTTCTTCCTTTCTTCTATTACGATACTGACGTGGTGTGAGCCCTTCGATTTGTTTGAAGCGTTTATAAAAAAACGCTTTATCTTTGTAACCCAAACGTTCCACGATTGTTTGAACGGTTAGATCCGTTTGAACCAAATAGTTTTTACAGCGCTCGATGCGCCGCAACAATACCCATTCAGTAAAAGAATGCCCGGTTTTTTCCTTCAACAAACTCGACAAATAATTCGGATGGAAATGAAATTTCCCAGCAACTTCTGCTAACGTCACTTGTTCCAAACGAAGATCCACATAGGCCAGTATTTCTTCAATTAATTGACTATTAGATATAAAATTATCTTTCCCCACTAAACGCTCCGGCAACGCTTGACTGATCTCAACAACCAAAAGTACAAAAGCAGCCTTTGTGACTTTATTATTGAAATAAGCCATTTTGACGATTTGTTTCAATAGCAGTAGCACGTAAAAATGAACGTCTGTTGCTTGAGCAAAATCATACACCAAAAAACGGCTAATTCCGCTAAATTCCTCGCTTAAAGCTTCCACAAAAAAGCGGTACAACAAGGGTTCTTCAAAAAATTGTCCCAATAATGATTCATTAAAATAGCTCGGCTTAAAATAAAATACCACTAGATCCGTCTTTAAATCACCTTGATAAACCAATTCAGTTGCTGTGTTCGCCAAAATTAGGCTCCCACTATTCAACTTTTTTTCAGTTCCATCAATCATTACCGTGATCGAGCCCTTCATCACATATAAAATTCGAATAAAATTAGTTGGAACTTCGATCTTATCTGCCGTTTTTCGTGTCACAAAAGCCGCAATCTCACGCTGCGAATTATCCGCAAAACGTTGGACCTCACCTAACATTTGTTCTTCGCTTCCTAAATAGCAGTCTAAGGTTTTTAAAAAATGATAGAAACTACTATATTGTGCTGCCGTAACTTCCATATTCCACCCCACCTTAAAATCAAACACTTTCTTCTTTATCTAAACTATTTTAAACAAGCGCCTATCGGCTTATAATTTCTTTATTGATTGTACCACTTTTATGAATTTCACACATTTGATTCAGACACTTTCAAGGATATCGTTCTACTTTTCGCGGGATTATACAATCAAGAGCAAAATAATTTGTCTAGAAGTAAAGATTGAACGCAGTTTGCAGAATGATCTACATTGCGGGAATCAAACAACTTTTTCCCCCAAAAAAATAGTGCATTAATACGAACAAGGAGGATTTACTATGAAAATTGGTTTTATCGGTGCCGGGAATATGGCATCTGCAATCGTTACAGGTATAGTCCAAAAAGGTTTTAGTCAGCCTGAAGATATTTACTTATATGATATTTCCACAGAAGAAGTCCAAGCTTTTGCAAAAGAAGTCGGTGCACATGCATTAAAGGACCCGCAAGAAGTCATCCGAACGGTCGATACGCTAGTCTTAGCCGTCAAACCGAATGTCATTAAAGGCGTATTATTGGAGGCGAAAGACGCGATCCTGCAAAACGATCCGCTAATCGTTTCGATCGCAGCGGGAACTAGCACGGAAGCCATCTATGAAGTCTTTGAAACGGAACAACCAATCCGAATCGTGCGAGTAATGCCGAATATGAATGCGATGGTCGGTGAAGGCGCCGCCGCTGTTTGCGGAAATACAACAGCCACCAAAGAAGATGTCGCAACGATTATTGATTTATTCAATGCCGTCGGTAAAGCTTGGCCACTAGAAGAAAAATATTTCTCGATCTTCACCGCAATTGCCGGGAGCTCACCTGCTTATACATTCCTATTTATTGATTCGATCGCGCGGGCAGCAGTGAAAAACGGCTTGCCAAAAGATATCGCTTTAGAAATGGCGACCCAAGCAATTTTAGGTAGTGCAGAAACCTTGGCTCACAGCAAGGAAAATCCTTGGACACTGATTGATCGGGTAAGTTCACCAGGAGGTACGACCGTTGCTGGAATCGTTGAATTGGAAGATAATGCCTTTATCTCGACGGTCATCAAAGGCATTGATGCAACGATTCGTAAAGATCAGGAATTAGGGAAAAAATAATCCCATAAAAAAAAAGGCTGATCGTAATTGATCAGCCTTTTTTCACTTTATTTCTTCCACTCATTGACTTCCTTTTGGTGATCTTCAACCCAATCCTTGGCTGCTTGAGCAGGATCTTTTCCTTCGTTGATGGCGAGCATGACGCTCTCCATATCTTTTTGATTCCAATGGAAATTATCCAAAACTTGATACGCTTCTGGTTGATCCTTTTTTAGCTCTTTGCGGGTAATCGTATGGATCGCTTCTTCTGTCCCCATCGCACCTTTGGGATCTTCCAAATATTTCAAGCCATACTTAGCAAACATCCAATGTGGCGACCAGCCGGTAATCACAATTGGTTGTTTCTTCTTGATAGCTTGACCAAGAGCAACTGTCATCGCACCAGAAGATGAGGTCGAGACTTTCCAATCTGCTAAATTAGGATAAGCTTTCAACGTATTTTCTGCTGCATTTACAACACCCGCACCAGGTTCGATTCCTGTGATCGTTTGGTTAGCTTGATCTGATAGATCCGCAATAGAATTGACGTCCATATAATCAGGAACAACTAGCCCAACCTTGGCACCTTTCAAGTTAACACCCAAATCATCGACTTGCTCTTTATATTGTGCAAATTGTGATTTATGGGTATTCGGCAGCCAAGCCGCCACCATCGCATCCGACTCACCTTTTGCCACAGATTCCCACATAATTGCGTTATCCAATGGCGTCAAATTGACTTGATAACCCATTTCTTTCAATACTTCGCCAACTACGTGAGTAGAAGCAACTTCTGTATCCCACTCCACATAAGAAAGGTTAATCGTGCCTTTATTTTCTTTAGACGTGCCACCGAAACCGAATGAAGCAAGTAACGTCACAATGACAACGATCCCCGCAACAATCCCGATTTTCTGTTTTTTCACTTTTGGCATTTTTTCAGCTGCTTGTTGTTTCGATTTATTGAGATTTTGGGTAAAGCGGTCAATGATAATCGCTAAAATTACTAACGCTAGTCCATTAACAAAACCATTCCCAACTTGTGCTCGTTGCAACGCTGATAAAACGCCACGACCAAGACCGGGAGCTCCGATCATTGAAGCGATCACGACCATGGATAAAGCTAACATCATGGTTTGGTTAATCCCTGCTAAGATCGTACTTTTAGCTAGAGGCAACTCTAGTTTAAATAGTTTTTGTTTACCCGTCCCGCCGAATGAATCAGATGCTTCCACCAATTCTTTAGGAATCTGACGAATTCCTAAATTAGTAAAACGCACTGTTGGCGGTAAAGCGAAAATCACTGAGGCAAACACCCCAGGAACCATACCGATACCGAAGAAGGCCACTGCTGGAATCAAATATACAAAACCAGGCATCGTTTGCATGAAATCCAAGATCGGTGTGATGATCTTTTTGGCTGTCTCGTTTTTCGCCATCAGAATGCCTAATGGAACACCGATGATGATTGACAATAAACTAGATAACAAAACTAATGTGACGGTGCTCATCAGATCGGTCCATAACCCTTGATTATAAATAAAGAGTAAGCCAATCAAAGTAAAACTCGCCAGTCCCCATTTTTTATTAGAAATAAAAAATGCGGCGACGGTTAAAATGAGGATCAACAATAATGGCGGGATCATTGTTAGGAGTCCTGTCATCCCATCCATTAAGTACTGACCCATCTGCTGCAAGACTGAGAATAAACCCGCAAAGGTTGCAGTTAACCAATCGGTAAATCCTTCGACCCAATCTGCTACAGGCAAGGCTTGTTGTAAGAAATTAAACATTTGCTTTCACCTCTTCTTCAGTTTCTGTATTCGCTAACGCCTCTAGGACACTGCCGCGGATGACAACCCCGACTAAACGATCACCCTCGACTACCGCAAGTGGCGCTGGCGAATCAAAAATCAGATTGAAAATGTCGGTAACTAACATATCTTTAGGAATCCGACGGACATTTTTATCAATGACTTCTTTCAATGTCAGATTATTTTTACGGGCTTCTAATGCTTTTTCCGCCGTTAAACTACCTTTTAGTTTACGCTTGCGATCAACCGCTAACAGCATACTGACCTCTTCTTTACGCATCCGATTCAAGGCAACGTTTGGCCCATCCACTTCAATATTCGTCGTTAAAGCTGGAACCATGATATTTTGTGCAGTTAGAACTTTCGAGCGATCGACGTCTTCAACAAAGTCCCGGACGTATTGATTGGCTGGATGCGTCAGGATTTCTTCCCCAGTACCAATTTGCATAATCTGTCCGTCTTTCATCAAAGCAATTCGATCTCCGATCCGCAATGCTTCATTCAAATCGTGGGTAATGAAAATAATTGTTTTTTGTACGTTTGATTGCAGATCTAATAATTCATCCTGCATCTCCCGCCGGATCAATGGATCCAAAGCTGAGAAAGCTTCGTCCATCAATAAGATCTCCGGATCATTGGCTAATGCCCGGGCTAAACCGACCCGCTGTTGCATCCCACCAGATAGTTGATCAGGATATTGATCTTTAAAAGTCAGCAAGCCAGAATTCTCTAAAGCTTGCTCCGCTTTGGCTTGACGTTCGGCTTTCGGTACCCCTCGTACTTCCAGACCATATTCGGTATTTTCTAAAATCGTTCGATGGGGAAATAGACCGAAATTTTGGAAAACCATATTGACTTTATGACGACGGACTTCCCGCAGCGCTTCTTTGTCCATTTTGGCAATATTTTCGCCATCGATATAGATCTCACCAGAAGTTGGATCAATCAAACGATTTAATAAACGAATCATTGTTGATTTCCCGCTACCGGAAAGTCCCATGATAACGAAAATTTCTCCTTCATTAACTTCAAAGTTTGCATCGTATACACCAACGGTAGCACCAGTCTGCTCAACAATTTCATTTTTACTACGATTTTCTTGAATCATCGCTAGAGCTTGCTGCTGCTTTTTTCCGAATATTTTAGTTAAATTTTCTACCTTAACTTTACTCAAAATAAATCCTCCTCTTCACAAAAGTGACCATACCACACTAACATCATGTGGTCACTTTGTCAAAAAAAGTGCTGGAAATTTTCAGTAACTCAGTCTGATTGACTAGTTTCCCCACATTCTAGTAATAAAAAAAACACGTTTATCCCCTGTCTGACATCAATACATGACAACACAAAAACACCGGCCAGATTTCTCCAGTCGGTATTTTTTTACGGTCAGTATCACTTCGAGGTTCAGCACTGAGCCTTCACAAGTTTAGTCAAAAAGCTTTTCCAGCATATTTGAAATAGAATCTTTGGATTTTTGCTAAAAGCGTTAGACCCCAGGATAAAATAAATGCTGCATTCGCTGCAAGACTAATTCATTTCCTACAAAAAACAACGTATCACCCGCACAAATTTTGGCGTAGGGGCCTGGGGATAGCAATAGTTGATCTTTTTGCTGAATAGCGACAATCGTTGCGCCCGTCTCATGCCAAATATTCAACTCATTGACGGTCCTTTCCAAATGAGCAGCTTTTTCTGTCACCGTCAATTCATAGGGAACAAAGGGAGCCACATTATGTACCCGCTTTGTTTGAACAAGCAATTGATTCAATAATTTGCTGACAGTGTCCAACTCTTGTTTTTGTTTTTCAACACTAGCTTGGATTTCTTGATTGATTTCTTGAATGGACTGCACATCTTGATATTTTTCAAAATAGGCTTGCGCCTTTTCTCGTGAAAGTACATAAGCGCCGCTGCCATGCCGGACTTCCATGATCCCCAAATCCACTAAAACATTGATCGCTTTGCGGGCTGTCTCCGGTGACACATTGAAATTACTTGCTAAAGTGGAGCGCGCATGGATTTTTTCGCCCACTTGATATCGTTTATCGGCGATTCGTTCAGCAATTTCCACTGCAACCTGCTGATAGCGCGGCAACAAGATCCGCTTCTTATTTTCCCCTTCCAATCTGATCCCTCCTAATTCGTCTAAACGTACTCCATTTTTCAAAAAGCAAAAAATGAGTCTGATTCTCTTCTCGTATGTCCTTCCGTTAAAGTGGCTCGACCTTAATTAAAGGAGTAACTACATCGGTTACTTTTTACTCTATACTGCGAAAAACGATACTGACATCTTTTTCTGCAGAATTCTTTTCAAGCATAGCATATTTTTTTTAGAAAAGCTGTAAACGGTAAAAAGAGCCCTAAATGAAGTTGTTAGTGTTTTCGTCTTTAGAATTTATTCATAGAAGTCTTGTTTTTAAGGATATCTTTCGTAAATTTTTGCAAAACAGGCTAAGCTAATTCAGGATAATTTTGAAGGAGTGATTTTTTGCATTTTGTGATAGGTATTATTGGATTGATTCTTGTTTTGGCCCTCAGTTTTCTAATTAGCAATGATCGAAAAAAGATTCGCTACTCACCGCTTTTGATCATGCTAGTTCTACAATTTTTATTAGGTTTCATTTTATTACGGACCACGGTGGGAACTACCATTGTTAGTAGTTTGGCTGACGTCTTTGATGCGTTATTACGTTTTGCTGGTGCAGGGGTCGACTTTGTTTTTGGCGGTATCGCTAATAAGGGCAGTTTCCCATTCTTTTTAAACGTTTTGATGCCGATCGTCTTTATTTCAGCGATTATCGGAATCTTGCGCTATATTAAAATTTTACCGCTTTTCATGAAGGGCATTGGACTGGCCCTCAGCAAGATTAATGGCATGGGAAAATTAGAATCCTATAACGGGATTGCTTCAGCAATTTTAGGCCAATCCGAAGTCTTTATTTCTGTCAAAAAGGAATTACCTACTTTTTCAGAACAGCGTTTGACAACGATGAGTATCTCAGCCATGTCCACCGTGTCCATGTCAATCGTTGGTTCATATATGGCGCTGATCCAACCCCGTTATGTTATTACTGCGCTGGTGTTGAATCTATTTGGCGGGTTTATCATTGCTTCAATCGTCAATCCCTATCAATTGGAAAATGATGAATTAGTGATTGAAGAAGACAAAGACCAAACCTTCTTCCAAATGCTCGGCGAGTATATTTTAGATGGCTTTCAAGTTGCCGTAACCGTTGCAGCGATGTTAATCGGTTTTGTCGCACTGATTGCCATGATTAATTTCATTTTTGCAAAAATTACCGGTCTGACTTTCCAAGAAATCTTAGGTTATGTCTTCGCACCATTGGCTTTTCTGACCGGGATCCCTTGGCAAGAAGCTGTCGATGCCGGCAGTTTGATGGCCACGAAGCTAGTGACCAATGAATTTGTTGCTATGACAGAGTTAGCTAAAGGCAACTGGGAGTTTTCTGCTCGGACAACCGCAATCGTCTCTGTTTTCTTAGTTTCATTTGCCAACTTTTCTTCCATCGGTATCATCTCTGGTGCAATGAAAGGCTTGAACGAAGAAAAAGGGAATCTAGTAGCCAAACACGGCTTGAAAATTTTGTTGAGTGCCAGTCTGGTCAGCTTTTTGAGCGCGATCATTACCGGCTTGATCTTTTAATCAATAGAAAAGGGGTGTGACAAAACTTTGTCACACCCCTTTTGGATTCTTATTTATCCAATCTATTAACTAGTTTCGATTAATCGCAGCTTGATAAAATGGCCTTCAGCAGATTCAACTACTTGCTCAATTTGGCAGTGTGGGACAAAGTCACATTCATCAATTTCCAATAGTGTGACTTCTTTTCCAAAACCAGGAATCCCCACAACTAATTTTTCAGTTTCTAAATGTAGTTGCATCACATTTTGCAATTGTTTTGAAAAATCCAATAAAGTATGCTGTTCTTTTCTATTCCGCCAGCTACTTTGATGAAGCAATCTAAGCCCGTTGCGTAAAATGGTATTGTCTACTTTTTCTTGTCGAATAACCTCTTTCCAAACCATCCTCTAGGCCGCCTCTTCATTTACTGTTATCGTTACGCGGATACCTAAAGAACGGCCGTAGTCCCTTAGTTGCTCTGCTTCCGCTGAGGAACAGTCTAAATAGAAGACCAGGGCTGAATAATCATCGACAAATTTCTCCATAAATCGTTGACCTTCAGCGACTAAGCTCTTACCGGTCAAACTTTCATAAAAAATAACTTGCTTATTGCGCAAGAAAGTCTGTGGCAATTGCCTCTTTATCCCTACGACTGCTACTTTTTCCCCCTAATAGTTACGTTTGATGTGATTCCAAATCTGTTGTGTTGGTTCCGCTGTCTTTTCAAGAATAAACAATCTATTAACTTCCTTTCAGTTTTCAATGATTGCCTGCAGGAAATAGTCCTGCTGCTAGTCGATCATGCAAGACCATCACCTCCCATTCTTGCTAAAAAATAACAAAACGTATTATATCCATCATACCAACTTATTTTTTTAAAGCAAGTCAAAAAAAGACTTTTAAGTTTTCAGCAACTTAAAAGTCTTTAAAATTATAATTGTTCATCTTCTACAAATTCATATTCGTAGGGTGATCCTTCATAAAAAAACTGCGTTGAAACAGCCGCTTCATTATCAGTCGCTATTAATTTTTTTCGAAACGGAAATCGAACAGCTAGACCGCTGACTGTTTCAGAACCAGGTAAGATATAGATTAATTTGTCATCTGGTGTAGGTTTATTCAGTTGCTCCATTACATCATCAATAACTTTTTCCGAATCTTTATTTGTTTTCGCAATTTTTTTGTAATCCTCTAAAAATGCTGCTTGTCCTTCAAAATAAGTCATCATCATGTTACTCATCCTCTCAATTTCATCATTATTTTTTTGTACTAGTTACTCTGTTAAATCTAGCCGCCCAGCTGCTGTTTGATATAAGGGCCAGCTACCGACAAGTTCTACTCGAATCAGTTGCAATTCCGGATATTTTTGGATTGCGGTCAGTAAAGATTCAATTAACTTCCCTTGTTTAGTTAAATGCTCTTGCGGTGCCAAAGGCTGGTCTTGATCCAAACTTTGGCGATACTCACGATTTTCCTGCAAGACTTCATGAAACGCCATTTTAAAAGAGCGCTCGATTTTTCGAGCAAATTTTGCTTCATTTTCAGTCGTATAAGCAACTTGAGCCTTTTCCGCTAAAAAAGTTGTATAAATCAAAGGGACTGTAGAAACTGGTTTAACCGGCGAAACATAGTAAAACGTCTCTTCCAAGATATCCAATGAAATCGTCAGCTTCATCATTGTTCCTCTTTCCTACAAAAGGTTTTTTACATTTTTATTATAGCACTCACAAGCTGAAAACTTCGATTTATCCGCTTTAGCCTAAAATCATGACCTTACTAATAAAAAAAGCTACCGGCGTTTGATCCTCGATGATCGAACACCGGTAGCCATTTTATTCTGCTTTTTTAGTTGATTTAAAGCATGACAGTCATCATAGCGGCCACTAAAATCAAGACCAGACCAACGATTGTAACAGTCATTTCTTTTTTTGTTTTCTTTTGTCCTAAGAACCAGATCCCGGTAAGCGTAGCTAACACAACGGATGTTTGCGATAAAATGAAGCCGGTTGCTAGTCCGTTCATATCTGGTTGGGCAGAGATCAAATACGTCAATGCGGCAAAGGCGAAAAAGAAACCAGAGAAAATATGTTTATACGATACGGCTTCTGTAAATGCCGCTTTTTCTTTGCCTCTTACACTTAAAACTACTGAATAGACCACTGCTACTAAAACCATTCCGATTGCTTGCGGCAAGAAAGCGTGCATGCCGTCGATCGCTGTCGCCTGAGGCGCAGCTGAGTAAGCCCAATAACCAATTTCACCGACTGCTAATAGAAGAACGGCTTTTTTCAAAATACTTGATTGCTCTTGTGTTTTTTCTTCGCTCCAAACCGTCATCCAAGCTCCTAGGATAATTAAAACGAGAGCTAAGCCGCCTAATAATTTTGCCGTGGTTCCGGGCCAATTTCCTAGAGCCAATACTCCCCACAGTGAAGCTCCTAACAGTTGAAAAGCCGTAGTGATCGGCATCGCTCTTGATGAACCAATCAGTGTAAACGATTGGAAAGTGATAATCTGAGCGGTTGCCCAGCCGATTCCTGAAATAATCGAGAAAACTAAATCCATTCCAGTCGGCAGACTCATTCCATTAACTGCTGCAAAAATCAGTGCAAAAATCAGCGTTCCTAGTGTTGATCCTAAAATTTGATTAACTGGACGACCACCAATCTTTGAGGCAATTGTAGGATACAACCCCCAACCAAGTAATGGTCCTAAACCAATCAAAATTGCTGTTACATTCATGATAATTCCTCCTTGTTAATACTGACTAAAAGACAACGCCACTCTCCAATAAGATATTGGCATACGGGGTCATTTCACCTGTTCGGATAAATGCCTTGCTGTCATGTAAAGCAGCCTTCATCTCACTATGAGGAATAAAAGTAAGCGGTGTTTCTGGTAAGCGAGCTTGAATTTTTTTTAACATTTCAGGGTTTTCCGTTTTGATTTCTTCGGCTAAATAAATCCGTTGAACTTCTAATTCTTCTAATACATTATTCAATACATCCATAAAACTGGGAATACCGTTAGCTACTGCTAAATCAATTTTTTCAGTGGCCATTGGAACGGGCATACCGGCATCACCAATACTCAATTGATCAAAGTGACCCATTTGAGCAATTACTCGTGAAATATCTGAATTAATAACTTTTCCTTTTTTCATCGTAAACATCCTCTCGCTACTTTAATTTAGTTCATTTTTATAGGGAATTGATGGTTGTGCGCCAAAACGTTGAACTGTGATAGAAGACGCTTGGTTGCCATATTTGATGGCTTCTTCTAAATTACTGAAATCTTTGGTTAAAATACTGCTCATAGCCCCGATAAACGTATCGCCAGCCGCTGTCGTATCCACCGCATTCACTTTGAATGCGGGCACGATCCCACTGCGACCGTTAACATCGTAAAAAGCACCTTTACTGCCGATTGTAATAATTACTGCTTCGATCCCCAAATGGTGTAAATGATCCGCCGCCGCTTTCAAGCTGGCTTCATCGCTCACTTTAATTCCCGTTAAAATTTCAGTTTCTGTTTCATTTGGAATGATCATATCCGTAACTCTCAACAATTCTTCCGGCACATTTTCTAAAGCAGGTGCGGGGTTTAAAATAGTTTTTACTCCTGCTTCACGAGCGATTTTAAAAGCTTCTACTGTACTGGCTAAAGTGCTTTCAAATTGTGATATGACAAAATCGCTCGTTTTGATTAGTTCAGCATGTGCTTGGATCTGTTCAGGGGTAAAGGCATTGTTCGCACCCGCATGAATCATAATACTGTTTTCGCCTTGATCATCCACAATGATGTAAGCTTGACCCGTCGCTTGTTTTTCTAATGTTTGAACGCCAGCCAATTCGATACCCTCTTCAGATAGAAGTTCTTTCATCATTTCACCAGCTTCATCGTTACCGATCGCTCCGATAAAACGAGTCGTTGCTGCTGAACGCTTCGCTGCAACAGCTTGATTGGCACCTTTTCCTCCGCCAGCAGAGAAGATTTCTTTTGTATGCATGGTTTCTCCTGGTTTAGGCATTTGTTTTACTCGGATCGTACGGTCAAGGTTGATACTTCCTACGATTGTAATCGTATTCATTTTATTCACTCCATTTCGTATTTTTCAAATCATTTTAATTACCTTTAGATTAAAACGTTTTATTAAAACGTTTTAATTCGACACAAAAAATATAGCACAGCTTGAAAATTATTTCAAGTGTGCTGTTGAAAAACGCTCAATTAATTGAACTGGCAGGGTTTTCTCCTCCCAATCCTTTTCTGGTTGCTGAATTCTTTCCAATAATAATTCGGCTGTCGTTTGCCCTAATTCATAGATTGGTTGAGCAATCGTCGTTAATTGCGGTGTGATATATTCGCACATATCGACGTTATCGTAACCAATTACACTATAGTCTTGGGGAATCCTTTTACCTGACTCCGCTAACCCTAAATACAAACCAAAAGCTAATTCATCGTTGATTGCAAAAATCGCTGTCACATCTGTTTGAATGATTTCTTGTGCCGCTGTCCGTCCGGCTTCTTTCGCTAATTCTCTATAAATTAAGATCGGCTCAGGATAGACTTCTTTAAATCCCTTCAAACGATTGGCGATATTTTCAGTAGCATCGGCTGGTAAGACGACAGCGACCTTTTGATGACCTAATTGTTGCAAATGTTCTGCAGCGTTTTTTCCACCTGAAAAATCATCAGTCAACACAGCATCACTAAAACCCTCGGCTTTTTTTTGATCCAGCACAATAAAGGGCAGGTTTTTTTTGCGTAAATTCTCATTAATAGCCTGATTAGAAATTGCCGAACTGGCAATAATAAAGCCATCTACTCCCCGCCGACTCAACTCTTCTAAATAATCAGTTTCTTTTTTGGGATCAAAATCCGCGTTACAAAGTATTGTTACAAAGTTTTCACGATACAAGATCCCTTCGATGCCCCGAACCAATGTACTAAAGAACGGGTTTGTAATATCTGGGATGAGAACCCCGATCGTCTTGCTTTTTTTCATAATCATCCGGCGAGCAAAGTAATCTGGTTCGTAATTTAACGCCATTTTAGCAGCTAAAACTTTTTCGACTGTTGTAGAACTAAATTTTTGTTCATTGCCGTTTAAGATTTGAGATACCGTAGCAATCGACACGCCTGATTGTTTCGCGACATCTTTAATCGTTATTTTCTTATTTTTCATCTAATCGCTCCTGTTTAAACTCTGCTACATTTTCTCACGAAAGTATTTCCCTGTAAATACGCCAAGTAAACTTGCTAGGTATCCAAAATTTTTTTATACTGCTAATGAAGTCATATACAAGGAGAAAAAATGAATAAGACGACAAAATTTATTATAGGAACACTGGTGATTCTAGTAATTGGATTGATTGCTGCAGGAAATTATTTTTATTCTTATGCAATTATTCCAGCTAAAAAAGATTTTTTAGCCGATAGTTCGGAAAAGAAATCCGCTGAATTAGTTACTGCTGAAAATTGGTTCAATGATAAAAATAACCGACATAACTGGCAGCTTACATCTAAAGACGGCTTGAAATTAGCCGCCTATTATTTACCGGCACAAAAAAATCAACACAAAACAGTCCTTATCGCTCACGGTTATATGGGGCAAGCTTCCGATATGTCCCAATACGCTAAAATCTATCACGATCTTGGCTATCATGTTTTAATGCCGGATGCCCGAGGTCATGGTAGAAGTGCCGGTGATTATATTGGTTTTGGCTGGCACGAACGGAAAGATTACTTGCAGTGGATCGAGCGGATCACCAAAGAGGACCCACAAGCTGAAATCGTTCTGCACGGTGTCAGTATGGGCGCCGCGACAGTCATGATGACGAGCGGTGAAAAACTACCAGATAACGTCAAGGCCTTTGTCGAAGACTGTGGTTATAGTTCCGTCAATGGAGAATTGCGCTATCAATTGAAACAGCTGTTCAAGCTACCAGCCTTTCCTTTAATCCCAGTTACTAGCCTAGTAACAAAAGTCCGCGCTGGTTACTTTTTCAGCGAAGCGGATACGGTGAAACAGTTAAACAAGAATACTCGGCCGATGCTGTTCATTCACGGTGATAAAGACGATTTTGTTCCTTATTCGATGTTGGATGAAGTTTATCAAGCAACCAGAGGACCTAAAGAAAAATATGTCGTGCATGGAGCGAAACATGCTGAAGCATTAAGCACTGATCCTACTTTGTATCAACAAAAAATAACTTCATTCGTAACAAAATATGTCCCTTAATGTTTAAACAAAAGACCTTCATTTTGCTAAAAAACAAAATGAAGGTCTTTTTTTATTGTTGTCCATAAGTCTCAAATTTGGTTAAAACTTCGGTCATTTGTTCTTTATTCAATAAGACTGGCGTTCCGATACAGCGTGCACGATAATCCAACTTTGCTAAGAACTCAATATCTTTCGCAACGCTAAAAGCACTAGCTAAGTCCGAGCCAATCGTCAATACTCCGTGATTGCCTAATAAAATACCATTATCCTCATGAATAAAACTGAAAGCTTCCTCCGCCAACTCACGGGTCCCAAAGGTTTTATATTCGCAACAACGAACTTTTTCACCCACGGAACCAATAATATAATGCAATGGTTCAATTTCTTGCTGTAGACAAGCAAAAGTCGTCGCATATTCCGAATGGGTATGAACCACCGCTTTGACATCTGAGCGCTTCGCATAAAAAATACTGTGTAGATCATATTCGCTTGATGGCTTTCGCTCACCTTGCAAAATATTGCCTTTAAGATCCATTAAAACAATATCTTCCGGCTGCGTTTCAAAATATGGGATTCCGCTGGGGCTAATTAACATCGCCTCTTCATCGGGTAGATAAATACTGATATTCCCGCCGGTCCCAGTCGTTAATCTTTCAGTAATCAATTTCTTGCCGTATTCAACGATCAATTCACGTTCTATTTGATGTTTCATCTTCTGCTCCTAATTCATATTAATGATTCTATTTTCTGCTGAAAATAGGTTTGACGTATCATCCAATCAATAAAAGTTATTTTCCGGCTGTTCCGTTATATAACGTTGCAGATCATAAGGTGAAAAAATCCCTCGGTCGGTCACAATCGCGCCGATCAATTCCGGTGGGGTAATATCAAAGGAAGGATAAAGCGCTTTGACCCCTTCTAAAGTATGCTTGATACCATTTAGCTCCATGACTTGTTCCGGATCGCGCATTTCAATCTTAATCTTTTCATGACTCGTCTTATCCGTATCCGGAATTCCCGTTACAAAATAAGGAATCCCAAAACGTTGCGCTAAAATGGCGATTTGATAGGTTCCAACTTTATTGGCGATATAGCCATCTTGGGCGATCGTATCGGCAGCTGAAGTAAAGAGATCGATTGTTTCATGCTCCATCAGATAAGCAATCATATTGTCCGAAATAACCGTCGTATCAAACCCCATTTCGGCACAACAGCTGGCAGTCAAACGGGCTCCTTGTAAATAAGGACGAGTTTCGGCACAAAAGAACCGTAACGTTTTTTGCTGTTCCAACGCTTCTCGTAGCAGCATACCGATGATCGTTTCCCCAAAGCATTGCGTCAAAACCGTCCCGTTATCCGGAATTTTAGCAATCAAATATTTGGCTACTTGAGCCATCGTGTAATACCGGCGATTCAAGGAATCAATCGTGTTTTGTTTAATGGCTTCAGTGGGATCTTCACCTGTTTCTAAAGCTTTTTGAGCGACATCTACACATTTTTCAGTGATTAATGTCATCCGGTTGGCCGTCGTTGGTCGAGCATTCGCAATTGTATAGGAAGCCTGTTTTAAATAAGCAATCTGTTCCATTGGTGTTAAAGCATGACATTCCTTCGCCGCTAAAGCCATCCCCATGCCTGCTGCGGTATAGGGCCCGGCGCTTTGTGTCACCATGTCCGTGATTGCTTGGGCGACCGCTTGATGAGTCTCACACTCAACAAACTCCACGCGTGTCGGATAAATTCGGCGATCTAGAATACGGACTTTGCCCTTTTCATACCACGCGACATTTTCGTATTGTAATAGCGTAGGCATGGTATAATCTTGTCTTTTCAACTCATTCACCTGCTCCTTCATTTTAATATTTTTATGTTCAGCTCAACTAGCGCAAAAAACAAGCCTAGATTAATTCGTCGATTCCTGCTATTAATTGAGTCCCACTAGTAATGCTCTGTCGTTTGGTAATCAACTGAATTCCGATTTTCAACAATACTCGCTCCGCTGCAACTTTTTCCTCAGCTGGAATCAATGACAACTCCTTGACCTTCGAATCTCCCACAACTCGGCGAATAATCTCTGTACCCGCATAACCCACCGCATCTGTCATGATATTTTGTAGCATTGTTTCTTTAAACGCCTGCTGACGATACATTGTAAAAGTCACTGACTGATCATAATAGACCTCTAGTCTAGCCTGAACACGATCGTAGACTGCAGCAATTGTTTGCTTGATCCAACGACGGAAAGTTTGATCCACCGTGGGGTCAAATAAATTTTTTACTAACGGAAAATACAAATGGGCCAAAACATTTCCGATATCGTAGCCAGCCGGCCCATAAAAAGCAAATTCAGGATCAATCACTTTCAACCCTGTTTGATTAATAAAAATCGAGCCCGTATGTAAATCACCGTGAACTAACGCTTGAGCGTTGTTCATAAAGTTATTCCGTAATAACGCCACTTCCACCTGCAGCGGTTCATTTTCGTAGAGATTTTCCCTAACAAAGTCCTCATTTCCAAGAGTAACGATATTCCGCTGCTTGTAATCATTATAAGGTTCAGTAAATACCAGATCCTCACTAATATCGCACATTTCAGGATTGATAAAGTCTTTGACCCGCTGCTTTTTGACCTCTCGATCCAAAACCAAATCGCTAGTCAACAGCAAAGTTCGAGCCAGGTATTCTGCCATCTCTTCGCTGAATTTTGGAAAAATATTCTTATTGATCAGTTCATAGCGCATATTTTGATACTCCGAGATATCTTCCATCGCTAAAGCATACATCTTTGAATCATAATAATAAACTTCCGGTACAAACTGCGGTGCCAAATCATTTTGTAACCGTAAAATTTCCGCTTCAATCCGATTGCGATCAATCGCTAAAGGACGGCCAGAAGAACGTAGCAAGACGTCTGCCTGCTTGATAATCAAGCTTGTTTGCGTTGCTCGATTCACTACCCGAAAAACATAATTAATATTGCCATCACCAATTTCTGCGACTTCTAATGGCGCATCACTAGGAAAAGCTTGTAGCTCATCCACGACATACTTTTTGATTGCTTCCGTATCCAACAAAAAATGTTCTTGATACCGCGCCAGTTCTTTCGGTGTAAGCTCCATGTGACCCCTCATTTCATTTCTTTCATGTAATTCAACAAAAAAACACTCACCTAGAAGTTTACATTTAAACCAGTTAAATGCAACAC
>WPCI01298877.1_pt1 | contig 20864 bp, 22 predicted proteins | sample 5399871 | NCBI WGS metagenome assembly WPCI01 (sample SAMN12869469, study PRJNA574797) | sludge metagenome | isolation source: wastewater treatment of pH7 | place: China:Beijing | collected 2019-05-20 | reverse complement strand
TCGTGTCTACCGTTCTTCTCCCGCAGGTGGAAGAGCCTTGGCCACAGCCCACTCACGTTCAGCTCGGGTCGAAGCTGCGAGGCGACGAAGGTGTCGAGGACGCGCCCCAGGACGTTCCCTTCACGCAAGACCCCGCGGGCGTCCATGCGAAGAGCCGCAGCGACGAGCGAGGCATCCGTGATGTAGCGCTTCGGCGTCTTGACCAGTCGCGAGAGCCGATTGGTCAGCCATGCGGGAACGACGTCGAGGACGAAGAGGTTCGAGAGGAGGCGCTCGTAGGCGCCCGCCGTTCGTCGATCGATGGCGGCAGCCCCGAAGATGGTGTTGTCCGCCACGATCCCCGCCGAGTTGAGCGCCAAGACCTCGAAGTACCTCGCGAGAAGAGCGGGATCCCGGCGTGAGATGTCGACTGCATCTCGGGTCAGCACCTGGTCCAGGTAGCTGGCGAGCCACTGCTCGCGGCCCGCGTCTTCCAGTCTGAGCGCGGCGTCGGGAAACCCGCCACGGAGGGCCAGCTCGATGTACCCAGGGAGATCTGGCGGAGACGGTGGAGCGGAGAGCGCCGCTGCACCATGCTCGGCCACGACCGAGAGCGGACTCGGCAGCTCGGTGGAGCCGGCGATCTCACGCTCGGCGAGTCCCCACATGTCGAGGCGAACGAGCCGTCCGGTTCCGGGCCAGGTCTCGCCCTCGAGGTCGGCACGAACGCTGCCCGTCAAGATGAACCGCCCCGGTCGGCTGTCGTCGTCCACCGCGCGCTTGACCGCGCCGAGCAGACCGGGCACCGTCTGCCATTCGTCCAGCAGCACTGGCTCCTCGAGGGTCGCGAGCGCCGCATCGGCGTCAGCGATGAACGCCGCGGCTTCTGCCGGACGGTCGAGGCGAACAACCGTGGCTGCGTACCGCCGAGCGGTCGTCGTCTTGCCCGACGCGCGCGGACCGACCACCAAGACCGCCGGGTGCACGCGGAGAGCATCACTGAGCTCATCATCTAGGAACCGACGTACGTATCCACTTGACACATCTGGGAGCCTACCACTTTGGACCAGGATTGAATGTCACTTCAGACCTATGTAGAGTGTCGCTTCAGACCAGTGTTGGATGCTGCTGTGGACCACTGACGTGCAGGCGAACGAGTCAGTCCGTCCCCAGAGACCGACCCCATCCCCCGCCTCCAGGGGTGAGCATCCGCAGCACATCGCCACCCTTCAGGCGGAGCGTGCACTTGTCGGAGAGGCGCTCGGCTCGGGCCTCGTCGCCGCCGGGCAACAGCCTCGCCAACCTTCGGACGAGAGGCCGAACGAGATGTGAGCGTCGTGCTCCACGCCGGCAGTCGACGCAAGAGGAACACCGATTCGAGCAGTCGGAGGTAGCTGTCCGCGGTTCGTTCGCTGATCTGCAGCTGCTGCGAAGCCTTCGCCAGGTTCAGCACCTGTCCGGTCTGACCTGCCAACCGCTCCAACAACTTGGGCAGCGCCGAGGCCAACTCCACTCGACCCAACTCCCGGACATCTCGTTCCAGGGTCAGCCGCACGTAGTCGTCGAACCACCGGGATCGTCCGGCCGCGGTCTTCCGAGCGAGTGGCATGGGAAATCCACCTGCGACGACGCAATCGATGTAGTCCTCACGCTCCGTGCGACTCGATCGTCCCGACAGCTCCGCCGCACCACCCGCGAGGATCCGCGCCAACAGCTGCTCGTCGATGCCGACGATCTCCCCCTGGGACAGTGGGTACACGGGGAGCCGATGTAGTCGCCCAGTGAGCGCCTGCGCCGCGATGGGCAGCGATTCGTGACGAGCCGAACCGGTGAGGACGAACCGTCCGGGCCGACCATCACGGTTGAGCTCGGCCTTGATGGCATCGAGCACGACAGGAGCGTGTTGGTATTCGTCGATGAAGACTGGTTCGGGTCCGGGGACGAAGGTCGCCGGATCAGCGCTAACGACATCTCGGGTCGCGAGATCGTCGAGGTCGAGCACCCGAGCGCCCACCTCATCGGCAAGGTCGCTCAGCAACGTCGACTTCCCCACCGATCTCGGCCCCTGCAACAGGACGACCGGCTCGTCCCGTGCACGTTCCAACGCCACCGGACCCAGCCGTCGGGGCACCAGGCGCGTGAGAGGACCCATGCCGCGACCCTCGCCTTACTTGCGGAACTGGAGGCCAATTCTCTGCGGAATTGGAGCCGATACTTCTGCGGAAATGGACCCCGAGTACCCATCTGAACTGCGTTGGACCTTCGCTGTCGCGTAGATCGGCAGGTCGTAGACCGACGTGGGAGCCGGTGACAGCACCGGCGCTTCCTCGGGGTTCGGCTGATCGGCAGTCAACTTGATCTGTGTTGGTCATCATCCCACGGACCTCGGACGACCGCGGGCGGGGCCACACGCTCTCGATGTAGCTACACTTTCCCCATGGAGATAGCTACAACTCGGGTCGAGGTCGGCGTGCGTGACCTGAAGAACCAGCTCAGTCGATACCTGGATCGCGTCAAAGAAGGCGACGAGGTCATCGTCACCGAGCGCGGTCGCCCAGTGGCCCGACTCACGGCGCTGGACCACGCCGACGACCGACTGGCTTCTCTCATCGCGTCAGGTGCCGTCCGCCCTCCCAAGAGCAGGACACGGCACCGTCCCCCCCGCCGGATAAGGGCGCGGAGTTCGGTGAGTGAGTTGGTCGCCGATCAGCGGCGGTGATCACCTACATCGACACGTCGTCGCTGCTCAAGCTTCTGATCGACGAAGACGGATCAGATCGGGTCGAGCTGATCTGGGACACGGCCGACACCCTCGCCTCTGTCGCCCTCATCGTCGTCGAAAGCCGCGCCGCCCTCGCCACTGCCCGGCGCGGTCGACGACTCAGCATCAGCCAGCACCAGCGTGCAGTCGACGAGGTCACCGCTCTGATCGACGAGATCTCCATCGTCGAGGTCACCGAGGACCTGCTCGAGCACGCTGCTCAGCTGGCCGAGGAGGAAAGTCTTCGCGGCTACGACGCCGTCCACCTCGCGGCCGCCCTAGCGGTCGAGGCCACCGTCCTCTCGAGCGCTGACACGGACCTGTGCGACGCAGCCGAACGCCGCGGCCTGCACGTGTCCAACCCGCTCGCCCCGTAGACCCCACGAATTGCCCACGGTTGCGGCGCGTGGAGTCGTCTCGCGGACGCTGATCCACCGCCGGTCAAAGTCGGCGTGAACGGGCCCTGACCACGACGGCATCCCCAACCCGCCGACGATCCAACAGCATCGAGTCGTTGAACTACCAGCTCCGCAAGATCATCAGCAGGTGTGTCAAGCCTTGGAGAGGTCGTTGGACGGCTGAGGCGTGCCCCAACCTCCGCCACCCGGCGACAGCATCCGGAGGACGTCACCGGCCCGGAGGTGGATCGTGCACTTGTCGGGCAGGCGCTCTGCCCGAGCCTCGTCGCCGCGAGGAAGCAGCCAGTTCTCCCCGACCGCTCCCGGCTCGCCGCCCGCCAGGCCCCACGGCTGCGACACGCGTCGCTCGGTGATCAGCGACACCGTCGCGTCCTCGAGCACCTGGAGGTCTCGCTCGATGCCCTCGCCGCCTGGCGCCCAACCGGCTCCACCGCTGCCCCGACGCAGGCGGTAGCGCAGCACTCGGAGCGGAAACGCCCGCTCCAGCGCTTCGATGGGTGTGTTCCGCGTATTCGTCAACTCAGTACTCTTTGACTACCTATGGCGACGCGACCCCGAGCTGCTCTGTATGCACGCCAGTCGATCACACGCGAGGGTTCCGCGTCCCTCGACATGCAGATTGGTTTGCGTCTGACTTCGACGCGGAGGGTCCCCCGCGAAATGACCCAAGGCTGGTTGTCTCCTCGGATCTTCTGAGAGGAGCAGGCTGTGACCGAGTCGAAGACGCGCAAGGGACCGAAGAAGCTGTCGGCGGAGACGAAGTGGGAGGTGTTCTTGGCCGTCACTGCCGGGGAGGTCACCCAGGCCGACGCGGCCCGCAAGTGGGGTGTGGACGTCTCGACGGTGATCGGGATCCGACGCACCGTGAAGGACGCGGCGTTGGCGGCGCTGGCGCGTACGCCGGGCCGTCCGGCCAAGGAACGCAACTGGGAGCTCGAGGCTGCGAGGGCCGAGATCGGCCAGCTCACCGAGGCGATCAAGTCCCAGGCGATCGAGTTGGCGGTGATCCGGGGAAAGTCCGGTTGGGGCTGAACGGTCCGCTCCCGGCGCGAGTCCCCGCCGAGGTCAAGGAGCTGGTCCTCAAGACCGTCGACGACGCCGTCGCCGACGGGATGTCGCAGAGCTGGGTGTGCTCGCTGTGGCAGGTCTCCGATGACCGGGTCCACCGCTGGCGGGCCCGCCAACGCGAGCTGGGCAGCCTGGTGGACCGAGCGCCGGGCGGCAGCCCGATGCACGCGGTGTTGCCCGCCGAGATCGACATGATCCTCGAGATCGCGGAGAAGTGGGGACCTGTGGACCGGTCCCATCGCAAGCTCGCTCACCGTGGCTCCTACGAGAACCTCGTGTGGGTCTCGCCGTCCACGTTCCGGCGTGTTCTCGCAGCTCAGGGCCTCATCCTGCCCGACAAGCCGGCCAGGGTGCGTTCGGAGAAGCGGCCGTGGCCCGACTGGCTCGAATGGGTCCCGAACCGGATCTGGATCTACGACGCCACCCACTTCACCCGTTCGAAGCGGGTCGTGTTCGCCATCGTTGACATGGTGTCGCGCAAGTGGATCGACACCCTCGTGTCCGTCGAAGAGTCCGCAACCCAGGTCCAGGTCATCTTCGAGTCCGCCCTCGAAGCCGAGAACCTCTTGGACCTGTTGACCGACGAACGGCTCGACCTCTCCCTCGACGACCCGGCCCGGCCGATCCTGTTGGCCGTGTCCGACAACGGGCCACCCATGGCCGCGGCCGACACCCGAGCGTTCATGGCGCTCATGGCCATCGCCCAGCACCGAGGACGGCCCCACACCCCGACCGACCAGGCCTGGATCGAGACCTTCTTCGGCCACATCAAGGGCGAGTGGCCCCACCTCGAAGACATCACGGACCCCGTCCTGCTCGAGACCGAGCTCGCCCGCATCCGCGTCGAGTACAACAGCGTGAGACTCCACGAAGCGATCGGCTACGTCACACCCGACGACGAACACGAAGGACGAGGCGAACAGATCCGCGAGGCACGCCGGCAAGGCCTCGCACGAGCCCGACAGAACCGGCTCGACTACCACCGGCACCACATCAACCCCGAACCCGAGCAGACACCATGAGTTGGTTCATTTCCAACACGATCTCCGCGGCAAAGTCAGACACGCCTCACCGCGCACACGCAGATGAACGAGCCAGATGAACGAGCCAGATGAACGAGGGGGTCATGGAAGGGTTCACCGAGGTCGGCCAGGCCCGTACCCTGAACCTGAACGCGCTGCATCGCAGCGAGGCAGTTGGGGGGAGCCATGCAACGACGTCATCTCGCCGCGGTCGCGGTGCTCGCCGTCCTCGCCGTCACCGGCCTGGGCCTCACCGCCTGCACCCCGGCGCGGACCTACTCGTTCCGGATCGCGACACGAGGTCCGATCGTGGCCGACGTCGAGGCGTTCGCCCGACACGTGCAAGCCACGCTGGACGACCCACGAGGCTGGTCGCTCGGCGGATCGATCCGATTCGTGCGCACCGACGGTCCCGCGTCGTTCACCGTCTGGCTCGCCGCGGCCGCCACGCTGCCGAGCTTCGGGTCGCCGTGCAGCTCGCAGTGGTCGTGCCGTCAGGGCGCGAACGTCATCATCAACCAGGACCGCTGGCTGGGCGCGACACCGACCTGGCCGTACGGGATCGACGCCTACCAGCACTACGTGGTGAACCACGAGGTGGGTCATTGGATGGGCTTCGGACACTCGACGTGTCCCGGCCCGTGGCTCCGGGCGCCGGTCATGGTGCAGCAGTCCAAGGGTGGAGCGGCCATGGGACTGTGCGCGTTCAACGTGTGGCCCACCGACGCAGAGCTGGGGGGAGCGAGCGCTCGCCACCGGGTGCCGCAGGTTCCGACCGGCCTTCCCGACCCCGACCGTCCGTTCGGCGTGCTCGACCGGGCGATCATGACGAAGGACCCCAACGGGGGGCCGACGACGGTAGACCTCGCGGGTTGGGCGATCGACGGCGACACCGCCGGTCCGCTGCGCGTGCTCGTCACTGCCGACGGGCACCTGGCCGCTGACCTCACGGCGCACGACGAGCGACCGGACCTCGCGGCGGCCTTCCCGGCATACGGCCCAGGACACGGGTTCTCCACGACGGTCGCGGTCGAAGCGTCCACCCGGGAGGTGTGCGCGGTGGCCATCGGCACCGGTGGCGGCGCCTGGCTGCGGGTCCTCGGCTGCCAGCTCGTCAAGTAGAGCACCTGGGGAAGCACCACAGGAGGTCCGGGGAGCCGGAGCAACCCGTCGCTCCGGACGGCCGTGCTCAACCGGCGGGGCTGAGCCTGCCGTCGGCGACGGGAGATCCGTCGGCGACATCGGCGACCGCACTGGCGTCATCGATGGCTCGATCGAGCCGGACACCACGGTCGTCGCGCCCGACGACGGCCATGCCCCACAGACCAGCCCCCACGCAGGCCAGCGCCCCGAGCACGAGCGACCATCGGGCGCCGAAGGTCTGGGCGACCCAACCGACGATCGGGCCGCCGATGGGGGTGCTCCCCAGGAACAGCATCGCCTGGAGCGCCAGCACGCGGCCCCGCATCTCCGGTGCAGCCCGCAACTGCACGATCGCTGTCGACATGGTCAGGAACGTGATCGAGCACAACCCGAGCACCAACGACACGGGCAGCGCCCAGGCCAGCGTCGGCATGACCGCGAGCAGGCCCATCGCCGCACCGAAGCCGAGCGCGCCCACCCCGACGCCCCAGACGCTGACCTCGTGTCGGCGCGCCGCGATCAGGGCGCCGACCAGCGATCCGACGCTGACGACGGAGAACAGGATCGTGAACACGGCATCGTTGCCGTGCAGGTCGCGGGTGACGAACAGCGGCATGACCGTGTTGAAGTTGAACGCCAGCGTGCCGATCACGCCCATCATCACCAGCGGCACGAACAGCTCCGGCATGCGCCGCACGTAGCGGAAGCCCTCGCGGATCTGGCCCTTGGCTCGCTCGGCGACGGGGCTCGGGCGAAGCTCCGAGGTCCGCATCATGAAGAACGAGGCGATGACCGCCACGTAGGAGATCCCGTCGAGCAGGAACGCCCAGCCGTAGCCGGCAGTGGTGATCAACAGGCCGGCGAGCGCTGGGCCGATCACCCGCGACGACGTCATCAGCGCGCTGTTCAGGCTGACGGCGTTGGGCACGTCGTCGGTGGGGACCATCTCCACCACGAAGGCACGGCGGGCCGGGTTGTCGAAGGCGACGGTGAACCCGCCGATCATCGCGACCGCGTACAGCGTCCATACGGGTGCGCCGGTGAAGGCGACTGCGGCGAGCAGCAGCGACTGCACCATGGCGAAGGCCTGGACCACGATCAGGAGGCGACGCTTGTCGGAACGGTCGGCCACGAGACCCGCCCAGGGTCCGAGCAGGAGGACCGGACCGAACTGCGCGGCGGCCATCAGGCCGAGTGCCACGCCCGAGTCCGTGAGTGCGAGCACCAGCAGCGACTGCGCGACCAGCGTCATCCAGTTGCCGACCTGGGAGATGCCCTGACCCATGAAGAACAGACGGAAGTTGCGAACACGGAACGACGCGAACGTCTCGTGACCGAAGCGACGGAGACGGCTCATGGGAGCTCCTGCAGTCGCTGCAGGGCAGGCAGCGCGACGAGCACGGCGGCTCGGTCGTCATCGTCGAGCCGGTCCAGTTGGTCGGCGATCCACGCGACCTTGCGGGAACGAGCCGCATCGAGCAGCTCCTCACCGAGCGGTGTGGTCACGACCCGGACGATGCGACCGTCGTCGGGATCGGCGAACCGCTCCACGAGACCTTGGGACTCCAGCTTGGCGACCACGCGGCTGGTCGTGGGCTGCGCCACCCGCTCGTGCTCGGCCAGCTCTCCCAGCGTGAGCGGACCGTGACGGTGGATCGACATCATCGCCGAGTGCTGGCTCGGCGTCAGCTTGGTGTCCGACAGCTGTCGGAGGCGACGGGCCAGGCGCACCGTCGAGACGAAGAGGACCTCGGCAGCAGCGGTGGTACCGGCAGCGGGTTCGATCGCTGCAGACATGCGCACAGTGTATAGCGTCGCTATGTAGCGTCGCTATGTAGTTTCACGGATCCACCAGCGCGACGCTGGCCGTGCGCAGAGGACGACCTCGATCCGCCAGACTCCAGGAATGGAAGCCGCCGGCCCCGACCCTGCATCCGACACGCCGAGATCCGTCACGCTCACCCACGAGCGGGAGGTCACAGAGCAGGTCGACCTGTGCCTGCCCGGCGGGACGCGGCTCAACCCAGCGGCACGCGGCTGGTCCCGCGTTCCGCTCCAGCGCTGCAACCTGGCCGGCACCCCGGGGCGCAAGAAGCGCTGGGACTACTGGGCGGTGCTCACGCCGACCCACGCGCTCTCGATCACCTACGCAGACGTCGACTACCTCGGCATCGTCGACGTGTGGTGGGTGGATCTGCGCACCGGCATCGAAGGCGGACGCAACCGGGCGATCCCGGGGGCTATGGGCCTGTCGCTCCCCGACGAGCCCGGGACCGAACCGCTGCGTTCCGTCGCCAGGCACCAGGTGCTCGACCTGACCGACGAGCCGGGTCGGACACGACTGTCGGCGGCGTGGACCGAGTCTGACGGCACACCGGCGGCGCTCGACGTCCTCGTCGAACTTCCCGACGGCCACGAGTCGCTCAACGTCGTGATCCCCTGGAGCGACGAGCTCTTCCAGTTCACCTCGAAGCACCAGGCCCGCCCGGCACACGGCAAGCTCACCGTCGGCGACGAAGTCATCCCGATCGGGACCGACGACACCGGCGGCACCGCACCGGCCTGGGGTGTGCTCGACGTCGGAAGGGGGCGCTGGCCGTTCGAGACCCGCTGGAACTGGGGCGGCGGCGCGGGTGTGGCCGCCACCGGCGAGGTCGTCGGCATCCAGATCGGCGCCAAGTGGACCGTAGGCACGGGCTTCACCGAGAACGGGATCATCGTGGACGGCCGACTGAGCAAGCTCGGCGAGGAGCTCGTCTGGACCTACGACTGGGACGCACCCCTCGAGCCGTGGCGGGTGCTCGACCCGACCGACCGCATGGACCTCACGCTCACGCCCGTCCACGACAAGCACACCCGGGTCGACGCCCAGGTCGTGGGGACCGAGGTCCACCAGGTGTTCGGCACGTGGGCCGGCACCGTGGTCGACGACGACGGCAACGAGCTCACGATCGACGGTGCCCTGGGCTTCGCCGAGGAGTCCCGATCTCGCTGGTGAGCCGGTTCGGGACTGGCCGGCTCAGAGCTCGAACGGAGGGCGACCCATCTGGTCGCGGATCGAGGTGACCGGTGGGTTGGTCATCGACCGGCGTTGCCAGTTGGCACCGTCGACGACCAGCGTGTGACCGGAGATGAACCGACCGTAGGGCGACGCGAGGAACGTCGCCGCCCAACCGAGCTCCTGTCGCTCCCCCACCCGCATCGCCGGCTGGCACACGTCCTTGTCGTGGGTGCGGTCGAGGCTGCCGCGGATGTCGTCGGTCATGTCCTCGTGAGGGAAGAGGCCCGGCACCAGGCAGTTCACCTGGATCCCGTAGGGGCCCCATTCGACGGCGAGCGACTCGGTCAGGTTCTTGACCCCGGCCTTGGCGGCGGCGGAGTGCACGAAGCCCGGACCGCCGGTCCACGCATAGCTGGCGCCGATGTTCACGATCGAACCCGGGGTGCCGGCAGCCAGGTGGCGGCGACCGAACTCGCGGCAGCACACGAACGTGCCGTTGAGTGTGATGTCGACCACGGTGCGCCAGGCGTTGGGCGACATGTCCTCGGCGGGGACCGGGAAGTTGGCCGCCGCGTTGTTGACCAGCACGCCGGGCAGTCCGAACGCGGCGGTCGCGGCGTCGAACGCGGCGGCCACCGACTCCTCGTCGCGGATGTCGCAGGTGACGGTCAGGACCCGGGCACCGATCGCCTCGATGGCCTCCTTGCCGGCCTCCAGGTGCTCGGGCTTGCGACTGGCGATCACCACGTCCGCGCCCAGGCGGGCGAACTCCGACGCGATGGCCTTGCCCAGTCCGGTGCCGGCGCCGGTCACGAACACGCAGGCACCGTCGAAGGTTCCCGGCCGGAGGGCGGTGTCGCCCACCGCCGGCGGCCGCGGCAGTCCCATCGCGTCGACCACGGTCAGCTCCCCCGGTAGGTCGGGTCGCGGCCTTCGGCTCGGGCGGCTCGCAGCTCAGCCATGTCGTCGCTGCGGTTCACGAACGTCTGGAAGACCAGCTCATCCTCCATCGATGCCCGCACCGCCGGGCGGGCCAGGTGGCTGATGACCCGCCGGGCCATCTTGACCGCCACTGCGGAGCTCGACGCGATCTTGCTCGCCATCTCCATGGCGGTGTCGTCGAGCTCGTCGCGACCGACGACTCGGGAGACGATCCCGTGTGCCAGCGCCTCCTCAGCTGACAGACGACGCCCGGTCAGCACCATGTCGCTCACCAGCCCGTGACCGCACATCTCGTAGAGCACGGACACGCCCCCGGTGTCGGGGATGACGCCGTGGCCGACCTCGGGGAGCATGAACCGGGCGTCGTCGCTGGCGATGCGGATGTCGCAGAGCAGCGCCCGCTGGAACGATCCGCCCAACGCCCAGCCGTGGATGGCGACGATGACCGGCGCCTCCAGCTCCCACAGCTGCTGGATGCCGCGGATGCCGCGGGTCATCAACTCGTGGTGGGTGAGGTCCGTGTTGTTGATGCCGATCGAGCCGACGTCGCGTCCCGACGACCACGACTTGCCTTCTCCCCGCCACACCACGGCGCGCACCTCCGGACGGCCGCGCAGCTCGGCGAGGATGTCGAACAGCGTCGCATCCATCTGGTCGTCGAACGCGTTGTGCTTGTCGGGGTTGTCGTTGGTGATGACGGCGATGGCGCCGTCGATCTCCAGGCGAACCCGTGGGTCCCGCTCCTGCATGGCGCGGGACACTAACGCCCGCTGCCCGAGGCGGCGAGGACGAACCCGACGACCGCTCCTCCACCGGCGCGCTCAGCCACGAAGGTCCGACCCCCGTGACGCTCGACCACGTCGGCGACGATGCTCAGGCCCAGACCCGAACCCGGCCGGCTGCGGGCGGCGTCGGAGCGGTAGAAGCGGTCGAAGACCCGATCCCGGTCCTCGGGGGCGATCCCCGGACCGCGATCGGCGACCTCGACCCGGCCACGCTCGCAGGTCACCTCGATCGGACCACCGGTCGTGTCGAACTTCAGTGCGTTCTCCAACAGGTTGGCGACCGCCCGCTCCAGCGCCAGCGGTGCCGCGGTGATCGTCGCCGGGTCCAGTCGGTGCAGCTCGATCTCGCGACCGGACCTCTGTCGAGCCCGCTGGACCACGCGCTCGACGAGGTCACCCAGATCGACGAGCGACTCCGGTTCGTCGCCTCGCCGGTCGGTGGCGATCTCGACGACCTCGTCGACCAATCGCGACAGCTCGACCGACTCGCTCTCCAGGTCGTCGAGAACACGGCGGCGGGAGTCGGCGTCGAGGTCGTCAGCGCGCCGCAGCGTGTACACGTTCGTGCGGAGGCTGGTCAGCGGGGTGCGAAGCTCGTGGCCGGCGTCCTGCACCAGGCGTTGCTGGGATTGCCGGGAACGGGCCAGCGAGTCGAGCATCTGCTGGAACGCTGTTGCCAGGCGAGCCGTCTCGTCGGTGCCATCGGTCGGGACGTCGACGTCGAGGTGACCCGTCCTCCGCACCTGCTCAGCGGCCTGCGTGAGCCGCGTCAGGCGCCTGGTCAGCTGCTGAGCGAGCACCGAACCCACCCCGGCCGCCACCGCCACGACCACGAACGAGGCCGCCAGGATGCGGATCCGCAGCGCAGCGAGCACCCGATGGGTCTCGGCCAGGCTCCGGGCGACCTGCACCGCGCCGGAGCGACCGAACGACGTGGTCAGGACCCGAAAGCGGCCGTCGTCGCCCGTGACGTCGCGCAGCCACGGATCGCCGCCGGTCTCAGCGAGCCCCACGTCGCGATCGTCGACGGGGACCGAGGTGTCGCCGTCGAGTGAGTACACCGATCCATCGGCGGCGACGACCTGCACGATCACGTCGCTGCCACCCCGGACCGCACCGCGCTCGCGCTGGCCGAGGATCCGGTCGGTCCCCCCGGGTCGTTGCAGGTCCTGCGTCGTCTGACGCAGGGAGTTGTCGAGCTGGTCGACGAGCTCGTTGCGGGTCGTCCGGTAGCTGAAGGCTCCGATCGCTGCGGTGGCCACGGCGACGAGTCCGACGAGCGCAAGGACGAAGCGGACCCGGAGGCTCACGCTCAGCTCTCCCGGATCGTGTAGCCGACCCCGCGCACGGTGTGGATCAGCTTGATCGGCTCGCCCTCGTCCACCTTCCGGCGCAGATAGCTGATGTAGACCGCGAGGTTCTTGGAGTCGGGCCCGAAGTCGTAGCCCCAGATCTCCTCGTAGATGCGGGTGCGGTCGACCACGATGCCGGTGTTGAACATCAGCAGCTCGAGCAGATCGAACTCGGTCTTGGACAGCTCGATCTCACGCTCGCCACGCCACACCCGACGTGCGCCCGGGTCGAGCCGAAGGTCCCCGACGCGCAGGACCGGCGACGACGCAGGAACCACGTCGGGTCGACCCCGTCGCAGGAGCGCCCGTACCCGTGCGAGCAGCTCATCGGGATCGAACGGCTTCGGGAGGTAGTCGTCCGCTCCGGCGTCGAGCCCGGCGACGCGATCCGACGTCTCGGTCCGGGCCGTCAGCATCAGGATCGGGACGCGGTTGCCCTCCGATCGAAGGAGTCGACACACGGTGAGGCCGTCGATGTTCGGCATCATGAGGTCGAGCAGGATCGCGTCGAGACCACCGCTCTGCACGGCCGAGAGCGCGGCGGCGCCGTCCGCGACGGCGAGGACCTGGTGGCCTTCCATGCTGAGGAGGCGATCGAGCGACTCGCGGATGGCCCGGTCGTCGTCGGCGATCAGGATGCGCGCCGGGCGCTCGGCGTCGACCGGGGACGTCACGACGCCCACGGTACGGGACGTGGCCCGGCGATAGGTTCGACCCCACCATGTCCCTGCGTCCTCCCTCAGATCACGTGCGCCTGCGCGGCACCAGCGTGCTGGCCGCCCCGCTGCTCGTCATCGCGGTGATGGGCCTGTCGCTCGCGGTGGCGTCGACGATCTGGGTGGCGTTCGGCGACCGGGCAGTCGACGCCGGGGTGGCGGCAGCGGTCGTCGTTCCCGCTGCGGTCGGGATCGTCGCGCTCCTGGCCGTGCGCGGATGCTTCGTGGAGGTCGGGGGTCCCGACGGTGCCGTCCGAGACGTCGCCGGTTGGATCACGGTGCGACGCGTCGACCAGGTGTCGATCACCGCGGCGCACGTCCGGCGGGGAGTGTGGCGCCTGTACGTCCTCGACCTCATGGACGGCTCCACCGTGAAGCTCGTCGGGGCGTCACCGCAGCAGTTCCCTGCCCGCCTGCTCCCCGACGCCCGCCGACTCGACATCGAGGATCTCGACGCCCTGCTGGGTGCGGCACCAAGATGAGTCCGATGCCTTCTTCTCCCCAGCGTCCTCCGCAGCGCCGCACTCCTCGCGTCGAGGTCCCCACGGCGATCCAGCTCGACGTCCGGCCGACGGTCATGCTGCTGCGGGGTCTGGGCCACCGCTGCCCCGCCTGCAGCGGACGCCACGTGTTCCGCCACTGGTTCCGCATCCAGCAGCGCTGCCCCACCTGCGATCTGAAGTTCGAGCGGGTCGAGGGTCACTGGATCGGCTCGCTCGGGCTGAACACCACGGTCGTCTTCGGGGTGATGCTGCTCGTGCTGCTCGGCGGGAGCCTGGCCTTCTATCCGAACCCGCCGTACGGAGCGATGCTGATCGCCGAGATCGCCATCGCGGTGCTCGGTCCGCTGCTGTTCTTCCCGTCGTCGCGGATGATGTGGACGGCGATGGACCTGCTCATGCGGCCACTCCGACCTGGAGAGATCGACCCGAGGTTCGTCAAGGTCGACCCGGAGCGCGACGGCACGCCGGCCAAGCGCCTCCCGAGGGATCCGCGCCGGCGCTGATCAGCTGTAGATCGCCTCGATCTCGGCCTCGAAGCGGGCGTTGATCCCGCGGCGCTTGAGCTTGAAGGTCGGTGTGAGGAGGTCGGTGTCGGGCTGCCACTCCTCGGTGAGCACCTTCCACTTCTTAACCCGTTCGGCGTTGTTGAAGCCGGCCATCGCCTGCTCGACGCCGTCGGCGATCGCGGCCTCGACCTCGGGATCTGCGGCCAGCTCCTCGAGGGTCGTGTACTCGATGCCGTGACGCTCGGCCCACCCCGGCGCGACCTCGGCGTCGAGGACCAGCAGCGCCGCCACGAACGGGCGGTTGTCGCCGATCACGGCCGCCTGGGCGATGAGGGGGATGGACTTGAGCTCGGCCTCCAGGTTGGCGGGGCTGACGTTCTTGCCGCCGGCGGTGATGATCAGCTCCTTCTTCCGATCGATGATCGTCAGGTAGCCGTCGTCGTCGATCGTGCCGATGTCGCCGGAGTGCAGCCACCCGTCCTCGTCGATGGCCTCGGCGGTCTTGTCGGGGTCGTTGAGGTAGCCGGCGGAGACGTGGCCGCCCCGGCAGCAGACCTCACCGTCGGGGAAGATGGCGAGCTCGGAGCCGGGCATGGCCTTGCCGACCGTGCCCGGCTTGACCAGCACGCGCTCGAAGGTCATGGCGCCGGTGTTCTCGCTCATGCCGTACACCTCGGCCATCGGCACGCCGATCGTGCGGAACCAGCGGATGACGTCGGTCGGGATCGGTGCCGCTCCGGTGACCGCGATCTCGCAGCGGTCCAGGCCGACGAGCTCCCGCACCGTGCTGAACGCGACGGCGTCGAGGAACTCGTAGGTCGCGACCTCCTCCTCTGACGCCTCGCCCCAGGTCCGCTTCTCCACGATGGGGAGGGCTGCTGCGACGGCGTCGTTGAACTTCTCGGCCTTCTCGGGGTCTGCGGCCAGGGCGGCGGTCACGCCCGCGTAGAGCTTCTCCCAGACACGGGGCACGCCGAACGCGATGTTCGGGCGCACCGCGACCAGGTGCGGCAGCAGCGCCGAGGTCTCGGGGCAGGTGGTGACGTCGAGCGCTGCCAGCACCAGCGAGTAGTGCGACACCACCCGCTCGGCGATGTGGGCCATCGGCAGGTAGGACACGACGCTCTTGCCGACCATGTCCTCGCGGGCCCAGCCGTAGCAGAGGAGCAGGGACTCCATGATCCAGCAGACGTTGTAGTTGCTGATCATCACGCCCTTGGGGTTCCCGGTGGTCCCCGAGGTGTAGATGATCGTGGCGAGGTCGTCGGGGGACCCGATCGCGGCGGCATCGGCGAGGTCGAGCGGCTCCGGCTCGGTCAGGACGTCGTGGCCGACCACGCCGTCGGGCAGCTCTGCGGGGTCGACGATCGTGACGATCGTGCGCAGCTCCGGCAGGTTCGCCCGCACCGGTTCGAAGCAGGCGAGGAAGTCGGCATTCTCCACGATGGCGACCACGGCGCCGCAGTGACCGACGAGGTACTCCACCTGATCAGGCGACGACGAGTTGTAGATCGACACCGGCGTCGCGCCGCAGAGCAGCACCGCGAGGTCGAGCCAGTGGAACTCTGGGATGTTGCGCATCATCAGGACGACGCGGTCCCCCGGCTGCACGCCGAGGTCCTTGAGACCGGCGGCGGCGCGCGCCGCCCGCTCGCCGACCTCGGCGAAGGTCATCGACGCCAGCTCGCCGTCGGGTTGCATCCAGCGCAGCGCGGTCCGGGCGCCGTACTTGGTGACGGTGTCCACGAACTCTCGAGCGACGGTCCTGCCTGCGACCATCTGGTCGATGTCGGCCTTGGTCACGGAACCCATCGGATGCCTCCCCTGTTCGGTGGTGAGGCGATGAGCCTAGTGGGGTGACCGGGGTCACGAGCCAGCAGCCCGTGCGCCGACTTGGCCGAGCCGACGTCCAGGCAGCAGACTCTTGACCGATCGGTCTAGTTCCACGGCCCGACCAGTCCATCCCGAGGGGGATCCCGAATGCCCGACGCAGTGATCATCGACATCGTCCGCACGCCGGGAGGCCGCCGAAACGGTGCGCTCTCGGGCTGGCATCCGGTCGACCTCGCCGCCGAGACGCTCAAGGCCCTGGCCGAGCGCAACGACCTCGACCCGGCACTCGTCGACGACGTGATCATGGGGTGTGTCATGCAGGCCGGGGCCCAGGCTCTCAACGTCGGGCGCAACGCGGTGCTCGCCGCCGGCTGGCCCGAGGAGATCCCGTCGACGACAGTCGACCGCCAGTGCGGCTCGTCGCAGCAGGCCGCTCACTTCGCCGCCCAGGGAGTGATCGCCGGCGCCTACGACGTGGCGATCGCCGCCGGCGTCGAGGTCATGAGCCTGGTCCCGATGGGCGCCTCCATCGGCAGCGGCGTGGGCTTCCCGTTCGGCGCCGCCTACTACCGGTATTCCGACGTCGAGCTGATCGAGGGCCACAAGGGCCTCGTCGGCCAAGGCATCTCGGCCGAGATCATCGCGAACGAATGGGGTCTGTCCCGCGACGACCTCGACGCCTACGGAGCGCAGTCGCAGTCCCGGGCCGAGCAGGCCACGGCAGAGGGCCGCTTCGAGAACGAGATCGTCCCGGTCCGCTCCAAGATCCGTGACAAGGAGTCCGGCGACGTGAAGGAGCTGGACACCGTCGTCAGCGCGGACGAGGGCATCCGTCCGGGAACCACCGCCGAGGGCCTGGCCAAGCTCAAGCCGTCGTTCCTTCCCGACGGCAAGGTGACCGCCGGCAACAGCTCGCAGATCTGCGACGGCGCGTCGGCCGCCCTGATCATGAGTGCCGACAAGGCCGCCGCTCTCGGGCTCACGCCACGGGCCCGGTTCCACACGTTCGCCCTGGCCGGCGTCGACCCCGTCCGCATGTTGACCGGACCGATCCCGGCCACCGCCAAGGCGATGGAGAAGAGCGGCCTGGGCATCGACGACTTCGACCACATCGAGGTCAACGAGGCCTTCGCCTCGGTCGTGCTGGCGTGGGAGAAGGAGCACCACCCGGACATGAGCAAGGTGAACCCCAACGGCGGCGCGATCGCCCTGGGCCATCCGCTCGGCGGCTCGGGCACGAAACTGATGGCGACCATGCTCAACGAGCTCGAGCGCACGGGTGGCCGCTACGGCCTGCAGACCATGTGCGAGGGCGGAGGGATGGCCAACGCGACGATCATCGAGCGGCTCGGCTAGTCGGTACCGTGGGCGTCGTATGACGCGATGGGTGCGGTTGATCGCTTGGCTCGGGGTGATCGCGCTGATCGCCATCGGGTTCGCCTTGGTGCTCGATGCCCCGATCGCTGCCACCTTCGGTGCCGTGCTGCTCGGCGTGGTGATCCTGCGGGTCGGCTGGTTCTTCCTGCAGCAGTTCGCCACACCGCCGCCGGCACCGCCCGACGAGGGCACGATCCGCAAGGTGAAGCTGGTCTACCGGTGCTCGATCTGCGGTGCCGAGGTGCGGATGACCGCCGCGCCGACGGAGGACCCTGAGCCACCCCGCCACTGCCTCGAGGACATGGAGCTGCAGGCTCCCATCGACTGAGAGCTGCAGGCTCCCATCGACTGAGCATCGTCCACAGCCTGTGGACGACTCTGGGACTTGTCATGTGGTTGCAACGAAGGCAACCCTGCGTTCACCTACCGGTACTGGGTTGCGACCATGATGCCGCCCAGGATGGCGGCGAGACCGCCGACGAGGTACCAGCCGTTGCCCCCGTCCGCCGAACCGGGCAGCACGCCCATGTAGTTCAGGACGATCACGAGCAGGCCGAGCCCCCACAGGCCGAACATCAAGATCGGGACCCAGCGCGGGCTCGGGCCCCTGGGGGCACCGGTACCGGGCGGTGTGTATCGGGAGCTGGGGCGGTCGGCCGTCTTGGGGGTGACCCGCTTGCTGGCGGTCGACTTGGCCGCTGTCGATCTGCTGGCGGTATCGGACCCGTCGCCTGCTCCGCTGCCCTCCACCCTGCGTTTGGCCGGTTTCGCCATGGGGTCCGACACTAACGGCTGTCGCGTCGTTCCGGACAACCCGTACGCTGCCGGTCGTGGGACCCCGGATCCTGGTCATCGACAACTACGACTCGTTCGTCTACAACCTCGTCCAGTACCTCGGCGAGCTCGGCGCCCGACCCGAGGTGCACCGCGACGACGCCATCACCCTCGACGACGTCGAGCGGATCGATCCTGACGGGATCCTGATCAGCCCGGGTCCGGGCACGCCCGCGGATGCCGGGTTGTCGAACGAGATCATCCGGTCGTGGGGGTCGCGCGTCCCGGTCTTCGGCGTGTGCCTGGGCATGCAGTGCATGGGTGAGGTGTTCGGCGGCGACGTCGTGCGGGCACCGCGGGTGGTGCACGGCAAGACGTCGCTGATCGAGCACCGCGGCGTCGGCGTGTTCGAGGGCCTGACCAATCCACTCGAGGCCACCCGGTACCACTCGCTCGTGGTGGACCGCTCCACCCTGCCCGACGAGCTCGAGATCACCGCCGTCACCGACGACGGCCTCATCATGGGCCTGCGCCACCGGGAGCTGATGGTCGAAGGGGTCCAGTTCCACCCCGAGTCCGTGTTGACCCACGAAGGACACCGGCTCGTGGACAACTTCCTGCGCCGCTGTCGTCAGGGGACCGTCGTCGTCGAGTCCTGAGGGACCGTCGTGGTCGTGGGCGGTGCGGCCGCGACCGCCACGGTCAGCTGGATGGGCACCCCCGACACGTACGGTGTGCCGGCCGGGATGCTCTGGGCGATCACCCGACCGCCACGGCTGTCGTCGAACGGGACGGACTGCGTGCGGATGCTGACCACGAGCCCGCTCGACGCGAGCGCCTTGGTGGCGGTGGCCTGCAAGAGGCCGGTGACCGATGGGACCGACGTCACCGGTGTCGACTCGGTGACCACGACCGCCACGGGTTGGTCCCGGGGCACCGAGGTGCCACCCGGCGGGTCGGTCGAGACCACGACGCCCGGTGGTCGGCCGTCGGCTGCGACCGTCGACACCGCACCGAGGCCGACGCCCGCTCGACCCAGCGCCGGGAAGCCCTGTGCGACCTCTTGACCGGTGATGTCGGGAACGACGTGGGGCGCCGGACCGGCCGACACCAGCACGTCGATCGTCGCTCCCGGCGGTGCCCTGGTCCCTGCGGCGGGTTCGGTGCGCAGCACCTCGCCCGGACGGACCACCTCGTCGTGGGTCGGGACGATGACCGGCGCGAACCCGTTCGCCTGCAGCTGCTTGGCGGCTTCACCTCCCTGGAGGCCTTCGACCTCCGGCACCTTGAGCCCGGCAGGTCCGTCGCTGACCACCAGCGTCACCTCGGTGCCGATCTCGAGCTTGGACCCTGCGACCGGACGCTGAGCGAACACGACGCCTTCGGGGACGCCTTCGTTCGGCTGGTACTCGACGGCGACCAGCAGTCCGAGGTCGCCGATGGCCCGCGACGCGTCATCGAGCGTGCTGCCGTCCACTCGCGGCACGGCGACGCGCTGGACCGTCGTCGTGCGCTCGCCGTCGCGGAGCGAGGTCCCGATCGCCAGGCTGCTCAGGAGGAACAGCACGCCGACCGCGACCAGACCGATCAACGTCGCCCTCGGATGACGGACGTCGTCCAGATCCTCCGGGTCACCGACCGGGATCACCGGTTTGCGCCCGCGGACACGCACCGGACGATCGCCCTTGCGCTCGGATCGAGCGCGGCGACGCTGCACGGCGCGACGCTCGGCGGCCACGAGCGTGGTCTGCTCCGCCGCACCTTCCGGTGCTGCCGACGCAGCATCACCGTGTTCAGCATCACCGTGTTCAGCGTCGCCGTGTTCAGCGTCACCCAGTTCGAGAACAGCCTGTTCGGGAACAGCCTGTTCGGGATCGCCAGCAGGTTCGGGATCGCCGGCCTGCTCCCATGCGGTGGGCCAGTTCGTGACGTCAGCCACCGGGAACCACCTGGAGCGTGACGATCGAGCCGGGCCGCAGGGTCGTCGTCGGCGCCGGGTCCTGCGCGGTCACCGGGCCGGTGCCGGCACCGATGAGGATCACGTTCGGCACCAGACCCAAGGCCGTCAGCGCAGCTGACGCGGCGTCGGTCGTCTGGCCCACCAGCTCTGGCACCGCGACGGGCGGCGCGCCTGCTGCCTGGAAGACCGTCACCGCGGCGTCGCGCGGTGTGACCGCCCCGGCCGGCGGGTCGGTCCGGACGACCGATCCGAGCACGGCGTTCGGGTCGTCGAGCGGAGTGACCGCGGCGATCGCGAATCCGGCCTTGCCCAGGCGGAACGACGCGCCGGCGAGACCCAACCGAGCTACGTCGGGCACCGGCCGATCGGCGGGCCCGTCGGAGACCACGAACCGCGCCACGTCGTCACCGGTCACCAGGACGCCCGGTCCGGGCTCCTGGCTGATCACGAGGCCCTCGGCCACCGTCTCGCTCGCGCTGCGGGTCGTCTCGACCTTCACCCCCGCGTCCTCGAGCGGTGCCGTCACCTCGTCGAGCGGCCGGCCGACGGCATCGGGCATCTCGACGCGGTTCACCCCCCGACTCACCACCACCTGCACCTTGGAACCCTCTCGCACCCGCGAACCCGGCGGTGGGTCCTGACCGATCACCGTCCCGCGGGCCCCGGTGAGGCTGTAGCTCGTGCGAACCTCGGGGACGAGTCCGGCGTCGGTGACGTCCGCCT
>WPCI01012997.1_pt1 | contig 20870 bp, 24 predicted proteins | sample 5399871 | NCBI WGS metagenome assembly WPCI01 (sample SAMN12869469, study PRJNA574797) | sludge metagenome | isolation source: wastewater treatment of pH7 | place: China:Beijing | collected 2019-05-20 | reverse complement strand
AGTTTCCTTACACAGAGGTGGTACCAGATCCAAATCGAGAGTTGATGTTGCAGTTTTTTGACGTAAAAATGAGCGCTTGGCGACCAGTCGAATTTATGGCTAGTGGTGAAAAAATTGCTTTACTAGAAAATTTTTACACGACTGTTAAAAATGAAAATATTCAATTAACTGAGAAACAAGCAAAAATGACTGAACTAAATGCGAAACTAATGCTTAATGACATTAATCTAGTCAAAGAGAACACTACATTGAAACAAAAAGCAGACAATTTAGCTCAGATCAATTCAAAAACAATGTTAGCATCAATTCAAAATAGCAAAGACATTGCTGAAATCAAAGCTCAATTAACTACTGAAAACGAAGAAGGAGGAATATAATATGTTTAATTTTGACGATGTAAAAATGATGTACGATTGGGGTTGCTTCACTGAGGACGAGGTAAAACAATTCGTACCTACATGTATCACAGAAGAAGAAGCAAATCAGATTATCGCTAAAGCTGAATAAGCTTTATTTTTTTAGCCTCGTTTTCGGACGGGGCTTTTTAATTTTAAGGAAGGGTGGAAAAAATTGGTGATTTTAGATAATGGTGTTTTGTTGCACGAGTTTAAAAACTTGTTAAGCAACGGGTATTTACAAGTGTTTGTATGGTTTGTTTTTGGGGATATCGTCACAGGATTATGCAAAGGATTTTTTATTAAAGAAGGGAACAGCACGAAGGGATTGTTAGGCATCGTCAAACATCTATTAGTGGTTTGTCTAGTAATCGTTGCATATCCGTATTTAAAAATTATGGGGTTTGAAACAATTGCAACGAGTTTTGTCTTTTTCTATATTGCTGTTTACGGTATTTCAATTATTGAAAATTTAGGACAACTGGGAATTCCGTTCCCATCATGGATCAAAGACCGATTTTCTAAATTAAAGGACACGACAGAAAAGGAGGAAAAATAAATGGTATTAAATGGAGTGGATGTAGCGAGCCATCAACAAGGAATTAATTTTGCGGCAGTTCCAGCTGATTTCGCGATCATCAAAGCAACGGGCGGCACACGCTATATTAATCCTGAATGCGACCGTCAATATCAATCTGCTAAAAAATCAGGGAAACTATTAGGCGTGTATCACTATGCTAACGAAGCTTATTGTCCTGGAACTGCTGAACAAGAAGCGCAGTTTTTCTTAGATAACATTAAAGGCTATATTGGAGAAGCAGTGCTTATTTTAGATTGGGAATCATCTAATAAAGGCGATGTTGGTTGGGCGAAGCGTTGGTTAGATTACGTTTATGCCAAAACAGGCGTTAAATCGCTATTCTACACCTACACAGGTGTATTGATTAGTTATAATTTTAGCCCAATTGCGAACGCTGATTATGGTTTGTGGGTAGCAAATTATGGCACCGATGCGGCGATTAGCGGTTATCGCCAACCAAATCCACCAGCTTCTCCTTACTGGAAATCGACGGTAATGTATCAGTATTCATCTAACAGCTATTTGAGCGGTTGGGGTTCCCGTTTAGACGCTAATGTTTTTTACGGAGACAAGGATACCTGGAAAGCTTATGCAAAAGGTTCGAAAGTGTCGCCTGCACCGAAACCCACCCCATCACCAACAACAGGGAAAAACGGCATTGCCATTGATAACGTTTCGAAAGAACAAGCGACTAAAATAGTTCAACGTGTCCAGACTAATTATGCGTGGGCGTTGTTAAGAGACCAAGTGAAAGCTGTCAAACAGAAAGATGGTCGGTATACTTTAGTCATTAAATCAGGCAAAGGTAATCGACTAAATCAATCAGTGAATCGGCTGAGTCAGGAGCTGCGTTCTTACCATCCGGGATACATGCAACAAAACGTTGCGGTTGTTAATGGAGACAAAGACAATGCTCAAATCGAAGCACGTAACATGCCGGCGAGCGCCTTTAGTGGAAAAAAACCATTTGATGTCCACATGAGAAACTTCTTGAAAGACATCCTCTTAGACGATCAAACCTATGCTGAGAAAAACAGCTATGGAACGTATGACGTTCGTGTCAAAGGGGAAGGATTCAATGACCATGATGCGGCAATTGTATTGAAGCAGATTAAGGATTTGGGTAAGGCAAAGGACTTGAAAATTGACCATACGCATATCAAGGGATTCAAGTATTAAAAAAGGCCCTCTACTTTTTAGTAGGAGGCTTATTTTTTTGCTTTCTTAATTGTAATTAAGATAGAAGAAGTCTCCCAGACTTAATTAGTTGGGAGTTTTTTTTTATAAGTATATAATGCTTGCAAAGAAATCGGTTTCTATGTAACATCTACTCTATTGGGAAGTCACTCGCCCATAAAAAAAAAGGGAACGTCAGATACAGTTACTTGGGGAAGTGGACTGTGGGGAAGATCTGACGTTCTATTTCTTTATTGTAACACGTTTAAAAAATAATAATACTCATTTAAAGTACCCTTAGTTCAATAGGTAGAATACTCCGGTTCATATCGGAAGATGTAGGTTCGAATCCTACGGGGTACATAAAAATACCTCCTCTTTAAGAGAAGGTACGTATTTACTTCTATTTAACCCTTACTTCTTGTCCAGGATCTAAGTAGAAATTACCTCGATCCATTCCATTCATCTGCAAGAACTCGTCTACACTCAGACCATAACGTCCCGCAATTTGTTGTGGGCCTTCACCAGCTTGAATAGTACCATATTGAGCACTTGCATCATTTTGTGAGCTCAATGTTGTTTCTTGTTGCTGTTGTTGCGCTTCTGCTTGAGCCTCGGCGGCAGCTTGCTGATCAGCGGCTTGTTGCATCTGTTGTGCTGCTTGTTGCTGAGAGTTTTGTGTTCTTTGCTGTTCTGCTGTACTTATATCATTTGTTGAATTACCAATATTTTCTTCTGAAGCAGAACTAGTCGATGACTCTGTAGCGAAGTTAACAGGTGTTAGCTTTAAATCAGCTGTTTCTACATATTTATCGACCACTTCTTTTGGTAAGTCGCCATTGAATTGCATTAATACTAAATTATCTTCATCTGCAGCAGTATATGAAAAAGTCATTGAAGATTCTTTACCTAAATCATCATAGTATTCTTTTGTATCTTTTAAATCAGCGAGATTTTCAAATGAGAAGATGCGAGCGTTTTGATACTCTCCATCAGAACCAGGTTGTACTCCAAAAACCATACCATTCTTTGCTTTTAGCGGTGCCATTCCGTAATCGTCTTTTGTCATCTGTCTAAGGTTGTTTACTTCTAAACCATCTTTTTTGAATTGATCCACGACTTTGGAAAGATCAACTGGTTCTTTCTTTTCAGTCGTTGAATCAGCGGTAGAAGATTCTTTTGAGCTAGACTTTTTTGAGTAGGGAACTAAAACAAACTTTTGCGCATCTTTTTTGTTAGGAGTCAAAACGATATTTTTACCGTCTTTTTCAATAGTGTAGTCGTCGTCTAATTCGAGATCGTCTTCTTTTAAATGAATAACTTTGCCTTTTAATTCATACTCAACTTTATATTTAATATTTTCAGCAATTTGTTTCCCGAGATCTTCACCCATTTTTTCCCATTCATTTGAAGCTTCACTCTTCATAGAAGACAAGTCCGGGGCCCAAGTCATAATATGATCGCTGAACGATACTTTGAAATTTATATCATCTTTATTTTCTTTAACATCCATTTGCCAATCATGAGCTTTTAGGTCGTCTGTGGTGACTCTGTTGCCGCAAGCTGTGAATGCGAGAAGTGAAAAGACTAACACTGTAAAAATACCAACCATCTTTTTCAAAAGATAACCCTCTTTCATTAAATTATTGTTCAAGGGTATTGTATCATTAAATCATTGAGAACGGATTGCTTAATAGTTAGAGATAGAAGCAAAGTAACGATTGATATTACTCTTACATACATACATAAATTTGATATCTAAAATGTGCCAATTTTTGTGCCAAAATTTTTTTCAACGAGTTTAAACTGATATTATATGGTATCTTATTAAAAGGAAAAGACAGCTTCTAACATCACGTATTAGCGCGTATTTTGAGTGATGTTGCCTGCAGCTGGCATACTGATAAAGGCAAACCTTGATAACTTAAGGTTTGCCTTTTTTTCTTCAATTTTGTTATGGTCGCTAACACTGGAACGTTAGCCGACAAATTCAAGAAATTTTCTAAAAATATTTGGAGCTTTTGTGGTACCGTTATTTGTGACGGTTTTATTCCATCAAAAAAATGAAAATGACTTGTAATAGAAGAAGCACGATTTAAGTCAGCGTTTTATCAAATACCAAAAAATTTGTTGGACATTCTTATTTATTATGGAGAATTGGAACTCTGGGAGGTTTCTGATTGTCTGGTTGTTCAGTTTGCTAGAGTTGATTATTTAGAGAAGGATCGATTTCTTACGGCAAGATCTCCAAGAAGAATAAAGTTTTTTCAAAGTCAGCGATGGCGGCTTTTCTTTAAGCAGAGAAGCGTCTATAATGAGACGAGTATATTGGTGGAAAAGGGATGAAAAATGGATAGATTAAGAAGAAATAATGATAATGATAGCCGCATTGATTACGGCATTATTTTACCTGTTTTTATATTATGTTTGATTGGACTGCTTTCTCTGTACGTAGCCTTGAGCCACGATCCAAGAGATCCCAATATTTTTCGTAGCTTAGTGATGCAGACCGTCTGGTATGTTGTGGGAACTTTGGCGATTGTCGTAATCATTCATTTCGACGCGAAACTGTTGTGGCGTTTGACGCCGTTTCTCTATGTGATCGGTTTAGCCGTGATGTTGGCATTATTAAAATATTATGATCCGACGCTCGCTGCTTCGACGGGTTCCAAAAACTGGTTTAAGTTTGGAACATTAACGTTCCAGCCCTCTGAATTAATGAAGATTGCGTATATCTTGATGATGGCGTTAACGATTACTAAGCATAATGTAACAAACAAACTTCATACGTTGAAAAACGATTTGGTACTGATTGGCAAGTTGTTGTTGGTGACGATCCCGGTTTTAGTTTTAGTCTTGGCCCAAAAGGATTTCGGGACAATGTTGGTCTTTCTGGCAATTTTTGCAGGAATGTTCTTGATTTCTGGAATTTCTTGGCTGATCGTCATACCAGTAATTGCCTTAGCTGCAGTAGTTGGGATTTCGTTAATTTTATTAGTCGCAACGGACACTGGTAGAGAAATGCTAACCCATCTCGGTTTCAAAAATTACCAATTTGCGCGGATTGACTCATGGTTAGAACCATTCCATGATCCGCAAGGGGAAAGTTTCCAATTAGCCCATGCGTTGATGGCAATCGGTTCTGGTGGCTTGTTTGGAACGGGTTATAATGTCAGCCATGTGTATGTGCCGGTTCGAGAATCAGATATGATTTTTACGGTAATCGGGGAGAATTTTGGTTTTGTTGGTGGCGCTTTTGTTATTCTGATTTATTTTATTTTGATTTATCGGATGATTCGGTTAAGCTTTGATATGAACAATGAGTTTTATGCTTATATCGCATCGGGGATTGTGATGATGATGCTGTTCCATGTCTTTGAAAACATTGGGGCGAATATCGGATTGTTACCATTGACTGGGATTCCGTTACCGTTTATTAGTCAGGGAGGATCATCAATTCTAGGAAATATGATTGGGATTGGTTTGATTTTATCGATGCGTTATCAAAGTGCCGACAAACAACCTGTAAGGAGGACACGCCGTGCTTAAATTTTATTGGTATCCTAAATGTTCCACTTGTCGTAAAGCCAAAGCTTGGTTGGATCAGGCGGGCATCGATTACGAAACGATTGATTTGATTCAGCAGACACCATCAGCCGCTGATTTTGAAAACTGGCTGACGACTAGTGAATTGCCGATTCGACGCTTTTTCAATACAAGCGGGATCAAGTATCGTGAGCTAGGGTTAAAAGATCAAATGGCTGATTTATCGATCAAAGAGGCCAGTGAATTATTAGCCAGTGATGGGATGTTGGTGAAGCGCCCATTACTGATTAAAGACGATCAGTTTCTAATCAATGGCTTTAAAGAAGCAGACTACGAAAGCTATCAGGCTAACTTTTAGCGCAAGGTCAGCAGATAAAAAGATTTGTTAAAGTTAATCAGAGAAGTCATTTTTCTTTGGAAAAATGGCTTCCTTAATAGGAAAAAGGAGCGTTTCAAACAAATGAGTTACTTGAAAAAAAATGATGGTTTATGGATTTTACATAATGACAAAGACTATTGCATGGGTTTGACAGCTGAAATGGCGGAAACCTTAGGTGAAGTGACGTTTATTTCGTTACCGAAAATTGGTCAAACGGTTAAATCCGGTGAGCCATTGCTAGAAATCGAAGCAGAAAAAGCGGTGCAAGAATTTAAAAGCCCTTTGAACGGCGTGGTTGCTTCAATCAATGAAAAGGTGGCTGCTGATCCAGCCGCATTGAATGTTGAAGAAGAACTAGATGCTTGGATTCTATCTTTACGTGAAATTGATGAAACCGAGTTTGAAAATTTATAAAATTTTTTTCACTTGATGTTTGACAGGAGAAATTCCGCCTGATATAATTCTTTCATACACATGAGAAAGCGATGAAAAGAAAAGTACATCTGATTAAAGTACAAAGAGAGCTCCGGTATGCTGAAAAGGAGTTACGGCAATGAGATGGAAAATGGTCTTTGAGCAGGATCGACGAGATTGAAAAATCAAGGCGATCACGGGAGTGCCCGTTATAGCACCTCAGTATGCGCAATACGCAAGTACTGGTAGAGGTTGTGATCGTGAGGTCAGAACAAAATTAGGTGGTAACACGAAAGTCAAAGCTTTCGTCCTAAATGTACATTCGTACATTTTTTAGGACGGAAGCTTTTTTGTTCGTCACGCTTTTCAATGAATCATTCGTTAATTAGAAAGGGAGTAGTTACATGGCTTTGATTGAGTTAAATCAAGTGGGGAAAAGTTTTGCCGGCAAAACAGGACCAATCCACGCAGTCAATGGAATCAATTTAGCAATTGAAGAAAAAGATGTTTACGGAATCGTTGGGTATTCTGGAGCAGGAAAGAGTACCCTAGTTCGACTATTGAACGGGTTAGAAACGCCGACGAGTGGAGAGGTAGTCGTCAATGGTGAAGATGTCGCTACCTTGCAAGGCGCGACGTTGAGAAACTTCCGGAAAAAAGTTGGAATGATCTTTCAACATTTCAATCTATTATGGTCAAGGACGGTCATCGAGAATATTCAATTACCATTAGAGTTGGCGGGTGTAGCAAAAGATCAACGTCAAAAAAAGGCAGAAGAGTTATTAAACTTAGTGGGCCTTGATGGCAGAGGGGACGCCTATCCAGCTCAATTATCCGGCGGCCAAAAGCAACGGGTTGGAATTGCCAGAGCATTAGCTAACGATCCGGACATTTTATTATGTGATGAAGCTACCAGTGCCTTGGACCCGCAAACAACGGAAGAAGTTTTAGAATTACTTGCTAACATCAATCAGCAACTAGGTTTAACGATTGTGTTGATCACCCACGAAATGAATGTAATCCGTAAAATCTGTAATAAGGTCGCTGTGATGGAATTAGGAAAAATCGTCGAAGAAGGTTCTGTTCGCGAAGTCTTCCGCCATCCACAACAGGAAGTGACCAAGCTTTTTGTTCAGCAAGATCTTGAACCAAAAGCTGATCCATCTGATTTATTGCAAGAATTTATCAAAGAGAATCCGACTGGAACATTAGCGACCCTGCACTTTTTAGAAAATAATGCCAATGAACCGGTCGTCTCTCAAGCGATTCGCGAATTTCCGATCAATATCAGTATTGTCTATGGAAATATTGAACGTGCAACCGGGAGTTCATTCGGTACCTTGACCGTGCAGCTAACCGGAGATGCCAAAGACATTGATCAGGCGCTTGCGTTCATCGAGAGTCAACAAGTTGGAGTGGAGGTGTTGCATCGTGGATAAAAGCTTTTCAGAAACATATTTAAATTTCCAGCAAGTATCGTGGGATACGCTAAAAGAAGCCATCAATGATACCTTGTTCATGACGGTTATCTCGATGCTGATCGTGTTTGTTCTAGGGTTATTATTGGGACTACTGCTTTATTCTTTGGGACGAAAGCATACGACTGCACGGAGTGTCTTATATGGTTTGGTTTCGATCCTCAGCAATATTTTTCGTTCCACGCCGTTTATGATCTTGATGGTTTTGATCATTCCATTTACGAAAGCGTTAGTCGGAACTATGTTGGGTGCCAAAGCAGCGATCCCCGCATTAGTCTTATCGGCCGCACCATTTTATGCACGTTTAGTTGAGATCGCTTTTCGCGAAGTTGACTCCGGAGTTTTAGAAGCGGCCGATGCGATGGGGGCGAGCTATTTCCAGACCATCTATAAAGTATTGATTCCAGAAAGTCTGCCGGCTTTGATCTCAGGCTTGACAGTTACGTCGGTCTCGATGATTGGTTTCACTGCCATGGCTGGAGCGATTGGCGCAGGCGGGCTAGGCGCGTTGGCTTGGCAAGAAGGTTATCAACGGGGAAATTACACTGTCACACTGGTGGCGACCGTGATTATTTTAATTATTGTCTTCATCGTTCAAGGCATCGGGGATTTCTTAACGAAGAAAACAGACAAGCGTTAGCAATATTGGGAGTACAGAATTTATTCTTAAAAAATAAAGCAATAAAAATTTAGGAGGAAATATCAATGAAAAAGAAAATTTTAGGTTTTGCAGCGGTAGCATTATTAACAATCGGCTTGGCAGCTTGCGGTAGCAGCAACGATTCAGCATCTTCAGACAGCAGTAGCAAGGAAAAAAACAATACATTAGTTGTGGGTGCTTCACCAACCCCTCATGCGGAAATTTTAGAACATGTAAAACCCTTGCTTGAAAAAGAGGGCGTGAATTTAGAAATCAAAAAATTTGATGACTACGTTTTACCAAACAAAGCGTTAGCCGATAAAGATATCGATGCGAACTACTTCCAACATAAACCTTTCTTTGATAAGGCAGTCAAGGAGAACGACTACAAATTCACCGATGCTGGTGCAATCCACATCGAACCAATGGGTTTATATTCTAAAAAAATTAAAGATATTAAAGATCTAAAAGACGGTACAACAATCATTACATCGAGTTCAGAGTCTGACTGGGGCCGAATCATCACAATCTTACAAGATGCAGGTTTGGTTAAAGTTAAAGAGGGTGTTGATTTAGAAACAGCTACTTTTGATGACATTGCAGAAAATCCTAAGAAGTTGAAATTCGATCATTCCATTGACCCAGCATTATTGGCAACGACCTATAGTAATGATGAAGGTGATCTAGTTGCGATCAATGCCAACTTCGCTTATGGTGCAGGCTTGAATCCGGTAAAAGATTCCGTGTTACTTGAAAAAGATACTTCGCCATATGCGAATATCATTGCTGTCCGCACAGCAGATAAAGATGATGACCGCATCAAGAAATTAATCAAAGTCTTACATGAAAAAGATGTTCAAGACTGGATCTTAGAAAAATGGGACGGTTCAGTAAAACCAGTTGAAAAATAAATTTATATGTAAGGGTGTGGCTTCGGTCATACCCTTTTTTCGTTATATTGAGGAGAATGATGACTTTCTAAAAAAATTGGTCAGAAATGCCGATAGGAGAAGTAAACTAGTTGAATTTATAATAATTCTAAATAAAGAAGGATTTTATGGAAGAAAATAGGTGAATCGGTTTGTATTCCATTCTCATTTAGATTAAAATGTGTGAGAACGAGAAAAAAATTTTGGAGGTACTTTCATGTCAGTTTTAGAAATCAAAGACTTGCACGTAGCCATAGAAGATAAAGAAATTTTAAAAGGTGTTAATTTAGTAATGAAGACTGGCGAGATCCACGCCATCATGGGACCAAACGGGACGGGGAAATCTACTTTATCCGCTGCGATCATGGGCAATCCCAATTATGAAGTCACAAAAGGCGAAATTCTTTTTGATGGCAAAAATATTTTAGACCTAGAAGTCGATGAACGTGCCCGTCTAGGCTTGTTCTTAGCGATGCAATACCCAAGCGAAATCCCAGGAATCAGTAATGCTGAATTCATGCGGGCAGCGATCAACGCGCGGCGTGCGGAAGATGACAAAATTTCTGTCATGCAGTTCTTAAAAAAATTAGATAAAAAAATGGATCTGTTGAACATGCCAGAAGAAATGGCTGAACGCTATTTAAATGAAGGGTTTTCTGGTGGTGAAAAGAAACGCAATGAAATCTTACAATTGTTAATGATTGAACCAACTTTTGCGATCTTAGATGAAATCGACTCAGGATTAGATATTGATGCATTGAAAGTTGTTGCAAAAGGAATCAATGAAATGCGCGGGGATGACTTTGGTGCCTTGATTATCACCCACTACCAACGTCTCTTAAATTATATTGTGCCAGATGTGGTGCACATTATGATGGACGGTCGAGTGGTCTTGACTGGCGATGCAGAGTTAGCAAAACGTCTAGAAGCTGAAGGCTATGCAGGAATCTCTGCTGAATTAGGTATTGACTACAAAGAAGAAGTTTAGGAGGACAAGATAGATGAAAAAATGGACAGAATATCTTGACGCCGTAAAAACTTACTCTGCTGAATGGGCCGAACCAGAATGGATGACCGATTTGCGGGTCAATGCGTTAAGTAAAATCGACGAGTTGCCATTACCGGTGATTGAAAAAGTCAAATTTGCTCGTTGGAATCTATACAATGTAAAGCCTGAACATCAAGCAGTAGCTGGAACGATCCCAAATTTTGATCAAATGAAGGACAATCCCATGGTGGTTCAAGCAGGTGAATCGACAATTTTTGAACAAATTTCACCGGAATTAGTCGAAAAAGGTGTCATTTTCACCGACTTAGTGACTGCGTTGCAAGAGCATCCAGAATTAGTTAAAGAATATTACATGACGAAAGCCGTGCCGGTTGAAGAAAATTCATTGACAGCTTTACATGCGGCCTTTATGAACAACGGGGTTTTCTTATATGTACCGAAAAATGTCGTAATTACTGAACCGTTAGAAAGTTTATTCTTGCATAATGGTGACGAAGACGCTCATTTCTTCAAACATGTCTTGATCGTTGCGGAAGACAATAGCGAGTTTTCTTACTTGGAACGCTTTGATTCACATGGAGCTGCCGCGAAGAAACTTTCGGGAAATGTAGTTGTTGAAGTGATTACAAAACCAGGCGCGCGGGTGAAATTCTCAGCCGTTGATTCATTGGGTGCGAACATTGCGACTTACATGAATCGTCGCGGTTACTTGATGCGCGATTCGATGATTGATTGGGCACTAGGAATCATGAATGACGGCAATGTCATCGCGGACTTTGATTCTGACTTAGTGGGTGAAGGCTCTCATTCAGAAGTCAAAATCGTAGCCATCAGCGACGGCAAACAAATTCAAGGAATCGATACTCGGGTAACCAATAAAGCGCCCCATACGATTGGGCACATTTTACAGCACGGTGTGATCTTAGAGAAATCAACCTTGACCTTCAACGGAATCGGGCATATCTTAAAAGGTGCAAAGGGTGCCGATGCGCAGCAAGAAAGTCGTGTGCTGATGTTGTCTGAAAAATCGCGCGGTGATGCCAATCCGATCCTTTTGATTGATGAAAATGAAGTGACTGCCGGACACGCAGCCAGCGTTGGCCGGGTCGATCCAGATGAACTTTTCTACTTAATGAGTCGCGGCCTAGAAAAAGCCGCAGCTGAACGTTTAGTTATCCGTGGATTCTTAGGACCTGTGATTACTGCTATTCCAGTCAAAGCGACTCAAGAGCAGCTAATCGCTACGATCGAAGGGAAGTTGAATAAATAATGAGGGATTTTTCGACGATTAGAAACGATTTTCCGATTCTTTTCCAAGAAGTAAATGATGAACCGTTAGTTTATTTAGATAATGCAGCCACTACCCAAAAACCAACGCAAGTCTTAGATGTGTTGCGCCATTATTATGAACATGACAATGCCAATGTTCACCGCGGTGTGCATACGTTAGCTGAGCGGGCGACGGAAGACTATGAAAATAGCCGTGAAAAAGTTCGAGCTTTTATCAATGCGCAGGAAACAGCGGAAGTTCTATTTACCCGCGGAACTACGACTGGCTTGAATTGGTTGGCCCGCAGTTATGGCGATGCTTTCATTAAGGAAGGCGATGAGATCGTCATTTCTTACATGGAACACCATTCCAATATTATTCCGTGGCAGCAATTAGCGGAACGCAAAGGGGCCACCTTACGTTACTTGCCATTAACGGATGAAGGTTTCCTTGATATGACCGCTGCAAAAGAAATTATCAACGAAAAAACAGCGATTGTCTCGTTGGCCTATGTCTCTAATGTGCTAGGTGTCATTAATCCAATCAATGAGTTAGCAAAAATGGCTCACGCCCATGATGCAGTGATGATCGTGGACGGTGCGCAAGCCGCACCGCATATGACGGTCGATGTCCAAGCGTTGGATGTAGATTTCTTTGCCTTTAGCGGTCATAAGATGTGTGGACCAACGGGAATCGGTGTCTTATATGGCAAACGCCAATGGTTAGAACAAATGAAGCCAGTCGAATTCGGCGGTGAGATGATTGATTTCGTGAATCTTTACGACAGTACTTGGAAAGAATTGCCTTGGAAATTCGAGGCCGGTACGCCGAATATTGCTGGGGCCATCGCATTAGGTGCGGCGATTGATTACTTGAATGAGATTGGGATGGAAACGATTCATCAATATGAACAAGAATTGGTTGACTATGTCTTACCTAAATTACATGAGATCGGCGGCGTCACAACTTACGGCCCACAAGATCCTGAATATCATACAGGCGTGATCGCTTTTAATCTAGAGGGCATTCATCCCCATGATGTAGCGACCGCGCTAGATATGGAAGGGATTGCGGTTCGGGCCGGACACCATTGTGCACAACCCTTAATGAACTATTTGAATCTGCCAGCGACGGCGCGGGCCAGCTTCTATTTCTACAATACGAAAGAAGACGCGGACCGTTTGATCGAAGCAATTCAGGCGACGAAGGAGTTTTTCAAAGATGGCGCTATCTAAATTAGATAATTTATATCGGCAAGTAATCTTGGATCATTCTTCTCATCCGCATCATCGCGGCAAACTGAATGAGTCTACGCAAATAATCGAGATGAACAATCCCACCTGTGGTGATGTGATCGAACTGGAATTAATCTTGAAAGACGACATTATTACAGATATCGCATTTTCCGGCAGTGGTTGTTCGATTTCAACCGCGAGTGCATCCATGATGACTGACGCTGTGATCGGCAAGCCGGTTTCAGAAGCTGAACATTTAGCAGTGATTTTTGCTCAAATGGTCCAAGGCAATGAGATTCCTGAAAAGGATGAAGAAGCCTTAGGTGATGCGGCGATGCTCAGCGGGGTCGCAAAATTCCCCGCTCGGATCAAATGCTCGACCTTAGCATGGAAAGCATTAGGCAAAGCGCTAACTAGCGAACAAGGCAAAGCCACTGAAGGACAATTTCATAAAGATTAATCGATGAGGATGCCAGTTCTACTTTCTGCTTTAGCAGGTTTAGTAGAATGGTATACGGCATGAGAATCAAACTTATTTTTCTGTAGGAAAAATAAATACATTAATACGAATAAGGAGCGGGGAATACATGAGTGTACCTGAAATGCAAGAGGAATATCAATATGGCTTCCACGATGATATCGAACCCGTCTTTACCACGGGTGAAGGTCTATCAGAAGAAGTTATTCGCGAAATCTCCCGCGCAAAAGGAGAACCAGAATGGATGTTGGATTTCCGTTTGAAATCGTTAGAAACATTCAAAAAATTAGAAATGCCTGGTTACGGACCCGATTTGTCCGAATTGGATTACGATAAAATCAACTACTTCATTCGTTCAAGCGACAAACCAGCTCGCGATTGGGACGATGTACCAGAAGAAATCAAGACAACTTTTGAACGCCTAGGGATTCCTGAAGCAGAACGTGCCTACTTGGCCGGTGCTTCGGCTCAATACGAATCAGAAGTGGTCTACCACAACATGAAAGACGAGTTCACAAAATTAGGCATCGTCTTCACCGATACTGATTCAGCTTTGAAAGAATATCCTGAATTATTTAAAGAATACTTTGGCACATTAGTACCGCCATCAGACAACAAATTAGCAGCGCTAAACTCAGCGGCTTGGTCTGGGGGAACCTTTATCTACGTACCAAAAGGCGTGAAGACCGATATCCCGATCCAGTCATACTTCCGAATCAACTCGGCAAATACTGGACAATTCGAACGTACACTGATCATCGTCGACGAAGGCGCCAGCATCAACTATGTTGAAGGCTGTACCGCACCAACGTATTCTTCTGACAGTTTGCATGCCGCAGTCGTAGAAGTTTTCGTTAAAAAAGACGGCTATTGCCGCTATACGACGATCCAAAACTGGTCAAACAACGTTTATAGCTTGGAAACCAAACGTGGACAAGCCCAAGAAAACGCGACAATGGAATGGGTTGATGGAAACTTGGGATCAAAAGTAACCATGAAATACCCGAGTGTGTACATGGAAGGCAAAGGCGCCCGCGGTACCATGCTATCGATCGCTGTAGCCGGCAAAAACATCGTGCTAGATAACGGTGCCCGCATGATCCATAATGCACCAAACACATCCAGCTCGATCGTTTCAAAATCCATCGCCAAAGATGGCGGCGCAGTCGACTACCGCGGAACCGTCCGCTTCGGTCGGAACAGCGCTGGCTCATTCAGCCATATCGAGTGCGATACGATCATCATGGACGATCAATCAAGTTCGGATACGATTCCGTACAACGAAATCTTGAATGGGAATGTTTCTTTGGAACACGAAGCGAAAGTTTCAAAAATCTCCGAAGAACAATTGTACTATTTAATGAGTCGTGGAATCTCTGAACAAGAAGCGACCGAAATGATCGTTATGGGATTCGTTGAACCATTTACTAAAGAATTACCAATGGAATACGCCGTGGAGTTGAACCGTCTGATTCAGTATGAGATGGAAGGCAGTGTGGGGTAGTAAGAAGAATAAGGTTAGGAACGCTTTTATATCAACGTTCCTAGCCTTTTTTATTTTGCTGTTTTGAAAAAAGCTATCTGAAAGTCTATCTATTTGTCAGAAAGCTAAATACTTTGCTAATTTATCGCTAGTATTTTCTGCCTGTTTAGGTGTGACATGGCTATAAATGTTCATGGTCGTTTTTACATCTTTATGACCTAGCCTTTTTTGAACTTCATTGATCGTTGCGCCAGATTCAAACATAAGAGAGCATGCTGTGTGACGAAATCCATGTGGACTGATCCGTTTAAGCTCAATTCCTTTTTTTTCTGCTTTGTCGTATATCCAATCAAGCCAATCATTGACAACTTGTGGATAAAATAGATCATTGGATAAATTGCTAAACATTAGCTGCTTGCCTTTTGTCGTGTTGTATCCTAACTTTAAGTAATCTTCTTTTTGAATAGCAAACCAATGCTTTAAAACTCGTATTGTTTCATCATCCAAACTGATGGTACGGTATGAGCTTTTTGTTTTTGGTTCTTGCAATAGAATTGTTCCAAATTCATCAATAGCAAGAGTTTTACCAATTGTTAGAGTTTTATTGAAAATATTCAAGTCTGATTTATACAATGCCAAAGCTTCTGATTTTCTCATACCTGTGATGGCTAGTAATCGAAAGAAAGCATAGTATTTATAGTTATCTAACGTTTTGATAAAATCCATGAATTTCTTTAATTCATCTTTATTGTAGAAGTTTGGTTCTTTATTATCCTCTTTCTTGCGTGGGAGGATAGTCTTTTTCATAGGATTGTTATCCATCAATTCCATCGATACACCGTAGCTCATAACTTGAGCTGCTGCACGCCTCATATAATTGTACTGCTTAAATTTGTCGTGCCACTCGTTAACGCACTTTTGGCAGTATGATACTGTGATTTGATCAAGCTTTAATTTTCCAAACTTGGGTAATACGTGATTCTCAATGAAACGCCGATTTGTAGCCACCGTAGAAGGTTTAACACTTTTTCTATGTTGCTCAAGCCAATCGTTATATAATTCATTGAAAGTGATGGACCGACGTTTTTTTGATCCTTTAAGAACTTGTGCTTTTAACTGATCAAATGTAGCAATAGCCTCTTTCTTTGTACCAAAGCCCTTGCGTTTAGTTACTACTTTTTTTCCAGTAATCGGATCAGTAGCGATATAACCGCTAAACATCCATTTACGTTTATTTTTTTTATCTTTGTATTGTTCATATTTTGGCATTGTCTAATTCCTCCCGTGCTGGGGGCAATGGAGGTTGGATTAAAGAGTATTTTTGATATTATCTAATAGTTGTTTCACTGCATCTTCTTGAAAAACAGCTTTGTTAGAAGATTGTTCGCTTAATTTATTTGTCAATATTCCAGTAACACCTTGAGCGAAAGAGTACACATTATACTTTTCACTATCAGACAAATCTGTCCTACTAATTGTGTCAATTAGGGTAATTGTTTTAACAAGTAAGGCCAAATCTAATGGGTTCATGTTTCTTTCTTTATTAGCAATAGAGAGAAAGAAAGCATCCAATTTTTTTAAATCATCTGCCATCTTTTGATTTGAAATATTGTCAAAATCTATTTCTTCGATAAAATAATTATTTATTTCGAGAATAGAATTTTTTAACTGTTTAGCGGCTCCTCTTGCAGAGTCACTTAAGGATGAAGAATTAAAAGCTTCTACTACTGGATTTTTCCCAGTTAGTAAATATTCAACAGATACATCAAAGGCTGAAGCGATACGTTTAGTAATTTCTTGATTAGGTTCTCTATTACCATATTCATAATTGGCATAGGCACCAATGGAAATCCCCAATTTTTCCGCGGTTAATTTTTTTGTCCATCCTTTTTCTTCACGCAAAAATTTTATTCTATCTTTAAACTCCATCTAACCACCTTCTTTCTGTAATAAAATCAGTATAACATTTTTGTTATTCATTTTGAATTTTTTTTATTGACTTATTAATTTTAAGCTAGTATACTTCAAATATAAAGTTATTCGATATGAATAACAACAACGAGGAGGTGGAGGATATGCATACATTGAAAGAGATTAGAAAAGAAAAAAATATAACTTTGTTAGTTGCTGCTAATGAACTTGGATACAGGTATCCATCTAGCTACGCAAAAATTGAAACAGGAAAGCAGCCTTTAAAAAGCAACCAAATTCCTATTTTGGCAAACCTTTTCGAAGTATCAGAAGAAAAAATTTTAAAGTCGAGTTATTCATTGTGAATAAAAGGAGGCCGTCATGAAACTAGAAGTTGATTTAAGCCCAACGGTAGAACAACAGCTATCAGAAGTTGCTTCAAAAGTTTGGGCGGAACAGATGCAACAACAAGTAGAGAAGCAATCTTTTCCCGACTGGATGGATTTAGCAACTACTTGCAAATATTTACAAGTATCACGTTCTAATTTAAATAGATTTATTCGTGAGCTTGATTTTCCGGTCAGTGTGATCGCACAAACCAAACGAGTGAATCGAAAAAAGTGTGATGAGTGGATGGAACAATTTGAAATTTAATTTATTGCTGGGGGCAATGGAGATTAGATTAATTACGAATCGTCTATTAAAAAAGGAGTAACTATATGAAGACGGAAATTTGGAACGATCATGAGATTAGATTTATTGAGTTAAATAATGAATGGTGGGCAGTAGCTAGTGATGTAGCAAAGGCGTTGGGATACAAGAAGCCTAGAAATGCTGTTAACAGACACGCCCTGAAACGGGGCACCTATAACGACGGGTTTTCTGCTACTAGTTATGTGATTATTCAAGAACCAGATATTTATAGATTAATTTTTGGATCAAAACTTGATTCAGCCGAACAGTTTCAGAATTGGGTTTTTAATGTAATCAAGGAGCTACGACAATCAGTAGGCCTTGAAGGCTTCCAAGTATTCAGAATGCTTGATGAGGAACACCAGAAAGAAGCAATGGCCAAGTTGAATCGTTCAACCAAGGACCCAAAACCAAAAGACTTTATCAAGGCGAACACTATTGCTAATAAGGCTGTATCTAATTTATATGGCCATCCAAAAATGTTGAATAAGGAAGCCATGACCCCAGAAATGTTGGCTGATCGTGAAGCTGTCTTAGATGAAACCATACAGCTTATGACAATGAAAGAAAAATATGGTCTGCAGTTTTCGGTCAGCGAAAAAATTTATAACCATCAAAACTGGTCAGAAATTGCATAGGAGGAAATCAACATGAATGAAGGACAAAATGCAGCAATGGAGAAATCATTATCGAAAGTTGTCACAGACAAAACAGCTAAGGAGTTAGCCAGTTTGGAAGGCGAAGCACTGGTAAATACATTTAACGGTCTGTATGAGCAAATGGAGTATCAAAATTTGATGCCTAAAGAACCGACTGTAAAAAGCGTTGTGCAAGAGTTATATGAATTGAGCATGGCACGTTTTGATGAGGAGTTTGATCGTGATTCGATGCAGGATTTGTTTTACTCACAGGTTGAATTATTAGCTGATTTATTAGGATCGAAACTGGAGGACTAACTTATGAATCGGAGACAGAAAAAAAGCCTTATCCCACAATGTCTTGGCGGACAGGATAAAGGCAAACAAAAGGCTTTAAACAGCCATCTTCTGTCTTCGATTATAAACGAAATCGGAGGAAAATGCCATGGATAGAAAAATTAATCTTATTTTAGCAGCCGTTTTATTCGGTGGACTAGCTACTATGTTACCGAATTTATTAAAACTGTGCTTATTTGTCGGTATCGGATTGGTGCTATTTACAAATTATGATGAATTTGAATATGAACGACGAGTTAAAGGGAGAGACCAATAATGGATAGTAATGATTTAATTGTTGAAGCGGGAGACCTTGCTAATAGTATGTTAGGACTAGAAGCTTTTGTAAACGATCGTTTTACTTCATCGGGCAATATAACCAGAGACGATCTTTCGGCTTTAAATGGCCTAATTGCTTCAATAAGATTGCTGGGAGACACTCACAGCAAAAATATTATTCATTATTTGGATGAATCTGAATGATTAAAATAAGTATTTTGAGTATTAAGGGATGTGATGAAATTTGACTAGTACCTCAAATGTTGTCGGTGAAAAAGATGCAACAGAATTATTTAGGGAGTTTCAAAAAATAAGATTGAACTTGGATCGTGTGAATACACCTCATTTATCACAGATTAAAGAAATTGTTAAACGGGTCCATTTTGCCGATATTACCAATGACCAACAAGTCTTAGATAATAAAGGGGATGCTTTTTATAAAATCTATGAAAAGGACGAGGGCGCTAAATTCAACAATTTAACACTTAGCTACACGATTGCACCAAAGAAAACGGGCCTTGTATACGGGATTTTTAAAGAAGTGCCTGATAAAGACGGAAATAAAAAGATCACCTTTGAATACGGAAAATTTATTAATTATGCTCGATTCTTGGCTGACATTACTGCTGGGAAAGTAATCTATTCTAAAGAACTAAAACGCTTTGTGGTTGTTCAAAAAAATGCCTTTAAGTTGATTGATGAAACGCTTTTTTCCTATGAGTATCCCATTGAGAAGAAGCAACAAATTCCTGATTTTTTATCTGTTTTAGAGGCAATATACGGTCAGCATATTAAGATAGAAACGCACGATTACAATGTACAACCTTTTTCGTTTGCTGGTAGTGATTGGATATATGATTGCAAAAGCTTAATTATGGAACAACGAAAGCCAACAGTAAATGAGTTGTTCTTTGCATCTTATGATGTAGCATACAACGAACTAAATTTTGAAATGGCAGAAAATTTCTTAAATCTGATCGCTGATGATGACAATAGTCTAAATAATGTTAGTCTGTTACACGCTTATGTTTTGTTGAGAAAATTAAAACTGGAACCCCCAGAACACTTCTTTATTTTGAAAGACTTCGGCCGAACAGGTAAAGGGCTATTGATGACTACCTTTGAAGGTGTTTTTAAAGTAAACAAAGTTGATTTTGATAAATTGATGGCTGGTGGATTTGAGGCAAGTAATGAGTGGTTGAAATTCTATGGAGCTGATGTTGCACACGCCAATGAAACAGATGAGATCACTGCAAAAGAAATGCGAATTTTGCGGATGATAGCCACCGGAGAGACAAAAACAGGACGCGAAATTGGTAAAGATGCAGTGCGATTTAAAATTCAAAGTGTCCTTGCTTTAGATACCAATGAGTCAGTTGATATTAGCAGTATAACGGCCAATAAATCACGGACGGTAAAAATTGCCTTCAAAGATCGACCGAAAGGTGAAACAGATGGGGAGCGCCATGCCATCTTTAGACCATATTGGAATTTCATTCAACCAAAAGGGGAACAGTCCTTAGCTGCAAATTTATCGTTTTTGATTTATAGCTTGGACTATTTAAAAAAGCAAGGTGGTAAATTTAAGTTTGGCAGTGTAGCCTTGAAAAACTATCGCAATGCAGACGAATTGACCGAAACACAACGAATTTTGGTGGTAGTCATTCATCGAGATGGATTCATTTTAGCTAGTGATCCGACACTGGCGCAAGCAGTGATAGATGATTATGGAAGTTTTCGCTATCAAAAGGCAAAAGATGATGTAAAAAAAATAGGAGTAAAGTTGAATAAACCAAAATGGCTTGAAGGACAAAACTTTAAAGTTCATGTAGTCGATGATGAAAATACATTCAATCAGATTGTTGATTTACTAGAGCTAACCGAAGAGATTGTTCAAAATAACGATTATAGTAAAGGTTAGAAAGGAAACAATGAGGGTTATTAAGGGTTAGCTAACCCTTAGGAGAAAAAGCCCTAACTTTTAGAAAAAAATCTAACTCT
>WPCI01177291.1_pt1 | contig 20913 bp, 18 predicted proteins | sample 5399871 | NCBI WGS metagenome assembly WPCI01 (sample SAMN12869469, study PRJNA574797) | sludge metagenome | isolation source: wastewater treatment of pH7 | place: China:Beijing | collected 2019-05-20 | reverse complement strand
AAAAAATGTAAGATTTATATGTTATAATTTTTCTTATGTGCAAATTTTAGAAAGTTGGAGGAACTTATGGAAGAAACAATTAGTTTGAAAGAGTTATTTCATATTTTAAAAAAACGTTTAGCAATGATCCTCGTAATCGCCTTTGGTGCAGCTATTGTAAGTGCTATCATTAGCTTCTTCTTTATGACACCAATCTATCAATCTTCGACGCAAATTCTTGTTAACCAAAAGAAGCAAGAAGGTGCAGCAATTCAGTTGGGGGAAATTCAATCAAATATTCAATTGACGAATACATATAAAGTTATTATTAAAAGTCCAGTTATTTTGGATCAAGTCAAAGAAAAATTGGGATTAGATGTTACGACTCAAGATTTAAATGAGAAAATTGAAGTAGGAAATGAAAAGGATTCACAAGTCGTAACTGTAACAGCAATAGATAAGGATCCGAAACTTGCTCGAGATATTGCTAATACAACTGCAGAAGTATTTAAAGGTGAAATTGCGAAAATCATGAGTGTTGATAACGTAACAGTGTTGTCAAAAGCAGAAGTTGCAGAAAGTCAATCTCCAATTAAACCACGCCCAATGTTAAATGTGGCAATCGCTTTCGTTGTTGGTTTAATGGCTTCAGTTGGCCTTGCATTCTTACTAGAATACTTAGATAACACAGTGAAAAAAGAAGAAGATGTAGAAAACTTACTTGGCTTACCAGTATTAGGGATTGTAGCTCGTATGGATGAAGAAACAATGAACGTGAAATCACACGCTCCATCATCAAGAAAAGTGAGGGGACAAACAATTGGCTCTTAATTTATTTAAAAAGAAAAAAAATCATCGTCAACGTCGTCAATTAATTGCTCATCAACAACCGAAATCACCAATTTCAGAACAATATCGTAATATTCGAACAAGTATTGAGTTTGCAGCTGTTGATAGGAATTTACACTCATTAATGGTAACATCTGCGAACCCAAGTGAAGGGAAAACAACGACGACAGCGAAGATGGCAGTTGTATTTGCTCACCAAGGTAAGAAAGTATTATTAATTGATGCAGATATGCGTAAACCGGCGATGCATCAAATGTTCCAAGTTGATAATATTTTCGGATTGACGAACGTATTAACACATAGTGAGCGTTTAGAAAAATGTGTACAAACTACATCTGTAGAGAATTTACACTTTTTAGCGTGTGGGCCAATTCCACCGAATCCAGCAGAATTGTTAGGCTCAAAATCAATGCAGGAGCTTCTGGCACAAGCATACAGTACGTACGATTTAGTTATTTTCGATTTACCACCGATTTTAGCTGTTACGGATGCGCAAATTATGGCAAATGTATGTGATGCATCTATTCTTGTCGTACGTAGTGAAGCAACAGAAAAGGAAGCGGCGCTAAAAGCAAAAGGATTATTAGAATCTGCAAAAGGTAAATTGTTAGGTGTTGTTCTGAACGATCGTGAACGTGAACATGGCTTATATTATTACTACGGTGCAAATTAATGAAAAGAGTGAGATATGGGAAGAACATATCTCCTTTTTTCCCTTGAATATGAGGGATCCCTCATATTCAAGGGAAAAAAGATTACTATAAGCGAGGGAGGACAAAACAAATGATTGATTTACATTGCCATATTTTATCTGGTATCGATGACGGTGCACAAACAGTAACTGATAGCTTAGCAATGGCACAGCAAGCTGTGGCAGAAGGAATACATACAATTGTCGCAACACCACATCATCAAAATGGAAAATATGTAAATGAGCGTACTTCTATTATTCATCAAGTGAAGCAATTAACTGATGAATTACAACAACATAATATTCCACTTACCATTTTACCGGGGCAAGAGGTCAGGTTATACGGTGATTTATTAGAAGACTATGAAGCTGGTAAAATCGTTACTTTAAATGAAACAAACAAATACATATTCATTGAATTTCCATCTAATCATGTACCTCGTTATACAGAACAACTATTTTATGAACTACGTGTAAAAGGAATGATCCCAATTATCGTTCATCCCGAACGTAATGCCGAGTTAATTGAGCGGCCAGATAAGTTATATAACCTCGTAAATAAGGGAGCTTTAACACAAGTGACGGCAGGAAGTCTCCTAGGTAAATTCGGGAAAAAAATTAAAAAATTTTCACTACAACTTGTTGAACACAATTTAACACATATGGTTGCATCAGATGCACATAACACAACGTCAAGAGGATTTCATTTAGCAGAAAGCTATGAACTAATAGAGAAAGAATTCGGTGCAACTGTTATGAATGATTTAAGAGAGAATCCGTATTTAATCATTAGCGGGAAAGCAATTTATAAAGAAGATCCAGAACAAATTCGTCGTAAAAAATTGTTTGGTATTTTTTAAATAAAGAATTGGTGATGTCTCCTAACCGTTATCAACGGAGGCACTCGGTCGTGCTGTGGGTAGAAATTTTTATTTCGAACCTACCTTAGACGCTTGTCGTCGGGAGTATGACGTGAGGATGGGTTAGATGCCCATAATTTATTTACTGTAGAAACTCTACCTATGGAGTTATAACTATAACTCCATAGATAGGGTTTTTGTTATTGTTACATATGGATATAACAATATGATTTGGGGGTACTAGATTTGAAAAAAGTAAGAAAAGCAATTATTCCAGCTGCGGGACTGGGGACAAGATTTTTACCGGTAACAAAGGCAATGCCGAAAGAAATGTTACCCATTGTTGATAAACCAACAATTCAATACATAGTAGAAGAAGCGATAGAATCAGGAATTGAAGATATTATTATTGTTACAGGAAAAGGAAAGCGTGCTATTGAGGATCATTTTGATCATTCCTTTGAATTAGAGCAAACCTTACTTGAAAAAGGAAAGCATGAGATGCTAGAAAAAGTACAAGCTTCTTCAAAAATTAATATTCATTACATAAGACAGAAAGAGCCAAAAGGTTTGGGTCACGCAGTATGGTGTGCACGCAAATTTATTGGAAACGAGCCATTTGCGGTATTACTTGGTGATGATATTGTACAAGCTGAAACACCTTGTTTACGTCAATTGATGGATCAATATGAAGGTACACAGTCGTCAGTTATTGGTGTACAAACAGTACCTGAAAACGAAACACATCGTTACGGTATTATCGATCCAATTGAAAAAAATGAACGCCGTTATCAAGTGCGTCAATTTGTTGAAAAACCAGCAGAAGGTACAGCACCATCAAATTTAGCAATTATGGGACGTTACGTATTAACGCCAGAAATCTTTATGTTCCTTGAAAATCAACAAACAGGTGCTGGTGGGGAAATCCAATTGACAGATGCAATTCAACGATTAAATGAAGTTCAACGTGTATTTGCTTATGACTTTGAAGGTACGCGTTACGATGTTGGGGAGAAATTTGGATTTATTAAGACGACGATTGAGATGGCACTACAAAATGAAGAATTAAATGTAGAGTTGATGAAATATATGAAAGAACTTGTAAAAAAGGAAGAGGTACATTCATAAGAGAATGTCCTTTTTATTATGAATAAGATAAGAATTATATAAAGAAGGGAACATGTATATTGAGTTATCGAAGACGGCTCTCATTATTAATTTTATTAGATTCATTTATCGTATTAACTGCCGTGTATTTAAGTTATTGGTTTATACATCCAAATGTATTAAACAAAATTCCTATGACAGTAGTTATTAGTTCTATTACATTATTGTGTAGTCATCATGTTTTTGCAGCTATTTATAAGTTGTATAACAAGGCATGGGAATATGCAAGTATTGGAGAGCTAAAGCAAATATTTAAGGCAATTACGCTATCAATTTTAGTAACAGCAATTGTTCAACAAATTATAAATCATGATGTTTATGTTCGAATTTTAGCAATCGCATGGATGCTACACTTATTATTAATTGGTGGTTCTCGCTTTGTATGGCGTATGTTCCGTGATACATATATTACAAAAGCTACTGATAAAAAACGAACATTAATTATTGGTGCGGGTTCAGCAGGAACGATGGTAGTGCGTCAATTACAACATAATAAAGAAGCAGATTTATATCCAATTGCGTTTGTTGATGATGATAGAAATAAACAAAAATTAGAAATTTATAATGTGCCGGTTATTGGTACAACAAATCACATTCAAGAAATTGTGGAAGATAATGATATAGAACATATCATTATTGCAATCCCTTCATTAAATAGAGGGCAAATAAATGAGATTTTTGAGAAGTGTAGAACAACGAAGGCGAAAACGCAAATTGTACCGATGCTTGAAGATCTTTTAGATGGCAAAGTTTCTGTTAATGAATTCCGAGATGTACAAGTGGAAGATTTATTAGGAAGAGAGCCAATCCAATTAGATGATGCAGGGATTGGAGAAAAAATTGCGGGTAAAACAATTTTAGTAACTGGTGCTGGCGGATCAATCGGATCAGAAATTTGCCGTCAGGTGATGAAGTATAAACCAGCAAAAATCGTACTTTTAGGACATGGTGAAAACAGCATTTATAATATCGAAATGGAAATGCGAGTTACTTATAAAGATATGGTTGAAATTACGACAGAAATTGCTGATATTCAAGATAGACATAAAATCTTTGAAATCATGAAAAAACATCAGCCATATATCGTATATCATGCAGCGGCACATAAACATGTACCTTTAATGGAACGTAATCCTGAAGAGGCTGTAAAAAACAATATTTTTGGCACAAAAAATGTTGCAGAAGCTGCAGATACATTTAAAGTAAATACGTTTGTTATGGTTTCCACAGATAAAGCTGTAAATCCAACGAACGTAATGGGGGCTACAAAACGATTTGCTGAAATGCTTGTTCAACATATGGCGTCTGTAAGTACAGGTACGCGATTTGTAGCTGTTAGGTTTGGTAACGTCCTTGGAAGTAGGGGGAGTGTAATCCCGTTATTTAAGAAACAAATTCAAAAAGGCGGACCTGTAACAGTTACTCACCCTGATATGATTCGTTACTTTATGACAATACCAGAAGCTTCTAGGTTAGTAATTCAAGCTGGTACATTAGCTAGAGGTGGGGAATTATTTGTTCTCGATATGGGAGACCCAGTAAAGATCGTGGATTTAGCTAAAAACTTAATTACCCTTTCGGGGTATTCTATTGAGGAAATTGGAATTGAATTTACTGGATTAAGACCAGGTGAAAAAATGTATGAAGAGTTATTGAATGAGGGTGAGATTCATCCAGAGCAAATATTCCCTAAAATTCACATAGGAAAGGCTGTTTTAATGGATCAAGCAATTCTAAGACAGTTTATGAATGATTTTGAAGGAATTAGTAAAGAAGAAATAAGAGAAAGATTATTAGATATTGCAAATAATAAAGTTAATCTAAACAACTAATTTAAGGGAAGGAAGTTTTTTAAATGGGAGACAGAATATTTCTTTCATCACCACATATGAGTGATGAAGGTTATGAAATGCATTATGTTAAGGAAGCTTTCGATACAAATTGGATTGCGCCACTTGGGGAAAATGTAAACGGATTTGAAAGAGAACTAGCCGAGAAAGTTGGTTCTAAAGAAGCTGCAGCACTGTCCTCTGGGACAGCTGCAATTCATTTGGCTTTAAAAGCAGCGGGAGTAGGGGAGGGAGATATTGTTTTTTGCCAAACACTTACATTCTCAGCTACTGCCAACCCTATCATTTATCAAAATGCTACTCCCGTTTTCATAGATAGTGACTATGAAACTTGGAATATGTGTCCTAAAGCTTTAGAAGAAGCTTTTAAAAAATATCCGAACGTAAAGGCAGTTATAGTAGTTCATTTATATGGTCTTTCTGCGGATATGGATAAGATTGTTGCACTTTGTAAAAAATATGATGTCTCTTTAATTGAAGATGCTGCGGAATCTTTAGGAACGTACTATAAAGGGAAGCATACTGGAAGTTTTGGTGATTATGGTATTTTCTCTTTTAATGGAAATAAGATTATTACAACCTCTGGTGGTGGTATGCTCGTTTCTAATAATGAAGAAAGAGTTTCAAAGGTAAGGTTCTGGGCTACTCAAAGTAGAGATCAAGCAAGACATTACCAACATAGTGAATTAGGTTTTAACTATCGCATGAGTAATGTAGTTGCTGGTATTGGTAGAGGACAGCTTAAAGTGTTAGATCAAAGGGTTCAGAAGAAAAGATACATATTTGATTTTTATAAGAGAGAATTAGAAGGGCTTGAAGGTATTGAATTTATGCCTAGTAATGAGTGGAACGAACCAAACTATTGGCTAAGTTCTATGACACTAAACGGTAGGATTCGCCCAATTGATGTAATGGAAGCTCTTGAAAAAGAAAATATTGAATCTAGACCAGTTTGGAAACCTATGCACTTACAACCATTCTTTGAGAAATATGATTTTGTTGGTACAGATGTATCAGAAAGACTTTTCGAGAATGGTGTTTGTTTACCAAGTGATACAAAAATGACGGATAAAGATTTGGCTAGAGTAGTAGAGATTATTAAGGGATTGTGGTTGAAATAATGAAGAATTCTAAAAGAAGTATTTATGGGAGATTTATAAAGAGACCAATGGATTTCATTCTTTCTTTGATTGCTATTCTTGTTCTTAGTCCGGTTTATTTAATAGTTGCTTTGCTTGTGAGAATAAATCTTGGGAGTCCGGTGATTTTTAAGCAGGAAAGACCTGGTCTTAATGAAGAGATTTTTATGATGTATAAATTTAGGACGATGACAGATCAAAGAGATGAAAATGGGGAGTTACTGCCTAATGAGATGAGGTACACTAGATTTGGAAAGCTTTTGAGAAGTACAAGCTTAGATGAATTACCAGAGTTATTTAATATTATTAAGGGTGATATGTCAATTATAGGCCCTCGGCCTCTATTGGTTGAATATTTACCTCTCTATAACTCCCATCAAAAGCGTAGACATGAAGTGAGACCAGGTTTGTCCGGCCTAGCACAGGCAACAGGAAGGAACTCTTTATCTTGGGAAGATAAATTTGACCTCGATGTCAAATATGTAGAAAGTGTTAGTTTTAGCAATGATATTAAAATTATTTTGTTAACTATTAAGAAAGTTTTCATACGCGAAGGAATTAATTTCAATAATAATATTAAAGACACAAAATTTAAAGGTTCAAAAAAAATTGGCATAAATAAAAATGAGGTTGGAAAATGAAAGATCTAGTAGTTATTGGAAGTGGCGGTTTTAGTAAACAAGTAATTGAAATTATTGAACAGTTAAATTTAATAAATCCAGAGTATAAGCTATTAGGGATTGTAGATGATAATAAAAGCTTAGTTGGTACCGAAGTTTTAGGATATGAAGTAATTGGAGATACGGATTATATTAAGCAGTTGTCAAAACAACAAAAAATACATGGTGTTATAGCAATTGCTGATGGAGAAATAAGAGAGCATATTTCAAGAAAGTTAAATGATGTTCAATGGGTAAATTTAATCCATCCAAGCGCGGTAGTTAGTAATTATACAAAACTTGGAGACGGAAATATTATATGTGCAGGTGTTGTTATTAATCCTGAATGTAAGATGGGAAATCATTCGCATATTAATATAGGGTCGACTTTAGGTCATGATGTGTTGATGTTAGATTATGTAACAGTTATGCCTGGAAGTAAGGTATCAGGAAATGTTAATTTAAAGTCAAAATCCATGGTTGGAACAGGTGCTACGATAATACAAGGCTTAACCATTGAGGAAAATGTAGTATTAGGTGCGGGGACTGTAGTGACGAAAAATACTAAACCAAATTATTTATATGTTGGGGTTCCTGCAAAGGAGAAGAAAACCTTAGTAAATTCCTAAATTCTAGGGCTTAGTTATCTAATGAAATAATGGTATGGGTATTAGTGGAAAAGTTGAATCTTTTCGACGCATATATAGAGATTGGGTGAAAAAAGTGAAGGACATTTTAATAATAGCTCACTTTACACAAGTACCAGGTGAGGTAGGCAATGGGAGATTTAATTATATAGCAGAAAAGATAGATAAACAAAAGGCCAATGTTGAAATTGTAACAACAAATTTCTCACATAGAACTAAAAAGCAACGAAATGTAACAAATGAACAGAAACAAAGTATAAGCTATAAGCTAACGATGCTAAAAGAACCAGGGTACACTAAAAATGTTTCGTTTAAACGTTTTTATAGTCATTATGTAATGGGGCGGAATTTACGAAAATACTTAAGTAATAGGAAAAAACCTGATGTTATTTATTGTGCAGTTCCTTCATTAGATGTAGCAAAGACAGCCGCGAAATACGCAAAAAAACATAATATTCGGTTTATTATTGATGTTCAAGATTTATGGCCAGAGGCATTTAAAATGGTATTTAATATCCCAGTAATTAAGGATATTATCTTCTACCCAATGAAAAGAAAAGCTGAGTATATTTACTCAACTGCAGATGAAATTGTAGCAGTTTCCCAAACTTATGCTGATAGAGCACTAAAGGCAAATAATAAGGGTATAGATGCTCTCGGGATTTATCTAGGTACCGAATTAGCATATTTTGATAATTTGGCTGAGCAGAATAAGCTAACAGATAAACCTAATAATGAAATGTGGCTTGTTTATATAGGAACATTGGGACATAGTTATGATATTTGTAGTGTAATAGATGCCTTAAAGATAGTAAAAGATAAAGGGATAAATAATATTAAATTTGTCGTCATGGGAGATGGACCACATAAGTCTAAATTTGAGACTTATGCTAAAAAGCTTGGGGTAAATGCAGTGTTTCCTGGTAGATTAGGGTATGATAAGATGGTTGGAATTTTAAAGTCTTGTGATATAGCGGTGAACCCAATAAAGCAGGGATCTGCAGGTAGTATTATAAACAAAGTAGGTGACTATGCGGCTGCAGGCTTACCTGTATTAAATACTCAGGAATCTAATGAATATAAAGAACTTGTAGAGGGCTACAGGGCAGGATTTAATTGTATAAATGGTTGTGCATTAGATTTATCTGAAAAACTTATTGCTTTAATTAACGACGAGAAATTAAAGAGAGAGATGGGAAAAAATAATCGTAAACTAGCAGAAACTTTATTTGACAGAGAAAAAACATATAATAAAATAAGCAATTTAATGGGAGAGGAACTAAGTTGAATATTGTATACATTTCCTGCCTTTCTGGAAATAAGGCAGCAGGGTTTACGTACAGTGTGCCCGCTCAAATAGAAAGTCAAAGCCGAATTGATAAAGTTTTTTGGTATAATTTGAACTCTACATATAAAAAAAATGATACTAAAAACATAAAATATGGTAATACTAAGGATTTTTCTTCGAAAAAAATATCGGAGCTCCCTGCCCCTTATAACTCTCCGGATTTAGTTGTATTCCAAGGAGTTTATTTTATAGATTACTATCTAATTTCAAAAGATCTTGTTAAACGCAATATACCATATATTATAATTCCAAGGGGCTCATTAACAAGAGGAGCTCAAAAAATTAAATCTCTTAAAAAGAAAATTTCAAACAAATTAATTTTCAACAAATTTATAAAGAATGCACGTGCTATCCAGTACTTGAATCAAGCAGAATATCGAGATTCTGGTGATTGGTGGAATGAAAATCATTTGATAATTCCTAATGGTACTTATGTCAAAACAATAAAGAATACTTTTAGAGAACGTTCTCCCTTAAAAGGAGTTTTTATAGGAAGATTGCATGTTTTTCATAAAGGGATAGACTTACTTATAGAGGCTTGTTCAAAACTAAAGAATGAAATAGATGGAGTTATTCAAATTGACATTTATGGAAAGGATCAAAACGGCTCAAAAAATGAGATAACTAATTTAATTGTTAAACATGGTTTAGACAATATTATAAAAGTGAAAGATGGAATTTATGATAGTGAAAAAGAAGCTGTACTTTTGGATAGTGATTTTTTTGTTTTAACTTCAAGATTTGAGGGACATCCAATGGGCTTAATTGAGGCATTATCATATGGATTACCATCTCTTGTAACGACTGGCACAAATATGGCTAAGGAAATTGAAAGCAATAATGCAGGATGGATTGCTGAAACTGAAATAGAGAGTATAGTTATAGCTATAAAAAGACTTATTCGTGAAAAAAGTGAAATCGAAGAAAAAGGGAACAGTGCAATAGAACTATCTCGAAGTTACGATTGGGATGCTTTAGCCAAAAAAAGTCATAGTGTGTATAATAAATTAATTAAAAAAGATAACTAAAGTGAATAGCGTAATTAAGTTTAATTATTTGATAGAATACTAATTTATAAAAGAAGTATAGTAAACATAATTAGCGTTAATTGTATGTTATTCCCTTTATTAATACAAGTCTTAGTGATACAAAAGTTTTAACGTTGTAGCATCTATTGATAGAAATCTGAAAATGGGGAGAGTTAAATTGTACCTTACCGAAAGAATTATTTCTCTTTTTACCTATGTGCTAATACTTTGGATAATGTGTTTTTTAATATCTAAGCTAGGAAACAAATATATAGGTAAAATATTATTTTTTTATACATTAATATTATCTACAATGTCTTTCTTTTTTGTTCCATCTTCGGGAGCAGATTTATATAGATTAATACCAATAATGCACATTTGGGGGAGCTTAAATTCCATTGAGCTATGGAATGAAATGTTAAATTCTACAACCCCAATTAACTTGTTGTATATGTATTTAATCGGTAAAACTAAGATAGATGGTTTATTGCCTGCTCTTACAGCGTTTATTTTTTATAGTAACGTTTTTTATATACTAAAAAAAAGTGTTATTAGGTATAAGGTGTCTTCAACTGATGGAGCGCTCATACTGTTTTTTTTCATGTCTTTAGGTGTATTAATAGAAGTTATTTCAGGGATAAGGACAATGCTTGGATTTTCGTTTGTAGCTGTTTTTGTTTATAAGGAGATGGTTGAAGGTAAGTCTATATTTAAGAATATAGTATGGTATGTGTTGGTATCATTGATACATCCTGCAGTATTGGTATTAGTAATAATTAGATTTGGCTACCTTGTAATTGAAAAGAGTAAAAATAATTATCAGAAGTTCTCGAAGGTTTTATTTGTGCTAATTGTAATACCGATTTTATATATCTTTGGTAGGGAATATCTTTTAGCTAGTTTTGAAAAAACTAAAGATTACGTATCTTCGGGAACTTATTGGTATTTTTGGGAGTATTTAATAGGAGGGATAAGCCTATTATTTATATTTTATTTAATTTCTTTAACAGCTAGGTTTATTAAAATAGAGGGTGATTTACATAATATACAAAAATTATTAGTTTTTTGTAAATATATTGCTGTACTACTAATTGTATTCTCAATTGAATATAATACTTTTCACAGGTTTGTAATATTTTTGTCTATTATAGCAATTCCACTACTTGCATATGTACTAGAATCGAGTCGGTATAACAAAATAATAAAAATTAATTTTAGACAGTTTGTTTTTATTCTCTCTTGTATAATTCTTTTTATAGCTTGTACTCGTGGAAATCTAACTAGTTTTAAGTTTTTGTACCTGCTGAGCTATACCCTTAATTGAGAAATTTGGTAGATCAAGTTTTGCTTTGTTTGTTTTTGTTTTAGTGGTGGTACATGGACATACCACCATATTTTATGGTGAGAGCTGTCATTCAACATAATAATAATAAAAACAGATTAGTCATTTTCCTTGTAGGTTTTTCTGTCTTCCTGCTCTTTTTATAGGGGACAGAGTAGTTACAAGTATGTTCTTTTAGAATAATAGATACAAAAATAAAGTGTATAAACAATTCGATATTATTATCCAAAAGGAGAAAAATATGAAATCTTTATTAATCAGGTTATTTCAAATTATACCCGATTCGTTATATTTAAAAATTATATTTTATAAAAATATAAGGAAAAACTTAGATTTAAAAAACCCAAGAACATTTAATGAAAAGCTGCAATGGTTAAAAATCAATGATCGTAATTCTGAATATACAAGATTAGTTGATAAATATGAAGTTAGAAATTATATTAAAGAGAAAATTGGTGAGAGGTATTTAGTTCCACTAATAGGGGTCTGGAAAGATGCTTCTGAAATAGATTTTGAAAAGCTGCCCAAGCAGTTCGTATTAAAATGCAACCATGATTCCAAAAGTGTAGTCATTTGTAAGGATAAAAGTAAAATCGATGTACAAGGGATAGTTAAGAAACTTAATAGTCATTTAAAGCAAAATGCTTATTATTATGGGAGAGAATGGCCATATAAAAATGTTAAACCTCTTATCATTGCCGAAAAATATTTAGAAGATCCAAGTAATCAATCTTTGATTGATTATAAGGTTTTGTGTTTTAACGGCAAAGCAAGGTTGATCCAAGTTCACAGTAATAGAGGTTCCGAAAATTACACACAGGATTTCTATGACTTGGAATGGAATAATATGGGTATTTCTCAAGGGATCAAACTCACTGAAACTCCTATGGAAAAACCGAATTTTCTTGATGAAATGATTCATTTATCAGAGGTTTTAGCAACAAATATAATCCACGTAAGGGTCGATTGGTATTTTGTGAATGGACAACTTTACTTCGGGGAAATGACTTTTTATGACGGTTCAGGGTTTGTACCTTTCTTAAATGAAAAAGATGATATCTTATTGGGAGATATGATTGATTTAAAAAAGTGAAATGAAAAGAATTATTAACTGATATTGGTAACTCGTATAGTAATGAAAATATTTTATATTATATGAGGTATCGATAGCGTCAATTTATGGTGAGGAACTTTCAATTGGTGATAATTGTGTTATTAGTGCTGAATGTATAATTAATGGAAAAGTACCATCTAATGCATCAGTCACGTCACGGGGGAGCGATATAAAGGTCAAATTATTACAATAGTAGTAAATCTAACAGAAATATTAATTTATTTGAGAGGATATAAACGTTTGCGTAGTAAGAAGATATTACTTAATTCATCAATAGGTTTGATTCGTGAAGCCGTTAATATGATTTGCGGCTTTTTACTTCCATGGCTAATTATTTCAAATTTTGGTTCGAATTATAATGGATTGACTGCTTCAATATTGCAATTTCTAAACACTATTGTTTTACTAAAAGCGGGAATAGCAGCGGTTACTAGAGCAGCACTTTATAAACCATTAGCAGAAAATAATATTACAAAAATTAGTGAGATTTTATATGCGACAATGCTTTTTATGAAAAAGATTGCCTTAATTTTTGCAGCTTGTTTAATATGTTTTGCTTTTGTATATCCGTTTATTATAGATGGTGAATTTGGATGGTTATTTACTTTTAGCCTTGTTTTAATTATGGGTGCAAGTACTGTTATTCAGAACTATTTAGGTATTACATATCAGATGCTCTTATTAGCTGATCAACGAAATTACATTTATTCTATAATACAAATAATAACAATAATATTAAGTACTATTGTTACAATAATTATAATAAACTTGGGTGGTTCTATTCATATTGTTCAATTGGGTATTACTGCCGTTTATACTTTGAATCCGATATTATTAATACTTTATGTCCATAAACATTATCATATTATAAAAAATGTGACTCCTGATCTATCTGCTATTTCTCAAAGATGGAGTGCTTTTACACAGGAAATAGCTGTATTTGTCAACAATAATACTGATTTGGTTATTTTGACTATTTTCTCAACAGTGTGGCAAATATCTGTATATACAGTTTATTATTTAGTTGTAAATGGTATAAGAACACTAATACTTACCCTTTCTGGAGGAATTGGAGCAGCATTAGGTAATATGATTGCGAATAAAGAGGATAGGGCGCTTTCGGAAAATTTCCGAATATATGAGTTTTTCTTATTTACTGCAGCTACGATTGCCTTTACATGTACAGCTCTACTCATAGTTCCATTTGTTATGGTTTATACAAAAGGGGTTAATGATGTTAATTATTATAGGCCTTTATTTGGTTATATGGTATCGGCAAGTATGTTCTTTTATTGCATTAGAATTCCTTATGATGATTTAGTTGAAGCGGTTGGACATTTTAAGGAAACTAGAAACGGTGCTATATTTGAATCATTAATGAATATAACTATTTCCATAATCTTTGTGCAAAAGTTAGGGCTCATTGGTGTAACAATTGGGACTTTATGCGCTATGGTATTTCGAACATTTCAATATGCGTTATATTCCTCAAAACATATATTAAATCGTAGTATAAGAGTAGTTATAAAGAGGCTACTTTCTTGTATTGCTGAGGTTGCTACAATAGTTTTCTTAGTAAGCCTTATTCCTAGCTTTGAAATAAGTAATTATTTTATGTGGGGATTGCGTGCTATTGAAGTTTTTATAATTGCTACAGTTGTAGTCTTTTTCTACAAATTTATATTCTTTAAAAGTGATTTATTATTGTTCATGCGTAAAATAACTATAGCGATTCGTAGAATATGACAAGAGGTTTTTGGAGAAATTAGTTCGATAAGAATTGAAAACAGTATTTTTTATTAAGAAAGTATATTTATTGAAATGTATTTCTAGTATGTAAGGGGTAAATCAACTGAAACATTACCAATTGGTTTATCTTTTATTATAAAGAATTACTTTATAGAGATGTTTCTCTTATAAAATCGGAAAATAGTCATTGTGACTTACTTTTTGCAGACCCAACATTGTGGTTGGGTGCTTGTTATAAGTCGAGGTTTATCGATTTATAAGTTTTTTGTAAATATGGGGTAGTTCCAAGCTTCATTTTGAATACCACGTATATGAATTTGGTAAGGAAACTAAAGTTAATTATTTCTTAAAAGTACTCTATCTTTTTAGTTATGGGTATCGGTTATTTTTCAAGTCTAGTCAAATAGTATTACTTTGGAATCCTAGTGAACCAATTCTTGTTGCTATAGTACTGTGAAATTAATAAACTGATTGTTAAATAAAAGCTTTATTCCAATTATTATTGAAAAGGTAAATAAGCATAAAAATAAAGGGCGGTGTAATAATGTACAAAATAGCAGTAGCAGGAACAGGCTATGTTGGCCTAGTAGCAGGGGTATGTTTTGCTGAAGTTGGTCATCAAGTAACTTGTGTTGATATTGATGAAAAAAAGGTACAATTAATGAAATCTGGCATTTCTCCAATATATGAGGCTGATTTAGAGGAGCTAATGCAGAAAAACTATACAGCTAGCAGAATTAATTATACAACTGATTATAAATCAGCATATAAAGATGCAGATGCCATTTTTATAGGTGTAGGAACTCCTGAACAAGCTGATGGTTCTGCGAATCTTTCATACATTGCGACTGTTGCAAAACAGATTGCTGAAAGTGTAGAAAAAGATTGCCTTGTTGTTGTAAAATCCACTGTTCCAATTGGAACGAACGATAAAGTTGAGCAGTTTATTCAAGATTTTTTAGTTAATGATGTGAAAGTAGAAGTAGCATCAAATCCAGAGTTTTTAGCGCAAGGTTCTGCTGTTCATGACACGTTATATGCAGAAAGAATTGTTATTGGTACAGAAAGTAAATGGGCTGAAGAGATATTAACAAATCTTTATAAACCATTTCATTTACCTATCGTTTCAGTTAATAGACGATCAGCTGAAATGATTAAGTATGCATCTAATGATTTCCTTGCTCTTAAAATTTCTTATATGAATGATATTGCAAACCTTTGTGAGTTGGTCGGAGCAGATATTCAAGATGTTGCAAAAGGTATGAGTTTTGATGAGCGTATTGGAAGTAAGTTTTTAAACGCAGGTATTGGTTTTGGTGGATCATGTTTCCCTAAAGATACAAAAGCATTAGACTATTTAGCGAGACAAAATGGTTACGAATTAAGAACGGTAAAAGCTGCAATCGATGTGAATAAAGATCAAAAGACTTTATTATACAAAAAAGCGAGTCAAAGATTAATTACTTTTAATGGTCTTAAAGTGGCGGTATTAGGTTTGACATTTAAACCTGGTACAGATGATTTAAGAGAAGCTGCTTCTCTTGAAAATATTCCTCTACTATTAGAGCAAGGTGCAGACATTTATGCGTTTGATCCAGTCGGTGCCAATAACTTTGCGAAAGTGTATCCAGAAGGAAAAAATAAAAATGGAAATATCACATATGTTACAGATGTTAAACAGGCATTAGACGGGGCAAATGTTTGCTTTATCTTCACCGAGTGGGGCGAAGTGAAGGCGTTAACTCCAGAGATGTATAAGAAGTTAATGAGAACACCATTAATTTACGACGGAAGAAATATATATGATGTTCAAGTAATGCAAGAAGTGGGAATAGAATATCATTCTATTGGTAGGAAATCAACAAGTAGGGAATATATGAAGGAGTTGAATAATATTGAATTACAAACCTCTAGATATTAGTAAAAAATATCTTATTACTGGGGCTGCGGGCTTTGTAGGATACTTTCTTTCTAAAAAGCTACTAGAACAAGGGTGCCAAGTAATAGGTATTGATAATATAAATGATTATTATGATGTGAATCTTAAATACGCTCGTTTAGAGAACCTTAAACCATATGAGAACTTTACTTTTATTAAAGGCGATATTTCGGATAAGGATACAATTAATAAACTTTTTGAAGAGTACAAGCCAAATATTGTGGTGAATTTAGCTGCACAAGCTGGTGTGAGGTATTCAATTGAAAATCCTGATGTATATATTCAAAGTAATATTATTGGTTTTTATAATATTATTGAAGCATGTAGACATTATCCAGTAGATCATCTTGTATATGCATCATCTAGTTCAGTTTATGGTGCTAATAAAAAGGTACCGTTTGAGGAAACAGATTTTGTAGATAATCCGGTATCACTTTATGCATCCACTAAGAAATCAAATGAGTTAATGGCACACACGTATAGTCACTTGTACAAGATTCCTGCAACTGGATTACGATTCTTTACAGTGTACGGGCCAATGGGGCGTCCGGATATGGCCTACTTTGGTTTTACAAATAAGTATTTCAATGATGAATCCATTAAGATATTTAATAATGGTGACTTTGAAAATGATTTATATCGCGACTTTACTTATATAGATGATATTGTTGAGGGAATTCAACGCCTTTTAAGCAATCCGCCTGTAGAAGATGTAAAGCATAAAGTATTTAATATTGGTAATAATAACCCTGAAAAGTTGATGGTATTTATTAAAGCATTAGAGAAAGCATTGAGTAACTCATTAGGAAGAGCAGTAGAGTTTAAAAAAGATTTTGAACCTATTAAGCCAGGGGATGTACCGGCTACTTACGCATCGACAGATTTATTGCAGAAAGCTGTTGATTTTAAACCTGAGACATCTATTGAAAAGGGATTACAAGAATTTACTAATTGGTATGTAGATTACTATAAAGTAAAATAATTAAAAGCCTACGGTACTTGAATGATAATATACTAGTTATAGAATATCATTCCTAGTATAATAGACTAAATTAGTATTTGTATTATCTGGGGAAATCCGGAATAATGGAAAGAAGAGGTCTATCGCAATGAAAAAGAAAATCCTATTATGGATACTAGGGGTTATAGGAGTAATGATTATAGGCGGTGGAATCTATGCTTATAATGTGTACTCAAAAGTCTCAAAGACATTAGAAGAAGTTCATAAACCGTTAAAGCGTGATGAAGGTAATAAACAAGAAGAAAAAATTAATAAATCTGAACCAGTATCTATCTTATTAATAGGAGCCGATGAACGCGGTGAAGATAAAGGTCGCTCAGATTCTTTAATGGTCATCACATTAAACCCTAAAAATAATTCAATGAAAACAGTAAGTATCCCACGTGATACATATACAGAAATCGTTGGAAAAGGGAAAAGTGATAAAATTAACCATGCCTATGCATTTGGTGGCGTAGATATGTCTGTTGCGACAGTAGAAAAATTCTTAAATGTTCCTATCAATTATTATATTGAAGTGAATATGGAAGGTTTTAAAGACATTGTTGATGCGGTTGGTGGTGTGGATGTAAATAATGATTTAGAGTTTTCTCTTGAAGGGAAGCACCTTCAAAAAGGAAATATCCACTTAACAGGTGACCAAGCCCTAGCCTACACACGTATGCGTAAGGAAGATCCACGCGGCGACTTCGGGCGTCAAATGCGTCAACGTCAAGTAATGCAGGCTGTTATTAAGAAGGGTGCAAGCTTCTCTTCTTTATCAAGCTATGGTGATGTGTTAACAGCGATTCAAAAGAACGTGAAAACAAACTTAACGCAAGATCAAATGTTTGATATGCAAAAGAACTATAAAGATTGCTTGAAAAATAGTGAGGATATTCAAATTCCAGGTGACGGTCACAAAGCCGCTGATGGTATTTGGTACTACTATGTCCCAGAGGCAGCAAAACAAGATTTAACGAATAAGTTAAGAGCGCATCTTGAAGTGACCAAGTAGTATGTAATAACCCAACTCCTTTGGAAGGAGTTGGGTTTATTTTTGCATGGATTTATATTAGTATTATATATTGTGAGATTAATAGATGAGGTGAATCGATGAATAAGAAAGCAGTACTTGTCCTTGTTATTTTTGTATTGTTTGTTGCTTCGATTGTGAGCGGTAAATTGTACTGGAATAAGAAGATTGCGAATGCAACAGGACAAACGAGTGAAGTAACGAAAACAAAGGATGAAGTGAAAGATAGCGGAGTGAAGAAAGAAGAGAAAAAGGAAGAGAAAAAACAAGATACAAAGTCATCTTTTAATGAAGCATATGCGAAGAAGTTGCCAGATGCAGTGAAAGAGAAGTTAAAGAAAGCTGCTGAGGATAAAAAAGCAGTAAATCTTGTTATCGTTGGTGATGAAGCTTCTTCAGCTGAAAAGGGTGCTTGGGCAGCTAAGTTAACGGCTAATTTAGAAACTGCTTACGGTAAGGGTTTATGGAATGTGACTGTAAAGGAATATAAGGGTGAAAGCACAGAAGAGTTAATTAAGAATAAACGTGATAAAGAGATTGCAAAAGAGAATCCAGATGTGATTTTATTTGAACCACCATTTATTACTGATAACGGTAAAACTGGTAATGGAAACTCTGTCGCGAATACACAGAAGTTCGTCCAAGCACTTTCTACTAGTGCAAAGGGTGCTACGATTATGATTCAACCATCAAATCCAGTGTATGGTGCGAAAAATTATCCGAAATCGATTGAAGCATTAAAACAATTTGCGACGCAAAATAATTATACATATATTGATCATTGGGGAGCATGGCCGGATGCTTCAACGAAAGGTATTTTACCATACCTACAAGAAGAATTTGGTTTCCCAAGTGCAAAAGGACATGACGTTTGGGCGAAATATGTAACTGATTATTTTGTAGCTAAGTAATGAAGGAGAGATAAAAGGTGTACGAGTTCTCGTATACCTTTTCCTTTTATAATTAAGAGATTTGAAAATAGTAGGAGGAAAACAATGAACTCAATCCTAATCTGTGGCGGAGCTGGCTACATCGGTTCTCACGCTGTGAAAAAATTAGTAGACGAAGGCTTATCTGTAGTAGTAGTAGATAACTTACAAACTGGTCATGAAGATGCAATTACGGAAGGCGCGAAGTTTTATAATGGCGACCTTCGTGATAAATCCTTTTTAAGGGATGTTTTTAAACAAGAAAATATTGAGGCGGTTATGCACTTTGCAGCTGATTCTTTAGTTGGAGTTAGTATGGAGAAGCCCCTTCAATATTATAATAATAATGTGTATGGTGCCCTTTGCTTGTTAGAAGTGATGGATGAGTTTAAGGTAGATAAGTTTATTTTCTCTTCTACTGCAGCAACGTATGGTGAGGTAGATGTGGATCTTATTACTGAGGAAACGATGACAAATCCAACAAATACGTATGGAGAGACGAAGTTAGCAATCGAGAAGATGCTTCATTGGTATAGCCAAGCTTCTAATTTACGTTATAAGATTTTCAGATACTTTAACGTGGCTGGTGCAACTCCAAATGGTATTATTGGGGAAGATCACCGTCCAGAAACACATTTAATTCCTCTTGTGCTGCAAGTGGCTTTAGGTCAACGTGAGAAGATTATGATGTTTGGTGATGATTATAATACGCCAGACGGTACTTGTATCCGTGATTATATTCATGTTGAAGATTTAGTAGCGGCTCATTTCTTAGGGCTTAAAGACTTGCAGAACGGCGGAGAGAGTGATTTCTATAACTTAGGAAATGGTAATGGTTTCAGTGTAAAAGAAATCGTTGATGCAGTTCGCGAAGTTACAAATCATGAAATTCCGGCTGAGGTAGCACCGCGCCGTGCGGGCGATCCAGCACGTTTAGTTGCTTCTTCTAAGAAAGCGAAAGAGAAGCTAGGATGGGATCCTAAGTATGTAAATGTTAAGACAATCATTGAACATGCTTGGAATTGGCATCAAAAGCAACCGAATGGATATGCTAAATAAATATAATAAGTGAAAGAGAGGGTATCGTCGACAAAATATGTTCGACAATACCCTCTCTTTTTTTGTACGATTTTTGCTATACTAAACTGTACTATAATACGTGGTGGAAGGAGGAGAATGATGAAAATACTTGTGGTTGATGATGAATCGAGTATTCGTAATTTGATTCGGATGCAGTTGGAGATGGAAGGTTATGAAGTATTGGCAGCGGCTGATGGGAGAGAAGCTTTAGAGAGATGGAATGAAGGGCCGGATGTATTGATTTTGGATGTTATGCTTCCGGATACGGATGGGTATGAGTTGCTTCGTTTGTTCCGTGAGAGGGATAGGGATATTCCGGTGCTTATGTTAACGGCAAAGAGTCAGATGAATGATAAGTTGCTGGGCTTGCAGCTTGGTGCTGATGATTATGTGACGAAGCCGTTTAATTATGCGGAGCTTATTCTTCGGGTTAAGAATATGGCGCGGCGTGTAAAGAAGACGGAGGCGGCTGTAAGTCATGAAGTAATTGAGGCTGGAGAGATCGTG
>WPCI01096503.1_pt1 | contig 20931 bp, 18 predicted proteins | sample 5399871 | NCBI WGS metagenome assembly WPCI01 (sample SAMN12869469, study PRJNA574797) | sludge metagenome | isolation source: wastewater treatment of pH7 | place: China:Beijing | collected 2019-05-20 | reverse complement strand
CCCATATTGCTTGACAACACACACGGTGAACTGCTGCAGCCAACCAAGCTCTTGGACCGCGACGCCCTGACGGTACTGTATACCTATCAAAATGAAGGCGTTGAAAGAAAATTCCTATCCATAAACCCTGATGAGGGTACTTTTATCAGCCCGCAGCTGGTGCGCGCTGTCGTGGCGGCTTATGAGCCTGGCTTCTGGGCAAGCCCCGGCTTCAGCCTGCTCCATTGGCAGGCATCGGAACCCATGACGATTGCCGAGAGGCTGGTCAGTGATCTGCTCTTGTGGGATGAGGCGCCCACCATCACCCGTTCATTGCGTATGCGTCTGCTTGCCGCGCAGGTGGTGAATCACTATGGGCGCGCGAAAACGCTTGAATGGTACTTGAACAGCGCCTGGTTTGGCGGTTATACCTACGGTGTGGAGAGTGCGGCGCAGTTGTATCTGGGCAAGTCAGCGGCAGAGGTAACCCTGGCAGAGGCGGCGCTATTAATTCCGTTGATCGATCACCCAACGCTAATGCCACACGCTGCGCCGGCAGCCGCGCTCAGCCGGCAGCAGGATTTTCTCGCGCAGATGCTTGCCTCCGGCACGATTGAGCGCGAAGAATACGAGCAGGCGCTGGCCGAAAACATCAACCTGCGCCAGCCACCCGCTGATGACCCTGACAGTGCCGCCGGGTTGGCTCTGCTGGTGGATCAACGCCTGGCGAGTGAAATCAGCCTGCAGCGATTGCACCGCGGCGGTCTGCTGGTGGTTACCACGCTGGATGCCGATTTGCAGCAGCAGTTGGTTTGCACCTCAGATACTCAATTGAACCGAATCAGACAACGTGGAAAAAGCGTGGTGGCGCCTGACGAGCATTTATGCGCAGCCGCCCTCCATTTGCCTGTTCAAGCCTTAACCACTTTGGGAACCGTTCCATTGGCGGCAGCCGGGGTGGTGTTGAACCCGAAAACGGGAGAGGTGCTGGCCTATCATGAGCCGCAGAAAAACGGTAGTGACCCGATCCAAATCAGGCGTTATCAGCCCGGGTCATTGCTTTCTCCGTTTGTGGCGCTCAGCGCATTTACACAGGGCTATTCGCCAGCCAGCCTGTTGTGGGATATTCCGGCTTACACCAACTCACTGGGAATTTCTAATGGGCATTACCGCGGCGCTGTGAACATACGTTCATCGGTTGCGAACGGCTACCTTAACCCGATTGCCAACCTGGCCGTGGAAACCGGCGCGTATACCACCTGGCGTTATGCGGCATTGATTGGCATGCAGGGATTGCAGAACGCGCCCGATGATGCCTCTCCGCTATTGGGCGGGAGCGAGAACAGCCTGCTGCAGGTGGCGGCTGCGTTTGGAACGTTGGCGAATATGGGGGTGCGCAACGGCCAGCTGCAGGCGGAAACAGGCGAAATTCTGCCTGAAATGGTCAATCAGGTTTTTACGCTCGGCGGGCAGTCAATCTGGCAAAAACCGGCTGCTGCCGAAGCCGTCATCGTCAGCGATAGTGTCGCCTATCTGGTCAATCATATCCTCAGCGACGCGCGTGCGCGCTGGCAGGGGCAGATCCCTGCCAATGAGATCGAGGTGGCTTCGCAAGCTGCTTTTGCCAGCGGCAGTGCCGATGATCAGCGCCAGGTGTGGAGCGTGAGCTACACCTCCGACCGCCTCGTGCTGGTGTGGATGGGACCAGAAACTGCATCGGGGCAGGGCGCTCCGCGATTGAGCGAGAGAATGCCCGCAGGCATATTACACGCACTTTCAACATATCTCCTTCAGCAGCCGGCATTTGAGGGCTGGGCAACGCCTGAAGGGGTCACCTCGCTGAGGGTATGCAGTCCCTCGGGCATGCTCCCCACAGCCGACTGCCCAAATCAGGTTTATGACGTTTTTCTCAAGGGTAACGAGCCCAACCTGACTGACACGCTTTTTGCAAGGGTGAAGATTAACCGTGAAACAGGGCTGCTGGCAACCGTTTTTTCACCGGCGGCGCTGGTGGAAGAGCAGTTGCTGATGAACATCCCCGCTGAGGGGCGTGACTGGGCGAAGCGGGAAGGTATCGGCATTATCCCGCAGGGGTACGATGTCATCCAAATTGGCAATATCAACCCCGATGTAAATATCGCGTATCCCGCTCTACTATCCACGGTGGCGGGGAAAATTCTGATCACCGGCACGGCTGGCGGCGAAGGCTTTTCTTCTTATCAGGTGCAGGCGGGCCAGGGGATCTTCCCGAGCAAGTGGCTGAAAGTGGCTGAATCCACACAGCCGGTAAGTGCTGGAACCCTGGCTGAGTTTGATACCAGCGGCTTGAATGGCATGTATGCCATCCGGCTGAGTGTTGTGGATCAGCAAAACCTGATTCACACCGCTTACACGCAGGTAACGATTGACAACACCCCGCCATTTGTACAAATCATTCAGCCGTCTGACAACCAAACGGTTGTAGCGCTGGCTGGGCGAGTTACCCTCTCCGCCTCCGCAGAAGATGCTTCAGGCATTGCACGCGTGGAATGGTGGGTGAACGGCAGAGAGGTGATGGAGCAGACCACGCCACCATTCACCTACCCATTAATCGCAGAATCAGATACTTATGAAGTAGTTCTCAAAGCCTGGGACACAGCCGGTAATTTTCAGCAATCAGCAACGGTAAACTTCAATGTGCAGCGATAGGCGACACGCCAAACAGCAAGGCATGTAGTTCTTCTAGATTGTTGAGGACGACATCTGCGCCGGCTTTAACCAGTTCTCTTTGGGTGCCAAAACCACACAACACCCCAACCGTTTGAGCCCCTGCCCGTTTGCCTGCCAGAATATCCACAGTGGTGTCGCCAATCATCAGACAATGATGCGGCTCAATCCCCATGGCTTGGGCTGCATGTTGGATGGGGTGCGGGTACGGCTTGGTGCGTTCGCAGGTTTGAGAGGTGACGACCTTGACAAAATGCTTCTCGAGTTCAAATTGATTGAGGAATGTAATCGTAGTGTGGGCATCACGGGCGCTCACAATCGTCAGCGGATATGCTGCGCGCGCTGCATCCAGCAATTCACGCGCCCCTTGCATCAGGAGGAAGGGCTTCGAAGGCTTTTCAGCGCGCCGAGAAAATCGCTCAAACGCCCTGGCGTAATTATCATCAAGGCTGAGAGCATCCATCCAGTACATCATTAAGTTCATTGGCGATTCACCTGTCATCACCAGCCAACGAGAGAAACGCCTGCGCTCAAACCCGCTGAACACCTTGTTTACTGGCGCCAGCGCATGAAAGATTCTTTCAACCCAGTCATCATCCGTGTCGCTAATAGTGCCGTCTACATCGAAACACAACCCTTTAATGCGCGACAGGTCAAGCGGCATGCTTTATTTCCCAAAACTTCCGATATCTACCAACGCCTCTTTTACCAAAGGTTCTGAGGAGCCGATCAGCCATAAAACATCAGCGCCGCTGAGGCGCATGGTAATTCTGCCGTCAACTTCTGAATCCCAAACAACCACGCCATTGCTTTTTTGTGTCGGGATTCCCCAGCGCGCCAGACCGTAGTCGTGCGAGAGGTCGAACAACTCTTGCGCATCTTGCTGGCTATCCCAGGTGCTGTGCCAGGCAATCAAGTATTGGCTCAGGTCTGGCGTGGTATAGAAGGCATAAGTATCCCCGCCCCACCCCTCTGCTGCTGCACGGCTTTTATCCTCATCCATCATAAACCCTTCAGTGCGCCCTTTGGCAAGGATGAGGTAGGTGTACCATTCACCCATCACGTTTCTTTCGATCTCCTGCCATCCGCCGTCCAGGTCAGGCGTCAGGTCGGGTAATTCTACGGGAATGGGCTTATCGTCAGGGTATCTTTCGGGGTGCAGAATTTGCTCCGTGGAAACAGGCGGGTTGGCAAAGGCGGCATCCACAGCCGTCCAACCGTCCTTATTGATCAATACCTGTACAAAATCATAGCCATAGGAATATGGAAAGAGGAAATCTTCCTGCATGAAAGCCGGAGCAGAATCATAGATTGGGCTTTCGTAGGAATTCTGAAAATTAGTAATGTCTTCGTAATCTTGTTTGGTTCCGTGTTCGTAAAACCAGGCGTATTCAAGAGAAGTCGCGTCTCCTTCTACCAATGCGCTCACTGCAGCGCAGTACTCTGTATCAATTTCGCATTTCTCATCGTTGAGCATCAAACCATTTTCCAAGTCGTAGTTTTGATCTTGCAAAGCGTGGTTGAACTCATGCGCGTATGTGATGCGTTCCATTCCGCCAAATCCATCATTGACAATGACATACATTTCTTTGGTTTCACTGTCATAAAAGCCGGCTATTTGCTCAGAATACAGATCATGATAAAACTGCTTCAAATTAAAACCAGCGTCCATCAAGCCCAAAACAGAAAGCACCAGCACATCCTGGCGGGCATCTTCATCAGTGTAATCGGCGAAGAAATCATTGACGACCTTCTCACGCAGCTCATCCGGCGTCATCAGGTTGCGATCCAAAGTATCGAGTAAGTCGAGGCCGCGGATTGGACTTACCTGCTGCTCGATTTCGTCCATCTGGCGTGAAATATCCGCGGGTATTTCGTTCGGCACAGCGGTAATTAGCGGGTCGATCTGAGGGTCGATCTGCGGGGTGGCAACCACCGTCACCGGCGTTGGAGGGGTGTAATTCTTCTGAGCCTTTAATAAAAAGACTCCACCGACAATTAAACCAATGCTAAGCAATGCACAAGCAGAAATTACCAATACCAAAATCGAGAGGCCTGTTTTTTTACCCATGTGCTACCTTACAACCCTTTCAGCAGCCCTGATAATTGCTGCAACTTCAATAAAAAGATTTCTCAATTCTACCCGATAAAGAATCTTCAGGCGCATGAATTGGATAAAAACAGGTGAGTTTGAGTGCTTAGTTTGTTATAATCACGCTCATGAAATACCATGTATGGACTGAAGGTTGTCAAATGAATGTGGCTGACTCGGAGCGCGTTTCGTCTGCGCTCGAGCACCTGGGCTATGAATACGTGCCGGTGGCTGAAGACGCTGATGTCATTGTCTTGAACACGTGCGTGGTGCGCCAGTCTGCTGAAGACAAAGCCTATGGGCGGCTTACCTCGCTTCTACCAGTCAAGCGTTCACGCCCAGATGTGGTGATTAACCTGATGGGCTGTCTGGTGGGCATCAATGAAAACCATCCGCTGCGAACACGTTTTCCTTACGTGGATGTCTTCTCACCGCCCTCCGACCCGCTGCCGCTGGTTGAGTTCCTCATTCAACGCGATGCCCGCAGCGCAGAAGAAGCCGAGACGGCCAGACGGTTTGCTTTGATGGATGGTGACCTAGTGCTACCGCAGACTGATGGCGTTGCTCAGGTTTCGGGTTGGATTCCCGTTGTCTATGGCTGCTCACATGCCTGTGCATATTGCATCATTCCTTACCGCCGCGGGGTGGAGGCAAGCCGTCCGCCGGAGGAGATTCTGCGCGAGGCGCGTTCTCTTGCCGCCCAGGGGATCAAGGAGATCACCCTGCTGGGTCAGATTGTTGACCGTTATGGAAAAGATGAACCTTCTTACCCCTCGCTCGCCGGCTTGCTGCGTGAACTGAGCCAGGTGGAAGGCATCGAGCGTCTGAGGTTTCTGACCTCGCATCCCAATTGGATGACGGACGAGCTTTTAGATTGTGTGGCTGATTTGCCCAAGGTGATGCCGCATATTGAGATCCCTAACCAGGCGGGTGATGATGCCATTTTGGAAGCGATGAAGCGCGGTTACACCACAGCAGAATATCGCCGCCTGGTGCAAAAAATCCGTGACCGAATTCCGGGTGTTTCTATCGCCACTGACATTATCGTTGGTTTTCCCGGCGAGACAGAGGCGCAGTTCCAAAATACGTATAACCTGCTGGCAGAATTGAAAATGGATGTGGTGCATCTGGCGCGCTATTCGCCACGAATTGGCACCCTCTCGGCGCGCACATTGCCTGACGATGTTCCCGCGGCAGAAAAATGGCGCCGCTTCAGAGCGCTTGAGAAACTGCAGGAGGCTGTGGTGCGTGAGATTCACGCTGCTTACCTGAACACCAACGTGGAGGTGTTGTTTGAAGACAAGGTCAAACAACGCTGGCGTGGACGCACCCCAACCAACAAACTGGTGTTTGTTGAAAGTGATGCTGACTTGCGCGGAAAAATATTGCCGGTAAAGATCGTACGCACAGGGCCATGGTCTATGTTGGCTGAGTTAATAGGATAACCGTTTGAAACAGAAGCTGGTTATTGGTGGAGCTTTATTTGTCATAGCCGCTGGTGCAGCGCTTTACTTTTTTTGGTTTAATCCTTCGCGCCTGGGGTCTCGCATTCTCCCGCTGCGTGCCTGGCTCAATAACCCGGTTGCTCACACCGATTGGAGTATTGAGGCCAAGACTCGCTGCGGCGAGGCACCTTTCCTCATGCCCAGCAGCGGTTATATCGGCTTTATCTGGCATGATTCATTCCGTCCGGGACACCAGCACCAGGGGATTGATATTTTTGGCGGGGCAGAGCCAGGGGTTGTACCGGTTTATGCTGCATATGATGGTTACCTCACCCGCAAGTTCGGCTGGAAGTCCTCCGTCATTATCCGCCTGCCCGAAGACCCGCTCAATCCAGGTCAAACCATCTGGACTTACTATACACATATGGCTGACCCGTCGGGTGAAAGTTATATTGTGAAAGAGTTCAGACAGGGCAGCACCGAAATCTTTGTTGAAGCAGGCACATTGCTTGGCTACCAGGGAAACTATTCAGGCACACCGGGTAAACCCACCGGGGTGCACTTGCACTTTTCAGTGGTTAAAGATGATGGCAACGGCTCTTTCTTAAATGAGCTTGAAATAGTGAATACACTCGACCCTTCGCCTTACCTGGGATTGCTGCTAAATGCCAAAGAAGGGGGCGTGGTACCGGTGGTGTGCCAGCCGTAAAAATGGCTGAGGCTGTAAAAGAAAACGGTGAAAGCATTTATAAAATGACGTTCATCAAGGGGATGAAATACCACTTTTATAAGGGCAGGGTCTCAGTGGTACAATCTGAGTAGCGAACCAATACGCCTATACAGCCTATACAGCAGGTATGGGATTTAAGTATTGTCTTATTGATCAGGAAGGGTTTAGGATGCAGGAAATCGCCCCACAAGTTTTTATTGAAAGAGATTACCCCGGGGTTACGCTGGGGCTAATTCATTGGGAAGGCGGCATTATTTTGATTGATGTTCCGTTTCGCCCGGATGACATCCGCTTGTGGCGTGCTTCGATGTCTGAATTCAGCGACAAACCTGAGCGCCTGGTGATTAATTTGGATGATCATTATGACCGCACACTCGGCCTCAGACAAATTGACTGGACTGTGGTCGGACATGAAAAATTACCGCTGCTCCTAAAAGACCGGCCGATCAATATCCGTCCGCAGGGCAACGAAACTGGCGCTGAATGGGAACTGCATAGTGCACCAGGCAATATCCGCTGGAGCCCGCCTGAGATCTCCTTCAGCGACAAGCTTGAGATCCACTTGGGAGAAAAAGACGTCGTTTTACAATCCCGTCCGGGGCCGACTCCAGCAGCTATTTGGGCGCATTTACCAGGGCAAAAGGTGATCTTCGTCGGTGATACTGTTATGCCTGGTGCGGTACCCTTTCTTGCCAATGCAGACCTGAATCAATGGGTTGAGACCTTAAAACTACTGTTGCAGCCTTCTTTCCGCTCGTACACCATTGTCTCTGGCCGTAATGGTTTGGTGACCCCGGTTGAAATAAAAAACCAGATAAAGATACTTGAAAAAATCAACCAGCTGCTTGAAAAAACCGCTGAAAAACAACTGCGTGTAGAAGATGTTCAGAAAACTGCAAGCAAAATCCTAAAGATTTGCGACGTCGCCAATCAGGAAGAAGTGCAACAGCTGCAGCGGGCACGCTGGGGTTTGGTGCAATACCTCAAACGAACCACAGGTGCACAATTGGAACAGCCTCAGTTTTTTTAAAAATAAAGGAATGCCGTTCAACGCATGCAGTCATCAACGACAAAAATACGCATTAAAGCTATTCTTAATGAACTAAATCGTGTTTATGGCGAACCAATCTGGCGCGACCCTCTGCCGCCGATTGATGAATTGGTTTCCACCATCCTGTCTCAAAATACCAATGATGTGAACCGCGATCGTGCCTTTCATGCACTGCGGCAGCGCTTTCCAACCTGGGATGAAGTTCGCCAGGCTCCCGAAGAAGAGATTATTGATGCTGTGCGCATTGCCGGGCTTGCCAACCAAAAAGGGCCGCGTATTAAGCAGGTGTTGAATCAGATACAGGCAGAACTTGGAGCGCTTGATTTGTCGTTCTTAAGCGACATTCCGCTTGAAGATGCCCGTGCCTGGCTGCTGCGGTTTAATGGTGTTGGCCCAAAAACAGCAGCGATTGTGCTGCAGTTTTCATTGGGAAGACCCGCTTTTCCGGTAGATACGCATGTTTACCGTGTAACGGGGCGCTTGGGGGTTCGCCCATTGAATCTGAATGTAGAAAAAACTCATCAGTTGATGGAAGAACTGATTGACCCAGCAGACTATTTTGCCGGCCACCTCAACCTCATCCGCCTGGGACGTGAAATCTGTCATCCACGCAAACCCGAATGCCCGCGTTGCCCTGTGAACCAACTCTGCGATTACCCTGATAAAACCATCGCATAACACAGCTGCTCAACGCCCGTTTTCTTGAACCTTCAAGAATGAAGATGGGGTAATCAGGTATAATTTCTGATTATGACTGAATTTTGGCTTGTGCGTCACGGACAGACGGATTGGAACCTGAACCGCATGTTTCAGGGGCAAGTAGATATTCCATTGAATGAAACCGGCATCGCCCAGGCACATGCTTTTGCGGCTTCGCTTGATGGAACTCATTTTGATGCCATTTACTCCAGCGACTTGTCGCGGGCTTACCAAACTGCGCTGATCATCGCTGAAACGCAGGGATTACCGGTCATTACCGACCCACGTTTGCGTGAGATTAACCAAGGCGTGTGGGAGGGTCTGACTTGGGACGAAGTACACGAGAAATACCAGCCAGATTTTTCGCCAAACCCGCGGTACGTTATCACTCCACGCGCTGAAGGGGCTGAGTCGCTCGAAACAGTGGTCAGGCGCATGCTTGCCGCGGCCAATGAATACCATGAAAAACACAAGAGCGGCAGGATTCTGTTTGCTACACACGGCTTATCAGCTGCCTCGCTTTACCTCGTCGCAAACCAAAAATCTCTGATTGATGCCGGACGGTACATCCCGGAAAATGGACAACCGCTGGTAATCCACATGGAGCAAACCCTGCCGCTGCCTGATTTTTCGGTTTACCGCGTTGAATAACAAACCCCTCAATGTAATAAAATGTTGCATTAGAGAAGCCAGGTACTTTGGCGGTACACATGCCGTCTCTTGGGTCTCAAAGAATTCCCCAGGTCTTGAGCCACAGGCTTCTCACCAATAACCAGTACGCAGTCGCATTACAAATTCTTTGGCATCAACCTGTAAACCAGGCGTGAAGCCAGGCAAAGCGGGTTATAATCCCTTCATGTTACCGCCAATCACAACCGAGCCGCACTGGGTTGCTGCTCCCGCATCCTTACAGAAAATGATCGAAGCAATTTCTGCTTCACCGTTGCTCGCGATTGATACCGAGTCTAACTCGCTCTTTGCCTACCGCGAGCGGGTTTGCCTGATTCAAATTTCTACATCTGAAACAGATTACCTGATTGACCCGCTGCAGATGGATGATCTTTCTTCGCTGGCGCCGATTTTTGCTAACCCGGCTCAACTGAAAATCTTTCACGCCGCAGAATATGACATCATTTGCCTGAAACGCGATTACAGATTTGTTTTCAACAATATTTTTGATACCATGATCGCCGCCCGAATATTGGCTGAACCACGCGTAGGGCTGGGCTCACTGCTCGAGACTTACTTTGGGGTGGATCTTGAAAAAAAATATCAACGCGCCAATTGGGGCAAACGACCGCTCTCCGGTGAAATGCTGGATTACGCGCGTATGGATACCCACTATCTTTTTGCATTAAAAACCGTGCTCGAGGAGAAACTGATTACTCAGGATCTCTGGAACCTTGCGCAGGAAGATTTTGCGCTTGTGACGGCCGTCGAGCAGCCTCTGTCAGATCCCAATGGCGCTTCGTGCTGGAAAGTGGTTGGCAACAATCATCTGAGCGATCAAGAATCAGCGATTTTACAGGCGCTCTGTAATTACCGCGACCAGCAAGCGCAAAAAATGAACGTCCCGCACTTCAAGGTTTTCTCCAACCAACTATTGGTTGAACTCAGCCGCTCAGCGCCGCACTCACCTGAAGAATTAGCCCTCGTCCCGGGTGTCAACCAAAAACTGGTCTTGCATCACGGAAATGCTTTGTTGAATGCGATAAAAACAGGGGAAAAAGCGAAACCTCTTTCACGACCAGCGCGCAAGAAGCCTTCTGCGGCGACCGTGGAGCGCTTTAAAACCTTACACGAATGGCGTAAAACGCTGGCGCAGCATTCAAAAATTGAATCAGACATCGTTTTACCCAGAGAAGTTTTAGAGCGGATTGCCTGCCTGAACCCTGGCAATTTATCTGAACTGCAGGCAATCATGTCAGCAGTACCATGGCGTTTTCAACGCTATGGAGAGGAAATTCTCCAACAACTGAAAACAATTGAGGAAAAATGAAAATACACTTTAATGGCGCCGCTCAAACCGTCACCGGATCTCAACATCTGCTTGAAATCAATGGAAAAACCCTGTTGTTAGACTGCGGGCTGTTTCAGGGCAGGCGGGCGGATACCTATGAAAAGAACCTCAATTTTGCCTTTGATACCAAAAAACTTGATGCTGTGGTTCTGTCTCACGCCCACATTGACCATAGTGGGAATTTGCCCAACCTGGTGAAGAGCGGGTTCAGCGGGCCGATCTATGCCACACCGCCGACAGCGACGCTCGGCGAGATCATGCTGCTGGATGCAGCCCACATTCAGGAAGCGGATATTGAGTACCTGAACAAGAAACGCGCCCGCCGAGGGGACCCACCGCTTGAACCGCTGTATGGCAAAGTGGATGCCGAGCGGGCGATTGAACAATATTATCCGGTGAAATATACCGAGCCGTTTTCTCCGGTTGCGGGGGTGACGGTCAGGTTCTTTGATGCCGGGCACATCCTCGGTTCCGCTGCCATCCGTCTGGATATTGAAGAAAATGGCAGTCATAAGAGCCTTTGGTTTTCAGGGGATATCGGGCGTTATGGCTTACCGCTCATCACTGACCCGGTGCTGCCCAGCGATGCGGATTACCTCTTGATGGAGTGCACCTATGGAGATAAAGAGCACCAAAGTGTTGAAGAAGCCTATCTGAAGTTTTCAACTTTGGTTAAAAAAACCTGCGATCGAGGCGGAAAGGTCATTATCCCGGCGTTTGCTGTTGGACGCACCCAGGAAATTGTGTTCTTTCTCAACCAAATGATCAGTGATCGGATCATCCCCCCGCTGCCTGTCTATGTCGACAGCCCATTGGCGGTGCAGGCTTCAAAGATCTTTGCCAGCTACCCAGAGTATTTTGACCCCGAAACCAACCAGTTTATCCGAGAGCATCGTCACCAGGCGCTCGACTTCAAAGGGCTCACCTATGTGCAATCTGTTGAAGAATCAAAATCGATAAACAATAAAAAGGGCCCGATGGTGATTATCTCTGCTTCGGGGATGGCGGAGACCGGCAGGATTCTGCATCACCTTAAGAATAATATTGAAGATGAAAAGAATACGGTATTAATCGTCGGCTGGCAGGCGCCATACACACTCGGCAGGCGGCTGGTGGAGGGCGCAGACGAGGTGCGGATTTTTGGAGAGCTTTATAAGCTGCGCTGTGAGGTTGGCGTGGTGACAGGGCTTTCGGCACATGCCGGGCAGGATTTGCTGGTGAAATACGCCGCTGCAATGCAGGGCAGGGTAAAAGACATCTATCTGGTGCACGGTGAGGAAGATGCAGCAAACGCCTTGATGAATAAACTACAGGAACATGGGATTACGAATGTTCATTACCCCGAGCTAACCCAGGTGGTTGAGGTTTAGGGTTATCGAGTATAATTTCAGCCATTGGAGAGGTGCCGGAGTGGTTTATCGGGGCGGTCTCGAAAACCGTTGTGGCTCTCGTGGTCACCGTGGGTTCAAATCCCACCCTCTCCGCTCACAAAAACTGTTCGCTGCAAGGGTGCTGACCCCGCGACCCTCTCCGCTAAAAAGCAAGCTGCGAGGGTGTCAACCCCGCGACCCTCCCGGATTTCGTCTCATAGTATTGAAGCATTTTCTCCATCTCCAACCCAACTTGATTTAATTATTTCCTCTTTAACCCAGCTAAGATTCGCACACAGGATATAATTGTTTGTGAAACAGACACAACATTTTTAATAAGGAGCCAGGTTATGACCGATCGCATTAAACTATTACGCGCACTTTTGAAAGAACAGGGTTTACCAGCAATCCTGATTAATTCCGCGGTCAATCGCCGCTACTTAAGCGGGTTCACCGGCGGCGCTGGCTGGCTGCTGATCACGCCTGAACACGCTTTCTTATTTACAGATAGTCGTTACACACTGCAAGCTGCTGCCGAAGCACCTGCCTTCAGCGTGCACCAGGTCGTAAACCCCGGCAAGACGATTGCAGAATGGCTGGTGGAAGTCGCGGCGCAGTACGGCATCCCTGAGATGGGCTTTGAAGCAGCGCATACCTCTTTTGCAGAACACGCTGACTTGTCCAAGAATATCGCTGGGGTTTTTGTTTTACGACCGGTGGCTGGTTTAGTCGAACAGTTGCGCACGATTAAAGATGACGCTGAGCTGGCTGCCATGCGCAAAGCGATAGATTTGACTGACTATGTAATGGAAACGGTCATTGCCCAGTTGCGCCCTGAGCATAGCGAACTTGATGCTGCCTGGATGTTTGAAAAAGCGCTGCGAGAAGGCGGAGCAGAGCGGCCATCCTTCCCGATCATTGTGGCGGCTGGTCCAAATGCTGCACAGGCGCATCACCGCCCCTGTGACGATAAGTTAGGCGTGGGACGCTCGATTATTATCGATATGGGCGCGCACATCAACGGTTACAACGCTGATCTAACGCGTACCATTATCTTAGGCGATGCTGACGAACGCTTCTGGACGATCTATAACACGGTGCTGGCAGCTCATCAGCGTGCCATTGATGGTGTTCGCGCAGGCGTACATGCACATGAAGTGGATGCGCTGGCTCGTGATTATATTGCTTCTGCTGGTTATGGTGATAAGTTTGGTCATGGTTTGGGACACGGAATTGGCATGGAGGTTCATGAGTTTCCATTCGTCCGCTGGACAAGCCCTGGCGGTACAAGCCCACTCATTCAGCCGGGCGTGGTGACCAGTATTGAGCCGGGTATTTACATCGAAGGCTGGGGCGGTGTGCGCATTGAAGACTTGGTGTTGGTCACAGCTGAGGGCTGCGAGGTCTTGAGCCACGCCGCTAAGATTCACCAACCATAAATGGAAGACTTTCTGTTGGTCTTCATAATTGCAATCGCCCTCTCGGCGCTGCTTTTTTTGGCTGCCAGGGCAGCTGAGCGGTTTGATTTGCCGCGGACGGTCTTGGACAGCGCAATACAATTTGCCGCTGGTCTGATCTTTGGGCTCGTAATCCTCAGCCTGATGCCTGATGCAATCTACAATGGTCCGTCAGCTGGTGTGCTGCTTGCTTTTTTTGGAGGCGGCACACTGTTTGTTTTGTATGATTACGTTACCAGTAAACAACAATATGTGCAATCAAATGATCAGGATGAAATTCGTACTTCGAAAGGGTTTTATCTTGGCGTGATACTCGACCTGATTGTGGATGCGCTTGTGATTGGAATGGGCATGGCAATCGGCATACGCAATGGCCTCATTCTATCCATCGGCATAGTACTGCAAATGATACCGCTGGTATTTGTAATGATAGCCAAAGCCAGAGTACAGCAGCTATCGCTCAATGCCAGGCGACAATTGGCTTTGGCGGTTCCTGTCGGAGTCTTTGCGGGGATCATCCTCGGTTTTACGTTGCTGCAAAACCAACCCGAAGTTGTGTTGCATATCCTCATGGCTGGCGCATCTGGTTTTCTCATCACAGCAGTCACACAAAGCATGATTCCTGCGGCTTATTCTGGGCGGAGCAAGCCATCTTTAGCGCCTTTTTTCTTTCTCATTGGGCTAACGCTTTACGCGGCGTTAAAATTTACAGGCAGCTAATATATGCTCGCTTGATTGAATCACATCAGATGGAGAAAAACTTGTCGGTTTCAAAAATTGCAGGCGGTATTCAAATGGTTGGTGCCGCATCCACGCCATAACCCTCTTACAGTTCTTGCTGCGAGATTTGAATTTATATCAAAATAGAAAAGACCCTGTCGGTGTTCAGCGCTGACAGGGTCTTGCTTGTGATTTCAAAACCGGTCAGGCTGCGTTGGCAGGCTCTAAAGCAGTCATCCCTTCGAGAATGGTTTCAAGCGACATTGTGTGTACGCAACGTCCGCGCGTCTTAAAATACTCACAATCACATTTCCAAGCGCCGTTTTCATATTCAACGACATGAGCGTTGTTGTCACCTTTAACAGTGACTTTAAAGGAATGAAACTCGAACCGATCGCGTTCCTGTGCGTAACGTTTTGCCTTGTCTATCTTGCCGATCATACTTGAATCCATATCCGTTAGCTCCTTTTTAGTTTGGTAGAAAAAAGGCACGCTTAAACAGGCGCACCTTTTGAAGTTTAGCTTTTATGGTCAACCAATACTCGCATGATGATCAGTTCTCCCAGGTTGATAATATAGTAGACCTTTTCAGGATCTTTGTCAACTACGTTTACCCGATAAACTGCCCTACGATTGAAATTGCGGGAAAAACTTGCTCATCACGATCGCATCTTCTCCACCCTGATAATAATGTCGCCACACATCCACCTGGCTGTACCCATGCTTGGTATACAGGTAAATGGCATCCTGATTGGAAGCCCGTACAGACAGCCTAACCGTCGGCATTTTCAAAGCTTGTTCACAGGCATGCAGCAAAGCTCCTGCCAACCCCTGACGCCGAAACTGGGGCAGCACCGCCAGTGTGGTAATCCAGCCTGTTTTCTGCAATTTTTTTGCGTCTCCGCCGATAAAACCCACCATCATCTCATTGTGAACTGCTTTAATGCGTACAATGCCGGGAAAGGTAAGCACGGCGATTTGTTCTATTAGTGGCCAGGCGTCCAATGGAAAACAAGCCTTCTCGAGCGAATTTAACTGTGATAAGTCACTCAAAGAGGCTGGCGTAAGATCGTATGGGTAAAGGTTCAAGAGCAAATTCCCTGATTAAAAATGGGTTGGGAACAAGTTTTCCCAACCCATTGAGTAAATTTAATCAATAACCTTACTTATCAGCGCTCTTCTTTACGAAGTCACTCAACAAGCTGGTGAACTCCATCGGGAAGATGTACTTGGTAGCCGGACCGGTAGCCATGCTCTTGAGGGTTTCAAAGTATTGCAGCGTCATCGTCTTTTGATCGATGTTTTGAGCTGCTGCGAAAATGGCTTCAAGGGCTTGCTGGTAACCTTCAGCTTTCAAGACCTGGGCTTTGCGCTCGCCTTCAGCTTTAAGGATGTTCGATTGCTTATCACCTTCAGCGCGCAGAATGTTAGCTTGCTTTTCACCTTGAGCAACATTGATGGCGGCTTCGCGGCTGCCGGTAGATTCCGTCACCACGGCGCGGCGATTACGCTCAGCCGTCAGTTGGCGGTTCATTGAATCCTGCACGTCGCGCGGCGGGATGATCTCACGAATTTCAACATTAGTGACTTTTACACCCCAGCGCTCGGTGACTTCATCGAGACGTGCGCGCAGCGCGGTGTTAATCTTCTCGCGTTCTGACAAGACGCCATCCAACAGAATTCCGCCGATGACCGAACGCAAGGTAGTGGTAGCGATACCCTGGGCAGCCAGTTCAAAGTTCTGCACCTGTAACACAGATTGCACGGGGTCAAAGACTTTGTAATACCACAAGAAGTCAATCGAGAGCGGGGCGTTGTCTTGTGTAATGGATTGCTGGGCTGGGATCTCGCGAACCTGCTCACGCAAGTCAACCGTTACTGGTCGGTCGACAAACGGGATGAGCAGGATCAGTCCTGGGCCTTTTGCGCCAATACAACGACCGAGGCGGAAAACAACTATTCTACGATATTCGGGGACAATTTTAATTGCCGTGGCGAGGAAAAACACGAGCAAGATGAGGACTGCCCCGATGAGACAATAAATTAGTATTGCATCTGAACCGAACATAACGAACTACCTCCTGAAAAATTTGTTCTGGCTAACCTGATTATTTTTCTTCTTTCACTGCTTCAACCACTAATATCAAACCATCACGGTCAACCACACGCGCTTGCTGACCGGCATGGATCAATTTTGTACTGCGTGCCGTCCATTCTTCACCGCCCACATAAATTGATCCGCTCTGACGAATATCACTTCGTGCCACCCCGATTTGACCGATCAGGGCGCTTAGATCTTGCGCCGGACGAAGCTGCAGGGCTTCGACACCTTTGCGCGTGATAAACCAGAGAAACAAGACGGTGATAATGCTCATAAAGGTGGCGACGAAAGGATCGATAGCTGGAGCGCCGGATTCTTTTCTATAGAGGAAAATTGTTCCGACGATGATTGCGATAATCGAAGGAACTAGGTAAACCCAATGTTTATGTTTTCGCACTGCAAATATGAACAGAATGACGCTGACCACGATTAAGATCAGCGCCCAGATATTTATGGGCAGCACAGCCATCGCGTACCCTGCGAAGGCCATTGCCAGGAGAGCACCAATTTCCAGTACGCCGGAACCAGGGGCGAAGAGCGCCAATACACCCATGACAAAGCCGATAACCAGAATTACATACGCAACATTTGGGTCGATGAGCAATTCCATAATACCCTCATTTCAAGTCTCTATCATTATACACGAAGAACCCCTGTCACACAGAAAAGTTCACCCCACATAAAAATTCGGAATAACTTTATCACTCCATTACCTTGTATAGACAATCACAGGTTTTGCGGTGAAACTTGCTATTTTAAGATGATTATGTTATAGTATTAGAAATTCGGAGAGGGTTACAAATTTCTCTCTTCATGTTAAATCGCTCCCGTAGGAGTGGTTTTTTTCTATGTATATCAGATTGAAAAGTTGTAATTAGTGCGGGAAATCTATTAGAACACGCAAGAAAGGAAGTAAAGCTGACATGCAAACCTCATTCCTGACATCTGAAGGATACCAAAAGCTGCAGGAAGAACTTGAATACCTGCGGACCGTAAAACGCGAGCAAATCGCCAACCGCCTGCACGAAGCGATCGAAGGCGGAGAATTGCTGGATAACGCCGAATTGGAAGCAGCCAAGAATGAGCAGGCTTTTGTCGAAGGCAGCATAAAAGAGCTTGAGATACTGCTGGCTACAGCGCGGGTTGTAGAGGATAAAGATATCGACAAGGAAACCATCCAGGTCGGTAATCGCGTGACCATTCAGGAAAAAGGCGTGCGCACAACCGAAGAGTATGAGGTTGTCGGTGCCGCTGAAGCTGATCCCTCAATCGGGAAAATTTCAAATGAATCTCCCATGGGCAAAGCACTGCTGGGCAAACGAGTGGGCGACGAAGTCCAAATTGAAGCACCCGCCGGCGCTTACATCGTGAAGGTGCTCAAGGTGGATCTCTAATATTTGCGGGGGTCGTGCCGCCAAGCAGGCGAGCAGATCCGTTCTCTAACAAAAGAGGCCTGCCCCCGATCATCAGGGCAGGCTTGTTACTTAAGAAAGGAAACTAATGGAACTCTCAGATCTCGAAAAATTCCGCTTTGACAAAATCCAGCGCATGCGTGCAGAAGGCACTGAACCATATCCCACCCGCACCGAAGTGGATTCGACCATAGCTGCTGCGATTGCGGCTTTTGAAGACCATGAAAAAGCTGGTAACAGTGAAAATTTGGTCTTTGTGCTTGGAGGGCGATTGCGCGCCATCCGCTTGATGGGTAAATTGGCATTTGCACATATTGAAGATGGCAGCGGACGTATTCAGCTCTTCTTCAGGGTTAATGAACTTGGCGAAACTGAAATGCTGCGCCTAAAAGAGCATTTTGACCTGGGAGACTACATCCAGGCTGGAGGAGCGCTTATTCGCACACGCACCGGTGAAATAAGTTTGCTTGTGAGCCATTTCAAGATGCTCGCCAAGGCGATCCGCCCGCTGCCGGCAGCCAAGGATGAAATTGTGGATGGCGAAGTGGTGCGCCATGCCACGCTTTCTGACGCTGAAACGCGCTACCGGCAACGATATGCTGACCTGGCGGTGAATGAGGATGTGCGCGAAATCTTCCGCAAGCGGGCGGCGGTCGTTCGGGCGCTGCGCGAGTTTTTGGATGCGCGTGATTTCCTTGAGGTAGAAACGCCAATTTTACAGCCAATTTATGGCGGTGCGGCGGCGCGTCCATTTGTAACGCACCATAACCAATTGAAACAGGATCTTTATCTGCGAATCTCCTTTGAGCTCTACCTCAAACGGCTCACCGTTGGCGGCTTTGATCGAGTTTATGAGATCGGACGCGACTTCCGCAATGAGGGTGTTTCATTTAAACATAACCCCGAGTTCACTCAACTCGAGCTCTACTGGGCATACGCAGATTACCTCAAGGTGATGGAACTGACCGAAGCCATGATTGCGCATGTCTGTGATTCGGTTTTCGGCACGCGCAAGGTGGTATATGACGGGGTTGAAATCAATTTCAACCCGCCCTGGAAGCGGGTGAACCTGCGCCAAAGCCTGATTGAGAACGCGGGTATTGACATTGACCTTTACCCTAGCGCAGAAAGCCTTGAAGAAGTGATGAACTCCAAGGGGCTGAAGGTAAAGCCCGGAGAAGCCCGCGGCAAGTTAATCGAGCAGCTGCTTGAAGAGTTCGTAGAGCCCACCTTGATTCAGCCAACTTTCATGTACGATTATCCGCGCGATATTTCTCCGCTTGCCAAAAACAAGCCGGGCGAACCCGCTACCGTAGAACGTTTTGAAGGCTTTGTTTTGGGTATGGAGCTCTGCAACGCCTTTACCGAATTGAATGACCCGTTGGAGCAGGAAAAACGTTTCCTCGAAATGGGGCGAGATTACAAAGTGGAAGACGAGCAAAGACACCCGATGGACGAGGATTACCTGAACGCCATGGCCTATGGCATGCCGCCGCAGGGCGGGTTTGGCATGGGGGTTGACCGCCTGGTGATGATTCTAACCGGTAAGAAGAACATTCGCGAGGTGCTGCTCTTTCCGCACCTGCGTGAACGCGATGAATAACACGATCGTAAAGCGAAAATTTTCCGGCTGGAGACACCTCCAGCCGTTTTTTCTTCACGGTGAGATTGTATAATAGAGAAAAGCGAGGTGTTATTGAACCCTTTTTCTCCCGTTCGCCCATCTCCTATCGCCGGCTCTTGGTATTCAGCAAACCCGAATGTACTGCGCGATCAGATAAATGGTTACCTTGACCAGGCTGCCAGCACAGCGGTTGTTGATGAAGTTGTCGGGCTTATCGCACCGCATGCGGGCTATTATTACTCAGGGTTAACAGCCGCGCATGCCTACAACTGTGTTCGGGGCAGGCAATATGATGTTTGTGTAATTTTTTCGCCGCTGCACGAGTACCTGCCATACAATTTACTTACCAGCGCGTACGAGGCCTATGCCACACCTCTCGGCAGGGTTAAGGTAGATGGCGACTTGCTGGCAGCGTGCAGTGCCGGGTTGCAAAAAACCTGCGGAGAAACCTTAAAACCAATCGCCAACGACAGCGAACACTCGCTCGAGATTCAACTTCCTTTTCTCCAAACCGTGCTGGGTTCACCCTTCACGCTGCTGCCGATTATGGTGCGCAGTCACGACCCGCTGTTGCTTGAGATGGCGGCGCAGGCGATTGCTGAAGTATTACGCGGTCAAAAGGCTTTATTGGTGGCGAGTACGGATCTTTCTCATTTCTACAGCGAAGCAGAAGCCGCGCAGCTTGATGATCATATGCTTACGCACATGGCCACATTCTCGCCGGAGGGCGTGCTCAAAGCCGAGAAAAGCGGCGAAGGATTTGCCTGCGGCGCGGGTGCTGTAGCGCTGATGTTGTGGACATGTCGCTGCCTCGGCGCCTCTCAAGTAACGTTACTGCACCATAGCACCTCAGCCGATGCAACGGGAGAGTCGCAGCGCGTGGTGGGCTATGGCGCGCTTGCAGTGACCAGATGAAACTGAGAGGAAGGCTCTGCTGATGCCACGCTTTGCCAGTGTTGCAGTAAATATTGCTCAAATCAATGAACTTTTTGATTATGAGATCCCGGAGATGCTTGATGGAGTGCTCCGGCCTGGAGTGCTGGTGATTGTGCCATTTGGCAGCCAAACGGTGCAGGGGGTGGTTGTCAATCTGAAAGATCTACCATCGGTGACGGAAACAAAACTGATTCAGAGCGTAGTAGACGCTGAAGCGGTGTTGAACGATTGGCAGCTTCAGCTAGCGCTGGAAATGAGTCGCGAGAACCTGGCAACATTTCCGCAATGCCTCGATTTAATGGTTCCGGCAGGGCTATCACAGCGGACGGATGTGCTGTTAAAGCTTGGCGCGGTGGATTTGTCCGTTGAAATGACGCCAAACCAGCGGCGCCTGATTGAATTGCTCAAGAAACGCGGTACGCTGCGGGGGCAGCAGGTGAGCGCAGCCTTGCCGCGCATCCCCTGGAGGGAGAGCCTACCGGGTTTGGAAAAGAGGGGGTTGATTAAGAGCACCTCAGTGCTGCTGCCGCCTTCTGTTCGTCCAAGAATCATCCGCACCGCTCTCTTCAGCGCGCAGGCTGGTTGGGAG
>WPCI01342818.1_pt1 | contig 20937 bp, 22 predicted proteins | sample 5399871 | NCBI WGS metagenome assembly WPCI01 (sample SAMN12869469, study PRJNA574797) | sludge metagenome | isolation source: wastewater treatment of pH7 | place: China:Beijing | collected 2019-05-20 | reverse complement strand
CGAAGGTCAAGGAGCTGAAGGAGAAGATCGCCGCGACCAAGGCGTTCAAGGGCCGCCGCGTCGTCGATGGCGTGTCGCTGTCGGTGAAGGCCGGCGAGGCCGTCGGTCTTCTCGGCCCGAACGGCGCCGGCAAGACCACCTGCTTCTACATGGTGACCGGCCTCGTCCCGGTCGATGCCGGAACGATCGAGATCGATGGTTTCGATGTGACCGGCCTGCCCATGTACCGGCGCGCACGCCTTGGTGTCGGCTACCTGCCGCAGGAAGCCTCGATATTCCGTGGCCTGACCGTTGAAGCCAACATCCGCGCCGTCCTGGAAATCGCAGAATCCTCGCGCGCCGCCCGTGAAAAGCGGCTGACGGCGCTGCTCGACGAATTTCACATCACCCATCTGCGCAAGGCGCCGGCGATCGCATTGTCCGGCGGCGAGCGCCGCCGTCTCGAGATCGCGCGCTCGCTGGCTTCCAATCCGAAGTTCATGCTGCTGGATGAGCCGTTCGCCGGCGTCGATCCCATTGCGGTTTCCGACATCCAGAGCCTTGTCCGCCACCTGACGTCGCGCGGAATCGGCGTGCTCATCACCGATCACAATGTGCGCGAGACGCTTGGCCTGATCGACAGGGCCTATATCATCCATGCCGGGCAGGTTCTCACCCATGGCCTGCCGGATGAGGTCGTGCGCAATCCCGACGTTCGTCGCCTCTATCTCGGCGAGGATTTTTCGCTCTGATCGACCGCATTGTCGTCTGCGTTCCGCGATGAACGATTGCGCAACCCCTTGACCTTAGACTGGCTTGACAAGCAAAACGCGGGCCAGTTTCCCTTCGCGCTCGGCGCGGGGGAGCGGAAAGGCCCCGTCCAGGGGGAATGCCATGGCGCTGGCCGCCCGGTTGCAACTCAGGCAGACGCAGTCGCTGACGCTTACGCCTCAGTTGCTGCAGTCCATCCGCCTGTTGCAGTTCACCAGCGCCGAGCTGGAGAGCTTCATTGATGGCATCGTCGAAACCAATCCCCTGATCGAGCGCGCCGGGAACGCACCGGCCGAGCCGGCGCCGACCGAGGCGCCGGGTGAGGAGTGGAGCGCGCAGGCCATGGCCGAGCGCCTCGATTCCTCGCTCGAGAACGTCTTTCCCGACGATCCGGGAACCGGCGAGCGCATCGCGCCCGATCTCTCCGCACAGTGGCGTTCGGCGGCGGGCGTGTCGGGGCCCCGCGCCGCCGAGGATGCGTTCGATATAGCCGATGTCACTGCGGCCCCTGTCAGCCTGCGCGACCATGTCGGCGCCCAAATCGCCCTGACCTTCGTCGATCCGCTCGATCTCCATATCGCCAGGGAAATCGCCGATACGCTCGACGAGGCCGGCTATGCGCGGTTTTCCGCAGGCGAGTTGTCCTTGCGCCTTGGCGTCGACCCGGCCCGGATCGAGGCCGTTCTCGACCGTTGCCAGGGTTTCGAGCCTGCGGGCCTGTTTGCCCGGGACCTGGCCGAGTGCCTTGCCATCCAGCTTCGCCAGCGCGACCGGTTCGACCCTGCGATGGCCGCCCTTGTTGGACATCTGGATCTGCTGGCGCGCCGGGATTTCGCCGCTTTGAAACGGGTCTGCGGCGTCGAGGAGGACGACCTCCTGGCCATGGCGGCCGAAATCCGGGCGCTCGATCCGAAGCCGGGAGCCGGATTTGCCGGCGGCATCGCCGATGCCATCGTGCCCGACGTTCTGGTGCAGTCGGCCCCGGACGGTTCGTGGCTTGTCGAACTCAACCCTGACGCACTGCCAAGGGTTCTCGTCGATCGCGACTACTTTGCCCGCGTGTCGGCCGCGCATGCCTCCGAAGCCGATCGCGCCTTCATGGACGATTGCATGCAGACGGCGAACTGGCTGGTCCGCTCGCTCGACCAGCGCGCCCGGACGATCCTGAAGGTCGCATCCGAGATCGTGCGCCAGCAGGACGCCTTCCTTGTCGGCGGCGTGGCGCATCTCAAGCCGCTGAACCTGCGCACGGTCGCCGAAGCGATCGCCATGCACGAATCGACGGTCAGCCGCGTGACGACCAACAAGTTTATCGCCACGCCGCGCGGCGTGTTCGAGATGCGCTATTTCTTCACCGCCGCGCTCGCGTCGGCCGAGGGCGGGGAATCGCATTCCGCCGAAGCCGTGCGCCATCGCATCCGGCGCCTGATCGAGGACGAGCCGGCCGACGAGGTCCTGTCGGACGATGCCATCGTCGCGCTACTGCGCGGCGAAGGCGTCGAGATCGCCCGGCGCACCGTGGCGAAGTATCGCGAAAGCCTGGCGATTGCCTCTTCGGTCAGCCGGCGGCGTGAAAAGCGCGCGGCCGCGACGGCGGCAACGGCAGGCTGAGCCGCCTCGCTTCGTTGACTTTTGGGATCGCGCTGACTAGAAGCGCGCTCGCCCACGATGGCGCACGCCCCCGAGCATGAATGACCAATTGCCGCCCGGGTGGCGCGCGACATGTCCGCGCCTCGGGAAGGCGTCCAGATAACAGGTTGATTATCGATGGTTCTTCGCATTTCCGGCAAGCAGATGGATATCGGCGATGCCTTCCGCTCCAGGATCGAGGAGAAGGTCGCCGACACCGTGGACAAGTATTTTGGCGGTGGATATTCCGGCACCGTTACGGTCGAGAAAACCCAGTCGCGATTCACGGCCACCTGCTATCTGCACCTCGACAGCGGCATCGTCATCGAAGCCGCCGGTCGTGCGCAGGATCCCCAGGAAGCCTTCGACGTTGCCGCCGAGCATGTCGGCAAGCGCCTCCGCCGCTACAAGCGGCGCCTGAAGTCGCACAAGGCTGGCACCTCCGACCAGAGCCGCCAGGATGTCGCCTACCGGATCGTCGAACCGCTTTCCGATGATGAGGACACCGATGTTCCGGCCGATTTCGCGCCGGCGATCGTGGCCGAATCGACGGTGACGCTGAAGCGCCTGAGCGTTGCTGCCGCCGTCATCGAGCTCGATGCGCGCGAGAGTCCGGTTCTGGCCTTTCGCAACGCCGGAAACGGGCATATCAACATCGTCTACCGCCGCAACGACGGCAATATCGGCTGGATTGACGCCGCCGACGCCGCAACGGGCAAGGCGGGAGCGTAGGCATCGGCACCGGCGCGCGGGCGCGCCGGGAAGACGGGCGAACCGAAAGGCCGGATCACATGGATCTCTCGGACCTGATCGAGGCGCAGGCGATCCTGCCGACCTTGAAGGCGAATTCCAAGAAACAGCTCATCCAGTTGTTGTCTGAAAAGGCGGCGGCGCTGACCGGGCTGACCGAGCGCGAGATTGCCGAGGCGCTGATGCAGCGCGAGCGGCTCGGATCGACCGGCGTCGGCAACGGCATTGCAATCCCGCATGGCAAGCTCGCACGCGTCAAGACGCTGACCGGCGTGTTCGCCCGGCTCGAAACGCCGGTCGACTTCGATTCGCTCGATGACCAGCCGGTCGACCTGGTGTTTCTGCTGCTGGCGCCGGAAAGTGCCGGCGCCGATCACCTCAAGGCGCTGTCGCGCATTGCCCGCGCCCTGCGGGACCCGCAGGTGGTGGAAAAGATCCGCGCCACCCGCGAGGCCGATGCGATCCACGCCATCCTGGCGCAGTCGCCGGCATCATTTGCCGCCTGAGGCGCCAGCACGGATCATCGTCAATGGATCGCGACGGTGACGAGCGCGTTGTCCGATGCGCCCTGAAACGCTGCGTCGCGCTCGTCGGTCAGCAGGATCGGCTGGCCATTGGCCGCAAATAGCGCCCACAGCTCCAGCCCCGGCATCAGGTTCGGAATTCCCGGGAAGCGCCGCGCCATGTCTTCGCTGGCAACCTTGCGCACATAACCGATCGCGCCCTCGCCGACATGGGCGAGTTCTTCCTTGGTCAGGACAATGGTGTTCTCGTTCATGGTCAGCCTCCAGGAAGCGGCCGCCGATGCGGCCCGCTTGTCAGAGCCGGGCCCGGACACGACAGGCGCGCCGGGACGGGGATTCAGTCTTTGACCGAAATGTTGATTTTCCGTATCAGCCGCTCCGGTTCCGGTCGGTCGAGATCGATCGCCAGCAGGCCGTTGCTCAGGTCCGCCGTCAGCACGCGCATGCCGTCGGCCAGCACGAATACCCGGCTGAACTGCCGCGCCGCGATGCCGCGGTGCAGGTAGTCGCGCTCGCTGTCGTCGGCCTGCTTGCCGCGGATCACCAGCTGGTTTTCCTCCACGCTGACATCAAGGTCCGCCTCGGAGAAGCCGGCCACAGCCAGCGTGATGCGCAAACGCTCGCCCTCGTCGGAGCGCAGCCGCTCGATATTGTAGGGCGGATAGCCGTCGCCATTCTTGGCGACGCGCTCCAGCGTCTTCTCGATCGTGTCGAACCCGAGGAGCAACGGGCTCGAAAACGGCGCCATGCGTGTCATCGTCGTGTCCTTTTCAAGCGACATCGGGAGGCGGAACCCGTGTGGCGTTCCACCGCTGGCATTTGATATGGTCCGCGCTTGAATGAACTTCAAGGACATTGGGGGAGAGGCTCGTGAACGCCACGACCAGGATCATCATCGACACCGACCCGGGCCAGGACGACGCCGTCGCCATACTCCTGGCACTCGCCAGTCCCGAGCTCGACGTGCTCGCCATCACCGCGGTTGCCGGAAATGTGCCGCTGCGCCTGACCGAGCTCAACGCCCGCAAGATCTGCGAGTTGGCCGGGCGGCTCGATGTTCCCGTGTTTGCCGGTGCCGTGCGGCCGCTGGTCCGCGATCTCGTCACCGCCGAGGAGGTGCATGGCAAGACCGGCCTCGACGGCCCGGACCTGCCCGAACCGAAGATGAAGCTTCAGCAGCGCCATGCGGTCGACTACCTGGTCGACACGCTGATGGCCGAGGCACCCGGGACCATCACGCTCTGCCCGCTCGGCCCGCTGACCAACATCGCCCTGGCGCTGATCCGCGAGCCGCGCATAGCCAGCCGCATCGAAAGGATCGTGCTGATGGGCGGCGGCTATTTCGAGCAGGGCAATGTCTCGCCTTCGGCCGAGTTCAACATCTACGTCGATCCGCATGCCGCCGACATCGTGTTCCGCTCGGGCGTGCCGATCGTCATGATGCCGCTCGACGTGACCCACAAGGCACTCACCACCTCGGCGCGCATCAAGGCCATTCGCGACATCGGCAACCGCGTCGGCATCGCGGTCGCCGAGATGCTGGAGTTCTTCGAGCGGTTCGACGAGACCAAGTATGGCACCGATGGCGGGCCGCTGCATGATCCGTGCGTGATCGCTTACCTGTTGCGGCCGGACCTGTTCAACGGCCGGGAATGCAACGTCGCCATCGAGACGGTCTCGGAGCTGACCATGGGCGCAACCGTGGTCGATTGGTGGTCGATCACGAAGCGGCCGAAGAACGCGCTGGTGATGCGCGAAATCGACCATGCCGGGTTCTTTGACCTTTTGACCGAGCGCCTCGCGCGGTTGTGACCGTCTCAGGCTGAAAGCGCGGCATCGACTTCGACCCGCACCGGGATGGCGGGCTGGGCACCCGGTTTCAGGCAGGCGATCGATCCGGCTGCCGCGGCAAGGCGCAACGTCGCGTCGAGCGGCATGGCCTCGGCGATTCCCGCCGCGAGATAGCCGCAGAACGTGTCGCCGGCACCGACGGTATCGACGGCGTGGACCGGGAGTGACGGCGCGCGGTGCAGTCCGGTCGCCGATGCCGCGATGACACCGTCGGCGCCGAGCGTGACGATGACGGTCCGTCCAGTGGCCGCGGCGAACGTAATCATGCGGTCCGCACGCGCCCGGCCGCCGAGGCCGAGCGCGTCCGCATGCAGATCGAACTCGGTCTCGTTGGCCACGATGATGTCAGCCTCGGCGACAAGGTCGATCAGGTCTGGCCGTGCCGGCGCCAGATTGTAGATCGTGGTCGCGCCGGCCGCGCGCGCGTGCCGCAACGCCGCCGCCACGGTTGCCGGGGGGATCTCGTTCTGAAGCAGCACCACGTCGCCGGGCTCGAGAGGCAGGCCGGCCGCCTGGCGTTCCGTCACCGACGCGTTCGCCCCCGGAATGACGGCAATCATGTTCTCGCCGTCACCGCCGACCAGGATGAGCGCGGTACCCGTGGGCTTGTCCGACCGCCCGACGCCTGAGAGGTCGACGCCATCGCGCAGGAGCAGCGCCAGCGCCTGGGCGGAAAACGCATCGTCGCCGACCATGCCGGTCAGCGCCACATTTGCACCGGCCCGCCTCGCCGCCAGCGCCTGGTTGGCGCCCTTGCCGCCCGGCGCGGTCGAAAATCCGGTACCGGTCAGGGTTTCGCCTGGCGCCGGCAACCGGTCGAGCGTGGCGATGAGGTCGAGATTGATCGAACCGACGACGTGAATCATGGGATCGCCCCGTGCCAGGATGGTCCCCCTCATTTGGCCGATCCCGGGCGTGCTTGGCAACACGCCGCGCGGCGCGGATGCCCTCACCGGGTTTGCCCGGCCTCCCAGCCGAGCATCGCGCGTTTGCGCGTCAGGCCCCAATGATAGCCGGTCAGGGCGCCGGACTTGCCGAGCGCGCGATGGCAGGGCACCACGAATGACACCGGGTTGGCCCCGACGGCGGCGCCCACTGCGCGCGGCGCTTCCGGCCGGCCGATGGCGCTCGCCAGGGCCGCATAGGTCGTGGCGGTTCCGAACGGCACCCGAAGCAGGCCTTCCCAGACCCGGACCTGGAAGTCCGTGCCGATCAGCACGATGCGCAGCGGATCATCCGGCCGCCAGCGCGCTTCGTCGAAGATGCGAGCGGCCAGGGGCGCGGTCGCGGCGGTGTCAGGCTCGAACCGGGCATTCGGCCAGCGCCCTTTCATGTCATCGATTGCGTCCTGCTCCCGGCCCTGGTCGCAGAACCCCAGCCCGCACAGCCCCCGCGAGGTCGCCATGACCAGTGCCCGGCCGAACGGCGAGGCGTGGAAGCCGTGGCGGATGGTCAGGCCGGCGCCGCGAAGCCGGAATTCGCCCGGGCTCATCGCCTCGTGCGTGACGAAAAGGTCGTGCAGCCGACCGGGCCCCGACAGGCCGACCTCGATGGCCGTGTCGAGCACTGGCGTACCGTCCTGAAGCAGGCGGCGGGCATGATCGAGCGTCACGGCCTGCAGGAAGGCTTTCGGCGTCAATCCGGCCCAGCGCCGGAACAGCGCGACCAGTCCGTCCGGTGTCTCGCCGACCCGGCGGGCCAGCGCTTCCAGTCTCGGCTGGTCGCGATAGTCGAGGCTGATGGCTTCGATGATGCGTCGCACGACCTCATAGTCGGCGTCGGCATTGGCGGATCGGATCGGATCGACATGTTCGTTCATGTCGGAACCATGCCAAATGCGACCGTCGACAACCACCCGAAAACCGGCGCTTGCCGATCATCGCCTTCGCCGGTAACGCTCGCGCCAGCAAACAATGGATCGTTCTGAAGGGCATGTCATGGATCCGAACCGCAATCGCGGCACGCGCGCAGTCATCACCGGGGGGACGCAGGGCCTTGGCCTTGCCATCGCCCGCCGGCTAGCCGAGGAAGGGGCCGAATCGATTGCCCTGGTCGGGCGCGATCGGACCCGCGGCGAAGCCGCCGCCGCCGAGATCGCTGCGCTTGGCCCCCGTGCGATGTTCTTCGCCGCCGACCTTGCAGACGCGGCCGAAGCGCGCCGTATCGTCGGCCGCGCCATCGATGCATTCGGTTCGGTCAACGCGCTGGTCAACTCGGCGGCCATTACTACCCGCGGATCGCTGGTCGACACGTCGCTCGAACTGTTCGAGGAGCACATGGCGGTCAATCTGCGCGCACCGTTCCTGACCATGCAGGCGCTGGTGCGCCACCTGCTTGCGACGGGCAAACCGGGATCGATCGTCAACATCCTGTCCATGTCGGCAGCATGCGGTCAGCCTTTCCTGACCCCGTACTCGACCTCGAAGGGCGGGCTGGCAACGCTCACCAAGAATGTCGCCAATGCCTACCGGCGCAATCTCATCCGCTGCAACGGCATCAATGCGGGCTGGATGAACACGCCGGGGGAAGATGCCATCCAGAAGTCGTTTCACGACGCCGGGGCTGACTGGCTGCGCAAGGCCGAGGCCGCCCAGCCGATGGGCCAATTGGTCAAGCCCTGGCAACTGGCAAGCCTTGTCGCCTACATGATCTCGCCGGAATCCGGCGTCATGACCGGATCGCTGGTCGACTACGACCAGAACGTCTCGGGTGCCTACGGCGATTGAGGGGAGCTAGCGCCGCGCCTCGGCGAGCGCGACGGCGAAGGCCGATGAGAAGCTCTCCCGGTCGGGCGGGTTGAGAAACGAACCGATGCCGACATGCTGGCCCTGCCCGGTGACTGCCATCGCGGTCACGCCGATCGCGGGATCGCGGTCAACGCGGAAGCGGGCGAAAAACGGATTAAAGCGCATCTCGCGGGCCCGGCCGCTCGGGGCGATCTGCCGGATGTCCAGGCGGGCCCGGGAAAGCCGCACCTCCTCGCGTGCGCGCGCCGAACGGTAGGACAGGCGGAACGCCACGTAGAGACCGATCACGTCGAGTCCGAAGAACCCGGCCACCGGCCACTGGTCGTGGGCGATCGACACGATGCCGACGAACAGGAAGGCAAGCACCATGGTCGCCATCAGGATGGTGAACCCGGTGCGCCCGAGGGAACGGTGCGGCACCAGAAGGGCATCGAACAGCAGCGCGTCGGGATTCGGGTTTGTCTGCGTCATGGCGTCCGATAATAAGGCGGACATGAGCCAGGAAAAGTCAAAAAAAGCATCCTCCGCCCGCGGCATGAAAGCTGTCGTCGCAGCTCCGGTCTCGCCCTATGCTCCCGCTGAGGTCGACGAGATGTTTCGTCGTTTCGCGCTGCAGCGCCCCGAACCAAAAGGCGAGCTTGAGCACGTCAACGCCTTCACGCTGCTTGTGGCGGTTGTCCTGTCGGCCCAGGCCACCGACGCCGGGGTCAACAAGGCCACGCGCGCTTTGTTCGGGATCGCCGATACCCCGGCCAGGATGGTCGCGCTCGGCGAGGACGGTATCGCCGCCCACATCCGCACGATCGGCCTGTGGCGCGCCAAGGCCGCCAATGTGCTTGCGCTGTCGCGCGCGCTCATCCGCGATCACGATGGCATCGTCCCCGGAGACCTCGAAGCGCTGGTCAGGCTGCCCGGCGTTGGCCGCAAGACCGCCAACGTCGTCCTCAACATCGCGTTCGGCCAACCGACCATGGCGGTCGACACGCACATCTTCCGGCTGGCCAACCGCCTGCGGCTGGCGCCCGGAAGGACGCCCGAGGCGGTCGAGCGCGCGCTGCTCGGCGTCATACCGGCGAAATGGCTTCGTCACGCCCATCATTGGCTGATTCTGCACGGTCGCTATGTCTGCAAGGCGCGCAAGCCGGATTGCCGCGCCTGCATCATTGCCGACCTGTGCCGCGCCGAAGACAAGACCGCGTCCGTTGCCGCGCCGATCGCGCCTGGCTGACGGCACTCATGCTGCTTTCCGGATCGAAGCCCGCACTTCGTCGCGCCCGGGCCGGCTACCGGTGAGCATCTTGTGCAGATGCACCATCATTGCGGCCGCGAACAGCGGCGTGGCAAGGTTGAGCACTGGCACCGCCATGAACGCCGCGATCACCAGGCCGGCGAGGAACACCGTCATGGCATGGGCGCGACGAAGGCTGCGGGCCTCTGCCGGCGGACGATGGCGCATGGCGGCGAATTCGAAGAACTCCCGCCCGATCAGGTAGCCGTTGACGATGAAGAAGCCGGCGATGTTGACGCCCGGCACGAGCAACAGCGCCAGGGCGAGAAGATTGCCGGCAATCACCACGCCGAGGAATTTCAGCGACGACACCAGGGATGTCGCAAAGTCCAGCGGCCGCCCGGGCGGATCGTCCGGATAGTCGGTACGCTCGATGATCTCGGCGGCATCGTCGAGGAAGAGGTTGGCGATCAGCGCCGTAACCGGGGCAATTAGCAGCGCCAGCAGCAAGGCAAGGCCGATGCCGGCCAGTACCGTCGCCAGGACACCGAGCCAGCCTGCCCAGGCCGGCAGGCCGGGCAGAAACGAATCAAGCAGCGGCAGTGCCAGCCAGTCGAAGAGGAAACGTGCCGCGAACCACAGGCCGACAAGTCCGAGCAGCGTCAGGCCGAGCGACTTCATCAGCACGCCGCGGAAGGCCGGCGTGAACAGGCGCCGGGCAGCGGCGCGGGCGGCTTCAACGATCATAGCTTTTCTCCCGGGGGCGTGGAAATAGATAGGCGGGCGCGGCGCAATTGCAATCGGACGCCGGCGCGGATAAAGCCCCCGGGGATTTCGCGGGACCGCGGGGGAAAGCCATGAGCCGGTATGATGTCCTTTGCATCGGCAACGCCATCGTCGACATCATTGCGCGATGCGAGGACGACTTCCTGGTCGCCAACGGCATCCACAAGGGAGCCATGAATCTCATCGACGCCGTGCGCGCCGAGCAACTTTACGAGCGCATGGGTCCGGCGGTGGAGACTTCGGGCGGTTCCGCCGGAAACACGGCGGCGGGCGTGGCCTCTTTCGGCGGCCGCGCGGCATTCTTCGGCAAGGTCGCCGACGATCATCTTGGCCGCATCTATACCCACGATATCCGTGCCCAGGGCGTCGCCTTCGATACCGCGGCCCTCTCCTATGGCGCCCCGACCGCACGCTCGATGATCTTCGTCACGCCCGACGGCGAACGGTCGATGAACACCTATCTCGGCGCCTGCATCGAACTGGGCCCCGAGGACGTTGAGGAGGAAAAGGCCGCTGGCGCCGCCGTAACCTATTTCGAAGGCTATCTCTGGGATCCGCCGCGCGCCAAGGAAGCCATCCGCAAGACTGCCGCCTTTGCCCATGCGGCCGGTCGTGAAGTCTCCTTCACCCTGTCCGATCCGTTCTGCGTCGACCGGTATCGGGACGAGTTTCTTGACCTGATGCGGTCGGGAACCGCCGACATCGTGTTTGCCAACGAACACGAGCTGAAGTCGCTCTATCAGACCGCCTCGTTCGAAGCCGCGCTTGGCCAGTTGCGACTCGACTGCCGCATGGCCGCGGTCACCATGTCGGAACGCGGATCGATCGTGCTGCGCGGTGACGAGACCATTCTCGTCGAGGCCGATCTCGTGCAGGATGTGGTTGACACCACGGGCGCCGGAGACCTCTACGCCGCCGGGTTTCTCCATGGTTACACGCGCGGTCGGCCGCTGTCGGAATGCGGCCGGCTCGGTTCGCTGGCCGCCGGCCTCGTCATCCAGCAGGTTGGCCCGCGACCGCGCCAGAACCTGGCGCACGAAGCCGAGCAGGCCGGCCTGGGATAGGACGCCTCAGCGGAAACAGAACGCGGCCGCCGACGAGATCCTGTCGTTCCATGCGTGGCCGACGAAATCGAGCCGGCCCGAAAGCGATGTCTTCTCGCCCTTGAAGCCGGCGCGATCAAACACGGTAAGCGAGCAGCCATTGCCGCAGGAAACCGACGAGACTCGATTGTTGAGGCCCCCGAGCGTGTCGGCCGACATGCCGGAGCTGACAGTGGTGCTGCGTCCCTTGAAATTCCGGTCCTCGTAAAGGATGCAGGCCTGGCCGGCCTCTCCGGCCGAACCGGCGCCGGAGGAATCGCAGCGAACCCGAAACGACGAGATCCGGTCGTTCCACCGGTTGCCGACGAAATCGACCGCGCCGTCGAAACGCTTGCGGCTGCCGGCATAGCCGGCATGTTCCCAGGCCGTCAGGATGCAGCCGCGTTCGCAGGCGATGGCAGAAATGCGATCGTTCCAGCGTTGCCCGAGGATCGGCCTCGACTCGCCATCGCCGATGGACGACGATGCACCCGCAAAGCCGCGATGCTCATACACGGTGCACTGGCCGGCCTGTGCCGCGCCGGCCGACAGCGCCCACAGCGCCAGTGTTGGGCCGAGGGCGAGCCAGAGACGACGTTTCGGCCGGGTCATTGGAATTCCTTTCGCGATCGCCATTGTCGTGGCTTCATGAACACACTGTCTGCACGCGCCGCTTTCGCCCCGTGCCACGGACGCATATCTAGGGCCAGGCACAATTGACCGAGGGGGCCCGCCATGTCCATCCGTCCCGTGATCGCCTCGTCCGTCGCGCGTCCGACCCTGGAAGGCGCCGGCGTTCGCCTCAACCGCGTCTTCGGCTTCGGCGATCCGTCGATGACCGATCCGTTCCTGATGATGGACGACTTCCGTTCTGATCGGCCCGAAGACTACAGCAAGGGCTTTCCGTGGCACCCGCACCGTGGGATCGAGACGATCACCTATGTGCTGGCGGGCACCGTCGAACACGGCGATTCGCTCGGCAATCGCGGCGTGCTCGGCGCCGGCGATGTCCAGTGGATGACTGCCGGTTCGGGCATCATGCACCAGGAAATGCCGCAGGGCGATGCGAACGGTTCCATGCATGGCTTCCAGCTTTGGGCGAACCTGCCGTCGAGCCTGAAGATGACCCGGCCGCGTTACCAGGACGTCAGCGCCTCCGACATTCCGGTGGTCGTCGATGATGACGGGACGGTGGTTCGCGTTGTTTGCGGCGAATTCTGGGGCCGGCGCGGTCCGGTCGACGGCATTGCGGCGGAACCGCATTATCTCGATGTCTCGATACCGCCTCTGAAGCGGCGGCGTCTGGCGGTGGATACGCGCCGCAATGCGTTTGCCTACGTCTTTGCCGGCGCGGCGCGTTTCGCCGATGCCTCGGCGCCGCGCGGCGTATTGGTCGAAAAGGAAATCGATGGCGAGGAAGTGCATTTCCGCGATCCTTCCGGAAACCGCACGCTGGTCAATTTCGGCGCCGGCGACGAGATCGTGGTTGAAGCCGGCGAGGAAGGCGTGCGCTTCCTGCTGGTGACCGGCCAGCCGATCCGCGAGCCGGTCGCCTGGCATGGGCCGATCGTCATGAACACGCGCGAGGAACTCGTCCAGGCGTTCGACGACCTGCGTCGCGGCACCTTCATCAGGGAAGGCGCAGCCGGTCCGGGCTGATCAGCCCTTCAGCATCGCCGCCAGCGAGACCAGGCTGCGCGCGCCCATCTTGGCAAGCACGCGCGCGCGGTGCACTTCGACGGTGCGCATGGCGATGCCGAGTTCGTGCGCGATGACCTTGTTCGGCCGGTCCTGCAGCATGAGCGCCATCACTTCGGCTTCGCGGTCCGACAGGCTGGCCCGGCGGCGCGCGATGTCCAGTTCGCGCTCCTGCCGCAATCGCGTGTCGGCGTGCCAGGACAGGGCGCGCTCGACCGTCGTCATGAAGGCGGTCTCGTCGAACGGTTTCTCCATGAAATCGAACGCGCCAGCGCGGATGGCTTCGACTGCCAGCGGCACGTCGCCATGACCGGTCAGGAAGATGACCGGCGGCAACGGGGGTGTCCGGCGCAGCGCATGGAACAGTTCGATGCCCGACAGGCCCGGCATGCGGATGTCCAGGACAAGCACGCCGTCGCGCTCCGCTGCCGCAAGCGCGAGAAAATCCTCCGCCGCGGCGTGCTGACGTGTGGCAAGGCCGTGCCCGGCCAGCAGGAAGGCGATGGCATCGCGCACGGCCTCGTCGTCATCGATCACGTGGATGATGCTCATCGGTCGACCGCCGGAACCATGAACCGGAAGGCGCAGCCCGGCCGCGCCGTCTCGTGCCAGATGCGCCCGCCATGCAGTTCGACGATCGACCGGCAGATGTTCAATCCCATGCCCATGCCGTCCGGCTTGGATGACATGAACGGCGTGAACAGCTTGTCATCCATGCCGGCGGCAACGCCCGGACCATGGTCGCGGACCGTCATGGTGACGGTGCCGGCTTCCGCCAGCGCGCTGACCTCGATGCGCCGCCGCGCCTTGGGCAGTGGCGTCACGGCGTCGGCGGCGTTTCGAACCAGGTTGAGGATGACCTGCTCGAACAGCACCGGGTCGCCCGATACTTCCGCCGTCGTCGGCGCCGGATGGATGACGAGCTCGACGCTGTTGCGGGCCAGGTCGGGCTCGACGAACCCGGCCACGCGGTGCGCCACATCGAGAAGGTCGATCCGCTCCGTTCTAGGCTTTGCCCGGCGCGTGAACTCGCGCAGATGCCGTACGATTTCCCCGGCGCGGCGTGCTTGCGCGGCGACTTTTGTGAGCACGGCCTCGGTACGGGCCGGGTCGGTCTTGCCGGACTTGATCTGTTCGGCGAGGCCCGCCGAATAGGTCGAGATCGCCGTCAGCGGCTGGTTGATTTCATGCGCCAGCGTTGAGGCCATTTCGCCCATCGAGACCAGGCGCGCCGTGCGTGCCAGTTCCTCCGACTGGGTCTTGCTGCGCTCGCTCATGCGCTTGCGTTCGGTGACGTCGAGGATCGAGGCCATCCAGCCGACATGGCGGCCGTCGGCGTCCCGCAGCGGCGCCTCGTGCACGAGCGCATCCAGCGGCTCGCCGTTCGACCGCCGGAAGCGGATCTCGAACCCTTCGCTCGGTCCGCGGCCGGCGAGGATGGAATCGTGCAGATCGACGGTTTCCTCGATCCGCTCGGCATCCCAATAGGGCATCGGCGGCGCCAGCCCGATCAGTTCGTCGCGCGGCCAGCCCACCATGTCGCAGAATGCCTGGTTGGCATAAATGATGCGCCCGTCGCGGTCGCGGGCGCGCATGCCGACCGTGAGCGCGTCCTCCATGGAAGCCCGCAGCGCGCTTTCCGCCCTGAGCTGCGCCTCCGCGAGTTGCCGCCGCCGCACGCTGCGTTGCAACAACAGCAGGCTGGCCCCGACCAGGAAACCCATGGCGGCGATGGTGGTCGGCAGCAGGTAGACGGTCCATTGCGCCGGCGCGGCATAGCGCGTCACGGTGATGACGAGCCCGTGCCCCGGAGGGTCGAACGGGATTGTGTAGCCATCCCTGGAGAGGCCGGCGTCGACGCGCGACTTGGCGCCGATGGCGGCACCGGTATCGTCGCGGACCGCCACATGGTTCTTCTGCGCCACCCACCATGGGATGCTGGCATCAAGCAGCGGCGGCACGACGAAGCTGGCGAGCAGTATGGCCTTCCGGTCATCGCTCCCGGCGGGCACCGCCAGATCGAAGCGCCAGTCGCCGCCCGGGTCGGCGTAGGCCTGGCCATACTGCCTGTCGCCGAGCTTGAGCGCGGCGGAAACGGCTTCGAGTCGGCCGATCACGCCGGCATCGCGTGGATCGACCGCCGGCGCCGAGATCGTTCGGCCGAGATCGAGATCGGCCCAGGTGACGCGCGCGAGTTCCGGATGGAGGCGGCGGTACTGCTCGATCCGATCGCCGATGCCGGACTCGGGCAGCCCGTGTCGGATGTCGAAGGCGATACGGTCGAGTTCTCCGGCAGCGCTCTGCACGGCGAAGCGCAGCGCCTGCTCGACCCAGAGCGCATCGCCGATCAGCTCGGCCCGGCGGCTTTCCTCGGCGCTCCGGCTGGCAAACAGGAAGGCGGCGGCCACCAGGATCAGCAACGCGACAAGTGCGCCGACCCCGAGCATCACCGGCCCGGGCGCGCCGACGAACCGGGCTGGCGGGCGCGCAGGCGCGGCTATCGTGTCATCGGGGCGTTGCAGCATTCCGTCCTCCCAGCCGGAACATCAGTCCTAGCACATCGTGCCGGTTCGGGCAGATGCGGTTTCCCGCAATTGAGCCGGCGTCGTCGGTCGCTATGGTCATGCTCACAGACGCAAGAGGAGGACGAATCCGTGTTGAAGATCCTGGCCGGCGCCGTCATGGCGCTCTCCCTGTCCGTCGCCCCGGTGTGGGCAGCCGACATTGTCATCAAGTTCAGCCACGTCGTGGCACCCGGCACGCCGAAGGGCAAGGGTGCCGACAAGTTCAAGGAGCTGGCGGAAAAGTACACCGAAGGCAAGGTTGCCGTCGAAGTGTACCCGAACTCGCAGCTCTACAAGGACAAGGAAGAGATGGAGGCGCTCCAGCTCGGCGCCGTTCAGATGCTCGCCCCGTCGCTGGCCAAGTTCGGTCCGCTCGGCGCCCGGGAGTTCGAGGCATTCGACCTGCCGTTCCTGTTTCCCGACCGCGAGGCGCTCAATCGCGTCACCAAGGGCGAGGTCGGCAAGATGCTGATGTCCAAGCTCGAGGACAAGGGCATCCTGGGGCTGGCCTACTGGGACAATGGCTTCAAGATCATGAGCGCCAACTCGCCCGTGCGCGTGCCCGATGACTTCCTCGGCCTGAAGATGCGCATCCAGTCGTCCAAGGTCATCGAGGCGCAGATGAAGGCGCTTGGCGCCGTGCCGCAGGTCATGGCGTTCTCGGAGGTCTATCAGGCGCTGCAGACCGGCGTCGTCGATGGCACGGAGAATCCGCCATCCAACATGTACACCCAGAAGATGCACGAAGTTCAGAAGCATGCCACCGTGTCGCGCCACGGCTATCTCGGCTATGCGGTGATCGTGAACCGCAAGTTCTGGGAGGAGCTTCCCGCCGATGTGCGCGGCCAGCTCGACAAGGCGCTCGCCGAGGCGACCGACTACGCCAACTCGATCGCGCAGGACGAGAATGACGCCGCGCTCCAGGCCATGAAGGATTCGGGCAAGACCGAATTCCACGACCTGACCGAGGACGAGCGCGCCAAGTGGCTCGAGGCGCTGAAGCCGGTCTACGCCGAGGTTTCCGACCGCGTCGGCGCCGATGTCATTGGCGCGATCCAGAAGGCCGCTGCCGGCAACTGAGCGCGTAACGACCGAGCGGCCCGGCCACCCGGCCGGGCTGCCCGCCGCACACGCCGGGGAGGGCGACATGCGCTGGCTTGACCGCCTGGAGGAGATCATCATCGCCAGCCTGATCGGGCTGGCGACGCTGATCATTTTTGTTGCCGTCGTCCATCGCTATTCCATCAGCGGGGCCGCCGGTCTCATCGCTTACGGCCGCTCGCACGAATCGCCGGCGATCCTGGAACTCGGCAAGTCGCTGTTCGGTGTGCTGCGCGAGATCAACCTGACCTGGGCGCAGGAACTGACCATCTACCTGTTCATCTGGATGGCGAAGTTCGGCGCCGCCTATGGCGTGCGCACCGGCATCCATGTCGGCGTCGATGTCGTGATCGAACGCCTGACGCCGGCCCGCCGCAAGCCATTCATCCTGTTCGGGCTGCTGAGCGGTGCACTGTTTACCGCCATTGTCGGTTCGCTCGGCGCCGCCTTTGTCTGGGAAATCGCCCACACCGAGCAGGTTTCTCCCGACATGGAGGTGCCGATGTGGATCGTCTACTTCGCGGTTCCGCTCGGCTCCTACCTCATGTGCTTCCGTTTCCTCCAGGTCGCCTGGTCATTCAACCGCACCGGTGAACTTCCGCATCATGACCATGGCCATGTCGAAGGCATCGAGGAGCAACCGGCATGACCGCGCTCATCATCTTCTCGCTGCTGCTGGCGCTGATGCTGACCGGCATGCCGATCTCCATCGCGCTCGGCCTGACCGTGCTGACCTTCCTGTTCGCCTTCACCGCCGTTCCGATCGAATCGGTGGCGCTGAAGCTGTTCACCGGCATCGAGAAGTTCGAGATCATGGCGATCCCGTTCTTCATCCTCGCCGGCAATTTCCTGACGCATGGCGGGGTGGCGCATCGCATGATCGATTTCGCCCGCTCCATGGTCGGTCATTGGCATGGCGGCATCGCGCTCGCAGCGGTGTTCGCCTGCGCATTGTTTGCCGCGGTGTCGGGTTCGTCGCCGGCCACGGTCGTGGCCATCGGGTCAATCATCCTCCCGGCCATGGTCAAGCAGGGTTTCCCCAAGCAGTTCGGCACCGGCGTGATTTCCACCTCCGGCGCGCTCGGCATCCTCATCCCGCCATCCATCGTCATGGTGATGTATTCGGTGGCGACCTCGGGCTCGACCTATCCTGGCCCGACCGGCGAACCGGTGGCGACCGCGTCGGTCGGCCAGTTGTTCATGGCCGGCGTGGTTCCCGGGCTGCTGCTTGCCTTCATGCTCGGCTTCACCACGTTCTGGCGCGCACGGCGCAACGGCTACCCGCGCCTTGAGCGCGCCGCCTGGGGGGAAAAATTCCGGGCGTTCCGGCGCTCGTTCTGGGGGCTGTCGTTGATCATCATCGTCATCGGCGGCATCTACTCCGGTGCGTTCACGCCAACCGAAGCCGCCGCGATGAGCGCGGTCTACGCCTTCGTCATCGCCGTCTTCGTCTACAAGGATCTCAAGCTTGCCGATGTGCCGCGGGTGTTGCTGGCCTCGGCCAACATGAGCGCGATGCTGCTCTACATCATCACCAACGCGGTGCTGTTCTCCTTCCTCATGACCCATGAGGGCATCCCGCAGGCGATCGCGGCATGGATGGCCGATGCCGGCCTTGGCAAGTACGGGTTCCTGATGGCCGTCAACATTCTCCTGCTTGGCGCCGGAATGTTCATGGAACCGTCCGCCATCATGCTCATCTTCGCGCCGATCCTGTTCCCGGTCGCCGTGCGTCTCGGCGTCGATCCGGTGCATTTCGGCATCATGCTGGTGGTCAACATGGAGTGCGGCATGGTCACGCCGCCCGTCGGCCTCAACCTTTACGTCGCCAGCGGCATTGCCAAGATGGGCCTGACGGAGGTGACACGCTCGGCGCTGCCATGGTTCTGGACCATGCTGGCTTTCCTGCTGGTTGTCACCTACTGGCCGGAACTGTCGTTGTTCCTGCCGCGGTTGCTCGGCATGGTGTAGGGCGGGCCGGTGCCCGCCCCGCTCCATTGCTCAGCGGCACTCGGGATGCTCGATCCGGTCATGCGCGTCGTCGCATCCCGACCCGCCCTTGATGCGCGGCTTCTTGCGCTTTTCCACGGTGGTGATGTCGCCGGCGCCGTTCACGAAGCCCTTCGCGGCGATGGTGGAGGCAGTGGCCGCCGGCGCCAGAAGCGTCGCGGCGATCAGGATGGCAATGGTCTTGGTCATGTCGTGTCTCCCTCATTTTCCTGCCCGCTCCTTGCAGGCGGCAGGGGGAGAATGACGAGGCCCGCATGACAGGTCGCTGACAGGCCAGGTCGGCAACCGTCATGCGAAGCGGGCTTCAGCCGGCCTGATAGTCCTTGATTGCCGCGAAGCGGATCGCCTTCCAGCGCTCGGCCTCGTAATTGAGCGAGAAGCCGTGCTCGGCGAGGAACACCGGATCGCCGTCGAGATCGCGGGCGATCGCCGAGCGCTGCGCCGCAATGAAGCGGTCGAGTTCGCCGCGGTCGTCGGCAGAAATCCAGCGGCAAACCGAAAAGCGGGCGATTTCGAAATCGGCCTCCAGCCCGTATTCCTGTTTCAGGCGCTCGCGCAGCACGTCGATCTGCAACCCGCCGACGACGCCGACGATCGCCGGCGTGCCGTCCTCGGGCTCGAACAGCTGCACCACGCCTTCCTCGGCCATCTGGTGCAGCGCCTCCTTGACCTTGCGCGCCTTCATGGCGTCGCCCATGCGCACGCGGCGCAGGATTTCCGGCGCGAAGTTCGGCACGCCGCGGAAGCGCAGCTCCTCGCCGTCGGTCAGCGTGTCGCCGATCCTGAGTGCCCCGTGATTGGGGATGCCGACGACATCGCCGGGGAACGCGGTATCGGCGGTGATGCGCTCGCGGGCGAAGAAGAACTGCGGCGCCGTGAGCGACAACGCCTTGCCGGTGCGCACCAGCTTCGCCTTCATGCCGCGCGTGAGCGCACCGGAGCAGATGCGCGCGAACGCGATGCGGTCGCGGTGGTTCGGGTCCATGTTGGCCTGGATCTTGAAGACGAACGCCGTCATCGCGTCCTCGCTCGCATGCACGATGCGCGTGTCGGCCTCCTGGTCGCGCGGGCTCGGCCCCCACGCGCCGAGCGCCTCGATCAGGTCGCGCACGCCGAAATTCCTGAGCGCCGAGCCGAAGAACACCGGGGTGAGGTGGCCCTCCAGGAAGGCGTCGCGGTCGAACGGCTTGCACGCCTCGCGCGCCAGTTCCAGTTCCTCGACGAAGGCGTCGCGATCGTTTTCCGGCAGGAGATGGGTAACCCAGTCGGAATCCGGTCCGTGAACAGGTTTGCGCTCGACCTGGTCATCATGGCCGCGAATGGCGTTCTGCGTCAGATGATAGGTCCCGGCGAAATGCTTGCCCCGGCCGATCGGCCAGGTCACCGGCGCGCAGTCGAGCGCCAGCTTCGCCTCGATCTCGTCCAGCGTCTCGAACGGGTCGCGGCTCTCGCGGTCCATCTTGTTGACGAAGGTGAGGATCGGGATGTCGCGCAGCCGGCACACCTCGAACAGCTTCAGCGTGCGCGGCTCGATGCCCTTGGCCCCGTCGATGACCATGACGGCGAAATCGACGGCCGAAAGCGTGCGGTAGGTGTCGTCGGCGAAGTCCTCGTGGCCGGGCGTGTCGAGCAGGTTGAACACCCGGCCGTCATATTCGAACGTCATCACCGAGGTGACGACCGAGATGCCGCGCTCGCGCTCGATCTTCATCCAGTCGGAGCGCGTGTTCATGCGATCCTTCTTCGCCTTGACCTCGCCGGCAAGCTGGATGGCGCCACCGAACAGCAAGAGCTTTTCCGTCAGCGTCGTCTTGCCGGCGTCCGGATGGGCGATGATGGCGAAGGTGCGCCGCCGCGCGACTTCGGTTTCGAATGTGGAGGCCATGGAAAGGGTCCGTTCGGGTCGCGCGGCTTGTGGCAAGGGCCAACCGCGAAGTCAATGAAGGGCAGGACCAGCTTCCGATTGCCGACATGACCACCGGGTCGACGCTGAGGACCGCCGGTGGCCGGAGAGATGGATTGACAAGAACCGACCGGTTGGTATGTTTTGTCATGTCCAGTGCCGCCACGACCATTGCCAAGGGCGAAGCTGCCCGCCGCCGCATTCTCGATGCGGCGATGACGGTCATCCGCCGCAAGGGCTACGCCGCGACGCGCGTCGAGGATATCTGCGCCGAAGCCGGGCTGACCAAGGGCGGTTTTTTTCATCATTTCTCC
>WPCI01091513.1_pt1 | contig 21016 bp, 15 predicted proteins | sample 5399871 | NCBI WGS metagenome assembly WPCI01 (sample SAMN12869469, study PRJNA574797) | sludge metagenome | isolation source: wastewater treatment of pH7 | place: China:Beijing | collected 2019-05-20 | reverse complement strand
GGTACATGCTATCGCGATGATAGTGCTCATCATCACCGGGTTAAAGATATACGCTGGATGGGAGTTTATGAGCTTCCATACAGCACGTACACTGCACATGATTGCGGTCCCGTTCCTGCTTGCAGTAAACTGGATACTTATACCATACAATATTTTTTCCGAAGGGCACGGGTTAATGGGAAAAATATCGCATTTCGTAGACCATTACATCTTTGGTCCTAAAGATTTAGCTCGCCTGGTAGGCATAATTAAAAACTTCTTTGGGAAAGGCGAATACCCTGCATTCACTGTCTATGATGAAAAGACTGGCCACTACAAGACCAAACTTCACCCCTTAATGAAGATCCTGATTCCACTCGAAGGATTAGCACTCTTCTTAATTACGGTGTCAGGAATCGTCCTGTACAAGCTTGACTGGTCACTCTTTGGTCTTCCGGTAGCACAGTGGATCATTTCAATATCTGGCATGATCGCACCCACATTCGGAATGACTCCTGTAGGGTTCCTGAGGGTTCTTCACCTGCTGATGACATACTGGTTTATCTTTGAACTGGTGGTTCATGTGGGAATTCTCGAGTTTGATCCTCGTGTCTGGAAATACTACAAAGCCATATTCTGGTCAGGAAAAGAAGACCTCTCAGACAGGCACTTTGTAGAGGTTGCAAGAAACAATCCAAATCACCTGCCTGACAGGGAACTATGGCGGGACCCGTCCGATAAACCCTCGGAAGTAAAAGAATAATTCATGAAATATTCATGAAATCCCGGAAAATGTGCGGATACAGGAAAATGCGGTATAGACATCCAAACATATCAAAATGAATAAAAATACATATATTCAGTTTCGTAATGGTGAGAGTATGACTATATTGCATTCTCCTATCCGTATCCTGGGTTTCGGAAGCCCTATTATGGGAAATGACGGCGTTGGTCTGAAAGTTATCGAGATCCTTAAAAAAGAAGAGTTTAAAGAGCTTGAAGGTCTTGACATCGAAGATGCAGGAGTCTGCGGGCTTGATCTGCTAAATCTTCTCGATGGTGCCAGAAAGGTCATCATAGTGGACGCAATTCTGGCGGGCAGCCCTGCGGGTTCCGTACACCGCATTGAAGGCAGGGATCTGCTAAAAAACGCCGAATTTCTCCCTCTGATCTCAGTACATGATCTGACCATTACAGATGTATTGATGATTGGGGAGCAGGTTCAGACTCTGCCGGAAATTGTGGTAATAGGAATTGAAATCGGATCCAGAGCCACTGAAATTACCAGGGAAATAAGCCCGGATGTGTTTAAAGGCGTTGATAAGGCTATAAGGCTTATCAGAAAAGAGGTCTCATCCTCACTTTAATTTTTTATTTCTTTCTGTTTTATCTTTAATTTTTCCGTTTTGTCTTTAATTTTTCCGTTTTGTCTTTAATTTTTCTGGTCTGTCTTTAATTTTTCTGATCTGTCTTTAATTTTTTTTGATTTATTTTACTTTTCCTTTCTGTACTTTGCATTTATCCTCTTTTTAATTGATACTTCAAATTTACCTTGTTGTCCGTAATCGTATCCTTAAAAGAAGTTCTCTTAAATAGAATGCATGGAATTTATGTATAAATAGAAGGTATAACTAGAAAGGGGTGTAAAGATTCCATATCTGGGTCTTCGCAGGATATTTAGAGCTTTCTTTCTTGCATCTGTTCTTTATATAATTCTTGGTCTGAACAGATCAATTATCCGGAAAGAAATCCATACCGAAATTGCTATTAACGCACCGGCTTCCAGGGTATGGGAGGTACTTATTGATTTTGAGGCATATCAGCAGTGGAATCCATTTATTCGTAAGATCGACGGGGTTGCCAAACCGGGCAACAGGATTTCAGCTCAAATGCATCTGGGCAATCGCAGGATGACGCTTCACCCGGACGTTCTTGCTGTGAAGCCTGAAAAGGAATTACGCTGGTCAGGGCATCTTTATGTCCCCGGGATATTTGACGGCGAACACTGCTTTATCATTGAGCCTCTGAATGAAAATCAGGTTCTTTTTATTCAGCACGAGAAATTTAACGGGTTACTGGTTCCTTTTTTTACCTCAATACTTGCAGTTACCAGGAACAGTTTTGAAGAGATGAACCGGGCGCTTAAAGAACGTTCTGAAAAGGAAAAGTAAAAAAGGAAAGGGTTTTTTCTACCTTTCAGGGATTATCAGAATCTCCTGGAACCCAGTTGCTGTAGAGTTTCCACTCGATTAGAGAATCTTTACTATCTGTCTCAATGTAAAATCTCCATATGAAAGGCTCTTTATCTATTTCAACAAATTCGAAGTCTACAAGTTTGCCAGGTAAAAGCACGGATTCTTTTACTTCTCCCATGTTTGTTTTTATTATGACGTTTGACTCTTTGGATTTCAGGTTCTTTACCTCAAGACGTATTGATTTTCCAGCCTCAGCTCCAAAAGAAGATTTATCGCCTTTCCATGTTCCTGCAGCATGGAATTTGCGCCCCCGACTATCAACCGTATGAGGTAGCCGGGTTACAGGCGGAGTTATAGGCCTGGTCACACGGTCTGGTGTTTGTTCAAGCGGAACTGCCTGTGTCGTCATAATCGGAGGTTCAACTGTTGGCACTCCCGGAGGCTGGGGTATTTTTAATGGAGGTACTCCCACCTTTGGAGCTCGAGGTGCCTTTACTGGCGGGACGTCAGGTGCCTTTACCGGTTCAACCGGAGACGCCCTTGGCGGTTTAACAGGAGGCGTGGGTTTCAGGGGAGTTGGAACTTCAGACACGTATGGCTCCGTAGCCGATGAAACCGGAGTCTTTTCCACCACACCGGGGAATTCTTCATCCAGACTTCCTATTGTCTCTGAACCTATTACCCCATCAACCTTGAGTCCTCTAGCTTCCTGGTAGCTTCTGACAGCCAGTTCAGTTTCGTCCCCAAATATCCCATTAGCTCCGGCACCGGGTACAGGGATCTCCAGAAATATGAGAGCTTCCTGTATTTTCTTTACCGCCGGGCCGCTATCTCCTCTGCGCAGGACCCTTTCTTTATCTAAACAGGCCTCTAAAACCTCATCACCTGCGAATCTAGATGATTTTAAATCGTGACCATCCCCGATAGTCATTTTCTATCCCCCACATTCTTCATAATTCTAGTCCATATACTCTGCAGCGCGTTCCGTTTTTTATATGATGTGCCGCAAATACAAAATTAAAATTTCAATATATAAACTGGTTATTTAAATATATAAATCTTTAGAAAAACTATATTTCTTTTAAATGTATATTTATTTTTAATGTAACCTGACTATTTTAGTATGTTTTAAAAAACTGAACTATTTTAATATTCTTAACTATTTCCTGAATGGTCCTTAAAAATATATTCTGGTCATTTTTATTTGTTAGAGTTTAGAAGGTTCTCCAAAGCCGTAATAGTCTTTTAATATAATAGGACCTATGTTTTATTATATTCTATTTAAAAAATAATTTTTATTATTGGGGGAGTATAATGGTTGAAGACTCTGTACTTGAAAAGTTCAGAAATCTTGATTTCATGAAAATGGACCGCCGAACATTTATAAAAGCCGTAGGTGTACTGGGAGCTTCTCTTTTTTTACAAACATATAAAAATGACATGGCAAAAGCCCTTGCCGAGCTGCCGGAAACCAAAGTGGTATGGCTTCATGGAGTGATGGATTCAGGCTGTACAATATCCATGCTGGACGGAGAAAATCCTGATATCGTGGAATTTTTACAGCTTTTTAACCTCAATTTGATGTTTCAGGAAGTTTTGATGATGCAGCAGGGGATTTTTGTTGACGGAGAACTTGCAAACACATCCGAGCTTAATTCTGAAATCCTTCTTGAGGAAATTCTTGAGCACGAAAGAGGCTATATTCTTATTTCGGAGGGAGCAGTTGCAAACGGGCCGGATGGAACCGGAAAATACATGATGATTGGGGGGGTACCTTACAAAGAAATTTACGAGAAAGCTGCAAGAAATGCCTCGGTAATCGTTGCAATCGGGCAGTGTGCAACACATAGTGGAGTAAATGCCGCTGAAAGTGAAATAGATGCCCTTCTGGACCACCGGGGAATCGCTTTTACTCTGCAAGATCCATCAAAAGGGATTGTGGACCTTCTCGGGATAGATACTCCTGTAATCAATATCAACGGTTGTCCTGCACATCCTGACTGGGTATTTTTGACCATAGGGGCAATAGCCCTTGGAAAAATCAGGGTACCTGATGATTTGCCTGAAGTGCTGGACAGGTGGCACCGTCCGAAGGTCTTCTTTCCTCCTGACCATACAGTTCACGATAACTGTCCCCGCCGCGGATACTATGACCGTGGAGAGTTCGAAACAACCGTGGGAGGGCCAAAATGTCTCTGGAAACTGGGATGCAAAGGTCCCTATTCTCATGCTGATTGCGCCACACGCCACTGGAACGGCCACCTTACCTTCTGCCCGCAGGCAGGCTCACCATGCATAGGCTGTGTACAGCCCGGTTTTCCGGATAGCACCAGGCCTTTTTTTGTCGAGATTGAAGATGCCGGGATTGTTGGTACCAATCTCGATACCATAGCAGGCGTTGCAATAGGAGCTGGACTCCTTGCTGCAGGCGCTCATGTCTTAAGAAGGACGGTTTTCAAAAAGCCAGAGGAGAAAGAAGGCACTTCCGGGGAGAATGTTCCTGAGGAGACAGGGGGCAGAGAATAATGGTGCAGGTCACAGTAGACCCCCTTTCAAGAATTGAAGGGCATTACAGGATTAATACTGAAGTCGATGGAAATGGTGTGATCACTGATGCCCAGAGCAACGGCACTGTCTTCAGGGGATTTGAAAGGTTCCTCCAGAATCATGACCCAAGAGATGCAGCACTAATGACAATGAGGATATGTGGCGTCTGTCCTGTATGCCACAGTATAGCTGCTTCTAATGCCCTGGATGAACTTTTTGGAGTTGCGGACCAGGTGCCTAAGGACGCACTTGTTATGAGGAATATTCACCAGGGGATGAATTTTTTAGCCAGCCATGCAGCGCATGTTTATGTGCTCTTTGGCCCGGATCTTGCAAATCCGGCTTACCATGATATTCTTACACAGTATGGAGATACTGGAAATGCAGTATGGGACGAGTTATCCGGGCGTTTTATGCCTCTGATAAATCACTCTAACGGTACCCACTACCCTGCTGGCTCTTCTTATCTTGGTGCTTTAAGAGAGTTCCGCCGCCTTCATGAGGGCATTTCTCTTGTTGCAGGAAAAATGCCCCATTCTGTTTTACAGCACGTCGGAGGCGTGGTTTATTCCCCGACAGTTGCAGATATTCAGCAGCTTGGGGTATATCTCTCACAGACCTTAAAGTTCATAGAATCATTCACTCTTGGGGTTCCTCTGGAGACATGGTTAGAAAACACTTACAGGGCTTCTTCTCCTGAGAGAGCTGTCAATTTTGTCGTCGAACACCTTCAGGAGCTTGTGGACAATTCCCTTACAAACAATGATTTTTCGCACTCTACCGGGTGGGGAGATGCCCCTCTTTTTGCAGCCTTTGGTTCGGAGCTTGTTGGAGAAACACTTCTCGGGCTGCCAGTTAGTTTGAAATTAGACCGTTCAGGGGGTTATGAGGACCCCAATACAATTGGTTTTCTTTCCTATGGCGTTTTTTTCAAGCCAGAGCAGGGAGATGGTTATGACCCGACAAGCCCTGCAGAGGACAGAGTAATTCCTTCAGGTTATATGGACGGGAATTTGCAGCCTGAAAAATTCGACCACACGAAAATTTCTGAGAATATTACTCATGCCTTTTACATTGATGAGGAGGCGGATCGCCCTCCCTGGAATGGGCTTACAGTTCCTGAGGACAATCCTGATGAAATTGATTACACACGGGGTTCTGAAAGCCGCTATTCCTGGATAAAAGCGCCCCATTATGATGGCATTCCCTGTGAGGTCGGCCCAATTTCCCGTCTTCTGATCATGGAAGAGCCTCTTATTACGGGACTGGCAAATGCTTTTGAAGAAAATGGGTACTCCCCTGTGAACAACTATACACGTATGCTTGCAAGGATGCATGAAATCCTCTTATTGATTCCTGAAATCATGAAGTGGATTGTAGAGGACCTTACGCCAAATGCAAAGGTAGCAGTACACACGGAACTTTCCATGGCAAGAAACTCAGAAGGCATGGGCCTGTGGGAAGCCCCGCGTGGCGCTCTCGGGCACTGGGTGGCTTCCGGCTCTAATTCAATGACAACTCTGTACCAGGCTGTAGTTCCAAGCACCTGGAACCTCGCCCCGAGAAATGCTCAGGGAATTCCAAGCCCTGTTGAGCAGGCTCTTATAGGCACTAAAATCTCGGCTGCTGAAAATGCGCTTGGGGTAGACTATTCAAATCCTCTTGGAATCCTGCATACTGCCCGCTCTTATGATCCCTGCCTTGCATGTGCTATTCATACAATTGATAAAACTGAAAAGAATCCGGATCGCATAATCAGGGTGGTTTAAAGGGGGATGAAAATATGGTACGGTCTGCTGAAAAGCCCGCTTCCAGAAGACTGGTTGTTGAACGCTATACCTGGCTTGAAAGGGTTACCCATCTGGTCCACCTTATCTCCATGTTTGTCCTGTTAATTACGGGATTCAAAATTTATACCGGATGGGGTTTCATGTCTTTTGAATCAGCAAGGGCTCTGCATATGATTGCAGTGCCTTTTTTCCTTGTCGCAAACTGGCTTCTTGTCCCTTACAATATATTTTCCTGCAAAGAAGAGCACTGCAGCATTGGAGACCGCCTATATCATTTCAAAGAATCTTATTTATTCGGAAAAGATGACGCAGAACGTCTCCTTGACATAATAAAAAACTTTTTCGGGAAGGGCGAATATCCGGCATTTACAGTCTATGACGAGCGGAAAGGACATTATGTCACCAAACTCCACCCCGGGATGAAGCTTTTGCTTATTTTTGAAAGCACGGCAATTGTCCTGGTAGCACTTACGGGAATAGTTCTTTATAGCCTTACCTGGTCTCCGTTTGGGATTCCAGTCTCAGAATGGATACTTTCAATATCCTGGTTCTTCGCGTCTATGATTAATATGGATGGCCTGGCATTAATCCGTTATCTGCATCTTCTGGCAGCTTACTGGTTTGTCCTTGAACTTATAATTCATGTAGGAATCCTTGAGCTTGACCCTGATGCATGGAAATATCATAAGGCAATTTTCTGGTCAGGAAATGAAGATCTGTCAGACAGGCATTTTGTCAAGGTGATTGAAGAAAAAGACAAGGCAGGAACGCTTGCTGACCAGAAACGATTACTGGAAGAGCAGTGACGATGATGGAAGAGAATCAGGTGATAAGAAAAAAGAATCTATCTAAAAAAGAACCTATCAGCAGTTGAAATCAGAGAAAAATAATTGCTAAACAGGTTGAGACCTGAAAACCTCTTATTTAACCTCCTTTTTCAGGTGCAAGTATTTGTGTAAGTATTGAAAAATTTCCAAATGGTTATATAGCGTCCTTTCCATATTTATAAATGGGAATCAAGATGTATGAACTGGCGTCCGTCAGGATGAAAGTCGGCCAGATCATCCTCAACCTTTTCATTCTTTTTTTAGTGGTAGCATTTGGGTTAGTTGTGGTTGAGGTTGTTCTCAAATGTTTGATAATTGAGGGCTTCTTCTGAAAGCTTCAGCTTTCTTTTTTATTTTCTTTTTCTACTCTATTTTAATTTTCTATTCATTCTCTTTTGTTATCTAACCATTCCTTTCTTTATTTATTCTCTTTTATTTATCTGATCTTTCTTTTTTCCCTTATTCTGTTTTTTATTATCTATTACTTCATTTTTTCCTTACCGCATTCATTTTTCTCTTTACATTTATCATTCATTTTTCTCTTTACATTCATTTACTGAATTAAGTTTAGTTTGCTTCTTCCTTAATTTTCTCTTTTTCTCTTTCAATTTCAAGATTATACGGTATTTGTACAGGACTCATGTATTCCCTAATTTTGTTCTGGGGATTTTTTGGGATCCTGAATGTGAATATACTGCCTCCCCCCGGGCTGGCTTTAACCCACACCTTTCCTCCGTGGAGCTCTACGAACCTTTTGACGAGTGCAAGCCCGAGTCCAACACCTCCATGTTTTCTGGATATGGACTCATCAATCTGCACGAATGGCTGGAAGACTTTTTCGTAATCGGATTCCTGAATGCCAATGCCTTCGTCCTCTACGCTGATCTCAATCATGTCTTCCCCGGGTTCTGCATAAATGTTTACTTTCCCGTTTTCTGATGAGAACTTTATGGCATTGTTCAAAATATTGTAAAGGATCTGTTTTAGTTTTACTCTGTCGGCAATTACAGTTTTCAGGTCCTGCTCGATATAAGATTCTATTATGATATTTTTATCAGCTGAAAGGGGAGAGAGCACCCTCTGGACTTCTTCAATTATCCCTGCAACGTCCACTGTTTCGTAGTAGAGCTCAATATTTCCCAGTTCAAGCTTTGAGATGTCCAGCACGTCATTGATTACGTCGAGAAGGTGGTTCCCGCTCTTTGAAATATTTTCGGTGTACCTTTTCTGTTTCTCATTAAGAGGACCGACAGTTTCACTTAAAAGGAGATCAGAGAACCCTATAACTGCGTTCAGAGGAGTTCTCAGCTCATGGCTCATATTGACAATGAAGGTGGTTTTCGCCCGGTTTGCGGCTTCAGCAACCATTTTTGCCTGAAGCATTCTCTCTTCAGCCTGCTTTCGTTCTGTTATGTCAATCATAATCCCCAGGAGAACCGAGTCTTCTTCTGTCACGCCGCTGAATATGAATTTATTGAGCATCACCTGGTGTACTGAGCCGTCAGGAAATTTCAAAGAGGTCTCATATACATGGTTTCTTTTGTGTTTTACAAGTCCTATATCCATTGCATGGTAATTTTCAGCAATTTTATGGGGGATGAAATCGTAGATGTGCTTTCCGATAATATCCTGTTTTTGCACCCGCAGAAGGTTTTCAAAACCCTTATTGCAGGCAATATATACCCCGTTTCTGTCCTTACAGAATGCAGGTACAGGAATTGAACCAACAAGCTTTCTGAGGGTCTCTGTTTGCTGAAGCCTGACTGCTTCCAGCCTTTTTACTTCGGTCAGGTCCTCCACAAGAATAATGCCGCCGTTAAATCTGGAATTTTCCGAAATCAGAGGCTTATAGGTTATCTCACCGGGTATAATTTCGTCCTCAAGGCTGGAAATATATTTTATGTCGCAATGGATGGGAACTTCGGGGAGACAGGTGAAGCCTTTTTCCTCCTGTTTCTTTTCTTCCGGAGGGTTCAGCAAATTGAAAATGAGTTTTTCGTTCTCACCACTGCCCGTAAAATTTACAAAATTTTCGTTGCATACGATGATAGTCCCGTACTTGTCGAACTGGGCTATTCCCCCGGGGAATTCTTCAAAAAGCATGCGGTATTTTCTTTCGGAATCTCTCAGGGCTTTTTCTGTCTGTCTGCGTTTGCTGATATCTCTGCCTATGGATAGTACGGCAGTTTCCCCGTCGTATTCAATCAACCTGTTATTGACTTCTTGAGGAATAACCGTGCCGTCTCTCCGCAGTGAATCCATTTCAAAAGTAAAATATCCTGTTTGCTTCAGTTTTTCTATCTGCTGCCCGAACTCTATAAGGTGGATGCTGGTCCTTAGATCTTTTATGTGTTTTCCGATCATTTTACTGCGAGTATATCCAAAGGTTTCACAGGCTACATGGTTTGCTTCGAGAACTCTTCCATTCATATCGTGTATAAGAATTGAGTCACCTGAATTCTCAATCAATGTCTTAAATTTTTTGTTCGGGCTTTCTTGTTTTATTTTAAGAAACTTCCACTTACCTTCTCTTTTAATTACAAGTTTTTCTCCGGCTTCTATAAGGTTGAAAACCTCTTCCGCGGAAAGATCTTCCTCTTTTATCATAAAGAGTGGCCTGATTTTCTTTTCAGGCATATTCTCAGCAAGGACGCACCTCAGCTCCTTAAGGGAAGTTGTTATTGACTTTCCAAAGGCTCCAACCTCAAGGTTAATGCGCAGATATCTCCAGTTTCCTGCGTGAATGAATTTGATTATCTCCTTCTGCGGGTTCCCTGCTTTCCAGTCAAAATATATCCTTGAGGTCTCTGGCTGTTTGATGGAAGGGTCATCTTTCTCCTTCAGGGGAATTATCTTAAGCCTGGATTTCTCTATACGGTTTTCGATATCCAGATCAGAGTTCGAAAGTAAATTTTTCGCTTTTTCTGCACTCTGGAGGTCCGGAACAAGCCAGATGCAGCGCTCGTTCTGTTCAAGGCCTGCTTTAATATATGCTGCTGTAAGTTCCATCTTTTCTTCCGGATACTTGTAAACTGCAGCGAGGCCATTTGCCGGGATAGACGAACAGAAACAGAACTCTGATTTGACTTTTCTCTTTTGAATATTTAACACCCTCCCGGAAGCAGATAAACTAAGCTCTCTGAACTTTCCAAGTGCAAAATATCTTTCGAACTTTTGCAATAAATATATGAGTACTTTATTAAATTTATTAACTACTCACTCTACACATTTGAAGAATAAAAACTTTTATATCAGGTTGATTTCTACACCTGCTTTTTCATAAACTTTCATCAACCGAAATCCTTATTGTAAAGCCCGGGATATGGCAGGGATATGGAAATGCAAAGGGAAATTGAGGTTATTTGCGGAGAGGTCAATATCTCAGACCTTTCAGCTTTTCTAGGTAAAATAAACACTATCGCTTCGGATAACAGAGTAACCATTCAGGGCCTTAACGCTGACTTGCTTGCGGGTGAAAAGCATCTTCATTTTGCAGTTGGGAAGGCTCTCAGGGCTGTAGCATCAGGAAAGAACGTGGCAAAAGACCCTGGAGTCGAGATCATGCGCTACGCAGCCGGAGAAAGGCAGATTGAAAGGAGTTTTTCCATAGGGCTCCATGAAGGAGAAAACAATGCGGTTTTTGTGCTGCTTGGAAAAATAGATGGTCTGCTTATTGCTTTGGCAGAACTCAGGAAGCTTATCGAAGAAAAACCATGTTCCGAACTTCTAGCCTATTCCAGTTCAAAGCGAAAAGGAATCCTTTCTCTCTTCGGGATTACAGATGAAGAAATAAAAGCTTCAGGGGAAGAACATATCCCTGAACTTGTAATCGAGAGAGTTGCGCTTGCAAATTTCGTAAAATGAAAGGTATTATTTAAAAAGGAACCGTGGGAATTTATCTAAGGACGGAGCAATTAATATCCGCTCCTGCCTGAAGGTTTAAAGATTTTTACTTGTGGCTATCCACTTTCAATTCAATTTCCACATTTTTTCTCAAACCAGTCCATGAGGGAAAAAGCAATTTTCCGGGAGCCTTCAAGAAAGTGCTCGTTTTTGAGCATTTCTTCTCCCGGCTGGATATATTTTCCTTCAACAAGCTCATGTCCCGAATCGTCTATCAGGTTACATATCCACCGCCTGTCGGTTTCAGGGTGGAACTGCAGCCCGAGGACATTATCCCCATAAATGAAACCCTGGTTCTGGCAGGCTTCGCTTTTGAAAAGCCTTACCGCACCTTCTGGGATTTCGAAAGTGTCACCATGCCACATAAATGCGGTAAACTCGGGAAATAAGCCTGAAGGAAGCCCTGAAATTATTTTTCCTTCATTATTCGAGTTTTCATCTGCAACAGCTTTTACCCTGTGCCAGCCTATCTCCTTGAACCGGTTTCTGGTAACTTTTCCTCCCAGAACATCTGCAATCAACTGTGCCCCGAAACAGCTTCCCAGTACAGGTTTACCCATGCCTATTACTTTTTTTACAAACTCTTTTTCAGGTTTCAGCCAGGTGTACTCTTTCTCCTGATAAACACTCATAGTGCCGCCCATTATCAGAAGCATATCAAATTCTGCGGGATCAGGAAAAGCAGATTTTTCACAAGGCAGGGTTTTTGTAAGGCTGTGCCCTTTCAGAGTCACCCAGGTTCCTATGTTTCCAAGGGTCTCGTTTTTCAGGTGCTGGAGGCAGTGGATTTTCATGGGGTTTTCACTTTGGGTTCGATTTCAGTTTCACTTTAGTTTCGATTTCAGTACTGTTTTATTTTTTCAAAATCAGGTTTTCCCGGTAATCAAAGACATTTTTATATAAACTTTACCGGAACAACAAATTCAATGAAATCCCTTTATCCGAACTCTTCCAATAGATATTAATATACTATTGTGTTAACAGATCACACTAACGAATAGGGAATAGCCAGAAAAGAGTTATTATTATCAGCATATTATCAGGAAGCAGTAAATAAGAGTGGATTATAATGCCTCATCCAAAGACAGTAGAAAAGATGTTTGAGTGCGCCGGACCAATTGAATACAAGTTACTGCCAAGGCTCATTCATGTAACCGAAGCTGCTGCAATTGCCGCAGCCTATCAGATGGGACGTGGGGACAAGCACTTTGCCGACCAGGTAGCAGTTGCCTCCATGAGAAGAATGCTCAACAAACTTGACATGCAGGGCATAATAAAGATAGGGGAAGGAGAGAGGGACGAAGCCCCCATGCTTTATATAGGGGAAGAGGTCGGGACAGGAGTTGGAGACCTTGAAGTTGATATCGCAGTCGACCCGCTGGAAGGCACAAACCTCTGTGCCGACGGCTGTCCGGGTTCGGTTGCAGTCATGGCTATGGCCGAAAGGGGAGGGATCTTCCACGGACCTGACATTTACATGGACAAGATTGTTGTCGGACCCGATGTGGTTCGTTATGAAAAGGAGCACCCCGACGAAAGGATAGATCTGGACGCTCCTGTCAGGCAAAACCTCGAAATTGTTGCAAAAGCCCTCGGGAGAAATGTTGAAGAACTCGTGGTCGTGATCCTTGACCGTCCCAGGCATGCCCAGAAGATAACCGAAATACGCGAAGCCGGAGCCCGTGTAAGGCTGGTTACTGACGGAGACCTTATGCCAGGTGTTGCAACTGCTATCCGTGGCTCAGGCATCCATATGGTTATGGGAGCTGGCGGCTCGGGAGAAGCTGTCCTGACAGCTGCCGCAATTAAGATTCTGGGAGGAAAGATCCTTGCAAGGCTTGTCCTGCCATCTGTTGCAAACGGAAAATCCAAGGAAAAGATCCAGGAAGAAATTGAGGAAAAAATGCCCAGGCTCGAAAAGATGGGGATCACACTTGAGAAACTCAATGATGTCCTCGATACAGAAAGACTTGTTCCGGGAAAAGATGTAATTTTTTCCTCAACAGCCGTAACCCCCGGTCATTTCCTGCGTGAAACACGCCTTTTTGGCGGGGGAGATGCCAGAGTGCATACAATTTCGATGGGCGCGTCCGGAGCTGTCAGGTTCACGGATAGTATTTACATAAAGGATAAGCAGGAGACTCCTCTCTACCTCTAATCCTTTTTTACCTTCATTTTTATCTTTTTTGAAAAACGACCTGTAGAAGCAAATACCTGTAGAAGCCAATCCTTCTGGACTTTTCCGGAAAATCTGAATTATGGGCATTAATTATAAATATCAGATAAATATCAGGGCAAACTGAAAAAGTCGATCAATCAAATGGTATAATATTAACTTTCAGGTTAATTGCTAAATTAAATAATCATCAATTTCAGGTTAATTGTTAATCTCAGTCAGTTATTAAGTTCAGGTTAATTGCTAAATTAAATAATCATCAATTTCAGGTTAATTGTTAATTTCAGTCAGTTATTAATTTCTAGTAATTGTTAATCTCAGTCAGTTATTAAGTTCGGGCTAATTGTTAATTTCATATCAGCTGTTAATTAAAGTGCTGTCCCGGTATCAACTAAATGTTAAGTTAAAACATCAGTTCAAAATGTGAAGGCAGAATATGAAGGTTTATCTTGAGAGTTTTGGCTGTTCTGCAAGTCAGGCATCAGCCGAGATAATGAAAGCGAGCATTGGGAAGCTCGGGCATGAATTATTGAGCCCTGAAAATGCGGGGCAGGCAGAGGTCTATATCTGCAACTCCTGCACGGTGAAATACACAACAGAACAGAAAATTCTCTATAAAATACGCAGCATGGGCGAGAAAGGCGTACAGGTGATTGTTTCAGGCTGCATGCCCGAAGTCCAGCTTGAAGATATCCTCCATGCAAACCCTGAAGCCCATATTCTTGGCGTGAATGCGGTTTCCCGCCTGGGGGACCTTCTTTCCACAATCGAACAGAGAAAAAAGACTGGAATCCCCGGAGGAGAACGTCTGGAAATCCGGACCTCCGAGCCTCAGGGTTTCCTGAATGTCCCTCGCGAGCGCTCAAATCCGAACATCCATATCTGCCAGATCTCCCAGGGCTGTAATTTCGCCTGCTCTTATTGTATAGTAAAGCATGCAAGGGGTAAACTCCTCTCTTTTCCCCCTGAAGAAATAATAGAAGACATCCGCTCTGCAGTTGCAGACGGCTGCAGGGAGATATGGCTCACGTCTCAGGACGACAGCCAGTACGGCATGGATACGGGCGTCAAACTCCCTGAACTCCTGCGTGCGATCTCAGAAATTCCGGGTGATTTTAAGGTAAGGGTCGGCATGATGAATCCCTTCTCTGTCCTCCCTATTCTGGACGATCTGGTGGATGCCTTTGATTCGGATAAGATTTTCAAACTTCTTCACCTCCCGATTCAGTCTGCCTCGCATTCGGTCCTGAAAAAAATGAACCGCCTGCATAAAATGGACTCCGTGAATGAAATTATTACGAAATTCCGTGCCCGCTTTGAAGACCTTTCCCTCTTTACCGACATAATTGTCGGCTTCTGTGATGAAACCGATGAGGATTTTGAAGAAACCATAGAGTGGGTAAAAAAATACCGTCCCGAAAAGATCAATATTTCCAGATATTCACCCCGCCCGCATACAAAGGCATTTTCGTTCAGGAATCTGGACTCCAGAATTTCAGTAAAACGCTCTCACCAACTTCACAAAGTATGTGAGCAGATAAAGATTGAATCCAAAAATGAAATGATTGGCTGGAAAGGCAGAGTTTTTGTCTCAAAATACACAGAGATCGGAGATGTTCTCACGCGTACGGACTCTTACCGCCCGGTTGTGATTAACGGCTCAGATCTCAGACCCGGTCAATACGATGAAGTGGAAATTACGGGTGCAAAGCCCGGTTACTTCCTTGGAAAAATCACAGGTTAAAAGTAAAGTTTATTTTTCCTTTGCTTTTCATTTTCCTCTCTTTTATTTACCAGGCTTTTATTTTCTCATTTCTCTGGATTTTATTCACCCAAAATTTATTCTTATTTATATCAGCTCCCAATCGGAGGTAAACTATTTATGCATACAACTCTCTAATATTTTTTATCTTATTCTTCCAATTCTTTACAATCTTCTATTTTCGGGGTGAGAGAGATAGCTGGTAAACAACCTGCAAAGCATTTCTTTTTTAAATGTTCCTGGCTTTTTCAGGATACCAGTGCCTATATTCCTTACGCCGTAATAGGAATTTTCATTGTTCTTATTGCAACCTTTACTTCTGTCTATCTCCTGAAGATGGACAGCGAGGTTGCCGAAACAATATATACTACAGAGAAAAGCGATCCAAGGCAGGAGGCTATCAACCTTGCCGCGTCTGACCTTTCCCGCTGCCTTAACTACGCAGGCATGGAAGCCCTGGAATGGCAGGGAGAACATCCTGTAATTCTTCCCGAAGGATCTCCTGTCGAGAGGTTCTCTGAAGATAACTTCATGGCAACTCCGCAAAACCAGAACCTTGAGAAAGGAGACACTCTTCAAATTTCCATAAACCTGCCCTCAGATGTCTGGGGAAGAGTCGAGTCCCTATGGAAAAACAGGGATGTTGTCCTGGTCGTAAATGACTCTGCAGGGCAGCAACTCAAACGCGTGAATTACGGGCAGGCTACCGGCTTTCTTCAAAAAGTTTCCTTTTATGAATACGTGGAAGTCCCGGAGAATTCAAAAGCCGGCTATGCATCCATTGAACTCTATTATGGGGATGAACTAAAAGCTTCCGACTGGTTCCAGATTGAAGCAGGCCCCATAAAGGACATCACGGCAGAATCTTTCAACCGGCTGCTTTCGGCAAACTATCAGGGCAACAGCCACACATTCATGGGATATGCCATTAACGTCGAACCCGATATAGAACCCGAGCAGATAAAGATAAGAAAAGTAAACGGGACTTTGCAGCGGGAAATTTTCCCCTCTGACAAAAATTACACGATTTACTATATATTCGAAATTCCTGTTTTGAATTACACTCTTGTTGACCTCGAGTCCGGAGAGACATATAACATGAGTATGAACCTCTCCACTCTCATCACTTCAAGAGAACCCCTGCTTGAAGAACTTGTAAAGGAATACGAACTTTCACTCAAAACATCTTCAAGCCTGGACTCTACTTCAAATCTCGTTCTGGGGGCGACAAACCTCAGGACTTTTATCTATGGTCCCTGGCAGCATTATGCAAACGGGCCGCTGAATATCCTTACCAATCCTGCCCTTGCAAGTTCGGTCAACGGAGCGACGCTATATACTCAGAAAAAAGTCTTTGACTCGGTTGACCCTCTGGCTCTTACATATACCACCTATTACAACGGTAAGGTCCTGTATGAAGACGTCTGCGATTCCGGCAGCTTAAAAGCAGGTTCGGGCTTGATGAATTCAACATTGGGTAATTCAACCGACTCGAATAGCTCTGCGTCTCCCTATGAAAAGGATAAAGGCGTGAACCTTACTACAGCGTATTCTTCTCTTGCAGAAAACAGGTCTTTTTCCCTGGATGTGGAGGAAGGCATTGAAGAATCCCTTGTAGAAGCAAATACCTCCTATGATAATCTTTCCGAATACTCGGAAATCGAAGTTTCAGCTTCGGACTATACACAGGGAGTTCTCGACGGCTGGGTCTTCAATGACCATGTATGGACAGAGGAAAACCCTGACCTTATCCACACCGTTACAAACAGCGTTTACACGGCTCCGGTCCAGGGCCAGATCCTGAGAGACGGGTTCAGTTCTCCTTCTCCTCTGGCTTCAATAATCACAGTGGACTTTGACCGTGATTCGGTTTCATACAGCGGGCACACTGTTAACTGGAATGCTGATTATTTTGCCTCCGGAACACATTCAGGGTCGCGTATCCCATCTTACTCGTGGAATCACCATGTTGCGAATTACTATTTTAACACCATGTATCCTGATATCAATCCTCCCAGAGGAAAGCTGAAAAGCTGGTATATTACGGATGCCTCCGTTAGATTGAATTCCGTGGATATAACCAATGTAAGGGTTGTACCCCATTACGAATACAGGGCTAATGACAGGCTTGTTGCCGAGCGCAGGACGGATGACGGCTATCTCAGCGGGGAAGATCATACATTTGATTGGGGAGTCCGTTATGATATTTATTATAATATCAGAACAACCTGGAAAATTGATTATGACTATACCTACACATATTCCTGGCACACTGTAAACCATAATGCAGATGGCACCACGTCCATAGAAACACATTCGGTTACGGAAAGTGCTTCGAAATTCGAAACGGTAAGCAAAATAGATTTTGAGTCCCTTTTACACTATGAGACCGAATCAGAAAACCTGACAGTAGTATATCACCAGCGTCCACCCACAGGAACCTATTCAGGCATATCGACCTACACTGACCCTATAGAAAGAGAATACAGAAACACAACTCTTTACACAGCCGGTGCAGAAAGATTTGATCCCTGCTGTTCAGACGCAGCAGACAAATATCGTGCTGCTTATGTGGACCTCAGAGCAATTGAGAGTACATACTGGGCTTACCCTGATGGAAACTACCTTTCAAAACGGGGGGTCGTCTGTAATATTCCATCCTGGCTTCACAGGGTTATGGCTGAAGAAGTGCTGGAAATGCTCGATGCCATTGAGAGGGATAACCCCACATTCAATTATTCTCTTCTGGAATCTCCCGGTCAGGATCCGACAGACCTTCAGGTTAAGACTGCCGAAAAATTAATTCGTGATCTCAAATCAAGCCGGGAAACCTATGTAAAGAAAAAACAGCATCTCACTTCAGCCGGAAAAATATACACTTCCAGTGACTCTGCCCGCTATATTGCCAGAAACGAAGCCTATAACAGGCTGCTTAAAGACATCGAGCAGAAGAACAAAAAACTGGATTCCAGCCTGAACTCTTACATCCTTGACGCCCTTGAGGAAAAAGGCCTCAGTACCGGTGCGTTTGACAGTGTAACCTCAGGTCCAATGACTCTTTTCGATAACCCGGCAATGGAACGGGCTGCCTCTGCCCTTGGGCAGGAAATGGGCATCATCTCCACGATGACAGTCACAGGCCAGCCCGAAAGCAAATACAACTGGACCGAAAACCTGACCGTCATTGTTGACCAGAAGCCTAACTATCTCTACCACGATCCTGACTTCGATCTCAGGGGAGAATATGAATTGACAGATGCAAGGGGGAGGGTCACTTATCCTCTGGGTGTTCGCAACACCTGTATTTTTACAACCAATATCTCTGAAGAAATAGCAGATGCCATTTCTTCAAGTGGCGAATATGTAAAAACAGAAATGTCGCACCAGATCAGCCAGAACATTTACACGCTGAATAAGGAAGTTGACCTGCTGGAGCAAAACCTGAGCGAGCAGGGAGTCTCTTTGAATATGGCTCCCCTTAATACGGAAGTTTATAAACTGAATCTAATTTATGTCCGGGAAATGAGAATTCAGATTACCGAAGAGGTGGTCTCCGAGGTAAGTTCAAATCCTATTATTTCCGGATGGATCACAGAGAATCGTGTCAGGACAATAACAACTGGTTATCTTACCAGTCTTTCTGATGAAGACTTTATCGAAAAATCCACAACAGACCAGCTCGCAGCTGAACTTGCTGCTATCATAAAAACAGAAATTCGGAACGCACGTCCATCTGTTGGTTCTGATGAACTCGAAGCTGTCCTGAACAGGGTCGATACAGATGTTAGAATGGGTGTTGCAAACGGGATCTGTGCAGTAACAGTTAGCAAAGGTGAAACTCTTGACATCCTTTTTGGAAAAATTGACGGTGAGCTGAAAAACCTTGCAGATGAGACTGTAGACAAATATTCGGGAGAGGTAGCTGATAGGGTCACAAAAAGGCTGGACAGAACGATGGCAGCTGTTCCCTGCGGACTCCCGGTAATGCCGCCACACTGGATTTTTACGGTTAATATCTGGACCTATGAGATTGTGGGGAAGTATCAAACTTTTACTGTTATTGATAACGACAATGAGGTGATTCCAAAGCCTTACTTTGGGCATAAAGGACAACGGTACGTTAGACAAGAAGAAAGCGTGTATCATCCATTTAAAGAAAACGAGGACGGGTCTTCTATAGCAATTGGAGAGAATACCCCTATAAAATTTCAGTTTAATGGATATGCTTCAACAATTGTTGGAACAGGACCTAAAGGTGTTGGGGATAAACTGGGCGATAGCACAGAAAAATCAGTCAGTTATGATGATTTGATATTTGAAATTGGGGTAAATTCATGAAGAATGTAAGCTTTGTTACTTTGGGAATTATATTTCTCTTCTTGATTGGAACAGCTTCTGCAAGTAGCCAATATGGTTCGATAGATGTCTACTACAATGACAAAATTCTGCCAGGAAAAGAAATTGCGAAGCCAGTTTTGAAAATAGGAGAACCTTTTAAGGTTAGGTTCGACTTTACTGTGAATCAAAAGTGCTATGTTGCTGTTAAACTAAGCGAACTTGGAAAGGACAACTTTGTAATAATAGATGGACCTACCCTAAAAATGGAAGAATACTATAGAACAATTATGGAAGAAAATTCGACGGAAGTTTTTGAATGGACTGTAAAACCAACTGAAAAATGGGCAGGTGGGAGCATGCCTCTTGACTTCGTTTATCAAGTAAATGAGTTAGGTGCTGGTGGGGAAATATTGGTAAAAGGGGAATTTACAGCTGCTTACTGTATAATCTCCAACGAACATTACGAAGGCAAAATTCCCACTTCTGAAGAGCGGCCAATTTCAGAAACAGAATCCTCACCCACATCAGCATCCACTCCAGCCTTTACACTTGCCGGCGCAATTTCAATTCTAGTACTGGTTTTTGCCCTGTTCCGCAGGTAAAATGCTTGCGGAAGGATTTATTTAGCTATCCCTTAATCCGTTTTAAAAGTCAGGACCAAAAAAGTAATTTTAAGTTAGGAGAGGTTCGTCTTTCGGAAAAAAGAGATTGTTTAACCCTTTGACCGACGAGCCTACCTGAAAAAACTATGAAGGAGTTCTTATTCAAACGCAGTAAACTTTTCTTTTACTGCACCGCACACAGGGCATCTATCAGGAGCTTCCCCTTCGAGAGTGTATCCGCATACCTCGCAGATCTGGACAGGCCCGAGTTTGACATCCTTTCCCGCATTAACCGCATCGAAAGCTTTTTCAAAAAGCTGTTTATGCAGTTTTTCAGTAGCGTAAGACCACTCAAAACTTCTCTGTGCGAGTTTTTCTCCCTGGAATTTTGCTACTTCTATATACACCGGATACATTTCTTCAATTTCAAAGGTTTCGCCGTCGATTGCAAGTTGAAGGTTTTTCAGGGTATCTCCCGGCCCGAAAGCTCCCATGCTGTTCGCGACAAAGCCTCCGTTGAGATGTTTCAGTGCCCTGTAGTGGTCGCCTGCATGTACGTATTCGGCATGTGAGATTGCTCGGAATAAGCGAGCTACATTTGTGAATTTTTCTTTCTCTGCCTGGTTTGCAAAATGCAAATATCTCATGTGTGCCTGGCTTTCCCCACCAAATGCATTGATAAGATGCTGTTCTGTCATCTTTTTCATTTAAAAAACCCCTTTTCAACAAAATTCAAAGTTCTTTATTTTCAGGACTTACGCAATTGCGCTGCCAACAAAAAGTGAGATTCCTGCCACTTATCTATTATTTGACAGTAAGCCATGTTATTGCTTTTCAGTTCAACCGTGTAAGCCCGAATTTGCTGTTTATTAGGGTTTGGAGAATAAAAGTGTTTTT